>Ga0310810_10009705_pt1 | contig 11153 bp, 7 predicted proteins | sample NCmetagenome_FD_207641 | JGI IMG/M metagenome (GOLD analysis project Ga0310810, IMG submission 207641) | Soil microbial communities from experimental microcosm in Duke University, North Carolina, United States - NC | ecosystem: Engineered > Artificial ecosystem > Soil microcosm > Unclassified ... | reverse complement strand
CGCGAAGATATTGCTGTGGATAGCCATGCCGGCGCACATGCCGGCAGTCACGTCGAGAACACGCCTCCGCCCGTGTTCGATCGAGAAGAAGGCGATTGCCGCGAGGAGAAACATGACGCCCGACGCGTCGGGGTGGTCCCACAGCACGGTTCGCGCCAGGAAAGGACTGGTCAGCCAGAGGAAGTACGTGGCCAGCGCCGCGTGCAGACCATAGCGCTGCTTGACCAGCACGTAGAAAGGAATGCCGCCGAGCAGCACAAGGACGTACCTGAGCGCGAAATATCCGGCAACATCGCCCGACACGGTGGCTGCGAGCTGCCCCGGGAGAATGAGCCCGAAGCGAACGCCGTAGTAGGTCATTCCGTAGCGCTCGAACAGGTCGACGAAGTTGTGAATGTAGCCCGTATAGACGTAGGGATCGAGCGATCCGTTCTGCGCGATTGGCACGAAGTGCATCAGCCAGAACGCCGTTGGCGGTGCAGCAACGAGAAGCATCGTTTCGGCGAAGCGGCGATTCACGAGCGTCAGCGGCATCACGGGGTGCGAGCGTTCGCCACGTTCAAAAACTGAACGGTACCCTCGGCGCCGCGGAAGTCAAACTCGGCGAGTGCGCGGCCTCGTTCGACATCAGCCAGGACGAGCGCGTTCCTGTCGCCCAGCGTCATCAGAAACAGACCGCCGGTCAACTGCACGGCGTCGTGAAGCCATCGGCTGCCGGTTTCGAACATCGTCTGCACGTCCTTCCCGTTGACGCGCATCAGCCGCCCACTGCAACTGTCGCAGAAGTACGCTGAATCGCTCTGGCCGGCGAACGGCCGGATCCCATGGCAGCCGACGTAGCCGGTCGCGAGTAGCTCGGCCTCCCCGGACGCGCTCACATGTAAGAGGTCACCCTGACCCAGCACCGAGACGAAGGCGCCGCCGCGTCCGTCGGGGGAGGCGCAATTCAGGTGTCCGAGCTGGAAGTCGTTCGCCACGTAGTGCTCGGTCAACCACGTGGTGGAGTCGAGGTCGTAGTTCGCACCGTAGCGCGCCTGGGGCAAGCGCCACCGTCTGATGACCGAGCCGCTCGTGACGTCGAGCCAGAGGATTGCGTCCGCGCCGGAGCTCGAGACCATGCACGTCGTCTCGTCCACGGGGACGATCGTATGCAGGCCTCCGAACCAGGGATCGGCAAGCCGCTGTCCGCTGTCCGGATCCGGGCCGACGCATTCACCATTGTCTCGTCGCGTAAACACCGCCGCGCCGTCGTCGAAGGCTACGACAATCCGGCCGCCGACGACGGCTGCATGGACGACCTTTTCCGAGCTGACGTAGTAATGCAGCAGCCGTCCTTCGATGCCGTTCGGCGAGAGCTCGATTCTGAAGATGCTCAACAAGCCGTAATACGGAGCCGCATGCGGCGGCAGCGTCTCGAACGGCGGGAGATCGTCGAGCCGGCCCGGCTTCGCCCATCGTTTACGGAGGTACTCGCGGTCGCACTGCTCCCTGTTCCACTGACGGCTGGAGTGGGAAAGCAGGAGGTCGAACGTGCCTGTCAGGGGCGAAGGGTGATACGCAGCGATGCCAACGGGCGGAGCCGTCTGCGCGGCGAGGAGCGACGACGTCCTCGGGACGAATCTCAGCGAGATTCCGAGCAGTCGAAAACGTGACGGTCCGGCGTCGAAGACGTTGCGAAACATCAGACGGACCTCGACGCCGCCGGACGGGAGCCGCAGCTCGATGCGAGACGAGTGCGACTCCGCCGGGCTGTCGATTTCGGGCGTCACGAAACGATCCTGCTCGTGGTCCAGCAGACCGACACCGATCGCGCCCTCGGCCACGTGCAGATCCACGACGACCACTGGCTGGAGACGGGTGTGTGGTTCGAGGGGGATTCGCAGCGGCACCTCGACGGAGTAGCCCCACTGCGATACGGCGCTCAAGAAGTCGTACTCGTCGCTGACCGGCTGCGCCTGTTCGTGGACGTAGAGCGCGTCGCGATTCAGGAGCAGCAGCATCGAGGGCTCGTTTGGAGAGACCGAGTCTGCGACGTACCGCTGTCCCGTGTTCGAGGGGGGCAGCAGAGGCAACCGCGGAACGCCTGCGAGGATCACGGACTCGACGGAAAAAACGCAGGGGATGTCGCCGGGGGCCACATTTCTGAAGACCAGGACGGCGTGTGTGTGTGACGATTCCCAGGGCAGCAGTACGGTGCAACTGCCAGTGCGAACGGCGGCAGGCACGGGTCCCAGTGTCGTGTTCAGGTCTTCGGCCACCAGCATCAAACCGAGCTCACCCGATTCCACCGTGACCCGCGTCATGATCAGCATGCGTGCCGCGTAATCTCGAAGAGGGTGCCCGGGCAGCTGTAGCGGAACGCTGAGGGCGTACGCCCATCGCCGCGAGCCGGTTTCGACTGTCAGCGGGTTCTTTGACCGGATGGTGGCGCCACCACGACGCTTCGCCTGGTCGAGCGGAATCGAGGTCGGACTACCCGCCGTTTTCATGGACTCTCCCGAGAGATCTGACTGGACTGTGGCTGCGAGAACGCAACATTAGAATATGTCGCGCATGACCTCTCGAGCGACGACCGCAGCCACCGTGTCGCCGTCTCCATCGTTGTCGAGTCGCGAGACGTTGACGTTCAGGTCGCGGCAGTTCGCCATCGCGGGAACGATCGTCGCGCTCGCGCCGCTCGTGCTGCTGTTCTTCAACCGCAACTGGTTTCTCACGCGGGAAAACGTCATCGATGCGTGGCACTATGTGGGCTTCTTCGAGCAGTACACCAATCCGCTGCACGGCCCTGGCGCCTACAAGCTCGCACGCCTTCCGTGGATTCTGACCGGATACGCCGTCCACAGCCTGTTCCCGCCGCTCACGGCAGCCTACGTCCTGCACGGCCTGTTTCTGTGCGCCACGCCGCTGACGCTGTTCGCTGCGCTCCATGCCTTGCTCCGGCGAGTGGGACTGGCGGCCGTCGTCGCCACGCTGTTCGCGTTCTACACGCACGCACACGGGTCGGGGAGTTGGGACTATCACAACACGGGGGCCGGCTTGCTCTATCTGCTCTCGGTTCTCATGCTGGCATTGCCGGCGGTGATCGAAGGCCGGCGCCTTCCTCTGGTCCTGACGGGCGTGATAGTGGCCCTGACCGTTCATACCAACATCACCCTGGTGAACTTCCTGCCTGTGCTTGCCTTTGTCCACGTGCGAACGGTGCAGGAGTATTCGGGCGCGTGGCCGCGTGTGGGGACGCCTTGGACCACGGTCTTGCGTATTTGGATAGTCCAACGCGCGACCTGGGTCCTGCTCGGCGGCGTGCTCGTCTCGATTCTGCTTGGCGTGATCAACCATGCCGTCGGACGCGAGTTCTTCTTCTCCGGATCCCTTCTGAGTCTCGTCAAGAATTTTGTGTCTGACCCAGAGCAGTACCAGACCGTCTATTGGCGGCCGTGGAGTTCCGGGTGGTTACCGGTCGCTCGATATCTTGCGCTCCCTGCGGCGGTCTTCGTGGCCGGCGCTGGATGGTTTGCCATCCGCCGGCCGCACACGGATGTGACCCACAGGCTCGCGGCCACACTCGTCGGGCAATTCCTGTTCATGGTGGTGCTGTGGACGGCGTGGCAGGCCGACGGCCAGACCGCCCTCGACCCGGCCTACATGGCGTACCCGCTCACGCTCTCCGCCTTCGTTGCCCTTGGAGGGTTCCTCGTTCCCTGGTGGCCGGATGCGCTCGAGCGGCATGGGGTCGCTGCTGTCATCGGCACCGCCGCGGCGAGCGCGATCAGCCTGAGCGGCGTTCTGGATCCAGTGCTTCGACCAGTGGAGGGGCACTTCACCTCTGTGGTCGCTATCGTGGGGTGTGTGGTCTTCACAGCGGCGCTGCTTCAATACCTCGTGCGCCCGGGGCGCTGGACAGCGATCGCTCTGATCGCGATGTTCATTCTCGGCAACCGGCTCATGGCGAACCGGCCGGCGCTCTATGCCGCGAGCGATGCCTGCAAGATCGAGCCGGCTGTGTACTCGTCGATCGTCGACGGCGCATCGTGGCTCTGGAAGGTCGATCCGGCCAGGACCCGCGTGCGGACGTGGTTCGACGAACAGGAGCAGCTGCATCCACTGCAAGGCTGCACCGTGCGCGTGGCTGCGCTCGGGACCGCGATCACAGCCGTGTCGTGGGTGCCATACGTGGTGACACCATTCCCGATGCCCGGAGTGGATGACGTGCCAGCGGCAGACGTCCGGCAACTAGCGAAGGAGGCCGCGATTCTCGCGATTGTCACCAACGAGGCGGAGACGGTGCAGCGCTGGCGCCATCGACTGGAGAACGAGGGACTGTCGGTCCACGAGATGGAGAGCCATACCACTCATATCCTCGGGTCGGAGTTCACCATTCATGCGTTGGAGATCGCTGACGGGACGGCGCTGGTCAATCGCGGTTCTGAAGCGCCAGCATCTCGAAGTGGAGCGTGAAGCTCCCCTCCTCGATGACCTCGTGACGAAGCCGCGTGTGAGCAATGCCGTGCTCGAGAAGTGCGGCGCGGCCGCGGGACAACTCCCCCTCATCCCGTGCCAGGAGGCCGAGCCACTTGACGCTTCGATCGCGAACGACCTCGAGCTCGGATTCACCCAGATGGGGCATCCCGGTCCCATCGCCCTGCAGCTTGGAGTAACCCCAGAGGTAGGCCGACTGTATCGACTGGATGGAACTGCTCGACGGTTCGTTGCTGTACCAGAACCGGATCTCGCCCGGCTGCTCTTTCAGCGGTGGAACACTGGCGATGAAGCGGAGCGTCGTTCGATAGACGTCCATCTCGACGCTGTCCAGCGTGCCCCAACTCGCAATCATCCCGCGATAGGGCTGCGTCAAAAAGGTGAGCGCGACGAGTACGCCGACCGCCGCCGTTGCCAACATCGCATTCATCGTGCGCGGGCGGTTGGCTGCCAGTGCCACGATAGCCACACTGAGTGCAGCGAAGCCCAGGTACATCGCGAACGGAGGATTGATCCACATATCCAACGCTCGAAGCACCGCCGGTCCCGTCGTTGCCGTGAGGAGAACGGCGAGTGCGGTCCGATGTCGTGACTGTTCGAGCTGTTGCCAGAGTGCCGCGATGATTGAGGCGAGCATCAGGAACGTCACGGGCAGCGAGTACGAGAAGTAGTAGAACAATTCGAGGAAGGTTTCGTTCAGCAGGAACTGGGTGCCGAAATAGAAAGCCGCGATGCCGGCCGCGCTCGCCCACACGACCTGCTCGTGGAAGTTGCCACGCAACCGTCTCCCGCAGGCAACCAAGCCGATTGCGAGCAAAACCACCGGGTTGAGCGCCCACCGCAGTTGGGCGAGCCACGCCGTGCCCGGCGTTCTCCAGTTGGCGATCTGACCGCCGAGCAGCTCTGTTGCTGTCTGAAATGAGACCGTGAAAATATCGGCGCGCTGAACGCGAGCCCAGTAATACACGACACCCGCGCCGCTCACGAGAACGACGGCGGCCGCGATCGTCAGCAGCCGGCGAACGAGCACTCCAGCGCCGCGGCCCGACCACACCCAGAGCAGCGCGTACGCGCCCAGGTAAATGCCGCCCGGGGCTAGCGCAAAGACATTGCTGTTGACCGCCATGCCGAGGCAAATGCCTGCGCACGCGTCGAGCCGCAATCGCCGCCGATGCTCGAGCGAGAACAGGCACATGCCGGCAAAGAGGAACGGCACGCCGGCCGCATCGGGATAGTCCCAGAGCAGCGTCCGCGCCAGCCATGGACTCGTCATCAGCAGGAGGAACATCGCGACCGCGAGCGTCCGGCCGTAACGCTGTCGCACCAGCAGGTAGAAGGGCAGACCGGCAAGCAGCGCGAGCAGGTAGCGCAGCACGACGTATCCGGCAATCGGCCCGAAGACGGCCGCGGCCGCCTGCGACGGCAGGAGCATCCCGAAGCGGACGCTGTAATACGTCACGCCATAGCGGGCCATCAGATCGGCGAAATTGTGGATGTAGCCGGTGTAGATGTAGGGATCGAGAAACGTGTTCTGCGCGATGAGCCTGAAGTGCATCAGCCAGAATGTCAGCGGTGGAACCGCCGCCAACAGCACCAGCTCGAAGCGCGCGATGCGGTTCACAAGGGAGACGAGTCGTGAACTAGGCGAACGAGCGTGGCTGCGGGGCCGTCATCTCTGCATGGATCCATTCGTAGGTCTTGCGCATGCCGTCCTCGAGCCTCACTGAGGGCGCCCAGCCGAGCCGCTGCTTGATCAGGGTGTTGTCGCTGTTTCGCCCGCGTACACCCTTGGGCGCGTCGAGCTTGTAGCGCCGCTTCAGCTTTACGCCGGCGATGGCTTCCACAATGTCCACGAGCTGATTGATGGTCACCAATTGATCGCTGCCGATGTTGAGCGGCTCGCTTACTTCGCTCTCTGTCAATCGCAGCGTGCCGTCGAGACAATCGTCGATGTAGGTGAAGCTCCGCGTCTGCTCGCCGTCGCCCCAGATTTCGATCTCGCCAGACCCGGACTGCACGGCTTTGATGACTTTGCGGCAGACAGCCGCCGGCGCTTTCTCGCGTCCGCCGTCGTAGGTCCCGAACGGTCCGTACACGTTGTGATAGCGCGCAACGCGCGTCACCAGACCGAAGTCTTCGGTGAAATGCCGGCACATGCGCTCGCTGAACAGCTTTTCCCATCCGTAACCGTCTTCCGGCATCGCCGGATAGGCGTCGGGCTCCCGCAGCGGCTGCACTTCGGCGACCGTCTGTTTCTCCGCCGCATACACGCACGCTGACGACGAATAGAAGAAGCGTTCTGTCCCCGCCTTGCGAGCGGCCATGAGCATGTGCGTGTTGATCAGGACCGTCAGCATGCATGCGGCTTTGTTCAGCTCGATGAAGCCCATGCCGCCCATATCCGCAGCCAGGTTGAAGATGTAGCGCGAGTCGCGGGCGGCCGCCTCACATGCGGCGGCCTCGCGCAGATCGAACACGCGGTTCTCGACATCGTCGAACGTCTGATACCACTCGTCGAGGGGTTTGTAGTCCACGGCGCGGATTCGGCCGTGGCCGCGACGCCGCAGTTCGGACACCAGATGACCGCCGATGAAGCCACCGGCGCCGGTGACGACAACGAGTTCGCGCGGATCGAGCGTGCTCATGTACCAGACATCTCCTAACGTCGAAATCGTAACGAATGAAGCAAGTCTCGCCCTGCGTTAGGAGATGTCGGGCCCCGCGGAGCGGGGCAAGGCCAACACTGTTCGCAGTGAAGCGGAGCTCCGCCGAAAGGGTCGCTCGGCGGTTTGAGGCGAAGCTTCACTGCGTTTCTCCCGTCTAGACGAGACTGGCGATCGGGACGGAACCGCCCTGGCCGATGTAGACCACGTCTGCAACGTCACGCACGTCGGCTGGCAGGATGCGCCAGCAATCGATCACGGTCATGCGGCGGCCGGGTCGTTCGAAGGCCGCGGCCGCAACAGTGCGGAACGCGGGCCATGCGGTCATGACGAGGACCAGGTCGGCGGCGCGAGCGCACGCCTCGGCAGTCTCCGCTTCCTTGAGTCGGCCGCGCAACTGCGTCTGCGCTGCCGTGAGAGCCTTGGGGTCGTAGGCGACCACGGTGTGCCCGTCGGCCAGAAGGCGCTCGGCAACCGCCACACCCTGGCTCTCCTCGACGACGGCGGTATCGGGCTTGTACGAGAGCCCGAGGATGCCAATCGTGCCGTGCTCCTGCATGCGAGCCTGGATTGCTCCCAGCACTCGTTCGATCTGATACCGATTCACGCGGTCCGTGGCTTCGGCGAGCTCGGGATTCGCGCCAATGGTACGGGCCAGCGCCGCAAACGCAACGTTGTCGCGCGGGAAGCACGGACCACCGTAGCCAGTTGCGCCACGCAGGTATTTCACGCCCACGCGGCTGTCCGCGCCCACCGCGTGCGTCACGACGTCGACGTCCGCACCGGGCAACCTGTCGCAGATATCCGCCAGCATGTTCGCGTACGAGATCTTCGTCGTCACGAAGGTGTTCACCGAGATCTTGGTCAGCTCGGCGTTGACGAAGTTCATTCGGCGGAAGGCCGGCGTGTTGTCGCAGCTCTGTCGGTAGATGCTTTCGAGCCGGTCTCCTGCATTGGTGTCGGACTCGCCGATGAGGATCATGTCGGGCCGCAGCATGTCGCGCACGACGCTGCCGAGCGCGATGAACTCGGGGTTGTAGCAGAGGCCGAGCGACGGCCCGAGCGTCCTTCCCGAATGCCGCTCCAGCGCCTCGCGGAGCTCACCACCGGTCGAGCCTGGCATGACCGTGCTGGTCATGACGACGAGGTGGTACCCGTCCTTGCGGCGGATGCCCTGGCCGACGGTCGCCATCGCTTTGAGTGCGTAATCGTTGCTGAATTTGCCAGTCGAATCGCTCGGCGTCGGCACGATGATGAAGGTGGCGTCGCTGTCGCTGACGATTGACACCGCATCGTCGCTGGCCGAAAGACGGCCGGCGCTGGCGGTGATCAGATCCTGAAGACCCGGTTCGTCGACCGGAGCACGCCCGGCGTTGATTGCCGCAACCGCTGCTGGATTGAGATCGGTACCGATGACGTGGAAACCTTTGGCGGCGAAGACGGCCGCGAGGGGGGAGCCCAGTTTACCCAGGCCGACGACTGAAATCCTCATGCGTTCATCCGTGTCCTTTGCAAGGGTGAGCCTACCGAGTCAAAGCAACCGGTTCCGCGGGCGAGTGCCCGATGGACATTCATGCGGTGGCAAAAACGGGGTTGCTGAGTCTGGGCGCGACGGGCCGCAAGCAGTATATTTGCCCGTTTTTAGTGCGTCAACACACCGCCCCGGCTCCTTGACGTGCGTCCCCGGTCGATGATCGAATGCCGGAGCATGGGGTCGCGAGTTCATCTGCCGTGGACCGTGGTGAATCGAGCCGAGGTGTTTGCCGGGGGGCCGGTTCAATCGGTTGCGGTCGAACATGTCCGCCTGCCGGATGGAACTGAACTGTTCGATTACTATCAAATCCGCCTGGCGGATTTCGTTGTCGTGTACGCCGAGACCGACGACTCGAAGATTCTGGTCCTGCGGCAATACAAGCATGGTGCGAGGCGGGTGTGTCTGACGTTTCCGGCTGGAGCCGTCATGGAGGGTGAATCACCGCTCGACGCGGCGCGGCGGGAGCTTCTCGAGGAGACTGGGTACGTGTCCGACCGCTGGGTCTCTTACGGCTCTTACGTCACCAATGCGAATCAGCACTGCAACACGGCGTATCTTTTTCGCGCCGCGGCATGCAGGAAGGTGTCGGAACCGACGGCGCCCGATGTCGAGAACCCCGAACTGCTCGTGCTGCCTGAAGTGGAGTTGGTGCATCCCGAGAACTTCGCGCGAATCGGATTAGCCAGCCATGCGGCGCTCCTGGCCATCGCCACGCATCCCCATCTCCGGGCCGGGGCGGCGTTGTGACGATGACCGGAGACCATGAGCAGCGCGGTGCGCTGACCAGGCGCATTGTCGAAGAGTTTCTGCCGAGCGACGCCCGGTTCTTCCTGCTCGATGTCGGATGCAGCGGTGGATTGGACGTGCGGTGGAATGTGTTCGGTGAGCGGCTGCGTGCTGTCGCGTTCGATGCGTGGATCGCAGAAATCAATCGGTTGACTGCCACGGATACGCGCCCGAACATTCGCTACGAAGCCGCGTACGTCGGGTGTCGCGACTTCGCCCGTCTCTTTCCATACGAGCTCAAAGAAAGCACCGAAGGCCGCAACAGCTCGCCGTTTCGCCGGGTCAGCGCGTTTGCGGCGGATCGGCGTCTGCGCAAGTCCTACGCGCAGGACACGACCATCGCCGGTGATCCGATGCAGTGGACGTTACGCAGGCTGACCCTCGATGAGTACGTCGATCCCAGCCAGTACGGGCAGGTGGATTTCATCAAGGTCGACACCGATGGTCACGATATCGAGGTCGTGCTCGGCGCCGACGCGATCCTTGCCGCCGGCGGCGCACTGGGGCTGTTCGTCGAGGTGCAGCTCCACGGTCCGATTCACGAGTTCGCGAACACGTTCCCGAATATCGACGGGTTACTGAGGCGGCGCGGTTTCAGCCTGTTCGACCTGCAGACGTACCGCTACAGCCGCGCCGACCTGCCCGCTCCGTTTGCCTGGGACGTCGCCGCGCAGACCACAACCGGACAGGTACTGTGGGGCGACGCGCTGTACCTGCGCGATCTCGCGTCACTTCGTTACGAAGAGATGTGGCCCGATTACCAGATCACTCCCGACCGCATCATGAAGCTGGCATGTCTGTTCGACTTGTACGGCCTGCCGGACTGCGCTGCCGAACTGCTGAACAATCGGGGCGCCAGCCTCACGCTCGCGCAGCGCAACGAGCTGCTCGACCTGCTCGTCTCCGGCGAGCCAGGATCGTATGCACAGCACGTCGCCGCATTCGAGGCCGACTACACATCGTTCTTCAGAAGCCGCATGCAACCGCCTGTGGAGGAAAAGCGCGCTGACGATACGGTCGCCGACTCCGTCCGGCAACTCACGGCACGCAACGAGAAGCTGCTCGAACGTCTGAGGGAGTACAAGAAGAAGATCGTGAAGCTGCGGACTCGGCTCGACGACCTGGAGGCGCGACAACGGTGACGCAGTCAGACAACGGACAGCCGTATCTCTCGATCATCCTGACCGGCCGCAACGACAACTTCGGCGGCGACTTCAACGATCGGCTATTTCGCGCGCTCGAGTTCAACCACCATCACCTCCGCGAGCGTGGGATTCCGCACGAGTTCGTGTTCTGCGAGTGGCGGCCGGTTGCCGGCAAGCCGTGGCTGTCGGAGGTGCTGATCGAGCGCTATCCCGATCTCGTGCCCGATTCCCTGTTGTGCTTCGTCGCCGATCTCGCGTACCACGACGCGTTCAGCCTGAATCCGAAGCTCCAGTTCCAGGAATTCATCGCGAAGAACATCGGTATCCGGCGATGCCGGGGTGCGAACATCCTGACGACCAACACGGACATCTACCTCAGTCGCGGCATGCTCGACGTGCTCGAGGCGCGGGCGCTCGAACCGCGTGTCCTCTATCGCTCGGAGCGCATCGATCTGAAGGACAGCATCGACTGCGACGAGATGGACTGGTCGATCCTCGAGGACGAACGCAACTACGCGTTCGTCAACGAGATTCGGCCTCCGTTCTATA
>Ga0310810_10009704_pt1 | contig 11155 bp, 10 predicted proteins | sample NCmetagenome_FD_207641 | JGI IMG/M metagenome (GOLD analysis project Ga0310810, IMG submission 207641) | Soil microbial communities from experimental microcosm in Duke University, North Carolina, United States - NC | ecosystem: Engineered > Artificial ecosystem > Soil microcosm > Unclassified ... | reverse complement strand
CCGTGCAAGAGCTCCCTGGTCACAAGTGCTCTCATGTCGCACGGAGGTAGGACCGATGAGAAGCCGTCGCACACTGTGGTCACCACGATACCTGGTGATGATCCCGGCAGTGATCGCCGCGGCGACAGTCGCCGCGAGCTCGGCGAAGCTTGCCGGCGCGCCAGTGACGACGCTGCAGGTGGATGTCCCGACCTACTCGAAGGACGTCGCACCAATCGTCCAGAAGAGTTGCCAGGTCTGCCATCGTCCAGGTGAAGCCGGCCCGTTTTCTCTGCTGACCTATGAAGACGCGCGGCCACGCGCGGCTGCGATCAAGAGCGCCATCCTCGGCGGAAGAATGCCGCCATGGCATGCGGATCCTCACTATGGCCAGTTCTCGAACAGCATGAGCCTGAGCGCGCCGGAGATCGGCACGATCGTGAAATGGGCGGACGGCGGCGCGCCCGAAGGCGATCCGCGTGATCTCCCGAAGCCCGCCGAGTGGGTCGAAGGCTGGAACATCGGCAAACCGGACATGATTGTCGACTTGCCACTGCCCTTCGATGTCCCAGCGCGCGGTGTCGTCGACTATCAGCACATCATCGTGCCGACACACTTCACCGAAGACCGCTGGATTCAGGCGGCGGAAGTGCGCCCGACCGAACGGATGGTCGTGCATCACATCATCGCGTTCGTCCGGGAGCCGAAATCGAAGTGGTATCGAGGCCAACCCGCCGGCGTCTTTTTCACGGCGCCGAAGGTCAGCGCTGATGACGAGACAGAAGCCGGCGCGCTGCCCAGCGACTTTCTGGTCGGCTATGCACCGGGGCAGCCGGCGGAGGTTCTACCGCCCGGCCACGCAAAGCTGATCAAGGCCGGCTCAGACATCATCTTCCAGCTGCACTACACCCCGCATGGTCACGCGCTGACCGATCGCTCGCGCCTCGGCATTGTCTTCGCCAAACACCCTCCGAAAGAGCGCGTCCTCACGCTGTCGGCGGTCAACAGCACGTTCAAGATTCCGCCGGGTGATCCGAATTATCGCGTCGATGCGAGTTTCGAAGTCGGCACGGACGTCAAGCTCGCCAGCCTGCATCCGCACATGCACGGGCGTGGAAAGGACTTCGAGTACCGCGCGGTGTTTCCCTCCGGCAAAACCGACATCCTTCTCAAAGTGCCCCGTTTCAACTGGCACTGGCAGAACTGGTACAACCTCGAGCAACCGATCGCGCTACCGAAAGGCACCAGGATCGATTGCACTGCGCACTTCGACAACTCACCGAGCAACCCGGACAACGCCGATCCGACGAAGGAAGTGACGTGGGGGGATCAGAGCTGGGACGAAATGATGATCGGCTTTTTCAACCTGGTGTTCGACGCCGATGTGCCGGTGGACAAACTGTTCGCCAAGAAGCCCAAGGCGGAGATCGCGGGGAGAACGCGTCGGATCATCGCGCTGGCCGAACCGGGCCAGACGATTCATCAGCCGTTCGCTGACGCCGCGCTGCGCTGGCTGCAGGAGACGGCGGCGACCGAAGGATTCACCGTCGATTACATCCGCACGACGGATCCGATCGATGACGCCTATCTGGCGGCGCACGATCTGTTCGTTCAGGTCAACTATCCGCCGTACCGCTGGACGCCGGTGGCCGAGGCCGCGTTCAAGAAAGCGATGGAGCAAGGGACGATCGGATGGGTGGGCTTCCACCACGCGTCGTTGCTCGGTAAGTTCGACGGCTTCGAGATGTCTCCCTTCTTCCATCAGTTCATGGGCAACATCGTGTTCAAGAGCTATATCCCCGACTTCGCGACCGGGACGGTCCGCGTCGAAGACTCAGCGCATCAGGTGGTCAAAGGACTGCCGGCGGCATTCACGATTGAGAACGACGAGTGGTACACCTACGACCGAACACCTCGGCCCGACGTGCACGTCCTCGCAAACGTCGACGAGAACAGCTACGTGCCGGCAAGAACGGTGAAGATGGGCGATCACCCGGTCATCTGGACAAATCCGCACTACCAAGCGCGGAATGTGTATTTCCAGTTCGGACACAAACCCGATCTGTTCCAGAACAGCTCGTTCAAGACGCTATTCCTCAACGCAATCCGCTGGGCCTCGGAGCGGTAGCGGCAGATGCGGGCCGTGCTCCAGGTGTCTCGTGAATGCGGCGGGTGTCCGCTTGCTCGCTTCACCGCGCGTGGCGGCGCGCCCAGTCAGGGAGTTTCGTGAGCGGCCGACCGAACTCACGTTCCAAGCCGCTAATGTCGGCGCTGTAGCCGACGCGCTCGAACCACTCCAGCATCAACGCCGTATCCTCGCTGTACTGTCGGACGGATTCTATCGGTGCCTGCGCGAATGCGATCGGGTGACCCAACGCCTCCGTCAGGATCCGCGCCACCTCCGGCATCGTCCGTACATCACCGGCGAGATCGATCTCTCGGCGGTTCAGGCCCGCGGCGTCGGTGAACGCGCGCGCGCCGAACCAGCCGATGTCCTCCACCGCAATCATTTGCAGCTTGGTGTCCGGCTCGAGCGCCCAGGTGAGCGTGTCCCCCTGAAGGCTGTAGGGCGCCAGGAGGTTTTCCATGAAGAAGACCGGTCGCAGGATCACGTGTGATGGGAAGCGAAGGCTGCGCACGGTTTCCTCGATGCGCCACTTGTTGTCAAAGTGCGGGATGCCCGTCCGCTTGTGCGCCGATCCGACGGATGTATAGACATAGTGCTCGACGCCGGCCTCGCGGGCCAGCGTCGCCAGACGCTTGCCCTGGGCCTCTTCGCGCTCGACACCCGCCTCCCATGTGTTCTGCACGCCGAAGACACCCCACACACCAGCCAACGCATGGCGGAGTGCCGCGTCGTCATCGAGATCCCCCTTGACGATGTCGACGCCGACGGCTGCCAGCGCTGTCGCCAGCTCGCTTTCCGGCTTGCGCGTCAGACCGCGCAAACGGAACCCGCTGCCCTGCAGGACTTGTGCGACCGCGCCACCTTGCTTGCCTGTCGCTCCGGTGATGAGAATCGTTCGATCGTTCGTCATGGCTGAAACCTCATCGCGTCGATATGTGAACAGCTGTCGATGATTTCGTAATGACCCCGAGGGGCTTCGCGCACCGCAACTCGGTCATGCCGAGTCTTCACTGGGCGAATGCGGCCGGACAGGCGAGCGAAATGAATGGAGTGACGTTGATTCCCGTGTAGAAGGGTATGCGCTGCAGTTGCGCCCAGTGAGATGAGGGCCTGGAGTTGCCTCCAGGCCCTCGACGATCTACTTCAGGGTGATCTTTTGCACGCGCCAGTTCATCATCTCGGCAACGTACAAGGTGTTCGGATCGCGGCAGTCGATGGCATTGACCATCCCGAACTCCTTGAACTGATGGCCGGCCTTGCCGAACCGGCCAATCACCGTGCCGTCCAGCTGCATCTTGTAGATCTCGCCGTTGAGGAACGGGTCCTCAGTCGGATTTGAATTGGAGCTGTAGAGATACTGTTGCGCACCAGGCGAGATGCACAGGGCACGAGGCGCGCCTACGTTCTTGATCTCGCTCTTGAACGTGCCGTCGTTGTCGAACACCTGAATCCGGTTGTTGCCCATGTCGGCGACGTACACCATGCCCTTGGCATCAACGGCGATCGAGGCGGGAATATTGAACTGACCCTGGCCGGCTCCGGTCGCGCCCCAGGACTTGATGAACTTGCCGTTCTTGTCGAACTTGGCGACGCGGGCGTTGCCGTAGCCGTCGGGGATGAAGATGTTGCCGGCAGCATCCCAGGCCACGTCCAAGGGCTGGTTGAAGTTGTCGCCGGGAACACCAGATCCCGGAGGGCCGGACGCGCGGCCAAACACGCCGCTGCTGCCGAGCTCGCCGACCGCCTCGAGCCTGCGGCCCAACGTCAGGAGAACCTTGCCGGCCTGGTCGAACTTGACCACCATTCTCGACGCGCGGTCCACGATCCAGACGTTGTTCTGCGGATCGACCCTGACGCCCTGCGCAAACAGGAACGCGTAGGGACGGTCGTTTTCGCTCGTACCGATCTCACGCAGATACTTGCCGGTACGATCGAATTCGAGGAGGCGCGCGCCACCGTTGATGTAGACGCGCGATGCGCCAATCGTGGCGTTCGGACCGCCGCCCTGGTAGTAGACCCACAGATTGCCGTTGGCGGTGGTGGCGACGCCGGCCACTTCACCGAGATGGATGTCGTCCGGCAGCTTCAGAAAATCGCCGGCGGACTCAAACGTAATTTCCTTCTGCTGGGCGACGAGCGAGCTGCCGAACAGGGCGCCGGCAAAGGCCGCGACAGAGCCGGCCAACACCAACCTGGATGCGAGACGTGCGGACTTCATTTCGTGCCCCCTTGAGCGGCGGTCGGGTGCAGGATGAACTTCTGCAGGCGCCATTCGACGATTTCGGTGGTCAAAATCTCGTTTGGAACCCGGCAATCGATGCCGTGCACCGTGCTGAACTGTCCCTGTTCTTTGCCCGGGACTCCGAACTTGCCGAGGACCGTGCCATCGAGCTCCATCTTGAAAATCTGGCCGCTGGCCTTGTGCAGCTCGGTGTCCTGGTTGTCAGGGTTGGAATTGGAGGTGTAAAGATACTGGTGGCCCGGTCCTGGTGTGATGCACAGCGACCAAGGAGCGCCGACGTGGTCGAACGTGGTCTTGTAATTCAGGTCGTTGTCGAACACCACGATGCGCTGGTCGCTACGGCTGCCTCCGTAGACATTCCCCTGGGCATCCACCGCGATGGCATGCAGCAGGTTGAATTGGCCGGGCCCCGATCCGCGACTGCCGGCCTGTTTGATGAACTTGCCGTATTTGTCGTACTTGGCAATGCGTGAATTGACGTAGCCGTCGGCGACGAAGATGTTGCCGGCCGCGTCCCAGGCCACGTCGGTGGGGCGATTGAAAATATACGGCGGAGCCGGGTTGGCCTCCTTCACCGGCGGTTCCATCCCGTTGTAGGGGAACCCAATCCGGCGGCCCAGGATCATGACCGCTCGCCCCTGGGGGTTGTACTTGATGATCGAGCTGGCGCCCTCGTCGATTACCCAGATGTTGTCCTGGGCATCAACGCGGATGCCGTGACAGAACACGTTGCCGTACGAGTCCTTCCCAATCTCCCGAACGAAGTTGCCCTTCTCGTCGAATTCGAAATTGCGCGTTTGCTGGGCGCACGTGTTGACGAAGATGTGCCCTTTGGAATTGCTGGCGACACCGATGCCTTCGCCCATGTACACGTTGGGCGGCAACTTCAAGAAGTCGCGCACGACTTCGTACTTGATATCAGGCGCGTTTACGGCCTTGGGTAGCAGTCTCTGCGCCGCTGGTGTGAGCGTCACCCCGCCGGGCGCTTGGGTCTGGGCACCGGCAGGAGGTGCCTGGCCGCCGGCAGGCGGTGTCTGGGCGCCGCCAGCGGGGGTCTGCGCGAACAAGGTGATGCCCGTTGCCATCGCTAGCGCCACGGCCACCCCATAAATGCAACGTGTTTTCATAGGCCACCTTTCGAACGGTGCGAAATGTACCACAGGATCACGGCCGCCACACTTCCGCCGCGGCTTTGAACAACAGGTAAGTCGCCGTCGCGCCGGGATCCTGGTGTCCGACGCTGCGTTCTCCCAGATAACTGCCGCGGCCCTTGCGCGCCTGCATGGTAATCGTCGCCCGCATGCCGGCTTCCGCCGCCGCCGCGCCCTTCTCAACAATTTCCGCCAGGGCATCTCCAGCGTCGAGGGCACCTCGCATCGCATCCACCGCCGGAAGCCAGGCGTCCATCATGGTCTTGTCGCCGAGCACGGCTTTGCCCCGTTGTTGAAGGCCTTCGACGCCGGCCTGAAACAGCGCTACCACGTCGGCGGACGCGAGCTCGGACTTGCCTGCGCACGTCGCTGCGGCACGAAGAAAAAACGTCCCGAGGAGCGGCCCTGAACTGCCGCCCATGGTCTTGATGAGGATCGTCGCGACATTCTGAAAGACAGCGCGGATATCAGCCGGAGGGTTCGCGGACAGCTCCGACTGCACCGCCGTGAAGCCGCGGTCCAAACTGATTCCAAAATCGCCGTCCCCGACAGCTGAATCCAGGTCAGTCAGCGGCTGCCGGTTTTCGTTGAAGACCTTTTGCAAAGCGCTGAGCCACGCCAGCACATCCTGCCTGCTCACCGCCATTTCAGATCCCCCAGCGCAGCGCTGGCGTAAGTACAGGGGCATCCCACAAGGACAGCAGCTCGTCGTCAACCTGCAACAGAGTGATCGAGCAGCCGGCCATGTCGAGGCTGGTGATGTAGTTGCCGACCAGGCGACGAGCGATCGTGATCTGCCGGCTGCGCAGGTGCTGTTCCAGTTCGCCGTAGACGAGATAGAGCTCGATGAGGGGCGTGCCGCCCATGCCGTTGAGCATGGCAATGACGCGGTCGCCGGCGCGGAACGGCAGATCGGCCAGGATGGCCTCGGCCATGTGCGCGACCGACTCGGCGGCGGGCATCAGAGCCATGCGGCGCCGGCCCGGTTCGCCGTGAATGCCGACGCCCATTTCCATTTCGTCATCGCCCAGCACGAAGTTGGGCTTGCCGGCGGCGGGCACAGTGCAGGGGCTCAACGCCATCCCCATGGAACGAGCGCAGGCATTCACCCGGCCGGCCAGCGCCGCGACGCGGCCGAGATCGTAGCCGCGTGCGGCCGCCGCGCCGCAGATCTTTTCCGCCAGCACGGTGGCGCCGACGCCGCGCCGGCCGGCGGTGTAGAGGCTGTCCTGGACGGCGACGTCATCGTTAATCACGACCGCCTGGACCTCGATACCGCGCGCCTGGCAAAGCTCGGCGGCCATTTCGAAATTCATGACGTCGCCGGTGTAGTTCTTGACGATGTGGAGGACGCCGGCTCCGCCATTGACAGCGGCGGTGGCTGCTTCCATCTGGTCGGGACTGGGGGACGTGAAGACCTGGCCGGGACAGGCGGCATCGAGCATCCCCTTTCCCACAAATCCGCCGTGCAAGGGTTCGTGACCGCTGCCGCCGCCCGAAATGATCCCCACTTGGCCGGTGACGGGGGCGTCCGCCCGAACCACGTACACGGGATCGAAGGAAACCTTGAGGATGTCGGCGTGGGCTGCAGCGAACCCGGCCAGCGATTCGCGCATCACATCCTGCGGGTCATTAATCAGTTTCTTCATGTGCGCTCCACGAAAATGAGCGCCAAAGATAACATCACTGTATGCGATTGCAGAACCAGACCATTGCCACCCTCATCGCCGACGGCGTGGAGGATTTGGAGTACTACGTTCCGCTCATGCGGTTGCAGGAGGAGGGAGCGAAGGTGCTCAGCGCCGGCCTGGATCTCAAGCCTGTGCGCGGCAAGAATGGATTGATGATTGCCCCGGATGCCAAGATCGAAGATCTGAAATCGAAAGAGCTCTTCGCGCTGGTTCTTCCGGGAGGCTGGGCGCCCGACAAATTGCGACGGTACGACGTTGTCAAGAAGCTCGTTCAAGAAATGAACGATGCCAAAAAGATCGTCGGCATCATCTGCCACGGCGGCTCGATCGCAATCTCAGCGGGCATCGTCAAGCACGGTCAGCGCGTGACCGGCTCAACGGGAATCAAAGATGACCTTCAGTGTGTCGGCGGAGTATGGGCGGACGAACCCGCCTTCCGCGAGGGCAACCAGGTCTGGGGGCGGGTTGTGGCAGATATTCCCGACTTCAACCGTGAACTGGTCAGAGCATTGGTCGAAGGATGAGTGCGAACTCGAGCCTTAGAGGCCTGCCAGTGCTGCCTCCAGCCGCCGGACAACGGCCCAGACCTGAGCCGACTGCTCCTCCGTGACTGCCACGCCGAGATTCGCGACGAGCGCACCCTGACGGGCATCGCGCGCGCCGCAGATGACGCCCGTGAGTCCAGGCGTCACGAGCAGCACGCCGACGCACAGCTGTGCGCAGCTCAGGCCGGAGGTGCGCGCAATCGCCTGAATCTCGTCCACGGCATCGAGATGGCGCTCAAAACGAGGTCCTGAATAGTCCTTATGCGGGCCGCGCGCGTCGTCGGGACCGAACGTTTTGTCGCGCGACCAGGTGCCGAAGAGCAAGCCGCGGAAGAGCGGCGAATACGAGATGGCACCCACGTTGTGTGCCGCGCACCAGGGCAACACATCCTTCGCAGCTGCGGGGCGCAGAATGCTGAACGGCGGCTGATCAGAGTTCAGCGGCACGCCGGTCGCCATCCATTCTTCGAGCTGCGCGACGGAGAAGTTTGACACGCCAACGGCGCGAATCTTCCCCGCCTTCAGGAGCTTCGCACACGCCGAGGCCGTCTCGGCAATCGGTTGCGGCGCCGGCCAGTGCAGCTGATAGAGATCTATCCGCTCGACGCCGAGGCGGCGGAGACTGGCGTCGCACTCGGCCAGGGTTTCCTTCTCGCTGGCTGATTTTTCGGGCGCGTCGACGTTCACGCCAAGGCCGAATTTCGTGAAGACATAGGGACGGCGCGACGCCGGAAGCGCCTTGATCGCGCGCCCGACGACTTCCTCCGAATGCCCGGAGCCGTAAATCGGCGCCGTGTCGATCCAATTCACGCCGTGATCGACGGCCGCGTGAATCGCCTCGAGGCTCGCCCGATCGTCCTGGCCGCCGCCCCACTGCCGTCCGCCGATGGCCCAGGTGCCCAGGCCGATGGAGGTGATTTCGAGATCGCTCTGTCCGAGTCGTCGTCTGATCACGGTGAGAAGCCCTCACGTCCAAAAGCTCAAGGATACATCGTTCGACCTCGGACTCACGCGCACGTCGTCCGGGTCTTCTCGCCGGCGCTCACGATTCGCGCGCACGATCCGGCGGGCTGCGCCTGAGCTTGTTGTGATCTCGCGCGATGCGACGTATTACGTGCACAGCTACGCGCGCCCGCTCTGGATCTTCTTGTTGTGAACCTTAACCACGACGGCGGGAAGGTGACCGGACACAGTCGGAAAGAATAGAATCCCGCCATGAAGACTTTCCTTGCGGGGATGATCGCAACGCTGCTCGCCATCGCCCTCACGGTGTTCGCGGTAGCGCACCTCGGTCTCTATCCAATCGGCGCCGACAATCCGCCGGGCGGACTCGAACGGGCGCTCGCAAGCCGGGCGATGGACGTCTACGCCTCGAAGCACAAGCCCGAGGGCAATAATCCCACGACGATCACTGCCGCGAACCTCACCGAGGGCGCGAAAGAATACGAGGAACACTGCGCGTTCTGCCACGGAGGCGCGAAGGCCAAGATCAGTCCCATGCAGAACAAGTTCAATCCGCCGGTTCCGCAACTCATCAATCGGATTCCTCACGACGATGACGCGTGGCTGTTCTGGGTGACCAAGCACGGCGTGCGGATGACCGGCATGCCGTCGTGGGACGGCGTTCTTTCCGACGAAGAGATGTGGAAGGTCGTCGCATTCATCAAACACAGCGACAAGCTACCCGCGGAAACGCAGGCGGCGTGGCAGCAACTCGCATCGACACCCGGTGAGATCGAGGAGCACACACCCGAGCAGCACACGCACGACCCCGGCGGCGTGCCGAAATAATGATTCTTTCCGCAACTCGTCAGCGATTCTGAACTCGCGGAGCCCTTGCCCTACTTGGCGCGCCGCTTGGCGTCAGTGAGCAGCCCCGCGCTGTACACGAACACCCAGTCAGGACGTTCAACCCGGCGATCGAACCGGACCACGACCTCCGGGCCGACGTCGTAGACGAACGGCGCACGGCGCTTCTGCGTGCCGCGGACCGCGCCATCCAAGGTACGGAAGCAGATCCGGTCGGCGCATGTGAACAGTTCGATCCGCCCCTCGTCAGAATCGAACGTGCCGGCAATCGCACGCGCCTCGTCCGGCGGCACCGGTGAATCGATCGGCTCACGCGGGTCGAGTCCAAGCGCCGAGCGCGCCAGGGCGCCAGCGACGGAGGCGACCGACGCCGTTTCGGTATTTGAAAGCACCGCAATCATCACACCGTCGTCGGGAAAGGATTCGAGGATGGTCTTGTAGCCTCCGCCGCTGCCCGTGTGGCCGACCACGCGATGGCCCTCGAGCGTGCCCATCCGAGTGCCGAGGCCATAGTCGATGGTCGTGCCATCGTTGAGGCGCGACGGCGTGCGCATCTGTGCGAGTCCTGCCGGCGAGATGACCCGTCCATTCTCGAGGGCCTGTTGCCACGTAATCAGATCGGCGGCTGTCGCACAGATCGCGCCTGCTGCGAAGGGCAGCGACCAGGTGATGTAGGGCGCCGGCTCGAGGGCGCCTTTTGCGACGACGTACCCGCTCGCCAGACTGGCGACGGTGTCGTGCACGGTACACAGGGACGCCGTCGACATTCCCAGCGGCGCAAAAATCTCGTTCTTGACGTAGGTTCCGTAGGGTTGGCCAGTTACTCGCTCGATCGCGACACCGGCCAGGTAGAAGCCCGAGTTGCTGTAGCGCCAGCGGCTTCCGGGGGCGAAGACAAACGGCTGGTCACGAAACAGCGAGAACACCTGATCGTGCGTCCAGTCGCGGCCCTCGTTTGCGAGCGCCGTTGGCAAGTCGGTGAAGTTGTAGAGACCAGACGTGTGCCTCAGAAGCTGCGCGATGGTGACGCGGCCGCCGTGCGTCGGCGCGTTCGGAACGTACTTGGTGACATCTGCATCGAGCACCAGCTTTCCCTGTTCGGCCAGCCTGACGGCGACAGCAGCCTCGATGTTTTTCGAGATTGACGCGACGTGGAAGACGGTTGCGGGGGTAACCGGCGCGTTCGTGTCCACGCGTGCGCGCCCATACCCGCGAACGAACAGCGGCTGTCCGCGCCGCGCGATCGCAATCGAGAGACCTGCGATCGGTTGCTTCAGGGCATCGGCGGCAATGCGGTCGACGGTTGATTCGAAATCAGGCTGCGCGCCGAGACCCGGCGCCAACAGGAGAATGAAGACGACCGCAGCCAGGTGCCATCGCATGCGGCGCATTGTAGATCGGTGCGTCCGCCCCTTTCGTTTCTTGCATCCTCGCCAATCAAGTGCGCGTATCACCTCGATGGGCCGATGCGGACAACTTTCCTGCCTCAGGCGGTGATTTGCGAGTCCTGCGCAGCGTGATTTTCCGCCACTCCGTTCCGTCAGAGAGCGTCATCGTGCCGTTCAGCGAGTCGGCCTTCAGCTCGAAGCGGATCGAGCTGCCGTTGGGCA
>Ga0310810_10009703_pt1 | contig 11155 bp, 17 predicted proteins | sample NCmetagenome_FD_207641 | JGI IMG/M metagenome (GOLD analysis project Ga0310810, IMG submission 207641) | Soil microbial communities from experimental microcosm in Duke University, North Carolina, United States - NC | ecosystem: Engineered > Artificial ecosystem > Soil microcosm > Unclassified ... | reverse complement strand
GCCATGGTGGATGGCGCGCTGGCGCTCGCGGTCATTTTCGGCGGCCGGCTGCGCATCGTGCTGCGGCTCACGATCGACGGCGAGAGAATCACCGCGATCGAGGCGGTCGCCGATCCACAACGCATCGCCGGGTACGATGTGGCGCTGCTCAATGCGTGAGGGCGCGCCACGCGCCGGGCGAGATCCCGTACGCCTGTTTGAACTGCCGCGTCATGTGGCTTTGATCCGCAAAGCCGCTCGCGGCGGCTGCTTCGGCGAGGGAGACGTTGGCCGCGATCAGTCGCCGGGCGCCGTCTAGCCGGCGCATCGTTGCGTAGCGATGCGGGCTCGTTCCCAAACAGCGCCGGAACTGGCGCGCCAGCTCGAAGCGCGACAGGCCGGTCAAGTTTTCCAATAGTTCGGATGAGGGGAGGCACGACGCCTCGTCCAGATAGCTCCGCGCGATCCGCACCGCGCTCTTGGCTTTCGCCGAAACGCCGTGTGCTGGCGGACTGTCCGCCGCGAGCGCATCAGCGAGACGCGCGATGATGTCGTCGAAGCGCAGGTCCGGTATGGGTCTGTCGAATGCATCGAGCGCGGCACAGATCGCGCGATGCAGTCGCGACTCGCGCGTCACGGCATCTTTGACGAAAGGCAGCGCGCCCGATCCGAGCGCGTCCGAAATCAGTCCCGGCGCGATGTAGATGATGCGATAGCCGAAGCCTTCGTCGGTGCCCGGGCGCCCGTCGTGCTTCTCGTCCGGATGGATCACGAAGGCGCAACCCGTCTCGCTGTGCAGCGTCGTGCCGCGATAGCTGAACGACTGCACGCCTGAGAGTGTGACACCGACGGCGTACGTGTCGTGCCGATGCGGCGCAAAGCGCATCGTCGAAAAGCTTGCTTCGGCGCGCTCGAAACCCCGCCGCGAGGTACCGCTGCGGACCCGGTTTTCCGCCTCGCACGATCGTTCAAGACCTGTTGTGGCCGCGCTGGTCAAATCGCGTTCCTCGCGAGGACAAAGATGGCCGAAAGCCTTGCCGCGTTCGTTATAGCGGCGTTCGCGCTGACCGGCAGCCCCGGTCCGGCGACGCTGGGCCTGAGCGCCGCGGGGGCGGCATTCGGATTGCGCCGCAGCCTCGCGCTCATGAGCGGCATTATCGTGGGTGTGCTCATCGTGTTTGCCGCCGCGGCAGCCGGACTGACCGGGCTTATCTTGGCGCAGCCGTTGCTCGGCCCGATCGTGAAGGCGCTCTCGGTCGCCTACATGCTGTGGCTTGCCTGGACCATTGCGAGCGCGCCGCCGCTTTCGGATGGCGCGTCGGCGACTGCACCGAGCTTCTGGGGCGGCATGGTCCTGGGCGTGGGCAACCCGAAGGCCTACGCGGCGATGGCGGCGCTCTCGTCGGGATTCGTGCTTTCGGCCGACGGCGGGACGGATGCGGCGGCGAAGGCCGCAGTCCTGCTCGCCGTCATGATCGCGGTCGACGTGGCATGGCTGCTCGCCGGTTCGGCGCTTGCGCGCGTGATGCGCAACCCAGGTTGGTCGCGCGCGATCAACATCCTGTTTGCGCTGGCGCTGCTCGTCTCGGTGGCCGCCGGTCTCATGTGAACGGCGGAACTTCGAGAGGGCCGGAACGTTCGTCCGGGTATCCCGGAGACCGGCCATGAACGTGCATCAACGACCCGACAAAGCCGCCGAAAAGGCGACCAGAAAAGCCGAACAGACCAAGCAGCCGCCGCAGGTCCAGGACCATCAGCCGGGCATCGAGAGCAGAATGCGCCCGCAGCCGCAGTACATGCCGAAATACCCGGGCGTGGGGAAACTCAAAGAGAAGGTTGCGATCATCACGGGCGGCGATTCCGGGATCGGCCGCGCGGTTGCGATTGCCATGGCGCGCGAGGGCGCATCGATCGCGATCGTCTATCTGGAGGAACACGACGACGCGAAGGAAACGCAGCGCCTTGTCGAAGCCGAGGGGAGCGAGTGCCTGTTGTTCGCCGGCGATGTCGCCGACGAGATGTTCTGCTGGGAGTCAGTCGAGCGCACTTTCGAGGAATTCGGCCGCATCGACATCCTGGTGAACAACGCAGCCGAGCAGCACGAGACCGAGGATCCGGCCGAACTCGACACCGAACAGCTCGAGCGGACGTTCCGCACCAATGTGTTCAGCCAGTTCCACATGACGCGCGCCTGCCTGCAATACATGCAGGAGGGTGCGAGCATCATCAACACCACATCGATCACCGCCTATCAGGGCCACAAGACCCTGATCGATTACGCTTCCACCAAGGGCGCGATCCTCGCCTTCACGCGCTCGCTCTCCGAGGCCCTGGTCGAGAAGGGCATTCGCGTCAACGGCGTGGCGCCGGGTCCGATCTGGACGCCGCTCATTCCATCGTCCTTCGACGCGGAGAAAACCGCCAGGCATGGCGAGAGCGCGCCGATGAAGCGCGCCGGGCAACCCAACGAGGTGGCGCCTTGCTACGTGTTTCTCGCCAGTGAGGATGCCTCCTACATGAGCGGGCAGGTGCTGCATCCGAACGGCGGCAACGTCGTGAATGCGTGAAGGAGGTTTCGATGGACCCGAAACGCAAACCGTTGGACGACGAAACTGCCGCCGATCCGGACAAGAACGCGCGCCTCGAAACCTACGAGCAGGAGGTCGAGCGCGCCTCGGTCGAGAGCATTGCCGAGCACCCCGAAGGCTCCGCGCCGCCGCTCGAGCGGCTCGTCGACTCGCATCCGAAAAAGCAGCGCAAGTAGCGCATCGCGTGCCGGCCATGCCAGTGTTGTGGCATGGATCTGTTGCAGGGACGCCTCGCGGCGAAGCCGTTCGCGCTGGGCGTGACGGCGGTCTACGGAGCGGGGGTCGCGACGCAGGGTTTGCTTGCGGACGAGGTGACCGCGCGCGCGGGATTGTGGCCCTTCATCGGTGCGCAGGCGGTGCTGATCGCGATCTGGCTGGTACTGCATATCCGTCGCCTGCGCGACGCGGGCCAGGGCCCCGCCGCCGCGATCGGCATCGCAATCGTGTATGCGTTGTCCGTCGGCCTGTTGCTGATGCTGGTCGTATTCTTCACGAATCCGGATGCCGTTCCGCATGGAGAGAGTCCGACCAACGACGCCACCGCCGGGGCCGTCCCGGTGCTTCTGCTCTTCGATATCCTTTTCACGCCGGACCTTGGCCTGTTCATGAGCATCCTGAAGGCGCTGATCGTGATCGCGTTCTTGCCGACAGTGATTTGCCTCGTCTTCTCGGTCCAGACTGCGATGCGGCCGGGCACATGATCTATTTCGCCTACGGCGCCAACATGGAGCGGGCCGCAATGCGCCGCCGCTGCGGCAGTGCCGTCGGGCTCGGACCTGCCATGCTGCGCGGCTGGCGCTATGTGATTGCGCAGGGCTACGGCTCGGTCGCGCGTGCGCCGGGCGAATGCGTCTTTGGCATCTTGTGGCGGCTCACCCCGCGCGATCTTGCGGCGCTGAACATATTCGAAAGCCTGGACAGCGGCCTTTATCGCCGCGCGATCCTGACTGTGGAGCACGAGACGCAGCGGGTACGGGCGCTCGTCTATGTCGGCCGGCAGGGTGGCAGGTCGCGCCCGATGCCGGGATATCAGGAGCGGCTCGTCGCAGCCGCTGAGGATTGGCGGCTCCCGCCGCGCTATATTGCCGAGCTCGCGCGTCTCGCACCGGGCTACCGTGCGGCGCGTCCGGCCGAGACCGGAGAAACCGGATGATGGTTCGGCACGTCATTGTTCATGGCCGCGTTCAGGGTGTCGGGTTCCGCGCTTTCCTCGAGGACACTGCGGAGCGCCTCGGCCTCGAGGGCTGGGTGCGCAATCGTCGCGACGGCTCGGTCGAAGCCGTGTTTGCGGGTCCGGAAGCGACCGTCGCCGAAGCGATCGAGGCGTGCCGGCGCGGGCCGCGCAGCGCGCGCGTGACAAACCTCGATGTGGACGAGGGCGACGATCTGCTGCAGCAGCAAGCTGTACGCTTCGCTGTGTTGCCAACCGCATGAGGAGCGCGGCCGCAATCGTGCTCGCCGTCGCGGCGTTCGCGCTCGGCGCATCCGCGCAAACGCCACCGACGCCGACGCCGGCGCAAGAGGAAGCCTCGCTGCACGGTTATGGCGATCGGGAAAAGACCTGCCAGGAATGGACCGACGCCTGCCGCACCTGCACGCGGCCCGAGAGCGGCGAGGCGGTCTGCTCGAACGTTCCGATCGCGTGTCAGCCGAAGGCGATCAGCTGCGTGAGGCGAGTGGAGGAGAAGAAGGCGGAGGAGAAGAAGGCGGAGGAGAAGAAATAACCTCTCACGCTCATTCCCGCGAAAGCGGGAATCCAGCTTTTTCTTTCTGGCTCTGGGTCCCCGCTTCCGCGGGGACGAGCGGAGAATGTTGAGTGGCCCCGAACAGGGCCTCGAACTCGCGCCGCAGGACCGTGTCCACTTCCGGCATCGTCACCGTGTGGCCGAGATCGACGAGGCTCGTCACGCCATAGCGCGCATCGGCGACGCCGCAGGGCACGATGCCGGAGAAATGCGACAGATCCGGATCGACGTTGAGGGCAATGCCGTGCAGGCTGACCCAGCGCTTCAACCGGATGCCGACGGCGGCGATCTTGTCCTCGTGTCCGGGGCCCTTGTCGGGCCGGCGCACCCATACGCCGATCCGATTTTCGCGCCGCTCGGCGCGCACGTTGAAGGCCGCAAGGGTGCGGATGATCCATTCCTCGAGGCTCGCCACATAGCGGCGCACGTCCGGCGTGCGGTGTTTCAGGTCGAGCATCAGATAGACCACGCGCTGTCCCGGCCCATGATAGGTGAACTGCCCGCCGCGCCCGGTCTCGTGGACGGGGAAGCGCGCCTCGACGAGATCGCCCGCCTGCGCGCTGGTGCCGGCGGTATAGAGCGGCGGATGTTCGAGCAGCCAGACGAGCTCGCGCGCCGCGCCTTGCGCGATCGCGGCCGCGCGCGCCTCCATGACGGCGAGCGCCTCGGCGTAGGGAATCTGCCGGTCGCTCACGCGCCATTTGGCTGGCGCAAGCCCTTGCGCGGGCAGGCCAAACCCAAGCTGATCTCGGACGTTAACCACCTACTAACCATACCATGGTGACGTGGGGCGCGGGCGTTTCGCCCTGAAGGATTTGTCACTCGTGGCGACGCTCGACAAGGTCTCGCTCGACATTGCGGTGGTGTTGGGGGCGAGCTCGATGCCGGTCCATCAGGCGCTGCGCCTTGGACGCGGCGCGATCATCGAGCTCGATGCTTCGGAAGAAGACGAGGTGCAGATCCTCGCCAACAACTTCCCCGTCGCGAAGGGCACGGTGGTGGTGAACGGCAACCGCATCGCGGTCGAGATCAAGGAAATGCTGCCGCGCGCGCCGGACCAGCGCTGAGCGCCTCCCGGGCTCCGCTCATTCCCGCGAAAGCGGGAATCCACCGTTCTCGGCTCTGGGTCCCCGCCTTCGCTGGGACGATCGGCGGCCACCCAGGCCAACCCTTGTCCCCCTCGGGCCGATTTGTTACATGCGCGCTCGCCAAGCGCCGGCTCGCCCCGGCATTCCTCTTCACATGCGGTCGTGGCGGAATTGGTAGACGCACTAGCTTGAGGTGCTAGCGGGGCAACCCGTGGAGGTTCGAGTCCTCTCGACCGCACCAACATCGATTGTTCGACTTGAAGCGGCCCTCGCGGCCTGCCCCATGTCGCAAACCACCGGAACGGAGCCTCACGGGGATCGTTGACCAAACGACCCGTTGAGGAGGCCCCGATGCGTATGTTGATGCCGGTGCTCGCGGCTGTATTTGCGGCGTTCTCCACCGTCGCGCTCGCGCAAAGCGGCGGCTCCAGCGGCGGAACGGGCGGGTCAACCGGCGGAACCGGCACCTCGAGCGGCAGCGTCGGCTCAACGTCTCCCGGCGGCGCTACGGCGGGCCAACCCGGCAATCCATCCGGTGTGGGCGTGCCGGGCGGTCCCGGTCCGGGCAACACCACGGTGACGCCGAGTTTCGGCACCGGTGTCGGCAATGCCGGCATCCCGCAGACAACCGGCACAATCGGGTCCAGCAGCACCAGCGGCAGCGGCAGCGGCAGCGGCAGCGGCAGCGGCAGCGGCAGCACCGCCACGACCGGCAGCACCGGGTCGTCGTCGGGCGGTACGACCAGCAATCCGCTGAGCCCGGCGCCGGGCATTCCAGCCATCATGACGCCGGAGCGGCGCTAAGGAACTCGCGCCCCAAGAGCGGGTTGATGCCTTGGTCGGTGGGCCAATCGGAGGATGCCCAAAATGAAGTCGAACATGACAGCGCTGCTGGCTGCGGCGTTCCTTGCGGGTAGTTGTGCGCTGGCGATGGCGCAGGCCAGTGGAGGAAGCGGCGGCAGCGGCGCCGGCGGCGCAAACGCGGCGCCGAAGGCGGAGTCCGCGCCGGGCGGTCCGGCGGGGCAGCAGGGTGGCATGAAGGTGCGCAAGGTCTCGCACAAGAAAAAGAAGAAGCATCATCACATGTAGAACGCGCCGGAATATGAGCCGCCTCGCAGAGCTTGCGGGGCGGCATTGATTCTGCGCGGCAGATATCGCCAATCGTTGACTGGCCGCATTCCAGGCGCAGAGTGCGCGAGCTGATTCGGACGTCTGCGATGCGCAGGAAGACTTTGACGATCTGCGAAATATGCGGCGGCAGCCAGCCCTCCGGCACCGCGGATTTTCTCGTCTTTCATTGCCTGACGTTTTGCTCTCCCGGCTGCCTCGACGATTACCGCGCAGCCGACGACGTGCGCCGCGCGGAGAAAGAAGCGCCGCGCGCGACGCTTTCGAAGTCACCGCGTCCGCGCGCAGCCTGACGCGCTTTCTGCTTTTCCGGCTCGCCGTCTCAGCGTACAACCGGCCGATTCCGCGCAATTGCGTTTCGCGAGGCCGGCATGGCTGAAGACAAAGACATGGCCGCGACCTCCGATGCTGCGCCCAGCGCGCTACGCGATCAGGACGGCGCGGTCCGGCCGCAGTTCGTCGAGACGGTCACGGATGCGATCCGCGGGCGTGATGCGGATCTGCTTCGTTCGCTCGTCGGCGAGCTGCACGAATCCGACACCGGCGATCTGATCGAGGCGCTCGATCCCGACCTGCGTCCGCAGCTCATTGCGCTGATGGGCAAGGACTTCGACTTCACTGCGCTCACCGAAGTCGACGACGCGGTGCGCGAGGAAATCCTCGAGGAACTCGCGCCGAAAACGGTCGCCGAAGGCGTGCGCGCGCTCGATTCTGACGATGCGGTCTACATCCTCGAAGACCTGCCCAAGGAAGAGCAGGCGGAAATCCTGCAGCAATTGCCGCCGCCCGAGCGCGTCGCGATCTCGAAGCGCCTCGACTACCCGGAAGAATCGGCCGGGCGGCGCATGCAGACGGAGTTCATCGCCGTGCCGCCGACGTGGACCGTCGGCCAGACCATCGATTACATGCGCGAGACCGAGGACCTGCCCGAGCGCTTCTTCGAAATCTACGCGGTCGACGAGAACGGGAAATTTCTCGGCGCCGTCCCGCTCGACCGGCTCATGCGCACCAAGCGCCCGGTAACGATGTCCGAGCTGATGGAGCCGGAGCGGCACATGGTGCGCGCGACCGACGATCAGGAGGAGGTGGCGCGGCGCTTCGAGCGTTACAACCTGGTCGCAGCGCCTGTTATCAACGCCAACGACCGGATGGTCGGGGTCATGACGTTCGACGACATCGTCGACGTGATCGAGCAGGAGGCCGAAGAAGATATCAAGGCGCTCGGCGGCGTCGGCCGCACCGAGGAGCTGTCCGACACGGTCTGGCAGGTCACCAAAGGCCGCTTCAACTGGCTGCTGGTCAATCTGGCGACCGCGTTTCTCGCCTCATCCGTGCTCAAGCTGTTCGAGGGCGAACTCGAGAAGATGGTCGCGCTCGCAGTGCTTGCGCCGATCGTTGCGAGTCAGGGCGGCAATGCGACGACGCAAACCATGACCGTGGTGGTGCGCGCGCTGGCAACCCGCGAGCTGGGCACCGGAAATGCGGCGCGCGTGATCGTGCGTGAGCTGATGGTCGGGCTGCTCAACGGGCTCGCGTTCGCGATCATCACCGGTGTGGCGGCCGCCGCATGGTTCAAGGTGACCGGCCTCGGCGTGGTGATCGGCCTCGCGATGATCTGCAATCTGCTTGCGGCGGCGCTTGGCGGCATTCTCATTCCGCTCACGCTCTACCGGCTCGGCCGCGATCCCGCGGTCGCCTCCAGCCCGTTCGTCACCACCGTGACCGACATCGTCGGCTTCTTCTCGTTTTTGGCGATAGCGACCCTTTGGTTCGGACTGAAGTAGCGATTCACACCGCAGCTTCGATGCGCTAGACGAGCGCGGGGCGTCAAAGAGGTGGGTCGATGAATTGCCTGCGATTTGCGCGCGCTGCTGCTATGGGGGCCTTGCTCCTTTGCGTTTCGGTTTCAACGGCGCTCGCGCAGGTGAAGGTTCCGAGCCCGGAACTTCAGGAAGTGCTGATCAAGGCCTCGCTGCTGACCTTCAACGACGCGAACGTGACCGGCAACTATGCCGTCATGCATGCGAAGCTTTCCAAGCCGTTCCGCGACCAATTTCCGCCGGACAAGCTGGCGGATGTCTTCAAGGAATTTCGCGACAAGCACATCGATTTCGACGTCATCGCGGCCAAGAGGCCGATCGGCATCGAGGAGTCGAAGATCAGCGACGATGGGACGCTGTCGATCAAAGGTTACTTCGACACGACGCCGAGCCGCCTGAATTACGATCTCGGCTTCATCATCTCGGAAGGCGAGTGGAAGCTGATGAAGATCAACGTCGATCTGAAGAAACCGTGAAAATCGCGGCGTTTTAGAACAGGATCACACGCTGCTGCGCTTGGCGCGTCGGTCGGCGCAGCCCGGCGAACCGGCCGCGGATCGCCGCGATGTCAAACATACGGTAACGTATGGCAGCTTGCGCGCAGAAATCCTGCGGCAGGAGCTATTGGGAGGCGGCGCATGATCCCGAATGCCTGGCGGGGCTTCGACTTCGCGCTCGGTGAGGACGTCGACGCGCTGCGCGACACGGTCGCGCGCTTCTCCACGGCTGAGATCGCGCCGCGCGCCGATGAGATCGACCGGCAGAACGAATTTCCGCGCGACCTCTGGCCGAGGCTCGGTGAACTCGGCGTGCTCGGCATTACCGTCACCGAGGAATACGGCGGAGCCGGGCTCGGCTATCTCGCGCATTGCGTCGCCATGGAGGAGATCTCGCGCGGCTCGGCGGCGATCGGGCTGTCCTACGGCGCGCACTCGAACCTGTGCGTCAACCAGATCCACCGTAACGGCTCGAAGGAGCAGAAGCAGCGCTACCTGCCGAAGCTCGTGGCCGGCGAGCACGTCGGCGCGCTCGCAATGTCAGAGCCGAACTCCGGCTCGGACGTGGTGTCGATGCGCACGCGTGCCGACAAAAAGGGCGACCGGTACGTCCTCAACGGCTCGAAGATGTGGATAACCAACGGGCCGGTCGCCGACACCTTCGTGATCTACGCCAAGACCGACCCGACCGCGGGCTCGCGCGGCATCACGGCGTTCATCGTCGAGAAAAACTTCAAAGGTTTTTCCCCGGCGCAGAAATTGGACAAGCTCGGCATGCGCGGCTCGGATACGAGCGAACTTGTGTTCGAGGACTGCGAGGTGCCCGAGGAGAATGTGCTCGGCGCCGTCGGCAACGGCGTGAACGTGCTGATGTCCGGCCTCGACTACGAGCGCGTGGTGCTGGCTGCCGGTCCGCTCGGCATCATGCAGGCCTGCATGGACGTGGTCGTTCCTTACGTGCATGACCGCAAGCAGTTCGGCCGGCCGATCGGCCAGTTCCAGATCATGCAGGCGAAGCTCGCCGACATGTACGTGACGATGAATGCCGCGAAGGCCTACGTGTATGCGGTGGCGAAGGCCTGCGACGACGGGCGCACCACGCGCGAGGATGCGGCCGGCGCGATCCTTTACGCGGCCGAACGCGCCACCTGGATGGCGCTGGAAGCGATCCAGTGCCTCGGCGGGAATGGCTACATCAACGACTTTCCGACCGGGCGGCTGCTGCGCGATGCCAAGCTCTACGAAATCGGCGCCGGCACCAGCGAGATCCGCCGCATGCTGATCGGGCGCGAGATCTTCGAGAAGACGGGGTGATGATGCAGCCGCTGCTCACCTGCAAAGGCATCGTCTATCCACGGCATTGCGACGAGATCGGTCACACGAACGGGGGTATCGCGGGGTTCATCGCCTTGTCATGGTCCGGGCAGCTTGGATGAAAGCTCGAGAATCTTACCAAGTGCCGATGGCAGCCAAATCGGCGCGAGGGCAATCGCGAACTGGACGATCCAACCGAGCGCCTTGAAATCGTCGCCGGTCGGGGTGCGGAGATCGAGAGCCGAAGTTGCGCCAGCCGCGGGTGCATTGCCGCCCGCGTTGTTCGCGGTGATGGCGAAGTAACCGGTTGCGATTGCGGTGAACAGAAATACGCTGCTTGCCACCGACCAGAGATCAGGTATCGCCTTCAACCCCTCGAGCAGGGCTGCGCCGGTGGCTTCATCCACGGCGACACTCACCCAACCCAAGGCCGCCTGATTCGCGAAAGCACTGAAGGCCAAAATTGCCCCGCCAATCGCAATAATGAATTGGAAGGCGGCAAGTCGATCTTTTCGGTTGCCCGTCGCGGTCGAGGGGATCGCAAGGGAAGCGAGGTAAACTAGCAAAAATCCGGCGGCCACATAGGCGACCGCCAGATTGAACTTGATCATGCCTTGGAAAGCGTCTGCGGACGAAGCGCCAAGCGCCTTGCTCCTGACGCCCGCCGCCAGGACCAGGTTGATCAAGAAGTTATCGTAATTGTCGCTCGCCGTGTCGAAATAGAGCATGACAAGCGCAAGCACGATCATCACTGCCATCGTCCCGAAAACAAATGAACGATCGTAGAGCAGATCCGCGACGGGCGGTGGTCCTGCCAGCTCGCGCCGGCACCAACTCCAACCGGTCTGGGTTATTGCGAATATCAATCCGCCGAGAGCGATGGCGACAAGCATGGCGCTTGCGACCGCAAAGCTGGTCCGCGCTTTTCCTTCCAGCGCTCTCAGTTGAGGAAGGCTCCTGGCCTTAGCGCGGCTTGCGGGCGGTGCGGATGCCGAA
>Ga0310810_10009702_pt1 | contig 11155 bp, 19 predicted proteins | sample NCmetagenome_FD_207641 | JGI IMG/M metagenome (GOLD analysis project Ga0310810, IMG submission 207641) | Soil microbial communities from experimental microcosm in Duke University, North Carolina, United States - NC | ecosystem: Engineered > Artificial ecosystem > Soil microcosm > Unclassified ... | reverse complement strand
TCCCAACGTTTATTTCTAAGATAAGTAGATGGATGAGGGATAAACTGTTCATCCTGCCATTGCGCCTCGTTGATAGTCCTATTTTTTACATCCTCAATTATCTCTTTTGCCAAGATGTCACATTTTTGAGACTCCCATATCTTTTTTGCCCTTCCCTTGTCTTTCTTCCTAGGATAGGTGTCCCAAAAATCATCAAAATAAGATTGTTTAGTTTTTGATCGCGCATCATCAGATGCGCAATATCTCTTATCTTTTTCTTTCTTAATATTAGCTTTCTTAATATTAGCTTTCTTATGTCTCGCTGTAGCGAGAGGGGGGGCCTCGGTACAGCGAGAGGGGGGTCTCGGTACAGCGAGAGGGTCTTGCGCATCTTTTTGTTCAATTATTTCTATCTTTCTTTCTGGTTGTACAATATATCTACGGCCATTTATTGTTCGTCTTTCCATTTCTCCATGAGACTCAAAGAACTCAAATGCCTCTTTGATAGTTGATGAGGACATGATCCCTGTCCTTTCCTTGATCTTTCCATTAGATAAAAAGCAGGGGGCTTTTCCTTCTGAGTTCCAAAATTGAAATATAGTTTCGTAAAATCTGAGAAATGCTAAGGTAATTCCGGGAAGGTTTAAAATTCGATAGGGGACAACAAACATGCTACGTTCTTGCATAAAACATTTTCCTCTAATTAAGGGCTTTACATCCTGCGAGGTACCAGTATAATTAGAGGTGACCTCAGGACAGGATGCGCCAAGGTTTTTGGAAGGGGCGGTGTTCGCTAAAACACCGCCTTTGTCGTTTATAGACTTAGTGCATACAAATTCAATAACAAGTATATCTCAAAACTCCCATATTTCTACCACTTTTAATCTTTCTTTAATTATCCACAGATTCTGTGCATAAACCTGTTGAAAATCCATTGTAGTGATATTATAATTCCATTAATCAATAATATTAGATAAATAAAAAAATTGGAGAAAAAAATGCAGAAATTAGTCCCCGTCAGTATTAGAATACCTAAAGAGCTGCATACGTTTTTGAGAAAAACGGCGTTTGAGCAAGATATTTCCATGAACAGCATTATTTTAAAATGTTTGAAGAAATTTAAGAAAAGAGAAGAAAAAAAGTTGACACAGAATAATTCTATGATATTATAGAATCATAAATGACGATAGCAGTGCGCAAACACCGCTATCGTCCAAGACCCATAACTACCTTATCGAGGAAAATATCATGAGTAATAGTAGCTTAGCACGTAAAAATTTGAACAATCAAGCTCCACGCCAAACTTTCAGGGAAGAAAGGAAAGCAAAAATGGAAGTAGTGCCATATCCAGCGACACCGCCTACCCAAGAAAACATAGCCGAACGCATAGCAAATGCGCGTAGGATGACAGAAAATTTTGTCAAATCACTCATACGTGAAAACGCCACTTATGAAAATGGCGGCCTCTCCCTGTTTGTCAGTTCTCTGTCCCGTATAGAAAAAAAGTTGTTTCTTTCATATGTAGTCGAGCCAAGCGAGTACGAATGGCTGTGTGAAAACGATGTACGCCTTTATGCTGCCTTTGATGAATATGAAAAAGACATGCAGGGACTTATAGACAAGTACCTCGATGAAAGCTGGCACGAGGCCATGCAAGAACGCGGCCTAGTAATGGGAAAGCACAATGACAACGGCGAAGTTTATTACTACAAACGATAAGAGGTGTATATGCGCACAGTATTTGGAATACATGACAATGAATCAGTAAGGTTTTTATCTTTAGAAGGTGCTGAAAATTACCTTATGGAAAATTATCCAGAACATATAGTCAACAAAGACCAGGCAATAGAATTTATGGAAAACATGATATGGGAAGACAAAGTAATCATTTGCGAAGGGTGCGGAGAAGAAACATTAAATTCTGAAAAAGATGAAAACTGGTCAAAACCAAGATGCTGCGATACCTGGTACTGCAACACAGATTGTCATAATTAATTATAAGAGGTGTGATATGGCGTTACGATTTAAAAAACCAGAAATCAAACAACAAAGATTGAAAGCAATGTTCTACGGAGAAATGGGGACGGGTAAATCTACTTGTGCCTGCCAGTTCCCAAACACCGCATATATTGATACAGAAGACACTACCTCAAAAAAGAAGTATGCGCAGATGATCACAAACAAGGGCGGCTCTGTGCTACAAAGCGGAGACTTTGATGAAATACTTTCCCAAGTAAAAGCCCTTATGAGCACAAAGCACGACTTTAAGACGCTTGTGATTGATTCCCTGACGGTGCCTTATGACAACCTGATCGCAGATTGTGAGCGCGTCCACGGCCAAGAATTTGGGCGCCATGTGACGGCAGCAAACAAAAAGATGAAACTGTTGATCAATTTGTTATTGCGCATCGACATGAACGTCATCATAACGTGCCAGGCCAAACGTCAATATGGTCAAAATATGACTGTATTAGGCCAAACCTATAGTTGTTATGATCGTCTGGGTTATATGTTTGACCTTGTTTTTGAGACACAGCTACGGGGGGAAAAGTTTCTTGCTGTCCCGAAAAAATCTCGTATTGATGAATTTCCAATGAACGAACCCCTCTATTTTAATTATGATGAAGTCATAAAACGGTACGGCGTGGAGTGTATTGACAAAAACGCTGTCCCGCAAGATCTGGCAACACAAGAACAGATAGATTGCCTTAAAAAACTGATAGACCTATTGAAAGTACCGGAAGAGACATATACAAAATGGATAGAGAAACACCAGGCAGAAAGTTTTGAAGAGCTTAGCAAAGATACCATACAGAAAATAATTGACCACCTTAAATCAAAGATACAAGGAGAGATCACATGAGTTTTAGCTATCCACCACTTACTGAAGAAGAGGCGCAAAAGGAAAGGCAGACATTGCTTGATGAAGGTACATACTCATTCAAAGTGAACAACGCCATTTCTAAAATGTCACGCCCTAAGCCTGGAAAAGAAAGTAATCCCATGATAGAACTCCATTTGACCGCCTGGGACGACAAAGGACATGAACGTTATATGTATGATTATCTTGTTGGCACACGTAATATGGCATGGAAATTAAAACACTTCTGCGATGCTGTAGGGCTTTCAAAGGCATATGAAGACGGCAATTTTGATGCTTGGATGTGTGTAGGAAAATCAGGTACTGCACAAATAGGCCAACAAAAAGGGCAGCCAAGGGAAGGCGGGGGCACCTATCCTGATAAAAACATGGTCCTAGACTATATCATTGCAGGAAAAGAAAACGACAAGGGCGTGCAAAATTATAGTGCCACAAAAAACCTACAGGAAGATGACTTGCCTTTTTAAGGCCACTAAGGACAGCATATGAATTTCGAGAAGGCATATAGGGAATTGCTACAAGGTAAAAACATAAGAAGGAAGGCATGGGAACCATTGATGTGCCTTTCTTTTGTAGACGGAAGCATAAGGGCATTTAGGGGAGAACACTCAAACTTTTATGGCGACCTCACCATGCTCATGGCTGGCGGATGGAAAGTATTAGATGGAGACAACAAGGAGATAACTTTTATAGAGGCGATCGAGGAGCTAAAAAATAAAAAATGGATCACAAACGTAAAATGGGGCGACCATATTTTTATATTTGTGGACGGTGAAAAATTGGCGATCTGTAAACCGGTTGAATATGACTTTATGCCGAGCTTTAAATGTTTTTGTTCACAAGATTGGGAAGTCATGAAGTGATTTTAAATAAAAGGACAAATATGTCACATACGAAAAGCCTGGATGACAATGAACAACAAAAAATTTCACATGATATAGCTGAGAAAACATATTATTTTTTTGATAAAAAATTAAGAAAAGAAATAGCAAAAATACTAAATGGAAATTATGTGCTTCATAAAAATGGACTGGTGCTCATCCATACTTCATCTATTTTTGATGTGATGCTGAATGTATTTAGAGACAGCAAAAAATTTATTGAAACAGAAAAAATAAATGTTGATTTCAAAATTTTATTAAAAATGTACATAAAAATGTTAAACGAACAGTTTGATTTATAAAATATACATAATCCAAATGGGGGGAAAAATGATAGGTTTGATATGGTTTATATTGATTTCTTTGTTTGTGAAGTGGATATCGCATTGGACAATGTACCATTCATTTATATTTACTCTGCTGTTTATTATAGCAAGCGAGTTAGATGATTTAAAAAAAATATGCAGGGGCAGAATAACAATTTTTAGGGACTGCTAGAAATTTTACGTTGACTTTTGTATGGTCTTCATAGAGAATGCGGAATTTTAAATAAACAGGGAATTGTCAATATGAAATTAAAAACAACCATCGCCTTATCTTTAACATTTTTAAGCATAAACGCATTTGCTTATATCGCCTCTCCTGGCGTAAAAGTAGAAAACAGAATAATCCATTGCTCGCACCCGGGAAAATGTGGTTTTATTGAAAGAGATGACCTTGCAAAAAAAGAGAGGGAAAAATTTGTTTTGTCAAAAAAAAAGGGCGGAGCAGGTACAGCATTGAGCGCCAATAGCGACCTGTTAGAAACATACGCTTTTTGTAATAACGTGATGGCCGGAGTGGGAGAAGAAACCAAAATCACTGGCTACCATGTTGTAAATATTGAAAACAATTCTGGCAAAATTGAGAGGTTCACGAAAAAATATGAATTATATTCTGGCGATGACGATGTTTACTATCAAGAAGACATTACATTAAACCCTGGTGATTACTATACGAATTCATTTTATTCATTTGAATATGTTACTAGAAACAAAGCAGGGATATATAATATTGTGGCAACGACGACCGTTGATGGAGATGGAAAAGGGCTGGACATCCACTCTGCCCAATTGAGCGTCCTGCAATAAAAAACCAAAAGGAAATTGGCGTGGAAGAAAAAAAACAAAAAGTCGATGAAATGTTCAAAATGCTTTTTGAAGAGCTTACAGATTCATTGATAAATCAAGGAAAAGGTTTTTTTTTAAAATTTGAAAATACCATTAGAAAAACAGAAATCCATGACATGCTGGGAATACTCGTATCTTCACATGTGTCTGCTTTGAATTTTTGGATAGATATGCTTATTAAGTCATCAAAAGACCAAAACACTAAAAATAAATTAAAATATGTTATAAAATCTATAGAAAAAATATTACGTAAACTGCCTGAGGCGAACATTATAAAAGAGTATGATGCGTGATAGATGATTTAAAGGGGGACCATAATGCGTTCCCCTTTGGTCTGTCATATATTATTTATATGATCAAAAAACCCGCAGTATATTTTTAACGCACTTAAATAACGTAAAATTACACTTTCTGGTTGACAGTAGTTTATATATAGGACATTCTAAGCGCCCTTATAAAAACAGCCCATAAATGTGGTATTATTAAATAAAACATTAATATTAAGTTATTTTAGGATAAAAAATGAAAGACGGTTTTGTAGCAATGTTTTGTCCTCCGGTAAAAGATTTTATTGAACAACCAAAAGACATATCAACAGCTACAAAAGAAAATTGCCCAGAATGTGGACAGTTAATGTGGATGTCAGAAAAAAAAAATTTTTATATGCAGCGGCGAAACACAATAAAAAACAAGTATTATGTTATTGTTATGACTGTTTTTTAAAAATAGCAAAAGAAAAAGTAAAATCAGGTGAATGGAACATAGATGATATAACTAGAGTAGACATTTAACAGAGGAGAATAACAAATGACAGATTCAGAAAAAATATCAATCACAAAATATGACCTTCTATACGAACAAAGGATGACCAGAGTAGAGACCACCTTAGAAAACATGGACAAATATATCCGTGAAGTCTCAAAAGAAATGAAAACAGATTTTAGATGGATAGTAGGAATAATGATTGGGGGCTTCGGTACTTTGTTTTTCCTAATGGCGCACGGATTCAAATGGTTCTAAAAATATAAACGAGAGAGAAACTTGCATGCCAAAACTGACCAAGGGCAAAGCCTATGTGCCTCGCCCAGATGAAATAAAACGCTTATTAAAACTCATATCAACAACAATTTATGCAAAGCGCGACAGGCTCCTAATCCTCATGAGCTACGGCCTCGGCCTTCGCGTCATGGAGCTTGCAGGGCTTAGGATATACCAAGTCATGAACGAAGACGGCTCTATCATCCAAGACATAAGCCTTGTCAAAACAAAATTTATGAGAAACCGGATGATATACTTGCCTGACCCAAAAGAAGACGGGCGCATACACCAGGCCATAAAAGAATATATTGAGGAGAGAAAGTCGGAAGAAAAAACAAAGGGCAAAATGTTTTCATTTAAACAGCCCCTTTTTAAATCTCAAAAAGGGACTTCCTTTACGGCACAGACCTTACAAAGGAGGTTCACCGACTTATATAAAGCTGCGGGGATACACGGCGCAAGCTCCCATTCTGGGAGGCGCACGTTTGCGACTAACCTAATAGAACAAGGCGCAGACATCAAGGCCGTATGTACGCTCATGGGGCACTCAAGCGTTTCAATGACCGCCCAATATGTAGAAGACAACCCTAAACGCCTTAAAAAAATAGCGTCCCTAGGTTTAAGTTATTTATGAAAAGTGTTATAATTGCCCTTCTAATTGAGCTTCATGTATTTCTTGGCCTATGTAACTCCCTGTTCATAGGCCATTTTTTTTAAAACAATAATAAGGAAACAAAAATGAATGCACACAAAAAAGAACAAAGTGCTTATAAGAAAAATGACAGCCATGAAACCAGGATAGCCTTGTTAGAGCAATCAATTTCTCATATTAATGAAACATTAATGAGAATAGAGAACAGGCTAGATAAGCTAGACATTAGAATTGATAAAATAGAAAACCGCCTCTGGCAAATCTTGTTTTTAATATCATCTTCTATTATAGGCGCGACTGTTGCAAAAATATTCCACTGGTTCTAAAGTCAATTGTGCCTGTCCCTAAAATAAGCTGACAATATCAATGTGGCAAGCGGAGGAAAAGTGATAGTCATGATCTGCATCAACTTGTCCCCCTCGTTTGGGCGCACCAGGTAGGCAAAAAGGGTGCATAAATATAATATCGCAAGTCCCAGCAATATTTGTTTTGCAGCACGGAACCTTTCTTTTTCCGTGATCTTTCCAATTTCGATGTCGTTTTTCTTAACATCGAACTGTTTTACTTTATAAATGTCATCCAGGAGGGCGCTCCCTAACTTCATGCGCCCTATATTTTGAGCCTTGATTCTTCGCTACCTCTGCGTGCGACAAGTTCGCCATTCGTAGCTTCTACATAGGCGGCTATCTTTAAAACGGACAAGGCTTTAGAAAACAATTCTGCTTTCGTCTTCAAGCCATAATGCTGCATCAAACTATTTATGGTCGCATTGGCACGGCCATCGAGTTCTAATACTAATTCTGTCATATTAGTATTTTTTGTGCATTTTTTCCATTTTATCTATTAGTTTTTTCTCTTTTTTCTCGTGCTTTTCATCTTTGTGTTTTTGTTTTTTATGTTTCTCATGTGCTTTCTTTTTCATGGCAGATACCTTCCTATGTTTAAATAAAATCCTATGCCCATTATAATAACTTTATTATCAAAAAAACAAAAGGGAACATTAACATGGGAGTCATACTAGGGAAAAGTAGGCCGCTAGTACCAAGGCCAATGAAAGAAATAAGGTATATAGGCCACCCGGAAAGAAAGGCAACACAGATGGCCTATGAGATCGCAAAACAGTTTGGCATACAATCTAAAAAAGCAAAGCCTAAAAAAATCATCCTCCGCTAGATTGTGCCTCTGATGCCAATATATGCACTTCATTCGTAAGTTGGTCGATGTTTTTTTGCATTTCTATTTGTCTTGCCTTCAAGTCATTGTTTTCTTGTTCAAGCTTCGTTGCTTTGGCATTTACCAAAAACAGTTCTTTCTTGGTTGAAACCGAAGATTTAAGGCTCTCGACCAGCAATTGGTCTAGTGCTATCTTTTCAGCGTTTATATTTTCAACAAAATTCAACAATTGTATCTTTTCAGCATTTAATGAATTGACTTGTTCTTGCAGGTCCATAAGGGCGTCCTCCTTAAAATCGAGGATCATAACTTATCGTCTGCGCCTTGCATAGATGCCGCCGAATGAGCTGGCAGTTCCCGATGCAAACGATGCTAAGCTAGATAGATAAACAGTGGTTGTACCCGCTAATGAAAATCTTAATTGTGGTGCTGTAGCACCTTGTGTTCCAGCGCCTGTGCTGGGTAATATCGATCGTAATGAGGCATCGGGTAGAGTTGCAGAAGTACTGCTTATCCAGCCTGTGCATCCGGTAGAGCTTGAACTAAATGTAAATCCCCAATTTCCCCATACATCCCAATCACCAGCAGTTAATGAAATGGATGTTATATTTCTTGCAACACCATTTGAGTTTGAAACTGCGCTTCCCGCACTTATCACGCTTGATATAAACTCGCCAACGCTCCCCGCTGCCGCATTATCATTTGTCGTAGTCCCTACAATATTAGGCTGGTTGATGGTGGGCTGCGCAGAAGTAAGTAACGTGCCTGTTGTTGGGAACGTCACATTTGTTGCACCCGTTAACGTAAAAATAGATGCAAATGCCCCAGCAAGCGTAAGCGCACCCGCCGTCAAAATATTTCCCCCAAGCGTAATGGTATTTGCGCCATTATTAATGCCTGTGCCGCCTAATGTTCCTGAAAGGGGAGGGGTTGCCGTTGCAATTGAAGTAAGCCCTAAGTTCGTCCGCATGGTAGCTGGGACGCCTTCAGATAAATTGTTTACGATCTGGAAAAATGCAGACGGGGAAAATGTAAATTGGCTAAACAATACGGGGTCAGTATCTACTGTGACAACGGTCGCAGTCTCAAGCCAGGAAGTGGTCGCATTCACAGTACCATTATTGACGGCGACCAATGTGCCAGGTTTTATCTCCGCAGCGGTATCATAATCTGTCGTCCTAGTTAATACCCAATTCACAGCACCAGACCCGACGGTCGTCACTGCATAGACGCCATTATGTTGTGTTAAAGTTTGGTTTTTTACTAAGATACGATCATTTAAGTTTGCGCTATAACCATCCACTGCAAACGCGGCCATTGCACCTGCATTTGTCAATGTCGCGCCCACGCCAGCCCCGGCTGCTGTTGCGTTAAGGTTGGCCGTTGTCGCCGCCTGGGCTGCCAAAATGATCGTGAGGCCACTCGCAAAGGTATCCACATAGGCTTTTGTTGTTGCATCTTGTGGGTTTGTTGGGTCTGTCAAATTGGTGATCTTGTGCATCCCCATATCGAGGACGCCCGTCATTGTTCCACCAGCTAATGGCAAAAACCCAGCAAGCGCTGCGGAAAGCCCGGTGACTTGTGCAGTGCTCGCTAATTGGATGTTGGTATTAAATAAAGTTATAACTTGGGAAAGTGTCTCTTTTGAAGTAGTGCCAGCCTGGACGACCGGGAAAAAGTCTGTCAAGAGTGCAGCACCTACCGCAGGCAACTCGCTTATTTTTATTCCAGCCATTGATCAATTCCTTTTGATATCAATGTCAATTAAATTTTTAGTGACTCTAATTTATCCATATAATCCGTAAAACTAGAACCGGGGTTTTTTTCTAAATAAGAAAAATATCCCGATTTTATGGCAATATTGTTTTTTGCTGAATTGTCCCTTTCTTCTTTTCTCAATTTTTCATGATAATTAACAACATTTTTGGGGTTTGCATTTTTTATTTCTTCTTCTGAAGGGCATAGCACTGTATTTTGCTTGTTCCAATCAACAAACATGTTAAACCTAGATAATGGCCTATCTTCACCATAATATTTTTTTATGTCGTTTGTTTCCCATACAGAAAATTTAGCCCCTGGCCGCAAAAACAATATCGTATTTACTAATGTCATCCTGTCCATTACGCCGCATACTCCGTTATCATCATGTATGATGTCATGGCTCCCCCCAATTTTCTCGCCCCAGCGCTTCCGTTTAATGTGGTAGTACCCGCATTTTGTGCGCCAGCCCGTATCCTAAAAGTTGTAGCCGAAGTGGTCCCTGCTGTCATTATATAGCGCAGCGGAAGTACCATAGGGCCTAGTGAAACAGCGTTAACAGAATTTACCGCAGCAAGCGCATTTGCTGTCGAATCTTGAAAAAGTGCGGCAGTAAGTTCTAAATTTACAGAACCACTGTTTGAAAATACAATCAGGGCATCAATGACTAAAATATTGTTTGTATTTTTTGGCGTTATGGCTTGCGTCATATATTGGTCGCCTTCCGTGATCTGAGGTATTGAATCATCCCACGGTATGACGGTCGTCCCAGTGGTCGATGTCACTACCAAAGTGCTTACTCTTTGGATGACAGGGTCTGTAGGCAATGCAGCCCAATTTGTGCCATCGCTAATCAGTGCATTATTAGCTGCTCCTGGTACCGCCCAAGTCTCTGTCGATGCAACAAAATTCGTGCCATCAGAAACTATGATCTTTCTAGTGGTAGCTGATGCGTTCGGATAGGTAGGAGTTGAATAGACATTAGACGTACCATTCGATATGACGACCTTTCCGCTTGCACCTACCGTGTTAGGCCATAATGAAGTGGAAGCGATATAATTGGTGCCGTCAGAAATAAGTACGTTCCCGCTTGTCCCACCAGTAGATGGAAACGTTGCAGTCGAAAAAGAAGGGGCTGCCGCGGCATTTGATTGCAATATTCGTCCAGTTGCACCAGGCCCTGCTAAAATTGAGGGGACGCCTGTTGAACTTGTGACCAATAAACCATTGTTTGCAGTTGTTAAGCCTGCCACATTATTAGCGCCATTTGCATATAGGACTGAACTGGCAGCATAAGTATCTGCAAAAGTAGAAGTGGTCTGTACCCAATTTGTCCCGTCTGCCCGTAATATCCTTGCAGCATTTGTTGCAGTAGATGGAAAAGTCGCCGTTGACCAAGCAAGCCCGGTCGCAGCCGCTGAACTGACTTGTAATATTTGCCCATCAACAGTCCCCACAGGCAACCTAGCATTCACCGTCGTGAAAGTATAAAGGTCGCCTTTGGTTGTCAAAGGTGATGATGCCGCAGTGACCTGGCCTACGTTTGCTGCATCAGTGGCTGCCACCCCTGCGGTCAAATTATTGATTTGGTGGCTGTTCATGTTGAGCGCTTGAGACTGTGCGC
>Ga0310810_10009699_pt1 | contig 11157 bp, 11 predicted proteins | sample NCmetagenome_FD_207641 | JGI IMG/M metagenome (GOLD analysis project Ga0310810, IMG submission 207641) | Soil microbial communities from experimental microcosm in Duke University, North Carolina, United States - NC | ecosystem: Engineered > Artificial ecosystem > Soil microcosm > Unclassified ... | reverse complement strand
GCGGCCGCCGCGCGACTTCGGCACCACGTGGTCGAAGGTGAGCTCGTTGGTGGCGAAGTCGCCGCCGCAATACTGGCAGTTGAAGTGGTCGCGCAGGAACACGTTGAACCGCGTGAAGGCCGGCCGCCGCGCCGCCGGCACGTATTCCTTGAGCGCGATCACGCTCGGCAGCTTCATCTCGAAGCTCGGGCTGTGGATGATGCGGTCGTACTCGGAGATCACGCTGACCCGGTCGAGGAACACCGCCTTCACCGCGTCCTGCCAGGACCAGATCGAGAGCGGGAAATACGACAGCGGCCGAAAGTCGGCGTTGAGAACCAGCGCATGGCAGGACTCAAGCCCGGGCGTCACGGCTAGCTCCGCTGCCGCAGGCTGGGACTACTGGGAAAGTCGATACGGTCGACCATGGCGCGCGCATTGTGCCAAGGATTTCTGGAAACACAATATGTCGATATAGTGCCGGCCGGAGGGAACCATGGACACCGTCACGCTTCCGCAACAGAGCCGCAGCTTTCCGCTGCCGCAGGCCGACCTCGAGCAGCTCGGCTTCCGCAAGAATCAGATCGATCGGCTGATCGGGTTAATCGAAAAGCACATCGCCGAAGGCCGCTATCCGGGCTGCCAGATCGCGCTCGCCCGCCGCGGCAAGCTCGCGCTGTTCAAGAGCTTCGGCAACGCCGCCACCGAGCCCGCCGCGCGCGGCGCGGCCGACGACACGCTGTGGCTGCTCTATTCCAACACCAAGGTGGTGACCGCGGTGGCGCTGTGGGTGCTGGCCGAGCGCGGGCTGTTCGGCTTCTCCGACAAGATCGCCGACCACGTGCCGGAGTTCGCCAGGCACGCCAAGGGCAACATCACCGTTCTGCAGACGATCACGCACCAGGCGGGCTTCCCCAGCGCGGTGGTCGGCAAGGATGCGTGGGCCGACCACAAGCGGCTGCGCGAGGTGGTGTGCGACTTCCCGCTCGAGTTCACGCCGGGCTCGAAGGTGCACTACCACGGCCTGACCGCGCACTGGACCCTGGGCGTGCTGATCGAGGCGGTGACCGGCAAGGACTTCCGCGACGTCATCCGCGAGACGGTGACCGAGCCGCTCGGCCTCGCCCGCGAGCTCTATGTCGGCCTGCCCGAGAGCGAGTTCGGCCGCGCCGCCGACATGCACGAGCCCAAACCGAAGGGCGACGGCTTCCAGCCGAGCGCCGACGCCAACACCGCCGACTGGCGCAAGGGCGGCGCGCCGGGCGGTGCGGGCTACGGCACCGCGCGGGCGATGGCGGCGCTCTACCAGATGATGCTGAACGGCGGCGAGCTCAACGGCACGCGGCTGGTCAGCCCGCGCATGCTGCAATACGCCATCCGCAACCACACCGGCGACCGGATCGACGAATACATGGGCATGCCGATGCATCGCGGCCTGGGGCCGCATCTGCGCGGGCTCACCGAGAACGTGCGCGGCCTCGGCGGCTTCGCCAGCCCGCGCGCCTTCGGCCATGGCGGCGTCGGCACGTCCTACTGCTGGGGCGATCCCGATTCGGGCGTGTCGTTCGCCTACATCACCAACAACCGCATCCCCGATCCGTGGCACTCCAAGCGGCTGGATCAGGTCGCGAACTTCGTCCATTCGGCGATCCTCTAGTCTTCCTCCTCTCCCCCGCTAGGGGGAGAGGAGGAAGATTCAGCGGCTGAGCCGCTCGCGCGCGCCGGCCTCGCTGCCGAGTGAGGCGGCGGCGAGCGCCAGCGCGCAGGCCGAGAAGATCATCACCACGGCATAGCCGCCGGTGAGGTCGTGCAACACGCCGCCCAGCCAGGCGCCGAAGAAGCCGCCCAGCCCCATGCCGACGCCGATCAGGCCGTAGATGCGGCCGAAATTGGCGCCGCGATAGCGCAGCGTCGCGAGCGTCGAGATCATCGGCCCGCGCGAGCCCTGGCTGCCGCCGAACAGCAGCACGAAGGCCCACAGCCAATGGTCGTCGCCCGGGCCGCGCACCAGGGCGAGCGCGCCGACGCCGGCGATCGAGCAGGCATAGGCGAGGATCGCCGCGATCTTGCGGCCGCCGCGATCGGCCAGCCACGAGAAGCCGACCATGCCGAGCGGCGTCAGGATGCCGGCGACGGCCAGCGCGCGCGCCGCGTGCCCGCCGTCCATGCCGCGCTCGAGCAGGTAGCTCATGGTCTGCGGCACGATCGCGAAGATGCCGATCGAGGTGAAGGCGAAGGAGAAGGTGAGCGCCCAGAACGGCCAGTCGCGCACCGCCTGGCCGACCGTCGGCCCCTCGCCGCTCGCCGCATGCAGGCGCACCAGGCCGGGCGCGCCGGCCGCGATGCGCCGCCATGGCAGCACCAGCACCAGCGGCACGAACACGACGCTCACGATCGAGAACACCAGGTAGGCATGGCGCCAGCCCGACTCGACGATCAGCGCCTGCGACACCGGGATGGTGACCATGGTGCCGACGCCGGTCGCCGACCAGGCGACGGCGAGCGCCACGCCGAGCCGGCGCGCCGGGAACCAGCGGCCGAGCAGCGAGGCGCTCAACACGCCCGACACCGCGGCGCCGCCGAAGCCCAGCATGACGCCGAGCGTGGCGTAGAGATGCCACAGCGCCGTGGCGTGCGAGGCGACGAAGGTCGCCGCCGCGGCGAGGCTCATGCCGATCACCGTCAGCGCGCGCAGGCCGAGGCGATCGAGGATCCAGCCATTGACCGGGCCCGAGATACCGCCGACCAGCAGGGCGAAGCTGTAGATGATCGTGACGTCGCCGCGGCTGGCCGCGAAAGCGCGCTCGAGCGCCGGCACGAAAACCGGGAAGGCGTCGCCGATCGAGCGGCTGGCCACGCCCAGCACGAAGCACAGCGCCACCAGCGACCACGGGACGAAACGGCTCATCGACAAATTCCTTCGCATGCCGGCGCGCTTGCGTCAGCCGTCGCGGTGCTGCAGTTTCCGCGCCGCGGAGGGGTAGCGTTGGACACGATCATCATCGCGCCGGGCTTCAATGGGCCACGACTGTCAGGCAACGGCGGCTATGTCGGCGGCCTGCTGGCCGAGCGCTACACCCGGGTATTCGGCGGCGACGGCACGGTCGAGATCACCTTGCGCGCGCCCGTGCCGATCGCGCGCGAGCTGCAGGTCGTGCCCGAGGGCGACGCGCTGATGCTGCGCGACGAGGGCACGTTGTTGTGCGAGGCGCGCGCCGGTTCCGTCGACCATCTCGAGCCGCCGCCACCGCCCACCGACTGGAACGAGGTGATGCGCCGCGCCGAGGACGGCGGCAGCCCGCCGGACAGCGAGTTCGGCACCTGCATCGTCTGCGGCCAGGGCCGCGCCGTCGGTGACGGCTTGCGCGTTTTGGGAACTGCCGGACCGCAACCCGGCCATTCGCTTTCCTGCTACGTGCCGCATGCCAACCATGCCGATGCCGAGGGCCGCATCCGGCGCGAATTCGTGTGGGGCACGCTCGACTGCCCCGGCGCGTTCGCGGCGCAGGATCCCGGCGACATGCGGCCCGCGCTGACCGGACGCATGACCGCCAGGGTGATCGAGCCGCCGAAAGTCGGCGAGCGCTGCGCCGTGGTCGGCTGGCGCACCGGCGCGGAGGGCCGCAAGCTCTACTCGGGCACCGCCCTCTACACCGAGAGCGGCCGGCTCTGCGCCCTCGGCGCCTGCACGTGGATCCTGCTCAAGTCCTAGCGGATTACTGCCGGACGAAGATCGTCGTCTTGTCGTCGGAGTAGGCTTTGCGCCAGCCCGGCAGGGTGGCGAGCAGCTTGTTGGCCGGCTGCTCCTTCAACAGCAGCGTCCAGTCGATGCCGTACTTCTCCAGCGTCTTCTGCAGCACCTCGGGGTCCTCGCCGCGCAGATGGACGGCGTCGACGTAGTGCTTGATGAACTCGCCGCCGAACAGCTCGCCGCGGCCGTCGATGAAGGTCGGGATGCCGAGGCTGATCAGGTAGCCGCCATAGCCGTAGTGGTTCAGCACCCGGCCCTTGAGGCCGGACTCGCGCACGAACTCAATCGCCGCCGACGGCATGGTCGCCTCGGGCGGACGGATGCCGCCGAAGCGCACCACGCCGGCGGCGTAGACGGTGGCGCACAGCAGCGCCAGGCCGATCGCGCGGAAGCTCGACGGCGCGGCGAGCCCGCCGAACAGCATCTTGGCCTGGTCGTCGCGCCGGATGCCGGGCCAGGCGCGCGCCAGCACCGGCGCGATCGCGAGCGGCGCCAGGGTGGCGAGCAGCTCGGCGTTGCGCACATGGCGCAGGAACATGTGCACCAGCCCGACCACGATCAGGGTGCGCATCACCGGCAGCTTCACGCCGCGCGCCAGCACGAGATAGAGGGCGATCAGCAGGATCAGCTCGGTGAGCGGCTGGGTCTGGAAATCGGGCGACCGCCATTCGTCGATCAGCGCCAGCGCATCGCCCAGGCCGAAGATCTGGAAGGTAATGAGCAGCGAGCCGACGCCATAGGGCGTGATGCAGGAGACGAGCAGCGCGGCGACGCCGAACTTCAGCCAGTCGATGAAGATCTTCTTGCGCTCGGCGAAGTCCGCTCCGTTGACCAGCGCCTCCAGCCCGAAGGCGCCGCCCAGCAGCAGGCCCATGGTGAAGCCGCCATGCAGGTTCGCCCACACCAGCATCGCCAGCAGCAGGATCGGCTTCGGCGCGCGCCGCTCCTCGACCGCGCGGATCAGGCCCGCCACCCACACCAGCAGGAAGGGGAACGCGAGCGCGAACGGCCGCGCCAGGAAGTGCGATCCCATCAGCACGAACGCCGCGGCGGTGAACAGCAGCGCCGGCAAGGGCCGCAAGTCCTGCAGCAGCAGGCGCAGCAACAGGGCCGAGGTGACGCCGAACGCCGCGGCGGCCAGCACGACCACGCCGCCCCAGCCGCCGATGTCGTAGGCGAGCGCCATCAGCACCTGGGACAGCCACTCCTTGGCGATCCACGGCTGGCCCGGCAGGGTGAAGGAATAGGTGTCGACCGTCGGCACCGCGCCGTGCTGCAGGATCCAGTGCCCGACCGCGATGTGCCAATGGCTGTCGGGATCGGCGAGCAGCGGCAGGCCGCGCACGTTTGCGAGTGCGATGAACACCACCAGCCCGACCACGATGGGCAGGGACGGGATCCAGGAGGCGCGGCTGACCGGACGGTCCAGGGAAAGCGACAGGCCGGAGGAAACGGCCATGCGAAGCTCCAACATAACTATAAGAAATTAAAATAATCGATTGATATTGCTCAAGTTTGCCCACTTTGTATCAGCCCGTCAAGGGCGACGAATGCAACCCTTTGAGATCGCTTGCGTTTGCGGGCGGGAAATACTGGAGATCCAATGGCACGCAAGAACATCACGGTCGCCCGCGCCGTCGCCGAATCCGTCACCGACGCCGTCGCCACCACCATCGACGCGCTGGCCCATCCGGCGACCACCATCGCCCAGGCGCGTGACGCCATCCTCGGCGCGACCCGCAAGGCGGCGACGAGCGCCACCCGCCGGGCGACCACCGCCAAACGCAAGGTGGCCGCCAAGAAAAGCGCGGTGAAGCGCTCGGTAAAGAGCGCCGCCAAGAAGGCCCGGCGCAAGGTCGCCGCCAAGAAGGGCGCGGCCAAGCGGGCGATCAAGAAGGCAGCGAAGAAGGTCCGCCGCCGGTAGAACGCGGCGAAGAAAGAGTCCGAAGCGCGCCAGGACGTTCTAAACTCCCGGGCCCCGGTCCGCTCGACCGGGTGGGGGGAGGAGTCCGTGGCGCACGCCCAGGCACGCATCGGCACGGTCGACTACGAGACCGCGATCACGGCTGGCCATCACCGGCTGACCGTTGACGAGGGTCCCGAGCTGGGCGGCAAGGATGCCGGCCCGGCCCCTTACGATCTCCTGAGTTCGGCGCTCGGCGCCTGCACGGTCATCACGTTGCGGATGTATGCCGAGCGCAAGCAGTGGCCGGTGACGGCGGTGCAGGCCGACATCCATTTCGTGCGCGGCGAGGACAAGAGCGAGCGCATCGACCGCGTCCTGCGGATCGAGGGCGCCGACGGCGAGCAGAAGAAGCGCATGGCCGAGATCGCCGAGCGCACGCCGGTGACGCTCACCCTGAAACGCAGCCTCGAAATCCGCACCACGCTCGCCTAGGAGAGACTTCATGAAGATCGGTTTCAGCGCGCCCACCGCCGGCCCCCTGTCGGCGCTCGATCCCCTCGTCCGGCTGTGCGCCGGCGCGGAGGAGCTGGGCTTCGACTATGCCACGTTCAGCGACCACGTCGTCATCCCTACCGAGATCGCCTCGCCCTATCCCTACAGCGCGACCGGCGAGTTCACCAACCAGGGCACCGGCGAGCGCAACGAGCAGTTGATCGAGCTGGCCTTCGTCGCCGCGCGCACCTCCAAGCTCAAGCTCGTCACCTCGGTGATGGTGATCCCGCACCGGCCGGCGGTGCTGGCGGCCAAGCAGCTCGCCACCATCGACGTGCTGTCGGGCGGCCGGGTGATCCTGGGCATCGGCGCCGGCTGGATGAAGGAGGAGTTCGAGGCGATCGGCGCGCCGCCCTTCGCCGAGCGCGGCAAGGTGACGGACGAATACGTCGCCGCCTTCAAGGAGCTGTGGACCAACGACCGGCCGAAGTTCTCGGGCCAGTACGTGAAGTTCGACAAGATCACCTTCGCCCCCAAGCCGGCGCAGAAGGGCGGCATCCCGATCTGGGTCGGCGGCGAATCCGGCCCGGCGCTGCGGCGCACCGCCAAGTACGGCGATGCCTGGTACCCGATCCCCAACAACCCCGCCTTCCCGATGGACAGCCTCAAGCGCCTGACCGCCGGCATCGAGCGGCTGCGCAAGCTGACGCGCGAGGCCGGGCGCGACGCCAAGGCCGTCAGCGTCACCATGCGGTTCCCGCGCTACGGCGAGGCCCTGCCCGCCAAGGCCGACGACGGCGAGCGCAAGCTGTTCTCCGGCACACCGGCCGACCTCGCGAACGACATCAAGACGCTCGCGGCACTGGGCGTCGACTGCATCGATACCGGTTTCAACGGCACCACGGTGCCCGAGATCCTGGCCGAGATGAAGAAGTTCAAGGCCGACGTGATGGCCCGACTGTAACCCTCACACGACCTTCCCCTCCCCCGAAGACGGGGGAGGGGGAGCAGCGACGTAAGCTCAGGCCGGCACGGGATGGCCGCGCTGGAAGTCGTTGAGGCCGCAGCGATCGCGGCCGCGCACCAGGAACAGCGCCCGCGTGTCGTGGGCGTAGCCCGGCTCGTCGCGGTGCTCGGCGCCGTCGTGGTCGAAATGGCTGGTCGACGGCATGAAGCGCAGCGCGTAGCCGGCGCGCGGCACGGCGCCCATGTTGTGGGTGGCGCCGTGGACGGTATAGACGTCGAACATCACCATCTGCCCGGGCTCCAGCTCGACATCGACGGCGGTGCTCTCGTCGAACTCCTCCCTGGCGAGGCTGCGGCGGACGATCATGTCCTTGCGATCCTCGAACACGTGCTCGCCGATCCGTTGCGCGGCGTGCGAGCCCGGAATCACCCGCAGGCAGCCGTTGCGCACGGTGCTCTCGGTGGCGGCGATCCACACGCTGGTGGTGGCGAGCGGCTTGATCGGCCAGACCTGTCCGTCGCGGTGCCAGCCGGTCGCCGGTCCGCTGACCGCGCGCTTGTAGAAGAGCGTGGTGCCCCACAGCACGATGTCTGGGCCGACCACCTGCTCGACCATGTCGACGATGCGCGGATGCAGGGCCGTGCGCTTCCAGTATTCGGGCGAGCGCACCTTGACGCCCTGCACGCCCATGCCCGGCACGTGCGGCCCGACGATCGACTGGTCGAGCAGGGTGGGATTGTCCTCGACCAGGTGCGCAACCGCCTGCTGCAGCCCGGCGAGGTCGGCGCCTTCGAGCCGGAAGCGGGGAACGATGTAGCCGTCGCGGCGATAGGCGGCGATTTCCTCAGGCGCCAGGATGCTCTCGGGCATGCGGTCCTCCGTCATTGCATCGGGCGATCGCCCTTCACCGATGTGCGGTGCAGGTAGCGGTCGCCGATCGCCTTGTAGTCGGGGATGGCGTAGTGCGCGGTGCAGCGATTGTCCCAGATGACGAGGTCGCGCGGACGCCAGCTGTGGCGGTAGACGAGTTCCGGCGCGGTCGAATGCTGGAACAGGAAGTCCAGCAGCGCGTCGCTCTCGGCGCGGCTCAGGCCGACGATCTGCGCGGTGTAACCGCGATTGACGAACAGCGCCTTGCGGCCGCTGTCGGGGTGCGTGATCACCAGCGGATGAACGGCGGTCTTGGCGGCCACGACGTCGCCCTTGCCCGTGAACTCGCGCTCGAAGCTGGTACCCCCGGCATTGGCCATGGCGTGGACCGCCTGCAGGTCCCCGATCATGCGCTGCAGGGTCGGCGTCAGCGTCTCCCAGGCCTGGTACAGATCGGCGAACATGGTGTTGCCGCCGACCCGCGGAATCTCGATGCCGTAGAGGATCGACGCCTTCGACGGGAAGGTCTGCCAGGTGCCGTCCGCATGCCAGTAGGTGCCGGCGTCCTCGCGGCCGAGCGGCTCGCCGTCTTTCTTCTTGTTGGAGACACGGAAAATCTCCGGATAGCCGGGCAGCGCGTACTTCTGGATGACCGGATTGTCGCCGGCAGAGGCGAGCTCGCCGAAGCGACGGCTGAAGGCGATCTGCTGCTCGGGCGTGATCTGCTGGTCGCGCACCACCAGGAGCCCGTCGGCGTCGACCCAGGCCTGGTGCAACTCGCGAAAGAGATTGTCGCCGACCGGATGACCGAGATCGGCGCCGATCACTTCCGCCCCGATGTGCGGCGACAGCGCCTGGATGACGAGGCTCAACGCTGCCTCCTACTCGAGCTTGATGCCGACCGCGCGGATCAGCTCGCCCCAGCGCTGGTACTCGGCGGCGATGAAGGTCTTGAACGCCTCGGGATTGCTGCCGATCGGCTCGGAGCCCTGGGCGTAGATGCGCTCGCGGAAATCCTTGTCGGCGAACGCCTTCTGCAGCGTCTCGCTCAGACGATTGACGATCGCCGGCGGCGTGCCGGCGGGCGCCAGCAGGCCGAACCAGCCGGTCACCTCGTAGTCGGCGAGCGACCCGCCCTGCTCGGCGATGGTCGGCACGTCGGGCAGCGTTGGCCAGCGCGTTGCGCCGGTAGTGGCGAGCGGAATGATCTTGCCGGCCTTGATGTGCTGCATCGAGGTCAGCACCTCGTCGAAGCCGATCTTGACCTGGCCGCCCAGCAGGTCGGTCATCATCGGCGCCGCGCCCTTGTAGGCGACCGGCGGCATGTCGAGCCCGGCCTTGAGCCGGAACGCCTCGCCCGACAGCTGCTTGGAGCCGCTGCTATGGGCGTAGAACGTGCCGGGATGCGCCTTCACGTAGGCGATCAGCTCGGTCAGCGAGCGCACCGGCAGGCTGGGATGGACCAGCAGCAGGTTCGAGATCTTCACGCTGAGCGAGACCGGCGCGAAATCCTTGAGCGGATCGTAGCCGACCTGCGCGAACAGGTGCGGATTGACCGTCAGCGCGCCGGAGTTGCTCATCAGCAGCGTGTAGCCGTCCGGCGCCGCCTTGGACGCAGAGGCGGTGCCGACATTGCCGCTGGCGCCGGCCTTGTTCTCGACGATGAACGGCTGGCCGAGCGCGGCGCTCAGCCGCTCCGCGACGGTGCGCGCATTGAGGTCGGCGCTGCCGCCGGCCGGGAACGGCACGATGATGGTGACGGGGCGCGTCGGATAGGCGGTGTCCTGCGCCGCAGCGCCGAACGCGCAAACCAGTCCGATCAAGCAAGCGAGTGCTGCACGAAATGATGCCATGCCACGACCATAGGCCGTGCGGGACCGCTGCAGCAAACCGTGCCGGCCGCGCAGCGAATTCGTTCGCTCCGTGCTCAGCGCGCCCGTCGCAGTGTCAGGATGGCATTGTCGTACCAGTCGAGCCGCAGCTGCTCGCCGAGGCCGCTGAGCGCCGAGCCCGGCGGCCCGAACGCGCCGCTGGCGCAACGCACCCGCGCGCCATCCCACTGCGGCCCGACGCAAACGTCGTCGAGCGTGCCGCCCGGCTTCGTGACGACGAACGCCAGTCGCTGGCTGCCGATTTCGAGCACGGCGCCCATGTAGCCTGGATCGTCGTCCGTCAGCACCTGGACGGGGCCGGGACGCAGCCTGACCGCCGTCACCTCCCAGCGGCCCGCGATGTCGGCGAGCGTGGCCTGCGCCAGCGCCATGGTGGAGGCGAGCGCCAGCGCGATGAGGCCGCAAAGGGCCAGGCTGCGACGCTTGCGCGCCGTCATTTGCGCTCCGACGACCAGGGGAAGTTCAGGTACCGGTCGCGCGTGTCGTAGCAGATGTTGCCGTACATCCGGAGGTAGGTGTCGCGCCGCGCGGGGTCGGCGAAGACGGCCGCGGGGTCGGCCAGATCCGCCTCGTACGTCGCCATGTTTTGCTGCGACAGCGCAATCGGCAAGACATCCATCGCCTGCGGAATGCTCTTGCCCTCCAGCCAATCGGAGGCATGCTGGCCCAGGGCGTAGCCGAACACGGTCGACGCCAGGCTGACGCTCGCCTTGTAGGGGCCGTTGCCCTGCTTGATCTCGGCGACGGCCTGCGGCTCGCCGTCGATGCCGCCCAGGAACTGGTCGGGCCGCGCCTTGCCGGTTTCGCGCAACGCGGCAAGCGCCCCCAGCACCACGGTGTCGGCGCCGAGCACGACATCGATCGTGGGATGGGCCAGCAGGATGGTGCGCATGGTGGCGCGCCCGCCTTCCTCGTTGACGGTCGGCGGCGAAATGTCCGCGACGATGGCCACGCCGGGCATGCCCTTCAACGCATCGCGCATGGCGGTGAAGCGCGGCGCCAGGAATTGCAAGCTGTCATGGGTGAGCAACGCGACCTTGGCCTTGCCGCCCAGCCGGGTGCGGATGTGGGCCGCCGCGGCATCGCCCAGCACACGCCCGGTAAGGTATTGCGGCGCGTTCAGGATCTCCGTCGCCGGCGGCGGAACGACCGCGCCGACATAGGCACCCGACCAGATGAGCTGCTGCAGGCTGCGCGCCAGCGACGGGGCATCGACGGGTGCAGAGACCACCGCGCCGACTGCCGCAGCACGTAGCCCGTCCACCTGCTCGACCTGCCGCGCCGCGTCGTTGCCGGCGAG
>Ga0310810_10009698_pt1 | contig 11157 bp, 10 predicted proteins | sample NCmetagenome_FD_207641 | JGI IMG/M metagenome (GOLD analysis project Ga0310810, IMG submission 207641) | Soil microbial communities from experimental microcosm in Duke University, North Carolina, United States - NC | ecosystem: Engineered > Artificial ecosystem > Soil microcosm > Unclassified ... | reverse complement strand
AACCAGAGCTTGATACGGCGCGTCTGGAATTATCTTTGGTCACCCAACACGCGGTTCCCCTTTCTGATCGTGCTGATCGTCGGGGGTATCGGCGGCATCCTGTTCTGGGGCGGCTTCCACTGGGCGTTGGAGATCACCAACACCGAGACGTTCTGCATCGGTTGTCATGAGATGCGCGACAACCCGTACAAGGAGCTGCAGCAGACCATCCATTTCAAAAATCGCTCGGGCGTACGCGCAACCTGTCCGGACTGTCACGTGCCGCACGAGTGGTTTGCGAAGATCCGCCGCAAGATCGCGGCCACCAACGAGCTGTTCCACAAAGCGATGGGCACGGTCGATACGCCGGAGAAATTCGACAAGCATCGCTGGGCGCTGGCCAACAGCGTCTGGGATTCGATGAAGTCGCGCGACTCGCTGGAATGCCGTAATTGCCACTCGAAGAATGCGATGGACCCGCACAAGCAAAAGCAGGCGTCGCAAGTGATGTTCGATCCGAATACGGCGAGCCTTACCTGCATCGACTGCCACAAGGGCATCGCGCACAAGCTCCCCGAAGACCCGGAGGAAAAGGAAACCGAGGAAAAAGAAAAAGCGAAGAATTAGCCGGAGTACGCCGGCTGCTGCCCGGCTCGCCGGGCGAACAATGCGGAGAGTGCCATGATGAAGAAGATGAAGACCTTGATAGGAGGCGCAGCGGTGGCTTGCACGGTGGCTGCCGCACTCGTGTTGCTGCCGCCGGCCGATCTTGCGTGCGCCGCGGATACGACGAGCTTCGCCGAAGATGTCTTCCCGATCTTCAAGGGTCGGTGCGTCGAATGCCACGCACCGGGCAAGGAGGGTTTCGAGAAGAGCGGCCTCGATCTCACGACCTACGACGGCGTCATGAAGGGCACCAAGTTCGGACCCATGGTGAAGCCGCGCGACCCCGACAGCAGCAATCTGATATGGCTGCTCGACTGGCGCGGGGCGCCGGAAACCCGCATGCCGCACGGCAAGAAGAAGCTCTCGACCTGCGATCGCAGCGCGATCCGCACCTGGATCCGCGAGGGCGCCAAGAACAATTAAGGCCCCTTAGGAGGGGGGAGAGGTCCCGCGCTTTTGATCTAGCGCAAAGCGGGCGCGACGCGTCGCGCGTCTACTGACCTGAGCCAAGGAGGGTTCGATGCTTGCTCCCTCTAGCAACCTGAGTGCGGAATCTCAGCAGGCGCGGCGAAGTAGTCCAGGCGCTCACCCGGAGTATGACGCGAGCCTGTTGTTCTGCCGGATGGCGACACTGCGCATTGACCGTGAGCAGCTCGCGACCGATGACCCATTGCTGTTTCGGGAGCTGCAGGGGCGATGCACGCTTTGTCAGTCCAAGCCGCAGTGCATCCGCGATCTCGCATGCGACCTGCGCGCCACCTCAATGGACTATTGTGCAAACGCCGGCACGCTCAATCTGCTCGAAGCGCTCGCTGCTTGTACGACCATTGAGCTGACTCGCGCACTCAAGCCGCGTGCGTTTCGATAAACCGCTCCGCGTAGTGGCAAGCGACGAGCCGCTGATCGAGGGCGCGCAGTGCCGGACGGTCGATGCGGCAGCGGTCCGTCACATAGGGGCAGCGGGTCGAGAACACGCAGCCTTTCGGCGGATCGAGCGGCGATGGCAGTTCGCCCTTCGGGATGAGGCGCTTGCGCGAGCGGCCCATGCCGGGCGTCGCGCCGAGCAGCGCCTGCGTGTACGGATGCAGCGGCCGCGCGAAGATCCGCTCCTTCGGCCCGTGCTCCACCGCGATGCCGAGATACATGATCATCACGTCGTGCGCGATGTGCCGCACCACGCCGAGGTCATGCGAAATGAAGAGATAGGCGAGCCCCATGTCGCGCTGCAGATCGACCATCAGGTTGAGCACTTGCGCCTGCACTGACATGTCGAGCGCCGACACCGGCTCGTCGGCGACAAGCAACTTCGGACGCAGCATCAGGGCGCGCGCGATCGCGATGCGCTGGCGCTGGCCGCCGGAGAACATGTGCGGATAGCGACCGGCCTGTTCGGGGCGCAAACCGACCTTGCGCATCATGTCGAGCGCGCGCTCGCGCCGCTCGGCCTTCGGTAGACCGGTGTTGATGACAAGGGGCTCCTCCAGGATGGTGCCGATGCGCTTGCGGGGATTGAGCGAGCCGTAGGGATTCTGGAATACGATCTGCACGGTGCGGCGCAGTGTCTTGGCCGTGCCTGCGGGCGGATCGACCGCGTTGACGCCATCGAGCGTCAGCGTGCCGGCCGTCGGCTTTTCGATCAGCGTCACCATGCGGGCAAGCGTCGATTTCCCGCAGCCGGACTCGCCGACCACCGCAAGCGTCCGTCCCGCCGCGAGCTCGAACGAGATGCCGCCGACCGCGTGCAACCGGGCGGCGTCACGGAACCAGCCCTGCTTGATCGTGTAGGTCTGCTTCAGGTCCCGCGCGACTAGGAGCGTCATGACACCACCTCGCGCGCTGTCATCTTCGCGGCCTTGTCGGCTGCGATGCGTTGCTGGCGCGCCGCATCGCCGAGCGGATAGTGGCAGCGGATCAGGCCATCCATCCATGGCCGCAACTCGGGACGCGTCTCGTCGGTCAGCGGCGTCGCGTAGGCGCAGCGTGGGCTGAACAGGCATCCGCGCGGGCGGTCGTAGGCGCCCGGCACCACGCCCGGAATGGTCGCGAGTCTTCCCCCCTCGCTTGCCTCGGGGCGCGCTGCGAGCAGCGCCGCCGTATAGGGGTGCTGCGGCGAAGTAAACAGGCTTTCAGTCGCGCGCTCCTCCATGATCTGGCCCGCGTACATCACGGCGACCCGCTCGGTCGTATCCGACACGACGCCCATATTGTGGGTGATCAGGATCAGCGCCATGCCGCGGTCGCGCTGGAGCGAGAGCAGCAGGTCGAGGATCTGCGCCTGGATGGTCACGTCCAGCGCGGTCGTCGGCTCGTCGGCGATCAGGAGCTTTGGATTGCAGGCGATCGCCATTGCGATCATCACGCGCTGGTTCATGCCGCCGGAAAGCTGGTGCGGGTATGCCGAAAGCCGGCTCTCGGCGGCCGGAATGCCGACCTGCTCGAGCAGCTCGATCGTGCGCCGCCGCGCCGCCTTGTGGTCCATACCCTCGTGGAAGCGCAGCGTCTCCATGATCTGAAAGCCGATCGTGAACGACGGATTGAGCGAGGTCGTCGGCTCCTGGAAGATCATCGCGACGTCCTTGCCGGTGAGCGTGCGGCGCTCGGTGTCGGACAGACTCAACAGATCGCGGCCCTCGAAGCGCAGTTTGTTCGCGGTCACACGCCCCGGAAACGGCACCAGCCCCATCACGGCCAGCATGCCGACGCTCTTGCCCGAGCCGGATTCGCCAACGATGCCGAGCACCTCGCCGGTGTCGACCGTCATGCTGACGCCATCGACCGCGCGCAGCACACCGCTTTGCGAAGGGAAAGTGACCGATAGATTCTCGACCTCGAGCAGTGCCATCGTGCTCACCGCTTGAGCTTCGGATCGAGCGCGTCGCGCAACCCGTCACCGAGAAGGTTGAACGCCAGCACGGTCACGAGGATCGCGGCGCCGGGAAACGTCACGACCCACCAGGCGCGCAGCACGAATTCGCGTGCGTCGGCGAGCATCGTGCCCCATTCGGGCAGCGGCGGCTGCGCGCCGAGGCCGAGGAAACCGAGCGCCGCAGCATCGAGGATCGCGGTGGAGATGCCGAGCGTCGCCTGCACGATCAGCGGCGCGAGGCAATTCGGCAGCACCTCCTTGAACATCAGCCGTACCCGCCCCGCGCCCGCGACCTTGGCGGCGGTGACGTAGTCCTTCGAGACCTCGGTGATGACGGCGGCGCGCGCGATGCGCACGTAGTGCGGCAGCAGCACGATCGCGACGGCGAGCATCGCGTTCATCAGGCCGGGCCCGAGGATCGCCACGATGACGATGGCGAGCAGCAGGCTCGGCAGCGTCAGCGTGATGTCCATCAGCCGCATGATCGCGATCTCGGTGACGCCGCGGAAAAATCCCGCGACGAGCCCGAGCACCGTGCCGACCGCGATCGAGAGCGCAACGACCGCGATGCCGATGAGAAGCGAGAGTCGCGCACCGTGAATCAGCCGCGAGAGGATGTCGCGGCCGATCGCGTCGGTACCAAGCGGGTAGCTGAGCGAGCCACCTTCCTGCCAGAACGGCGGCTTGAGGAAGACCTGATTGTTGGTGAGGATCGGCGAATGCGGCGCGATGAAATTCGCGAACACTGCAAGCAGAACTAACACGACGATCACTACGAGACCCGCGACCGCGCCGGCGTTCTGCCGGAAATCCGACCAGAACTCGACCAGCGGATGCGGCGGCGCGCCGCTGTGCGCCATTGTGGTCGGGGTTTCGAGAACTTCGGCGGTCATCGGGTGTGCCGGATGCGCGGATTGATGAACCCGTAGGCAACGTCAACCAGCAGGTTCACGATCATCACGATCATGCCGATCATCAGGGTGCCGCCTTGCAGCACCGGATAGTCGCGGCGGTTGATGCCTTCGATCAACCATTTGCCGACACCGGGCCAGGAGAAGATCGTCTCGGTGAGAATCGCACCGGTGAACAGCACACCGATCTGCAGCCCGATCACGGTGACGACCGGGATGAGCGCGTTGCGCAGCGCGTGGATCGCAATCACCCGGTAGGTCGGCAAACCCTTGGCGCGCGCAGTACGGATGTAATCCTCACCCAGCACTTCGAGCATCGCGGAGCGCGTCATGCGCGCGATGACGGCAAGCGGCACGGTGCCGAGCACGATCATCGGCAAAATCAGATGCGACAGCGCCGATCTGAATGCATCCCAATCGCCCGCGAGCAGCGTGTCGATGAGCAGGAAGCCGGTCACCGGCTCGACGAAGTACTGGACGGCGAGGCGCCCCGAGACGGGAGTCAGTCCGAGCTGCACCGAGAACAAGAGGATCAGCAGCAGGCCCCACCAGAAGATCGGCATCGAGTAGCCGGTGAGCGACAGCCCCATCACGCCATGATCGAAGATGGAATTGCGCCGCACCGCCGCGATGATCCCGGCCGGCAGGCCGAGACAGATTGCGAACAGGATCGCCGAAACGGCGAGCTCGACGGTCGCGGGAAACAGCGTGGTGAATTCCGAAATCACCGGCTCGTGGGTGACGACCGAGCGGCCAAAGTCACCGTGCGCGAGCCGCGCAAGGTAGTATCCGTATTGCACCAGCACCGGCTGGTCGAAGCCGTATTCCTTGCGCAGCAGTTCGTGCCGCGCCGGGTCGATGCCGCGCTCGCCAGCCATCGTCTCGATCGGGTCGCCCGGAATGAGGCGGACCAGCACGAACACGAGCAGCGTGATCCCGATGAAGGTCGGGACCACGAGGCTGACGCGGGTGAGAATGAACCGGAGCATATCGCTTCGCGAAAAGCGCGGCCCGTCACGAGGAAGCGGAGCGGCCGTGGCCGCTCCGCAATGTTGTCACTCTTTGATATCGGCGCCGTAGAAGACGTGGCGGCCGAACGGCGAGAGCTTGAAGTCGGTCACGCTCTTGCGCACCGGCTTCAACTGCACCGCATGCGCGATGGTGAACCAGGGCGCCTGCTCCTTGAAGATGACCTGCGCCTGCTCATAGAGCTTGGTGCGCTCGGCCTGATCCGAGATCGTCTTCGCCTTCACGACCAGATCGTCGAACGGCTTGTAGCACCACTTGGCGACGTTCGAGCCGCCGGACTTCGCCGAGTCGCAGCCGAGCAGCGTGTGCAGGAAGTTGTCCGGATCGCCGTTGTCGCCGGTCCAGCCGAGCATGCCCATCTGGTGCTCGCCCGCCTGCATGCGCTTGCGGTACTCGCCCCACTCGTAGGTCTTGATCTCGGCCTTCACGCCGATCTTGGCGAGGTCGGCCTGCATCAGTTCGGCGATGCGCTTGGCGTTCGGGTTGTAGGGCCGCTGCACCGGCATCGCCCAGATGTCGGTCTCGAGCCCGTTCGGATAGCCGGCCTCGGCGAGGAGCTTCTTGGCGGCCTCCGGATCGAACGGATCGTCTTTTACGGAGTCGTTGTACGACCACATCGACGGCGGGATCGGGTTTTTCGCCGCGACGCCTGACGACAGATAGACCGCGTCGATGATGGCTTTCTTGTCGATGGCCATGCTGATCGCCTTGCGGACCTTCACGTTGTCGAACGGCTTCTTCTCGGTGTTGAACGCCAGATAGCCGATATTGAGGCCGGGCTGTTCGAGGATCGTGACGTTCGTATCTTTTCTGATCGCGTCGAGATCGGCCGGGTTGGGATACGGCATCACCTGGCATTCGTTCTTCTGCAGCTTTGCCCAGCGCACGGAGTTATCCGGCGTGATCGCGTAGACGAGGTCGTCGATCTTCGCCTTGCCGCCCCAGTATTGCGGGTTGGCCTTGTAACGAATGACGGCGTCCTTCTGGTACTGCACCAGATAGAACGGGCCGGTGCCGATCGGGTCCTGGTCGATCTTCTCCGGCGTGCCGGCCTTGAGCATGGCGTCGGCATATTCCTTCGACTGGATCGCGGCGAACGCCATCGCGAGGTCGGAGAGGAACGGCGCCTCGGGCTGATTGAGCGTGATCTTGACGGTGTAGTCGTCGATTTTCTCGACCGACTTCAGAAGCTTCGGCATGCCCATGTCGCCGAAGTAGGAGTGGTTCGAGCTCGTGACTTTGAAGTACGGATTGTCCTCCTTCCACTGCCGCTCGAGCGAAAAGAGCATGTCGTCGGCGTTGAAGTCGCGCGTCGGCTTGAACGAGCGCGAGGTCGAATGCCACTTCACGCCTTTGCGCAGGTTGAAGGTGTAGACCTTGCCGTCCTCCGAGATGGTCCATTTCTCGGCGAGGCCGGGCACAACCTTGGTGCCGCCGCGCTCGAACTCGACGATGCGGTTGTAGATTGGTTCGTTCGCATCGAACGACGTACCGGTGGTGTTGATCGCCGGATAGAAGTTTTCCGGGCTGCCTTCCGAGCAGAACACCAGCGTTTTTGCCGATGCCGCCGATGCCGACAAAATGCAGACCGCCGCGAGCAAAATCGATCGATTCATGTGGGAACTCCATTGGTCCTAACCGGTTGCGGCCAGCTTGCGATTGGGCATATCCGCTGTCAATGAACCGCGAGCGCCATGCCGTCGCGGCCCGGATCGGCGGCACCGTCACACGCTCCGTCGACGATTCGGATTCCGTGAACGCCAGCGAAATAATACGTCAACGGCGAGCGCTTCACCGGATAGCCGCGCCCGATCAGGTCGCGCTCTGCCGAACGCAGAATGCGGTTGGTCAACCAGATGGTGTCCGACGTGGCGCAAAAGCGCGGCGCCGAGATGGCCTCGATCGCGCTCATCCCGAAATCGACAACATTGAGGATCGCCTGCAGGATTCCCGGGGTGATGTAGGTGCCGCCCGGCGCACCGACGACGAAGAACGGTCGGTCGTTCTTGAACACGATGCTCGGCGCCATCGACGACGCACGCGCCTTGCCGGGCGCGATCGAGCCGGAGCGGCCGGGGCGCGGGTCAAAGGCGCCCATCGCGCCGTTGTACATGAAGCCAAGACCCTCGGTTACCACGCCGGACGGCGTGCCCAGGGTATGGGTGAGCGAGACGCACATCCCGTCACGGTCGACCACACAAACGTGCGTCGTGTCGGCGCTCTCCTTCGCGCCGAGCCGAGGCACGTGGGTTTTCTCGCCGCTCATGATGCGCGCCGCCATCGCGCCAGCGTGATCTTTCGACAAGAGCCGTTCGACCGGCACATCAACGAAGCGCGGGTCGCCGAGATTTGCGTCGCGGTCGACCGCGCCGATCTTCATCGCCTCGGCGACGACCGCGATATAGGCCGGCGAATTGTGGCCGAGCGCGGCCAAGTCGAAATGCTCTAGAATGTTCAGCATCTCGAGCAGCATGACGCCGCCGCCCGGCGGCGGGTTGGTTGCGATCTTCAGCCCGCGATAGCTGCCCCATAGCGGTTTGCTTTCTTGCACCTGGCAACTGGCCAGATCGGCCCTCGACAGAAGCCCCTCGTTCGCTTTCATGTCCGCGAGGATGCGTGCGGCCGTCTCCCCCTGATAGAAATCCTCGACCCCACCCGAAGCAATGCGCCCAAGCGTTGCCGCCATGTCGCGGTTGATCAGCGTCTCGCCGACGCCGTGCAGCCGTCCATCGGGCTTGGCATAGATTTTCCGCGTCGGTGCTAAACGAGTGAGGAAGTCGGCATGCGGCGCGCGACCCTCGGTCGGCACCTGATTCCAGTAAGCAGAAACGTGCGGGCGCACCATGAAACCTTTGTCAGCGTAGTGAACCGCCGGGGCGAGAAGCTCGGCGAACTTGCGCGTGCCGAACTTGTCGATCGCCACGCTCAGGCCCTTCAGGGTCATCGGCGTCGCGATGGCGCCGTAACCGAGCTCGTTCTCGCGATTCTTCAGGATGAAGCCGAAGCCGTCCTCGGTTTCGGCAACGAGCCGGTCGAGCCACATGTCCGGCGTCGCGGCGAGCGGAGCGCGGGCATAGAAGTCGAGACAGACGTGCTCGGCTCCCGGCCGGTAGATGTGCATCGATCCGAAGCCCGCGATGCCGCACATCTGCGGGTCGACCGCCGTCTGCGTCAGCGCCGTCGCAACGGCCGCATCCACCGCATTGCCGCCGGCGGCCAGCGCCTCCGCTCCTGCCTCAGCCGCCTCCGGCTGCGCGGCGCAAACCATCGCCTGGGTCATGATGGTGCGTCCTCGAATACGCGGCAAGTGTGCCCGACCCATAGGTCTGTCGCCAGTGCAGCGGGTGCAATGGTCAATTGCACAACCTCGCTTGCTGCGTCACTCGTAGCGACAAGAACCCGGCTGGTCACCGCTTTCGTTTGGATGGACGCCGGGCGGCAGCCGTATCATCATCCGGAAATCTTCGCCGGATCGGGTTCATGGCCCTTCTCAGTTGCCATCAGGTCACGCGCAGCTTCTACGGCGTGCAGGCGCTATCCGGCGTCGACCTTGCGGTCGAGGCGCGCCGCATTACGGGACTGATCGGCCCGAACGGCGCGGGCAAGACGACGTTGTTCAACTGCATCTCCGGCCTCGTGCCGGCAAATTCCGGCCGCATCGTTTTCGACGGCCACGACATCACGCGCTGGCGGCCCGACCGGATCAGCGGGGTCGGATTGATCCGTACATTCCAGATTGCACGCGGTATTCCGCGTCTCTCGGTGCTGGAGAACCTGCTGCTCTACGGGGCTCACCAGCCAGGCGAATCGCTCGGCGTCGCGCTCATGCGTCCGCAAGCCATGCTGGCGCGCGAGATCGTGCTCTACGAACGCGCGCGCTCGATTGCCGAGCGGCTCAATCTCAAGCGCGTGGTCGACACGCCCGCGGCCGCGCTGTCGGGCGGACAGAAGAAGCTGCTCGAGATCGGCCGCGCACTGATGGCTGAGCCGCGCATGCTGCTGCTCGATGAGCCGGTTGCGGGCGTCAATCCGACGCTCGCGAACGAAATCGGGCAGCATCTGCGCGGCCTCGTCGCCGAGGGTGTCACGATCCTGCTGATCGAGCACCAGATGGATGCGATCTCGCGGCTGTGCGATCATGTGGTGGTCATGGCGGAGGGGCGCCGCCTGGTCGAAGGCGTGTTCGCCGAACTCGCCGCCAATCCGCTGGTGCAGGAAGCCTACATGGGGCGCAGACGATGGGCCTCCTGAACGCGGCCGGTATCGTGGCCGGCTACACGGCGGCCGACGAAATTCTCAAAGGGCTGGATTTCGCGGTCGAGGATCGCGAGATCGTCTGCATCATCGGCCCGAACGGCGCGGGAAAATCGACATTGCTCAAGTCAATCGCCGGACTGCTGCAACCCTCGCACGGTTCGATTACCTTGCGCGGGCAGTCGCTTGCCGGGCTTGCGCCGCGCGAGATCACGCGGCTCGGCGTCGCCTATGTGCCGCAGGAGCATAATGTGTTTCCGACGATGTCGGTGCGCGAGAATCTCGAAATGGGCGGCTATGTGGATGAATCGCGAACCAGGGCGCGCATCGCAGAAGTGATGGAGCGGTTTCCCGTGCTGGCGCGCAAGCGGCAGCACGCGGCGCGTACGCTGTCCGGCGGCGAACGCCAGATCCTCGCCATGGCGATGGCACTGATGGTTCAGCCCAGCGTGCTTCTCCTCGACGAACCCTCCGCCGGGCTTTCGCCGATCGCCGCCGAATCCCTGTTCGAGAGCATTCGGGACATCAACCGCGACGGGCTGGCGATCGCGCTGGTGGAGCAGAATGCCAGCGAAGCGCTGGCGGTTGCCGATCGTGCCTATGTCATTGTCGACGGGCGCAACAGCCGCACCGGCCCGGCGCGCGAGCTCGCCGCCGACGGTGACATCAAGCGACTCTTTCTTGGCGTTGGCGGGACCGCCTAAACGTTCCTTGCGGAGGTGTAGACATGTCAGGCAACACGATTTCACGAAGAGGGGCGCTGCAAGCCCTTGCGGCGGCCGCGGGCAGCGCAGTGTCGGCGCCCGCCATTGTCCGTGCGCAGTCCGACCCGCTGCAGCTCGGCGTTCTGACGCCGCTCACGGGGGCGGGAGGCTTCGACGGACCGCGCATGCTCAAGGCGATGCAGGCGGTCGCAGCCGAAGTGAATGCGGCGGGCGGGCTGCTCGGCCGGCAGATCTCGCTCATCGTCGAGGATGATCAGACCAACCCCGAGGCCGCAGTCCGCGCCGCACGCAAGCTGATCGACGTGTCCAAAGTGCCGGTGATCATGGGCACGTGGGCGTCGGCGGTGACCTCCGCGGTTGCGCCGGTCTGCTGGGAGAGCAAGACCTTCCTCACCACCGTGTCGGGCGCGGATTCGATCACGCTGCTGCCGCATCAGGGCTACCTCATCCGCACGCAGCCGAACAATCATCTGCAGGCGCAAAAGCACGCGGAGTTCATGGCCTCGATTGGGGCGAAACGCGTGTTCTGTCTTTCGATCCAGGCGCCGTTCGCGCTGCCGACGCAGAAGCGGCTCGCCGAGATCCTGCCGCAGAAGGGCTCCGAGCTGATCGGCGCGCTCATCTACGAAAAGGACAAGACCACCTATCGGTCCGAGATCGATCAGGCGCTGCGCGCCAAGCCCGATTTTCTCTATCTCAATGGCTATGCGCCCGACGTCACCGTGAT
>Ga0310810_10009697_pt1 | contig 11158 bp, 7 predicted proteins | sample NCmetagenome_FD_207641 | JGI IMG/M metagenome (GOLD analysis project Ga0310810, IMG submission 207641) | Soil microbial communities from experimental microcosm in Duke University, North Carolina, United States - NC | ecosystem: Engineered > Artificial ecosystem > Soil microcosm > Unclassified ... | reverse complement strand
TCCGTGCTGCTCGAGCTCGTCGCTTTAGCTGCAATCGAACTCACGGGTGTCGACTCTTCTAGTGTTCACGTTTTCGACGGAGATACGCCGCTCCTGGCGGCGGCTGCTGGACGGGCCGACCGTGAATTCGTGAATAAGTTTCCCCCAAGTCGTAACGGACTCGGGTGGAGAGCGATTCACCTCAGAACTCCGCAGGTCGAGAACGAACTACCTCCCTCCAAAAGGGAACTGGCAAGCCTGGGTATTTGCGCAATGGCGGCGATTCCCTTGTCGCTCGGTGCGAATGTTCGCGGGGTGATTTACATCCACTACTGGCGAACGAAGCGAATCACGAACACGGAGCTCGAGCTCGTCAGCGTACTCGTCCCGCAGATCGAGCTCGCCATCCAGAACTTCCTGCTGTTGCGCAACATCTCCGAAGCGGACGAGGAGGCCAGCAAAGTTACGGGATTGCAGGACATGATTCGCGCACTATCGTCCAATCTCGAACTCGATCGACTGCTCAACGAACTGGCGGCCAACGCTTTGTACATGCTGGACGCCAAGAACGTCACCCTGTACCAGTACTTTCAGCAGGAGCGGCGCTTCACACCCGCGGTCATGAAGGGGAGATTCGAGAGACCTGATCTGATGAGGATGGAGGTGCGGCCTGACGACATCGTGGCGCGCGTGATTGCCGACGGTGAGTCACGTTTCTTTCCTGATGCCGAAAACGCCCCGTTCCTGAAAGAGCCGCGCACAGATCAAATTCCGCAGGTACGGTTCGTCGAGCGTGAAGGGATCAAGTCATGCGCAATTCTTGTGCTGCGCTCACTCTACGACGACGAAATCGTTGGGTGCCTGTTTGTCAACTATGTCGACCGACAGGACTTCGATCACCGATTTCAGAGCCTGGCGAACTCTCTCGCCTCGTCGGCCGCCCTCGCGATCAAGGTCGGGCGCCTGCACGTCTCGGATATCGAGCGCAACACGCGTGACGTGCAACGCGCCAGGAGAGAGATCGACGCATTGAGAGCTTTCAGCCGGACACTGGTGCAGAGCGATCACGAACCCAACCTCAAGACGCTGTGCGAGCAGTTGCTCACGCACGCCTTCAGCGTGCTCGACGCCGACGTCGGCGACGTGACTCTGTGGAACCCAATCAACCAAAAGCTCAAGGTCATCGCATACAAGGGTTACCCCGCTGGGCTTCCGGAAGTCGACGTCGCGCTTGGCTACGGCATCGTCGGCAGAGTCGGGGCAACCCATCGGGCCGAGCGGGTTGACGATGTCCGGGGCAACGAGCACTACCGTGAATTGAACCCTCAGACACGTTCCGAGTTGGCCGTTCCGATGCTCGACGACGACAAACTGCTGGGGGTTATCAATATCGAACACCCCGTACCTAATACCTTCGGAGAACGGGACGAACTGTTCTTGGATACTCTCGCCGTGCAAGGCGTCATCGCCATCCACAGCGTCAACCTCTATAACAAGCTCGAACGACAGCTTCAACAAGCCCTTTCGCTGAGCACAATCGCAGCGTACACACAGGACGCGCAAGACGACATCAACACAGTTGTGCGCTTGCTGCTCATCGGCGTCACCGCGGGTCAAGGTCTGGCCTTCAGCCGAGGCATGTTGTTCCTGGTCGACGAAGATCGCCAGGAGTTGGTAGGGGCTGACGCGATCGGGGCTGTGACGCGGGAAGAAGCAGAAGCGAGGTGGCGGGAACTCGACCAGGAGGAGCAACGTCGAGCCCCAGAAGGCTTCCTGGAGTGGCTACTAGCTGCTGCGAAGATTCAAGTCTCTGGACCGATGGCCGAGCGCCATGACACTCCATTGCGACGACTGGTGCGAAGAACAGCGATGTCGGTGGAATCGCCGCGCGGTGTGGTTGCTCTTTGCTTTGGGAACGGGATGCGCAAAGTTCACACCATCCAGAGTGGACAGGACGACCCACTCCGTGACGCTCTCGCCGCGGCCTACGACCACACGACTGATTGCGCAATCGCGTGTGTGCCGATCAAGACCAGAGAGCGTCTCATCGCGTTGCTCGTCCTCGACAATCGATTCCTTTTCGAAGAGCGGTTCATCGACCCGATTTGCGAGCCCACACTCGCCGCATTTGCGGAGCTCTCGGCTATCACGATCGACAGCGCGCGACTCAAGGATCGACTGGCTGACGAACGACAGCTCGCAGAGTGGCGCAGCACGACCGACCGCGTGGCCCACAGATTCAAGACGCGATTCAAGCCGGTGCAGGCGAAAGTCGTTGAAGTCGCCACCGCGCTCAACGACCGGGACATTACCAAGGCGCGCACCGCAGTACAGGAAATGGGTGACCTAGTGGAACAGACCGCCGTGCTGCTCCGCGACTTCGAACGCTTCTCTGCGCGTTCGCCGATCATTACGACACAAGTGGATGTCATCGGCACTCTTCGACGTCTGGTCACCGAGTTCCGCACTTCACTGCGCTGTGAGATCGAACTGGACGCACCGATCGAGCCAATCATTGTGGAGGCTGATGCACAGCGACTACCTGACGTCTTTATCGATCTGTTTCTCAATGCCGACAGAGCTATGCGTGGCGCCGGCGTCGCTGATCCTCGACTGTTACTCGCTGTTCGGATCGAGAACGGAGGAGTGGCAATCGACGTTGTGGACAATGGCCCTGGGGTTCCGCACGAGATCCAGAGCCGTCTGTTTTCACCCTGGATTACGGCCGCGAACAGCAGCGGCCTTGGCCTCGCGATCATTCGCGATCTCGTCGAACAACACGACGGCACAATCGTGTACGCGGCCGGCCCTAACGGCATTGGCGCACAATTCACGATTTGGTTTCCCGTTGTCGCGGCCGGTGAGACGGCAGCCATCTAGTCCTGCGAGCGAGCGAGAATCCTTTCATAAGTGAGGGAATATGCCCCGGCTGGCAGCGCTCATCTTCGTTAGTTCTACGACAGAGGATCTCGAGGATTACAGGTCTGCGCTCGTTCGCCAGTTTCCGCGCCTCGACGTCCTCTATCGCGGCATGGAGTTTTTCGGCGCACGTCATCAACCACCGAAGGATGTCATGCTCACCGAGGTGGGCATGTGCGACCTCTTCCTTGGCATCCTCGGTAATAGATACGGGTCGGTCGATCCGGAGTCAGGCCTTTCTTATACGGAACTCGAGTACCGCGAGGCAATGCGCAAACGTATACCGACATTGATGTTCGTGATGGATCCCGCACAGGCGATCACACCAGCACGATTCGAGAGCGACGCGGGCAAGAGACAACAACTCGATTCTTTTAAGGAGGCCGTGCGAAAAGAACATGCCGTCAGGCATTTTCGGAGCCCGGAGGATTTTGCGAGCGAGGCAATCGACGGCATTCGGCGATGGCTTGTGGAGCATGCAGACGAATGGAAGACGACCAAGATCGAGCCGAAGGAGAAGGATTTCATCCGAATGCTGTATTCAGAGTCCGCCGACACGATGGAACGCGCCGTACAGAAACTGCGCTACCTCGGGTCACGTCTGTCTCTCGAGCATTTCTACTCACTGCTGCACCGAGGCAATCTTCCGCTGAATGTTCAGATCAGTATCTTCGACACACTGATCCTGTCACCTGCCCACGCGCGAGTCACTGATATCCTAGAGGACATGCTTCAAAAGCCTGACCCTTACCTGTGCAGTCAGGCAATCCGTGCTGTCGGGGATCGCGTAACGAATGACTCGACTCCGTGTCCGGATTCCCTGGTCGACGCCATTTTGACGTTTGAGTCAGATCCACGTGAGTCGGTCCGCGTTGAGGTCGCCCACAGCCTCCCGAAGATCATCCAGCGCCGGCCCGATCTACGGGCCCGATGCCTCGACATGATCCTCCGGCTGTGCAACGACGAATCATCACAAGTAGCGGCGAAAGCGATGCGGGCACTGCAACTGTCACAACAGGCCCTCAATTGAGGACATCCCTCGTCCTGTTTCGTGCCGCGACTGTGTGGGATCACTGACTCGACGACGCTTCTGAAGAGCATCCCGGTCCCAGAGAACGAAAGTTGGGACTTAGAGATTGGGAGTTGTAGTATTGCGGCCCGAGGGACACATCGATGCGCCATCATTCACGGACGCTGACGACCACCGCCTGCGCGCTTGCACTCGTCGCCTCCGCTATCACGCTCTCCGGCCAGTATTCGCTCACGGTCAACAAGGACCGGCTGATCAACTCCGACAAGGAGCCGCAGAACTGGCTGCTGATGAACGGCGACTACGGCTCGCTGCGCTACTCGAGGCTCACGCAGATCAACCGCGACAACGTCAAGAACCTGCGCATGGTGTGGGCGATGGCGCTCGGCGGGATGCAGGACGTCGGGCAGAACGGTACCGAGGCCGAGATGAACCCGCTCATCGACAACGGCTTCATGTACACGAGCGACGGCTGGGGCACGATCTACAAGATCGACGCGCGCGACCCGAATCGTGGCAAGTTCGCATGGGTCGCGGACCCCGGCGTGCCGCATGAAGGCAACGCCCCACGGACGCGCGGCATCGCGCTGTGGGAAGACAAGGTGCTGGCGAACCTCCCTGACGGCCGCGTCATCGCCATCAACCGCGAGAACGGCGAGATCATCTGGGACAAGAAGATCGCCGTGAAGAACGAATTCGGCGGCCAGGAGCGGCTCTCGGCTGCACCGCTTGTTGCCGACGGCAAGGTGCTCATCCAGAACGGCGCCGGCGACGCCGGCACGCGCGGCTGGGTCGCCGCGCTCGACGTCAACACCGGCAACGAACTGTGGCGCTGGTACACGGTGCCGAAGCCAGGGGAGCCCGGCAGCGAGACGTGGAAGGACGATCACAACGCGTGGAAGACGGGCGGCGGTGGTGTCTGGCAGACCGGCTCGTACGATGCGGCACAGAACCTCTACATCTTCGGCACCGGCAATCCCGTCCCCATCTACGACCCGCAGTTCCGTCCCGGCGACAACCTCTACACCAACTCCGTCGTCGCGCTGAACGTGGCCACCGGCAAGATGGCGTGGTACTTCCAGTACACGCCGAGCGACTCGTGGGATTACGACGAGGCCGGCGTGTTCATGCTCTACGACACGACGATCAGCGGCCGGGCGCGCAAGGTCGTGGGCCATTACGCGCGCAACGGGTTCTTCTATTCGGTGGACCGCACCAATGGACGGTTCATCGCTGCCGAGAAGTACGTCAACGATCTGAACTGGACCAAGGGCATCGATCCGGAAACCGGCAAGCCGGTTGACTACAACCCGAAGCTGGACGTGCAGGTCTACAACCCCGAGGCGCGCGCGCTGCGCGGCGATCCGAAGAAGCGCACGTGCCCGACCTGGCACGGCGGCGTCGCGCACCAGCCGATGGCCTACAACCCGGTGAAGAAGATTGCGTATGGCGTGGGCACCGAGGGCTGCTTCTCGCAGAACGGCGCTGCCGTCGGCGTGTTGTCGAAAGATGGCGGCATGGACACCAAGAACTCCCAGCAGCGGCAGTACAGCAGCGACTTGTACTACGGCTCGCTGACCGCGTTCGATGCGGTGAATCACAAGGTGATCGCCAAGGCCATCACCGAAATCGAGATCCGATCGGGCGCGCTCGCCACGGCCGGCGGCGTCGTGTTCACCGCGCTGCAAGACGGCTGGGTCGTGGCCTACAACGACGAGACGCTCGAAGAGCTGTGGCGCTTCAACGTCGGCACGCCGCTCAAGGGCGCCCCCGTGACGTATGCGATCGGACCGAAGCAGTTTCTCGCCGTGCAGGCCGGTGGCCGGCATCTGCACCCGGTGAACTGGGACAAGCTGGAAAATTCGAGCTACATGTTTGTCTTCGCGTTGAATTAGTTGATGGCTGTAGGCGGGTCTAAAGACCCGCCTCTACGCTCAGGGTTTTGTAGAGGACTCCGGACTTGTAGAGGCGGGCCTTCAGGCCCGCCGTCGATCGCGAGAGCACACCATGCGGCACAGCCTCCTGGTCCGCATCACGCACTGGCTCACTGCGGTGAGCGTCGCCGGCCTGCTCGTGAGCGGGGTCGCGATTCTGATCGCACACCCGCGCCTCTATTGGGGTGAGACGGGATCGTTCGAGACCGCCTCACTCGTCGATCTCCCACTGACGCTGACGTATGGTCATTCGGGGTGGGGGCGCTACCTCCACTTCCTCTCGGCGTGGGTGAGCGTGTTGACCGGCGCGGCATACGTTGTCTCTGGTTTCTTCACTCGTCATTTCCGGCGGCTGATGCCCGCGTCGACCGATCCTGCGTACAACGCGCTGCAGCGCGCCACCTACCTCGCCGTGGTGTTCGTGCTCTTTCCGCTGATGATCATCACGGGGCTGGCGATGTCGCCCGCGGTGACGTCGGTGGTGCCGTGGATCGCGACGATGTTCGGTGGGCATCAATCAGCACGGACCGTACACTTCGTCGCTGCGAGCGCCGTCACGCTGTTCGTGATCGGTCACGTGACGATGGTGGCGCTTGCCGGGTTCGTCGAGCGAGTGAGGTCGATGATCACAGGCCGTGAGACTGCGCAGGGGCACATATGAACCCACGCATCACCCGCCGCAGGCTGATCACGACGGCTGTCACGGCCGCAGCCGGCGTGTCCGGCGTGGGGCTCGCAGCCGGCGTCGCGAGTCGATACGGGCTCATTCCGCCTGACCATCAGGGCCTGTACGGCGCTGGAGAGACACTGACCTACGCCGCACAGCGGGTGCTGACCTCCGGTCACTCGCTCGCGCGCGAGTTCGATCGCAGCCAGATCTCTCCCGTGGCTCCTGTGAACGGTGATCCGCCCACGGTGAAGAGCTACCAGCGCGATCTGGACGCCCGGTTCGCCGAATGGCGATTGCCAATCGACGGTCTCGTCGCGCGACCGGCGGCACTCTCGCTCGCGGATCTCAAGGCTCTGCCCGGTCGCAGCCAGATTACGCTGCAGGCATGTGAAGAAGGCTGGTCGTTCATCGCGGAGTGGACGGGCGCGCCGCTCTCGTCGGTGCTGGAGATGGTCGGGGTCGCGCCGCATGCGAAGTACGTGTTCTTCTTCTGCTACGACGACTGGTTCGAGAGCATCGACATGGCCGACGCGCTGCATCCGCAGACGTTGATCGCGTACGGGATGAACGGCCAGGACCTTCCGCCCGAGCATGGTGCGCCCGCGCGCCTGAAGCTGCCGCGTCAGCTTGGATACAAGAACCTGAAGTACCTTTCGCGCATCACCGTGACCGACACGGTCAAGGGCGTCGGGAAGGGATTGGGCGGTGGGGCGCCAGAGGTCGGCTATTCCTGGTACGCCGGCATCTAATCTGCTGACAGGCGTTCAACGCCACCACGCAGACGACTCCCGTATACTCGGCTGAACATGATCAGATCCGCGAGAACCATCGGTGTTGCTGCGGTGTTTGCCCTCGCGGCGATGTCGAGCGGCTCCAGTGCCCAACAGCCAGCGCGTGGTTTCGACGGTTACTTTTCCGACAAGACGATGCGCGTGGACTACTTCCACTCCGGCGGGATCGGCCAGGAGATCGTCGCACTCGAACGAGTGGTCTCTGATGGCCCGTGGCCGGGCAGCCGCACGAAGCTGGTGGACGACACTAACCTTGGCAAATATCTGTTCGAGGTAGTCGACCGCACGACGAACACGGTCATCTACTCACGCGGCTTCGCGTCGATCTACGGCGAGTGGGAAACCACCGCGGAGTACAAGACGCTGCACCGTACGTTTCCCGAGTCGCTGCGTTTTCCGTGGCCGAAGACACCGGTGCAGGTCGTCCTGAAGAAGCGCGACGCAGAGAACGCCTTCCGTGAAATCTGGTCGACGACGATCGATCCCGAATCGCGCGCGGTGAACCCTGCCGATCTACCGGCTGCTGGAAAGCTGTGGACCGTGTTCGAGAACGGTCCCTCGTCTGCGAAGGTCGATCTGCTGGTCATCAGCGAGGGCTACGCGGCCGATCAGATCGAGAAGTTCCATCGCGACGTCCAGCGTCTCGTCGGCCGGCTGTTCGAGTACGAGCCGTTCAAGTCGCGGCGCGCGGACTTCAACGTGCGGGCGCTCGATCTCCCGTCAGCCAAACCAGGCGTGAACCGGGCGCGGGCACAATCGTTCCGCCGAACGCCAATGTCCGTCGAGTTCAACATCTTCGACAGCGAGCGCTACGTGCTGACGTACGACGATCGCACGCTGCGCAACGTCGCGTCCGCGGCGCCGTACGAATTCGTCGAGGTGCTGGTCAACGAGGAGCAGTACGGCGGCGGCGGCATCTTCAATTTCCAGGCGACGGCATCGGTCGACCATGCCTACGCGGAGTATGTGTTCGTCCACGAGTTCGGCCATCACTTCGCGGGATTGGCGGACGAGTACTACACCTCCGACGTCGCGTACGAGACCGGCGCAGCCGAGCACGTCGAGCCGTGGGAGCCCAACGCGACGGCGATGCACGATCCGTCGCGACTCAAGTGGCGCGACCTCGTGGAACAGGGGACGCCGCTGCCCACGCCGTGGGAGAAAGACTCGTACGAAAAACAGAGCCGCGCGTCGCAGGCACAGCGGCGGAAGCTGCTGGCGTCAGGGGCTCCGCAGTCAGAGATCGACAAGCTGTTTCGTGAAGAAGAAGGCTGGTCCACGAAGTTGCTTGGCGGGATGAAGTACTCGGGGAAAGTCGGCGCCTTCGAGGGCGCGGCCTACGAGGCGAAAGGCCTGTACCGGCCCTCCGCCGACTGCATCATGTTCACGCGCGACCAGGTCGGCTTCTGTCCCGTCTGCCGCCGTGCGATTGAGCGCGTGATCGACTTGTACGCGCGCTAACTGCCCGCGCCGGCGACGGCTGCGGAAGTGGGCTCCGGGTTCTGGTGCGCGCGTCGCCCGCGCTTAGGCTTGCTGACGCTCTCTGGTGCGGGTGAGAGCGCTTCCGCCATCTCGAAATAGGCTTGAGCCAGCTTGCTGTTTGACACGCGCATGTGCGCGTGGCCAAGCGCCAACAGCAGTTCAGGATTCCTGGGCTCGGCCACCTTCGCGCGCTCCAACACGCGCACCGCCTCGTCCGGGTGCTTTTGCTTCGTGAGCAGCGCCGCAAATCGAAGCGCGGCGTCCACGTTCCCCGGCGCCTCCAACACGACAGCACGGTAGACCGGTTCGGCCAGATCCGGGTTTCCCATCTGCTCGTGCAGCCATGCGATCCACACGCGCCCATCGAGGTCGCCCGGGTTGGCCGCTACTCGCCGGCGAAATCCGTCCAGCGCCGCTTTGTAGTTACCTTCCAGCGCCAGATCCTCCGGTTGTGCAGTCGGGACCTGGGCCGCCTGTGGGTCAGCAGCGGCGAGCAATGTCGTGAGAATCAGAGCAGCAAACATTCATTCACCCTCGATGCGACGCCACTCTCATGAGGGCCGCACCTCTCATAGGTCATCGGCAGTTGCTGAAGGACGCATTAGGAAGAGGCGCAAACCGCTCCATTGACAGGCCCTGCCGGCCGGGCTCAGTATGTCGGGCACCACAGGCGTACGTGTTGTCCTCCCGTCACCCGCGGAGGTTCAGATGAAGACGGTCGCCGCCATTCTGGTCGCTCTCGCGACCATCACCGCCGTTGGAGCCCAGCAGGGCTCGACGCCGGCACGCCAGCCGCAGGTCACCTTCACGAAAGACGTCGCTCCCATCCTGCAGCGCAACTGTCAGCAGTGCCACCGGCCTGGCTCGATCGCGCCGATGTCGCTCCTCACTTATCAGGATGCGAGACCGTGGGCGCGATCGATCAAGCAGAAGGTCGTCGCGCGCGAGATGCCGCCGTGGCACATCGATCGCACGATCGGCATCACCAAGTTCAAGGACGATCCATCGCTCAGCGACTCCGAGGTCGCCACCATTTCGGCATGGGTGGACGCCGGCGCACCCATGGGCAACCCCGCCGACATGCCCGAGCCGCGCCAGTTCAGCGATCTCGACACCTGGTTCATCGGCAAGCCCGACATCGTCGTGACGATGGACAAGCCGTACGTGCTTCCGAAAGACGGGCCAGACAACATCGTGGACGTGCTCGTGGACCCTGGCTTCACCGAAGACATGTACGTGATGGCGATCGAGAGCAAGCCGGCCGATCCGAAAAGCTTCAAGGTCGTGCATCACTTCACGACGAACCTCGTCGAAGATCCGGAAGAAGATCCCGTCGGACTCTTCCTCAACGAGTACGCACTCGGCAAGAACGGCGACGTCTTTCCTCCGGACGCGGGACGCTTGATCAAGGCCGGCACCAAAATCAATTTCAATCTGCATCTCAACACGCGCGGCGAGGAAACGCCGGTGTCGGTCAAACTCGGGCTGAAGGTCTACCCCAAGGGCCGTGTGCCGAAGTACGTCGCCTTCACGCAGCACATGGGCGACGCATCGGACCTCGACATCCCGGCCGGACAGCTGTCGCGGCACGATGGCTACTTCCGCTTGTCGAAGCCCGCGCTCCTGGCGTCGTTTCAGCCGCACATGCACAACCGCGGCAAAGCTCAGTGCATCGAGGCGATCTACCCGGACCTTCGAGCGGATTCGGCCCGGCCCGGTCCTGCCCGCGTCGAGACGATTTCCTGTGTCAGCAACTACCAGTTCGGGTGGCACATCACGTATCCGTACGCGGACGATGTGGCGCCGCTGCTGCCGGCGGGCACGATCGTCCACGTGATCTCGTGGCACGACAACACGACTGCGAACAAGTGGAACCCGAACCCGAAGAACTGGGTCGGCTACGGACAGAGATCGATCGACGAGATGAGCTTTGCGTGGGTCACGCTCACCTACCTCGATCAGGATGATTTCGACCGGCGGGTAGCGGCACGTCGCGACCAGTGATGAATCCAGTACTCGGGATTCGGGATTCGGAACTCGGGATTCGCAAGCTGCTTCGTCGAGGCTTGCTGATTGCCATCTTCGCGGGAGCGGTGACCGTGCAGGCACAGGCGCCTGCTCCCCCGGCAAAACCGACCGAGCTCTCGAACATCCACTTCAACTCGGGCCAGAGTGTCGTCCCGTACTTCGAAGGATGGATCAGGAATCCAGACGGCACGTTCGATCTGGTGTTCGGGTACTTCAATCGAAACTGGCAGCAGGAACTCGCCATCCCCGCCGGAGCGGACAACACCGTTGAACTGGGCGGGCCCGACGCCGGACAGCCGACGTACTTCCTCCCGCGCCGCCAACG
>Ga0310810_10009695_pt1 | contig 11159 bp, 7 predicted proteins | sample NCmetagenome_FD_207641 | JGI IMG/M metagenome (GOLD analysis project Ga0310810, IMG submission 207641) | Soil microbial communities from experimental microcosm in Duke University, North Carolina, United States - NC | ecosystem: Engineered > Artificial ecosystem > Soil microcosm > Unclassified ... | reverse complement strand
GTGCACATCGAGCGCGGCGATCGGATCGCGCTCGTCGGCCCCAACGGCACGGGGAAATCGACGCTGATGCGCATGCTCTCCGGCGAAGAGGCCCCCGATTCGGGCGAACGCGTCGAGGGGCACAATGTCGTCATGCAGTATTTCGCGCAGGACGAAGCGACCCGGATGGATCCGGATCCGACCGTGTACGAAACGCTCGCATCGGGGTCGCCCCTCCACATGGTGCCAGCCATCCGGAACATCCTCGGCGGCTTCCTCTTTTCGGGAGACGACGTGTACAAACACGTGCGTGTGCTGTCGGGCGGCGAGCGCACGCGCCTGGCCGTCGCGCGGATGCTGCTGCGTCCCTCGAACGTCCTGCTGCTCGACGAGCCGACCAACCATCTCGATCTCGACTCGAAAGAAGTGCTGCTCGACGCACTGGTGGACTACGGCGGCACGCTCGTGTTCGTGTCGCACGACCGGTACTTCGTTGAGCGGCTCGCGACGAAAATCATCGAGATAGCCGACGGCGATGCGGTTGCCTACCCCGGCACGTATAAGGAGTTCCTCTGGCACAAGGAACACCCGGACGAGACGCTGTCGAAACCGACACCTGTACGGCGGGTCCTTCCGGACCCGCCGGGGAGCCGCGTCGAAAGGACCCGGCCTGCATCAACCCACAAGAACACGGATGCAAGGCGGGGCTCTTCGGACCCGCCGGCCAGCGACTCCCACAAGGCCCACGAAGAGAAAAAGCGCGTGGACGCGGCGGCCCGTAAGCGCCAGCGCGCCGCCGAGGCGCGCCAGGCCGAAATCGACGCGCTCGAAAAGCGGATTGCCGAATGTGAAGCGGCGCTGCGTGAGATCGAACGGACGATGGCGTCGCCCGGCTTCTATGACAATCGTGAAGCGTCGCAGCCCACCATTGAACGGCATCAAGAGCTCATGTGGCAGGTGGGTGACCTGATGCATCGCTGGGAAAAACTGCAATCCGCTGCAGACGTGACCGGCCCTGACAAAATCGTAATCTGATTACGAAACTGTTATAATCTGCCGGCCGCGTAATCCCGTAAGTCGTTGAACCACGCGGTTTTTTGGTCGTTTATCCTCGCCGGCCGCGGGCACGTCCCTTGCCCCTCCTTGTCGAGCTATTCGACTGTGCACTGCCAAATGCCCGATACCCCTGTCCCCACGCGCACACCCCGGCGAACCGGCTCGCCGAGGCCTGCGGACTCGCGCCGCGTGAGCCGCCCGACGACCACGGAGGAAGATCCGTTCTTCCGGCACATTGTCGGCAGCCTGCGCAACGGCGTCATCGCGTTCCACCGCGACGGCATCCTCGCGCTGATGAACGACGAAGCGTACCGGATTTTTGCGCTGACGCGCCGCGCGGGCGACATCGGCCGGCCGTTCACCGCCGTGCTGCAGGAGCGCCCGGCGGTCATTCGCGTGCTCTCGGGCGCATTCGAGATGAGCCATCTGCCGAATCGCGCAGAGCTGCGGCTGAAGGATCTCGACCGCGTCATCGGGTACACGCTCTCGCAGGTCAAAGACAGCAGCGGCGCGGCGCTCGGCGCCGTGATGTTTTTCAAGGATCTCACGCAGGTCGAACAGCTCGAAGAGCGCGAGCGGCTGCGCGATCGCCTCGCCTCGCTCGGCGAGATGGCGGCCGGCATCGCACACGAGCTCAAGAATCCGCTCGCCGGCATCGAGGTCATGGCCGGCTTGCTGCGGCGCCAGGTGCCGGACTCGGTCGATGCGCAATCGCTGCTCGCCGACATCATCAGCGAAGCGAAGCTCGCCAACTCCATCGTCATGCAGATGCTGGAGTTCGTGCGGCCGGTGCGGCTGCAGGTCGAGCAAACCGATCTCGCGCAGGTCCTGCATCAAGCGGTCACGCTGGCCGAATCCAAAGCGCCGCGAGGCGAGGTCGAGGTGGCCATCAACATGGCTCGTGACCTGCCGATGATCGCCGGCGACCAGCATCAACTGACCCAGGTGTTCACCAATCTCGTGGCCAACGCGTTCGAGGCGCTCGGCGGCAAAGGCCGCCTGACGATCACGGCGGCCACGATTGTCCCCGAGGACGATCCCGCGTTTCCGGGCCCCCAGCCGCCGATGCCGCTCGTGCTGGTCGATGTCGCCGATAACGGCCCCGGGATTCCGTCGGATCTGGCGGACAGAATCTTCGATCCGTTTTTCACCACCAAGCCTCAGGGATCGGGGCTCGGCCTCGCGATCGTCAGCAAGATCGTCGACGCACACGACGGACGGATCGACCTCAGCAGCAGCGCCGCGGGCACGCGCTTTCGCGTCACGCTGCCGGTATCGACCACCGGGGGGTGGTTCAAATGAATCTGGCCATCTCGTCATCTAGTTATTTGGCTCATTGATTCCATCAATGAAATGGCCAGACAACCAGATGAACAAATGACCAGATACAGCGAAAGGTAGTTATGGGCCGCATTCTCATCGCCGACGATCACGACGCGCTCCGGCGCGGACTCGCGCGGGGCCTCACGGAGGCCAAACACGAGGTGGAGGAGGCGTCAAACGGCAACGCCGCCATCGAGCGGCTCCACGACAGCTATTTCGACGTCGTGCTGAGCGACCTGAAGATGGGGGGAAGCGACGGCATGGACGTGCTTCGCACGACCCGGGCGCTGCACCCGACGACGGCCGTCATTCTCATGACGGCGTTCGGCTCGGTGAACACGGCCGTCGAGGCGATGAAGATCGGCGCCTTCGACTACGTCCAGAAGCCGTTCGAGATCGAGGAGATGGAGGTCAAGATCGAGAAAGCGCTCGAGCTGAAGCGCGTGAAGAACGATCTCGAGTACCTGCGCGGAACCCAGCAGGACATCTACGATTTCGACAAGATCGTCGGATCGAGCCCCGGGCTGCGGCACGTGCTCGACATCGTCAAGAAGGTCGCGAAGAGCAACACGACCGTGCTCATCCGCGGTGAAACCGGTACCGGCAAAGAGCTCATTGCCGGCGCGATCCACCACAACTCGCTGCGCAATTCGCGGAACTTCGTGAAGGTGAACTGCGCCGCACTGCAGGAGAATCTCCTGGAATCGGAGCTCTTCGGGCACGAGAAGGGTGCGTTCACGAGCGCCGACAAGCAGCGCATCGGCCGGTTCGAGCAGGCCGACGGCGGCACGCTGTTCCTGGACGAAATCGGCGACATGAGCCCCAGCACGCAGGCCAAAATCCTGCGCGTGCTGCAGGAGCACGAGTTCGAGCGCCTCGGGGGCACGAGAACGCTGCGGGTCGACGTGCGTCTCGTCGCCGCGACCAACCGCGATCTCGCGGGCATGGTGCAGTCGGGCCAGTTCCGCGAAGATCTGTACTATCGCCTCAACGTGGTGTCGATCGAGATGCCGCCGCTCCGCGAGCGGAAGGACGACATCGTGCCGCTGGCCAACACGTTCATTCGCCGGTTCTCGGGCGAGCTCAAGAAGAAGATCGAAGGGCTGGACAGCGACGCACAGAAGCTGCTCATTCGCTACAACTGGCCGGGCAATATCCGCGAGCTCGAGAACACCATCGAGCGCGCGATGCTCCTCACCGAGGGACGCGCCATCGGCGCGACCGATCTGCGTCTCGGCGAAGTGTCGATGGGCGCCGGCGGACGCGATCAGGCGCCGGTGGTCAAGATCCCGCCGACGGGCATCCCGCTCGACGACATCGAACGGCATGCGCTCGTCGAGGCGCTGAAGATGTCGAACTGGGTGCAGAAGGACGCCGCGGAGCTGCTGTCGATCAGCCCGCGCGTCATGAACTACAAGATCAAGACGCTCGGCATCGAGTTTCCGCGCGGACGCCGCGCGGCGCCGCTGGCGCCGGCTGAGGCGATCGCGTAGGCCTGGCGGTCAGCTGCCGGTGGATCGTGCACGAGGATGCGACCGCCGGTAGACGTCGAGGAGCTGCGCAGCATTGACGTGCGTGTAGCGCTCGGTCGTGCTCAAACGCGCGTGGCCGAGGAGTTCCTGGATGACGCGGAGGTCCGCGCCGCGCTGCAGGAGATGCGTGGCGAAGGAGTGGCGGAGCGCGTGCGGACTGATGCCGGCGCGGGCGCTCGACGCCGCGACATAGTGCCGGACCAGTCGATCGATGCTTCGAACGGTCAGCCTGCCGCCTCTGTAATTCACGAACAGCGGATCTCGCAGGCGCGATGGCCGTATGTGGGATCTGCCTTTGGGCGGTTTCTTGGCATCGCCCCCATCCGGCTGAAGCCGGATCCCGCGGCCTTCCCGCCCGCGGACGAGCAGCTCCCGATCTTTCAAATACGTGCGGATCGCGTTGACCGTACTCGTGTTGAAAGGGACCAGGCGCTGCTTTCCTCCTTTGCCGAGCACTCGCGCCATTCTCGCGCCGAGGTTTACGTCCTCGAGGTCGAGTCCCGCCACCTCGCTGAGGCGCAGGCCCGAGGCGTAGAACAGCTCGAGAATCGCACGGTCGCGGCGTCCGAGTGGCGACTCGCCAGCCGCCGCGGCGATGAGCGCCGCGATCTCTTCCTCGGACAGGTGGGCCGGCATCCGGATCTCGCGCTTCGGCGTCGGGACGAGAGCGCCGGGATCGTCTTCGATAATCGACTCGCGCCGGAGATACCGCAGGAACGTGCGGACGGCTGCGAGCTTGCGGGCGGCGGTCGCGCGCGAGAGGCCGCGCTGGTGGAGATCGCCCACGAAACGCCGAATCGCGTCGCGGCCTAACGCGTCGGGCCGAAGGCCGCCTGCCGTCGTCTGCGCCGCCGCCGCGACGTTCGCAAGAAACTGGGTGAGGTCGCTCTCGTACGCGCGCACGGTGTGCACGGAGGCGTTGCGATTGAGCCGCAGGAACCGAAGAAACGCCTTGAGATGCGCGGTCATCGGTGCGGCACGGTCAGCGGTCCGGCACGGTCTGAAGACCGTGCCCTACATGGTCCGTTGAGGGAACGTTGTCCGCGAGGGGGGCGTGGTCCGTCGGGCGGACGTTGTTCGTGTTGACGTTGTCCGTGTGAGGGACGCTGTCCATGCTGGGGACGGCCTTCAGGCCGTCCCGCCACCGCTCGAGATCGGCGAGCGCGCGCTCGGAAATCGCGAGCTTCCGCGCGAGCTTGTTGCGGGACGCGAAGACGATCGGCTCCATGATGCCGAAGGTGATGTTCGACGGATCGTAGTGCGCGGGATTGGCATGCGATACGTAATACCCCAGCGCGCCGATCGCAGTCGTCCGCGGCGGCGGAGACAACGGCTCGCCTCTGGCCATCCTCGCCGCATTGAGGCCGGCAACGAGACCCGACGCCGCTGACTCGACATATCCTTCAACGCCGGACATCTGCCCGGCGAAAAACAGCGCCGGATGCCGGCGCACCTGCCAGGTCTCCGCGAGCACCGTGGGACCGTTGACGTATGTGTTCCGGTGCACCAGCCCGAAGCGCACGAATTCGGCCGCTTCCAGTCCGGGAATCAGCCGCAGCACACGCGCCTGCTCGCTCCATTTGAGTTGCGTCTGAAATCCGACGAGGCTGTAGTGATCGCCAGCGAGCGTATCCTGACGCAACTGCACCACGGCGTACGGCGGCCGCCCCGTACGAGGATCGGTCAGGCCGACCGGCTTCATCGGTCCGAACCGCAGCGTGTCGGCGCCGCGATGCGCCATCACTTCGATCGGCAGACAGCCTTCGAAGAATCGTTCCTTGTCGAAGTCGTGAACGGTCGCCGATTCGGCATGGATGAGCGCGTCGTAGAACCGCTCGTATTCCTCGCGGGTCATCGGACAGTTCAAATAATCGCCCTGGCCATCGTCGACCGCGCATGCGGGGCCGACAGCGTCATCGGCAACATCGTGCGCGGGATCCGGCTTCCCTGGCCTGAGCGAAGGGGAAGACAGCCGGATTTGGTCCGCCGGAAGGCGACCTCCACGATGATCGAGGCTCCGGTTCCACCGAGACGCGCGGAAGACTTTGCTTCGGTCGATGCTTTCGGCCAGCACGATCGGGCTGATCGCGTCGTAGAAGTACAGATGCTCGGCGCCCACGAGGCGCGCGACGTCGCCGGAGAGCGCTTCAGACGTCAGCGGGCCGGTGGCGACGATGACCGGATCGCGCTCGGTGGCCGGCGGAACGGCGAGGACTTCGCCGCGGACGATCGCCACGAGCGGGTGCGCCTCCAGCGCGTCGGTGACTTCTTCGGCAAAGCGCTCACGGTCCACGGCGAGCGCGGCGCCGGCCGGTACCCGGCTGGCCTCTGCCGCGCGCATGACAAGCGAACCGAGCCGGCGCATCTCCTCCTTCAACAGGCCTACGGCGTTATCGAGCTTGTCGCCGCGCAGCGAGTTGCTGCAGACCAGTTCCGCGAGCCGATCGGTCTTGTGCACGGCGGTCGACCGCACGGGCCGCATTTCGTGAAGCGTGACCGGCACGCCGTGCGAGGCCGCCTGCCAGGCGGCTTCGGAGCCTGCGAGCCCCCCACCGATGATGGTGATCACAAAAGAGACCTACGAAAGGACAACATTCAACGCAGAGCGCGCTGAGCTCGCGGAGCTAATCTTTCTCTGCGTACTCTCCGGTCGCTGCGTTGATCGTTGTTTTTCGTGCCTTCGTGGCTGCATGTGTTTACGCTGCTGTCTCAGGAAGGGCTTCGGCGCGCGCGTAATCGCACTCGTCGTTGTTGCAGAGGATCTGGCGCCCAAGCTTCTTCGTGGTCTTCTCGACGAGATACGGCGCGCCGCACTTCGGGCACGGCTCGTTGACGGGGCGATTCCACAGGACGAAGTCGCAGTCCGGATAATTCGAGCAGCCGAAGAACGTCTTTCCGCGCTTCGATTTCCGCTCCACGACCTCGCCGCCGTTGTCGCCGTCCTTCGGACACTTCACCCCGGTCGACTTGTGCTTGATGTACTTGCACTCGGGATACCGCGTGCACGCGGTGAACTCGCCGAAGCGCCCCTGCTTGACGACGAGGTTCGCCTCGCACCGCGGACATTTCTCGTCGAGAATCTGATCCGCTTTGGCCGCCCGGAGTCCGCCCTGCTTGGTCGCGATCAGCTTCCGCGTCGTCTTGCATTCGGGATACCCGGTGCACGCGAGGAACTGGCCGAAGCGTCCACGCTTCATCGCCATCGGTTTGCCGCAGTTCTCGCACGGCTCGATTTCTTCCTCGCCGGTCTCCGATTCGGGGTCCACCGTTTCGAGCTCGCGCGTGTTCGTGCACTCCGGATAGCCGCTGCAGGCGATGAACGGGCCGAACTTGCCGACGCGCTTGAGCATCGGCGACCCGCACTTGTCGCAGGCTTCGCCGATTTCGATTCCCTTCTTCAGATCGATCATCTCTTTGCCCGCCCGCGAGAGATCCTTCTTGAACTTCTTGTAGAAGCTCGTCAGCGTCTTCACGTAGTCGGTCTTGCCTTCTTCGATCTTGTCGAGATCTTCTTCGAGATTCCTCGTGTACTCGATGTCGATGATGTCGTCGAAGCTCTTGGTCAGCAGCTCCGTGATCATCGTGCCGAGCAGCGTCGGCTTGAAGCGGCCTTCGGTCTTGACGGCGTATTCGCGATCCTGCAGCACGCTGATGATGGAGGCGTACGTGCTCGGCCGGCCGATGCCGTTTTCCTCGAGTTCCTTGACAAGGGTCGCTTCCGAGAAGCGCGGCGGCGGCTGCGTGAACTTCTGCTCGGGGCGGAGCGCCTTCAACTCGAGCCGATCGCCTTCAGCGAGCGGCGGCAGGACCCCGGATACGCCCTCTTCGTCTTCGCCGTCAGCGCTTCCGGTGCCGGGGCCGGCGACTGTCGGCTCCTTCTGCTCCGGCTCGCCCGGCACCAGCCCGTACGTCGCCATCCAGCCGGCAAACTTCGGCACGGTGCCTTTGACCCGGAACACGTACGGCCCGGCGCTGATATCGACGGTGGTTTCGTCGAACGTCGCGGGCTGCATCTGCGAAGCGACGAACCGGTTCCAGATCAATCGGTAGAGCGAATACTGATCCGGGGTCAGGTACTGCCGCACGGTTTCCGGATCGTGCTGCAGCGACGTCGGGCGGATCGCTTCGTGCGCGTCCTGCGCGTCCGATTTCGTCTTGTAGACGTTCGGCTTCTCGGGCAGGTACTCCTCCCCGAAGGTCGTCTTCACGTACTCGCGGACCCCGGCGACCGCCTCGTCGGCCACGCGGACCGAGTCAGTTCGCATGTAGGTGATGAGGCCGCCGGCCAGATCGGGAATCTCGATGCCCCCTTCGTAGAGCTGCTGCGCCAGCATCATCGTCTTCTTGACGGGAAACCGCGCCGTCTGCTGCAGTTTGCTGGTGATGAACGGCGGCGACGGATTGCGTTTCCGCTCTTTGGTGGTGACCGACGAGACAATCCAGCTGGCGCGGTCGAGGTCGGCGAGGATCGCCTTCGACTCCTCCTCGTTGCCGACTTTGATCGCGTCCCCGTTTTTCTTGAACAGCTTCGCGTCGAATTCGGGCGGCTGCGGTCCGGCGAGCCGCGCGAACAGGTTCCAGTACTCCTCGGGCACGAACGCTTCGATCGCGCGCTCCCGGTCGCAGACCAGCTTCAACGCGACCGACTGGACGCGGCCCGCGCTCAGGCCGCGGCGAACCTTGTCCCAGAGCAGCGGGCTGATCTTGTAGCCGACGAGCCGATCGAGCACGCGCCGTGCACGCTGGGCGGCGACCATCTTGATGTCGATCGCGCGCGGATGATTGAGCGCCTCCTGCACCGCCTTCCTGGTGATCTCGTTGAACGTGAGGCGATGGAACTTCCTTTTGTTCCCCTTCAGCTCCTGCGTGATGTGCCAGCCGATGGCTTCGCCCTCGCGGTCGGGGTCGGTCGCAACGTAGATGTCCGACGCGTCCTTCGCGGCATCCTTCAGCTCTTTGATGACTTTCTTGCGGGACGCGAGCGATTCGTACGTCTCCTCGAAATCGTTGTCGACGTCGACACCGAGCTTGCTCTTCGGCAAATCGCGGATATGTCCCATCGACGCGATGACCGTGTAATCGCGCCCGAGATATTTGTTGATCGTCTTCGCCTTGGCGGGCGATTCGACCACAACGAGTGCTTTTCCCATCTTGTTTTGCTGTCGCCTTATTTCCACCCTAGCACGAACTGTCAACTCCGTACGAATCGACCGCCGCCGGCCCGAGCGACGAGGCCGTTCAGCTCCAGCTCGAACAACCGCGGCAACAGCCGCGCCGGCGCCACGCCGGATCGTTCGGCGATCGCGTCGAGATCGACCGGTTCGCCCGGCGTCAGACAGGCGAGGACCGGGTCCTCTCGAAAAGGGGCCGTACCCCTTTTTCCAGCGCCGCCTTCCGGAAAAAGGGGTACGGCCCCTTTTTCGATCATCCCGAGCTCTTCCAGGATATCGTCCGCGTTCTCAACAATCTTTGCACCGTCCCGCAAAAGCCCGTGTGCGCCGCGGTTTCGCCCGCTGAGGACGTTGCCCGGCACCGCGAGCACGTCACGCCCCTGGTCGAGCGCCAACCGCGCGGTGATGAGCGAGCCGCTCTTCTCCCCCGCTTCGATGACGACGACAGCACGTGACAGGCCGCTGATGATGCGATTGCGGAGGGGAAAGAACAGCGGCAGAGGCGGAGTGCCCGGCACGAGCTCGCTCATCACGACGCCGGCGGCTTCGATGTCGCGGGCAAGCGCGGCATGCTCAGGCGGATAGATAATGTCGGCGCCCGATCCGAGCACCGCAATCGTCGATCCGCCGCCTTCGAGGGCACCTCGATGCGCCGCCGAATCGACGCCGCGCGCGAGGCCGCTGACGACGACGATGCCCCGCGCCGCCAGATCGGCCGCCAGACGTTCGGCGACCGCCAGTCCGTGCGGCGACGCGGCGCGCGAGCCCACCAGGGCGACCGCCGGACGTTCGAGCGCGTCGGCCGCGCCACGCGTCCAGAGCACGAAGGGCGGATCCGCGATGGCCGCCAGCGCCGCCGGATATGACGGGTCGCTCCACGCCGTCGCGGTGATGCCGCGATCCTGTGCGCGGCGGGTGGCCGCGAGCGCGCGGTCGTCGAGCGTCGCGCGCTCCGCCTGCCCGCACGCACGGCGGTCGAGGAGCTCGGCCAGGACGGTCCCCGGTGGTTCACCTGCGCGAAGCCGCTCCGCGGCATCACGCCAGGTCCACGGCGGCAGCAGCGACAGCCCGATGAGATCGGAAAGGTGCGGAATGGAAGACATGACTCTCCGCGCGCAAGCGTGCGGGGCCTGACCTCCATCTTCAATTATACGCAGGAGGACGGAATCGACGGCGTTTCGTAACCGTGGGAGTGACAAAACCGTGCGAAACCCGCGCGATCCTTCATCTCTGCCGTGGCATATGGCTTGCTCGACCTTCGAAGAAGAGGCCTCTAATTGCCTTGCATGCCCGCGAGTCCAGTCGCTATAGTGAATGTAATCCCGTGATGGCCCTTCGCATCGCAGCCTGTGCGGCGGTCGCGCTTCTGTCGGCTTCTTCTGCACTGGCCGACGCGCGCCATGACGCGAAGGATCAGGTCGCGTTCGGCATCAACGTGGCGCAGCGCGGCCTCTGGCGCGAAGCGATCTACCGGTGGGAAAAGGCGGTCGAGATCGACCCGACGTACGCCGCCGCTCACAACGATCTCGCCATCGCCTACGAACACGAAGGTCAACTCGACAAGGCCCGCCGGGCGTACGAAAAGGCACTCGACCTCGAGCCAAATAACGTTCAGATTCGTCAGAACTTCGAGCTGTTCAAGGAAATCAATGACCGCACGAGCCCGGGGAAAGATGCGAAGACCAATTAGTCTCGCGCTCGTGAGCGTGGCTGCGATACTGGCCGCTGGAGCCGTCGCCTGCGGCCCGTCCTACTTCGAGATCCCCATCGAAACGCCGATCCAGCCGAAGATGGACGTCTCGCCGTTCCAGCGCGTCCTCGTGGCCGGCTTCGTGGCCGGCGGCAGCGACGACGTGGACACCAATCTCGAAACGGTCAGGCTGCTGCGCAGCCAGCTCCGCACGAAATCGTCGCTCAAAGTCATCGATGCCGACGTGATGCCGCTCATCGAAATCGCGCAGGATCAGAGCAAACCGTCCGCGGCCGACGATGCGGCCGGTTCGGGCGCGACCCCGGCCGGCCAGGGGAATACAACCAGCGCGACCCCGGGCGCGGCGGACGCGATGGCGCTGCCGAAGACGATCAAGGAAGAAAAGGA
>Ga0310810_10009694_pt1 | contig 11159 bp, 7 predicted proteins | sample NCmetagenome_FD_207641 | JGI IMG/M metagenome (GOLD analysis project Ga0310810, IMG submission 207641) | Soil microbial communities from experimental microcosm in Duke University, North Carolina, United States - NC | ecosystem: Engineered > Artificial ecosystem > Soil microcosm > Unclassified ... | reverse complement strand
ACGAATGGGAGAGCCGCAACATAGAGCAGGAACGCAGAGGGGCAGAGGAAGGCCAACAAGCCCGGACCTATCTTGCAGTCGTCTCCGCGCACCAAACTCCCGTTCTGTGGTCTGACCGTCCGACCGTCCGACCGTCTTACTCGTACCTCAACGCGTCCACCGGATCCAGCCGCGAGGCCTTGCTCGCCGGATAGAGGCCGAACAGCACCCCGGTCAGGATCGAGGCCAGCACCGCCGCGATGACCGAGGCCAGCGGCACCGTCGCGGGAATCGGCGTCAGCGAGCGGATGCCCCAGGCGGCGCCGGCGCCCAGCGCCATGCCGATGAGGCAGCCGATCAGCGTCAGCGTCGCCGCCTCGACCAGGAACTGAAACATGATCTCACCCCGCGTGGCCCCCAGCGCCTTGCGGACGCCGATCTCGCGGGTCCGCTCGGTCACCGAGATCATCATGATGGCCACCACGCCGACGCCGCCGACCATCAGGGCGACACTCGACAACGCGATCATCACGATGAAGAAGCCGGCGGTAATCTTGTTGAACGCCTCGAGCACCCGGTCCTGGGTGACGATCGCGAAATTGTTGGCATCGCCCGGGCGGAGGCCGCGGGCGGTTCGCATCGCGGCGGTGACCTGATCCTGCGCCTCGGCGGTCGTGGCCGAATCGGTGGGGACCACGGCAATCTCCATCCAGCCGCGCTCGTAGTCGGCCACCTTGACGAACACGGTGTGCGGGATCGCCAGGCGCGGCTCGTCCGCGTTGCTGAAGAGCGAGGCGGCCTCGGCGTGGAGTCCGATCACCTGGAAGGGTACCCCGTTGATCTTGATCGTCTTGCCGATCGGATCCCGTTCGGGAAACAGCGACTCGGCCAGCTTGTCGTTGATGACTGCCACGTGGGCGCCGGCGGCGTATTCCATGGGCGTGAAGCTGCGCCCCGAAACGATGTCGCCGCCATTGACCTGGAGATAGGTCGGGCTGAACCCGGCGATGGCCACGCTTGAGAGGTTGTTCCCCCCGGCTCCGACCGGTCCGCGCGCGTACTCACCGATGTTGACGTCGCGGATGGCCGGGAGGCGCCGGATCATCTCCGCCTCGTCGGTCGTGACCCACGGCATCCGCCGCCACGGCGACAGCTCGTCCGAGCCGTCGGAGACGGTGATGCCGCCGTCGAAGTAGCGCTGGACGAAGAACGTCTTGGGGCCGGCGGACTCGAGGATGGCCGTGATGCTGTGGTTGATGCCGGTGATGGCGGAGCCCATGGCGATCACGACGGTCACGCCGATCGCCACGCCCAGGATGGTCAGCGCCGCGCGCACCTTGTTCGAGCGCACCGAGTCGAGCGCGATGACGATGCCCTCCGCCATGCGGCTCAGCACCGTGCCCGGCCGGGCAGCGGTCATTCGGCCCTCAGGGCGACGATGGGATCGAGGCGGGAGGCCCGGCTCGCCGGGTACACACCGGCCGCGATGCCCACGCTCACGCCGAGCGCCATGCCCACCACGACCGACCAGGGCGCCACGGCGGCGGGCAGCGGTGTCAGCGCCTTCACCACGAACGCCAGCATCAATCCGAAGCCGATGCCGAGCAGCGCGCCGGCCGCGGAGAGCGTGGCCGACTCCACCACGAACTGGGCCAGGATGTCGCGCCGGCGGGCGCCCAGTGCTTTCCGGATGCCGATCTCGCGGGTGCGCTCGCTCACGGCCATCAGCATGATGTTCATGATGACGATGCCGCCCACCACCAGGGAAATCGCCACCAGCCCCGGCAGCGCCAGGAACAGGATGCGGGAGATCTTCTCCCAGGTGCCCAGCGCGCCCGCCGCCGTCTGAAACGCGAAATTGTTCGGCTGCCACGGCTTGAGGCCGCGCCGGCTGCGCATGATCGCCTCGGCCTCGCCCATGGCGCGCCCCATGTCGGTGGGATCGTCCGTGCGCACGATCAGCGCGTCGAGGATGTTGATCGGGCAGATGAGCCGCCGGCCGGGAGCGCTGAACGGCATGACCGCGAACTTGTCGAGCGAGAGGCCAAACAGCGTGCCCTGCTTGGCCACGACGCCGATGATCCGGTAGGGCAGGCCGGCGATCTGCACCGTCTTGCCCACCGGGTCTACGCCGGGGAGCAGCTTCTCGGCCAGCTCGGATCCCACCACCAGCACCGGCTGGGCCGTCTGCACCTCCTGCGCGCTGAAAGCGCGGCCGGCGGTGATCTCGTAGTTCCGGATGCCGAAGTAGTTGGCCTCGGTCCCAACGAGATCGATGTCCTTGGCCGTCTTGCCTTCGTAATGGACCGCGACCCGGTCCTCGCAGAACTTGGCGAAGGCCGCCGGGGTCCCGATCCGGGCGCGCACGTAGTCGGCGTCGGCGTAGCTGATGCGGGGACGGCGGCGCCACTCGAGCCAGACCGAGTCGCTCACGGCACCGGTCATGATGTTGGGCCGCTGGCGCAGCTCGAAGGTGTTGGCACCGATGAGCGCATTGGCGAACCGCTCCACCATGTACCGGTTCATGCCCTGGACGATGGACACCACGGCGATGAGGAACATGACGCCGATCAGCACGCCGATGAGGGAGAAGAAGCTCTTGAGCTTCTGGGCCCGGATGGTCCGGAACGCCATGCCCACCGCCTCGAGGAGGCGCATCTAGGCCGCGGCGCCCCGGGTGAGGCGGTCGCTCTCGACCCGGCCGTCGCGCAGCACCACCACCCGCTCGGCGTGAGCCGCGATGTCGGGCTCGTGAGTCACCATGATGACGGTCTGTCCGGCGGCGTGCAGGTCGGCGAAGACCCGCATGATCTCTTCGCTGGTCATGCTGTCGAGATTGCCGGTGGGCTCGTCGGCCAGGAGGATGGACGGATCGTTGACCAGGGCCCGGGCGATCGCGACCCGCTGCCGCTGCCCGCCGGACAGCTCGTTCGGGCGGTGGTCCATCCGGTTCTCCAGCCCGACCCGGGCCAGCGCCGCGGCTGCGCGGTCCCGCCGCTCGCGGGCCCGGATACCGGCGTAGACCAGCGGGAGCTCGACGTTGTGAAGCGCGGTCGCGCGGGGCAGGAGGTTGAAGGTCTGGAAGACGAATCCGATTTCCTGGTTTCGCACTCGCGCCAGCTCGTCGTCCGAGAGCCGGGAGACCTCCTGCCCGTTGAGCCAGTACTCCCCGCCGGTCGGGGTGTCGAGGCAGCCGAGCAGGTTCATCATGGTGGACTTGCCCGAGCCGGATGGCCCCATGATGGCCACGTACTCGTTCCGGCGGATGTCGAGGGTCACGCCCCGGAGCGCGAGGATGCGCTCCTCGCCCATCCGATACTCACGGGTCAGCTCGTGTATGCGGATGAGGTCGGTCATGTCTCGGCGTCCTTCTTGGCCTTGGTCGTGTCGACCTCGCGAACCCGGGCCCCGTCCTTCAGGTCGCGGATCGCCTGGTAAGTGCCCGCGACGATCGTCTCGCCCTCGCGAACGCCGTCCGTCACCTCGAAATACTCGTCGCCCGCGATCCCGACCTTGACCGGGCGGAACGTCGCGTGGCCCTCTCGCACCACGAACACTCCTTCGGCCTCCTTGCCCAGCCGCTTGAGCTTGGTGGTGTCGATGTTGGGATTCTCGTTGGGCACCCGCTCGTGATCCCGCACCGTGAGGGCGATGATCGGAATGCTCAGCGCCTGCGCCCGGGTATCGGTCACCATCCGCGCGGTGCAGCTCAGGTCCGGCCGGATGTCGCGCGGCGGACTGTCGAGCGTCACCTCGACGTCGAAATCCACGGCCCGGTCGTTCGAGCCCGAAGCGGTCTGCGTCTCGGTCATCTTCGCGCTGTGGCTGATCTGGGTGACCCGGCCCTGGAAGGTGGTATCGGGATAGGCGTCGATGGTCACCTGGACCGAGTCGCGGGCGGCGAGCCGCACGACGTCGGTCTCATCCACCTGAACCTTGGCGAGGATCACCGAGAGGTCGGCGATCGTCATGAGCAGACCGGTCTCGCGCGAGAAGGTGCCGGGCACGGCCACCTCGCCTTGCTCGACCGCGAGCCGCACCACGCGACCCGCAATCGGCGAGGTGAGACGGGTCTTGGCGAGGTTGTCCCGGGCTTCCTGCAGGCTGGCCCGGGACTGCTCCAGTTGGGCACGGGTCGCCTGCCACGTTGCTTGGGCCACGTCGTACGAGGTCCGCGCCTGCTCGGCGGCCTCCGGCGCGATCAGGTTGGGTCCGAGCTGGCTGAGCTGACGGGCGCGGTTCCAGGCGCGCTCGGCCTGATCGAGGTTGGCCCGTGCCTGAGTCAAGGTGGCCTCGGTGGACGAGACGACGCCCTGCGCCCGCGACACCGCGGCCTGATACTGCGCCGGATCGATCTGGATCAGGAACTGGCCCTTGGTCACGAGATCGCCCTCGCGGACGGCCAGGTGGATGATCCGGCCCGTGATGTCGGCGCTGATGTCCACCGACGTCTTGGCTTCGATCTTTCCGCTCGCGGTCACCGCGCTCACCAGATCCCGCCGGGCCACCTTCTCCATCCGCACCTCGGTGCCGGCCGTCTTCTTCTTGTGGACCTGATAGGCGACGCCGCCACCCGCGGCGGCCGCAATGCCCACGACGATCAAACCGATCTTCATCCCGCGCGACATGTGCATTCCTCGTTAGCGAAGGGGACGACCGACCGCGGCCTCGAGCGCCGCAATCGCCTTGTGGTAGTCGTAGACCGCGTTCACGTAGTCGCCCTCGGCGCGCTGCACCGCGTTCTGCGCGTCCGACACTTCGAGCGAGGTGCCGGCGCCGAGCCGGTAGCGGTCCTGCGCCAGCCGCAGCTGGTCCCGGGCCGCCTCGCGGTTGGCGCCCTGCACGGCGATTGCCTGGTACGAGGTCTGGAGCCCGAGCCAGCGAGCGTGGACATCGCTCCGCACCTGGAGCCGGCGCGCCCGGGTGTTCTCGTCGGCGTCCTCTTCCTGGGCCCGGGCCTGCGCCAGCCGCAGGGAGCGTCCGAAGCCGGTAAAGATGGGAAGCGAGATCCGAATGCTCGCGTTGAACGGCTGGCCGGTATACCTGAACGGAAACACGCTGTTCTGGTCCCGGATCTGCTGCGCAATGGGATCCTGCAGCGCCGTACCCGTCGAGTTGAGTCCCGTCTGCGCGAAGCAATCGGTGGTCGGCAGCCCGACGGCGGCGCGCACCTGGTTGTCCGACAGGCAGGCGTCCGCCTGACTTCGCGCGTTGCTGAACGTCTGGCCGATAAGGAGGTTCTCGTTGGTGAACTGCTGCGCGAATCCGCTCCAGCCGGCGCGCGCCGACAAGGTCGGGAGGAACTCGCTCTTGGCGGAGCGGACCCCGAACGATGCGGCTGTCCCGCGTGCGCGCAGCGACCGGAGCGACGGATTCTGCTCGTCGGCGAGCCTCAGCAGAGAATCGAGTTGAAAGGTCGGGGCGGTCACGGGGAAGGAGTCGCTGAGCGCGATCTGGCTGACCTCGACCGGCGGCTCGACGCCCATGCGACGAAGCAGGTCGAGCTTGGCCTCGTTCTCCGCCTGCACCGCGCGCAGCAGCGCCACGTCGCTTTGCCCCTTGGTCACCTCGGCCTGCCGCACGTCCAGCAGCGTCGCTTGGCCAACCTGATAGCGCGCCTTCGCGAGCGTGAGGAAGTCGGCATTCCTCGCCACCTGCTGGCGCGCCACGGCCACCTGCGCGGTGGCCTGACGGGTCGTCAGATACTGGGTGGTGATTTCCGATCGCAAGGTGACGCCGGCGCCGCTGATGTCCTCGTCGGTCGCCCGCTGGAGGGCTTTCTGTTCTGCCGGGGCCGTCAGGGTGCGGCCATCCATCTGCCATTGGAGGGTCAGGTCGTAGTTCGACTCGAGCAGGGCCGAGGTGGATTGGACCAGCCCGCCGCCGATATTGGTCTGGCCCGTGCCGGTATAGCCCAGGCCCGAGCCGACGCTCACCGAGGGGAGGAGGCTGCCGTAGGCATTCCGCACGCCCCATTTGGCGGGTCCAGCGTCGTTGAGCGTCTGGCGGTAGGACGGGCTGTTGGCGCGAGCCTGGTCGAGCGCTTCCTGAAGGGAGAGCGTCACGGCCGGTGCCGGGGCCGAGGTGGACGAGTCCGGCACGGCGGCCGGCCGGGCCGCCGCGGCGGTTGAGGAATCCGACACCGGTGCCGACCGCGCCGCGGCCGTCGAGTCCTGTGCCGCTGCCAGAGAGGGGCAGAGCGCCATCAGCGCGAGGAAGCCGAACCAGCGATTCATGGACGAGACCCTCGAGGGATGTTGATGTGGCCGGGCCCTATACGCGCGCATCGTCGCGCAGGTTTCAGGTTGCGACGAAGCCACGACTCAGCGTTGTGTGGTAACGACTTGCGGAGGGCTGCTACTCTTGCCGCGTGACCACTGTGCTCCGGGCCGGAAATTCCAGTCGCTCGAGGCGGCCTGCCGCATCGGTGACCAGCGTACCCGCGATGTCGCCGCTCAGCGAGACGCGTCCGGCGCCGCCCGCCGAGCCGGATTCGCGTCGTGCCGTGAAGGTGGCGCGTTTCCCTGAGCGAGGAAAGATCGCGGTCAGCGTCCGCCCGCCCGGTGTCGCCAGCTCGGCGATAGGGTGATACAGCGCGAACACCGAATCGTCGAGCAGCACCACGTCGGGCCCGCCTGGCAGCTCGCGGCCGGATTCGGAGCCTTTGGCCACGGTCCGAACGATGAGGCGCGCCCCGGATCCCGCGGCCAGGATCACGGTGACCGCCCCCGCGCTCTCGACGTCCAGCTGGAACTTCGCCAGCGCGCTGTCTGGCGTGCGCTCCAGGGTGGCGGCCAGGCGCGTGGTCGGACCGGTGGCGGGATATCTCGCGGCCGCGATGATGGTGCTGCCGGGCAACCCGCGGGCGCGACTGGGTCGGAGGGTAAACTCCTCCCGGCCGATTTCCTGTCCGCCTTGCGTGACCACGAGCTTGGTCTCGAGCGGCCCCTGGGCCGCGGCGGGCAGGACCGGCAGCAGCATCAGCAGTAGCGCTGCGGGCCGCAATGGCGCTCCCTTCTCACGGGGGAAGGTCGGGTCGGGTCGGACGGTCAGACGGTCAGACGGTCAGACGGTCAGACGGGAGCATCACGGGTACGTCTTCTCCAGGACGCAATGCCTAACTCCCGGAGCCACTGACCGTCCGACCGTCTACGTCAAGCACGTCCTGATCCGATCGACGATGAATCTATACAGCAGCTCCCCCTTTTGGGGGGAAGCCAGGCTGGGGAATCCCACCGACCCCGGCGAGCCATCCGGCAGCCGACGGCTGTGCCCGGGCCGGTAGCGGTGCAGCATGTCGGGTGTAACCGCGAAGTCACGCGCGAGCTCCATGTGAACGGTTTCCGGGGCGAGATAGAGCAGCAGCGAGGTATCCAGCTCGCCGCCCTGGATCGGGGCGCCGGGACGCTCGAGCAATGGCCCGAAATCGAGGCTGAAGACGTCGATCACCTGCACCCGCCCCTCATCGGTGCGAATGGTACTGAGCGCCTCCAGATGCGCCTCGCTCGCCTGGGCCGTGAGGATCACGAACTCACGGACGCCTGCCCCCTCTTCCCAGGACTCGATAAGTTCGTTCATGACCCGATGCAGCGTGCGGCGGCGGAGTGAGGCGCCGCCTGGAAAGGCGTGGCTCGGCGCGTGGACGCCGTACTCCACCGTCGGTGCGCGCAGGATCCCGAACTCGGCCGACAGATCATCCGCCAGGCGCTCCACGATGATCGTATCGCAACCCAGGGGCAGGTGGGGACCGTGCTGCTCGGTCGTGCCCACGGGCACGACCAGGCCGGGCCGCTCCTGCAGCCGTTCCCGCACCGCGCCGGGGGTCATCTCTTTTATGCGCCAGGGCTGTCCGGGTTGAGTCATCGCGCGTGGCCATGGGTGGTAGTGGTGCTCGCGGCTGCATTATCCGCCGCGGAGTGGTTGCGTCGACCTGGGTGGGCGTGGGTCGCGGCCTTGGCCGCCGCGCTGGTGGCCCTGCTGCTGCTGCTCCGCCCGCTCGCGGGCTGGCGGCGTCGGGGGCTGGTGGCGGCCCTCGCGTGGCTGGCCGCGGCCCTGGTGGTCTCGCAAAGCAGGCTCACGGCTATCGAGCGACACTGGCCCGAGCAGCGCAAGGCGCGGGTGACCGCGGCCTCGAAGCGACTCGCGGGCGACCTCCATTCCGCCTACCACCGCGCCGAGCGCCTGGCGGCGGCCGCCGCCGCGACCCCCCCGGACGACCGGGCAGGCGCCTTTTCGGTGCTCGATCGGCTGGTCCCCTCGGGCGGACCGGAGATGAGCGTCGTCATCCTCGACCCCAGCGGGCTGCCGTGGGCCTGGGCCGGCCGCCATCGACTCCCGCCGGTGGCCCAGGGCGACTCGATCGGCTCGCGAACGACTGGATATTACGTCGTGCTCGAGGCCAGGCGCCACACCGCGGACGGGCGCGTCGCGGTGGCGGGTGTGCTCATCTGGGCCCATCCGACGGTGCCCGATCGCCGTCGGAGCCTCGCCGAGCTGTTCCGCGAGCGAACCGAAGTCGGCCTCAGCGTCTACCCCCCTAACACCGCGCCCGACAGCGCGGACGTGTTCGACTACGAAGAGCCGACGACGGCGGGGCCGCGTCTCCTGTTCAGCGTGCGGCCCGTACCGCCGGAACAGGGCACGGCCAAGCAGCTGGTCTACGAGCGGGGGAGCCGGCTGGTCACCTGGCTGGTGCTGCTGACGCTCACCCTGGCCCTGAGCGCCGCGCGCCGGCCACTCGAGCGGATCGGGTTGCTGGCCGGCATGGTGTGGCTCTCGGTTCGCGCGCCGATCGGCCCTGCCCTCGGTCTCCAGCCGCTCTTCTCCCCCGCCACCTTCTTTCGGCCGCTGCTCGGGCCGCTGTCGGGGTCCGCCGGGGTACTGGCCCTGGCCGGCACGCTCCTCACCATCGGCGGGGTCTGGCTCTGGGGGCTGCGACTGCCTCGCCGGTGGTTCAGCGTCTGCGTCGGGGGCGCCCTGCTGCTGGCGTCGCCCTACCTCATCAGCAACCTCGGTCGAGGGATCACGCCCCCCGCGGACGGCGTGCCCATCGGCCTGTGGCTGAGCTGGCAGCTCGCGCTGATGGTCTCCGCGGCGGCCCTGATCGTGCCTACCGCCGCCCTGTTCCGGGGGTCGTCGGCCGGGCCCCGGGGCTGGGGGCACATCGCCCTGGGCGTGGCGATCGCCTTTGCCGCCTCCGTCATCGGAGTGCTGGTGTGGAGCCCGCGGGGCGGTTGGCCGGACTGGTACACCTTCCTGTGGACGCCGGCCCTGCTGCTCGTCACCCTGCGCGGGCCGCGCTGGGCCACGATCACCGGAATCGCCCTCGTCGCGGGAAGCTCGGCCGCCCTCGTGACCTGGGGAGCGGAGCTGGCTGGGCGGGTGCAGGTCGCGCAGCGCGACGTGGCCCGGCTGGGCAACGAGGCCGACCCGCTGGCGGTGCCGCTGCTCGAGCGCTTCGGCGAATCCCTCCGTCGCAGCCCCGCGCCCGAGACCGCGTCGGCAATGTACGCCCTGTGGCGCGGATCGTCGCTCGGATCGCAGGGGTATCCCGCCCACCTGGCCCTGTGGTCTGGCGGCGGGGCGCTGCTGGACGAGCTGGTGCTCGACTCGCTCGACGTCACGCCGTCATTGCTCTCGACCATGGTGCGGGACCTGTCGTCCGGCGACACCCTTCGCGTCACCCAGGTGCTTCGGATTCCGGGCGTGCACTACATCCTGCTCGTGCGATACGCGGGTGAGCAGGTCATGACGACGGTGATCGGGCCGCGCTCGGCCCTGGTCCAACCCGGCCGGGTCGGTCGCCTGCTCAACCCCGGCAGTCAGCAGACTCCGCTCTATCGCCTCTCCCTCGGACCACCGGCCGATCCGGCCGCGCCCACGCCGAGCCCACGGTGGCATCGGGAGGGCTGGTCGATCCGGAACGTGTATCCGTTGGAGCTGCCCGGAGGACGACGGACGCTTCACGCCGCGATCGACCTTCGCGGCCCCGTCCCGCTGTACGTGCGCGGTGTGCTGGTGGTGCTGCTCGATGCTGCCGTGCTCGGGCTGCTGTGGCTCGCGGCGGAGCTGGTGGCGGGGCTTCGGCTGCGGCCCCCCCGCTGGCGCAGCCTGGCCCGCTCCTTCCGCATCCGACTCGCGGTGACCCTGGGTGCGTTCTTCCTCCTGCCCACGGTCGGGTTCGCGGCATGGAGCTTCGCGCGCCTCGCCCGCGAGGTCGAGCGCAGCCGCGACCTGCTGATCACCCAGACGCTGCGCGACGCCGTGCTCACCGCCGGCGGCCTCGTTCGCGGTGGCAGCCCCGCACCCGACGAGCGGCTGCGCGACCTGAGCCGCCGGATCGACGCGGATCTCGCGCTGTACGTGGGCGGGCGGCTGGCCGGAACCAGCACGCAGGTGCTGGAAGACCTGGGCGTGATGCCGCAGCTCATGGATCCCGACGCGTACGCCGCCCTGGCACTGGGCGGAAATCTCGAGGTGACGCGAGACGGCTCCATTCCCTCACTCGCCGAGCGGGTCGGCTATCGGGTGATTCAACCCGGTGGCCCCACCGATATCGGCGTGCTCGCCACACCGCAGCTGGCCGACGACCCGTCGCTCGGCGTCCGTCAGCTGGACCTGGCGCTGGTCCTGCTGCTGTCGACGCTGATCGGCGTCGGCGCCGCGCTGGTGGGCGCGGGCCGGGCGTCGCGCGAGCTGTCGCGCCCGGTGGCCGACCTCCGCCGCAGCGCGCTGGCCCTGGGCCGGGGACAGCCGATGCCCGCCCACGGCGAGCACCAGCCGCTCGAGTTCGAGCCGGTGTTCGGGGCCTTCGCTCGGATGGCGGCGGACATCCGGAGCAGCCAGCACGCCCTGGAGGAGGCCCGGCGCCGAACCTCCGCCGTGCTGGCGACGGTGACGACCGGCGTCGTGGGCGTGGACCTCGACGGGCGGGTGCTCATCGCGAACCGGCAGGCCGTGGAGCTGGTAGGAACCGAGCTGGCAGAGGGCGCGGCGCTGCTGGATCGCCTTGGCCCCGAGTGGAGTGGCTTCACCGCTGCCGTGCGCCGGTTCCTGCGCCATCCGGACGCCGAAGCAACCGGAGAGCTCGAGGCCAACGGCCGTCGGATTTCGTTTCAGCTGGCGTCCCTGGGCCCGGAGCTGCTGGGTGTGGTGGTCGCCCTCAACGACGTGACGGACGT
>Ga0310810_10009693_pt1 | contig 11160 bp, 7 predicted proteins | sample NCmetagenome_FD_207641 | JGI IMG/M metagenome (GOLD analysis project Ga0310810, IMG submission 207641) | Soil microbial communities from experimental microcosm in Duke University, North Carolina, United States - NC | ecosystem: Engineered > Artificial ecosystem > Soil microcosm > Unclassified ... | reverse complement strand
GAGCGCCTGCGCCGGCGTCATCCCGATCTCGGTATACCAGCCCAGCTCCCGCGTGTTCTGCCCGAACATGTTGAACACCGCGTCCGAGCCCATCCCGAACTTGACGCCTGCCTTGAACGCGCGGCGCGCCGTCTCGATGTTGCGGAGGCGGAAGGAATCGAGCGCCGCGACCTGCGCCGGCGTGTAGTTGAACTGCTGGTGATACTCGGCGTAATAGCGGTTGTGGTCGATCGTCGGTACGTAGAACGTGCCCTGCGCGACCATGCGCACGAGCGTTGAATCGTCCAGGTCGATCGCGTGCTCGAGCGACTCGGCCCCGGCGCGTACGGCGTCTCGCCCGCCGTCCGGCCCGTAGGAGTGGATGGCGACGCGTTTGCCCGCGGCGTGGGCGGCGTCCACGATGGCCTTCATCTCCTCGTACGTCAGCGTTTCGCGCCCCGTGACATCGGCACCGCTCCCGGTCGACCCATATACCTTGATGACGTCGGCGCCGGCGTCGACCTGGGCCCTCACTGCGGCGGCGACGTCCTCGACACCCGTCAGGCGACCGCGGGGCGGACCCGGTGGCGCGTTAGGCTGCGTCGTCGTCGCCGGCGCGCGGCGCAGGCCGTAGCCCGCGGCGAACACGCGCGGACCGACCATGGCGCCGCGGTTGATCAGGTCGCGCATCGCGAGGTCCGAGTAATCCGAGGCGCCAAGGTCGCGGATGGTCGTGACGCCCGACTCGAGCGTCTTGCGCGCGTTCTCCTGGGCGAGGAAGACGGTGACCTGGCTGCGCCGTCGTCCACTCTGCTCCCACGGGTCGGTGCCGCTGGCGCCATCCCAGTAGTAAGTGATGTGCGTGTGGGCGTCGATCATGCCCGGAATCCCGGTGTACCGGCGGAGGTCGATCACACGTGCGCCGCGCGGTACCGCGCTCGCACCGGTGCCGACGCTGACGATGGTATCGGCGTTCGTGACGACGACGGCGTCGCGTAGGACGCGCCCGGTTCCGTCGACGAGCGATCCAAAGCGAACGGCCGTGTGCGGCGCCTGAGCCGAGAGCGCCGTCCCACATAGGAGGGCAGTCAGTGAGCGAAGGATCATTGTCATCCCTCGCTGCGCTCGGCATGACAACGGGCTCTGGGCGACACTGCTATCGCGGACGCGTCGCTTCCGATAGCGCGTGACGCGCCTTGTCGGCTGGGAGGTCGGCACCGTAGACAGGCGTGCCGGGCTGCTGACGCCACGAGTCGTCCAACCCACCCGCGTCCACGGCGTCGAAGCCCAGCTCATCGATCAGCCGCGATACCACCGCCTTCGCGTTAGGGTCATCCCCCGCCACCGGCAGCGCGATACGCTCACGGTCGCCCGCCGGACGTCCGTTGTTCAGCAGATGGCTCGACAGGATCGTGTTGAACGCCTTTACCACCGGTCGGCCGAGCTGCTCCGACACCCAGCGGCTCTCCGTGGTCCCGGACTCGATCTCTCCGATGCGCCCGTCTCGCTGCGGATAGTAATTGCCGGTGTCGACGACAACCGCACGTGAGTCGTCGAACAACCCCTTCGGCAGCTCCGGGACGCTCTTCTCCGGAATCGTGACGATCACGACCTCCTTGTCGCTCGCCGCCTCGGTTACAGTTGCCGCGCGAGCGCCGGTCTCCGCCGCGAGACCCTCGAGCGTCTCGGGCCCCCGCGAGTTCGCCACCGTTACATCATGGCCGAGCTGCGTGAGGCGCCGTGTGAGCACGCCGCCAATGTGGCCGGCACCGATGATCCCGATCTTCATGTGAGTCCTCGCGGCTGATGTGGCTATCGATGCACCGTGCTCATGTCCGCATAACGAGTTCCCGTGGCCGCGCCGACGGGGATGACGGCGTCGAGCCGCTCGATGTCTGCCTGCGAGAGCTCCACACTCACCGCCGCGACATTTTCCTCGAGATACGTGATGTGCTTCGTGCCCGGAATGGGCACGATGTCGTCGCCGCGGGCGAGCACCCACGCCAGCGCGAGCTGCCCCGGCGTGGCGGCTTTCTCGTGTGCCATCCTTTCCACCTCGCGCACGAGCTCGAGGTTGTGGTCGAAATTCTCACCCTGAAAGCGCGGATTCCGGCGCCGGAAGTCATCCGCCGGGAGGTCCTCGAACGTCTTGAAGCGACCGGTGAGAAAGCCGCGGCCGAGCGGACTGTAGGCGACGAACCCGATGCCAAGCTCGCGTACCGTGCTCAGCACGCCGTTCTCTTCGACATCGCGCGTCCACAGCGAGTACTCGGTCTGCAGCGCCGTGATGGGATGCGTTGCGTTCGCTCGGCGGATCGTTTCGGGCGCGGCTTCCGACAGGCCGAGATGTCGAACCTTACCTGCGCGCACGAGCTCGCCCATCGCCCCAACGGTCTCCTCGATCGGCACCTTCGTGTCGACGCGATGCTGGTAGTACAGGTCGATGTGGTCGACACCGAGTCGCTCGAGCGACGCGTCACACGACTGGCGCACGTAGTCGGGATCGCCGCGGATGCCGAGCGACTGTCCCTTGGCGTTCCGGACGTTGCCGAACTTCGTTGCCAGGACAACGTGATCGCGGCGGTCCCGGATCGCGCGGCCCACGAGCTTCTCGTTCTCGAACGGACCGTAGATGTCGGCGGTGTCGAGAAAGTCGATGCCGAGCTCGAGGGCTCTGTGGATCGTGGCTATGGACTCGGCTTCGCTGCTCGGGCCATAAAACTCGCTCATGCCCATGCACCCGAGTCCGATCTCCGATACGCGAAGTCCCTGCGTGCCGAGCGTCCGGTGGTTCATGCGTCTGCTCCTTCCTTGTTCCTTCCTGGCTGCCGCTGGTCGATCGAACGTGCTCGAGCCCGCACCTTTCGGTCCACGCGTCACCTATTCGTGTAACATTGTCGCATTGTATCAGGGCCTCTATCGACTCGAAGGGCGCCAGCTCATTGCGGCCGAGTGGGGTGTCACGGAGAACGGCAGGCGCGCGCGGTACTACGAGGTGACAGCGCGCCGCAAGGCGCATCTCAAGCAGGAAACCGCGACCTGGGTCCGATACACGGAGACCGTGACCGGCATCCTCACCGGACCCCGGGAGGCCTAACGATGCGGTATGATGTCCGGCCACGGATCCGCCGCTCATGCGGTCGACCCCTCCCGTTCTGGATGCCTCCCCCAGCCTCCGTTCTGTGATGCCGGAACGAGATGACAGATCGCCCCGAAAGAGGGCCCCTACCGAACCAATCGCGATTCCTCGCGACGCTCGGAATGACAGTCAGAGACGATGGCGCACGCAGGGTTGACGAGTCCGTCCGGCGGCGCGACGGTTGAGGCGCCCCTCACCCCTCGCCGAGGATCGTATGGTCCGACTCGCGTCGCACGCCCGACTGGCAACCATCGGCTGGCTCGTCGCATCGTCGCTCGCCGCGCAGAGCCCACCGTCCACATCCACCGTCGCGGATGACCCCGACGTTCAGGGGGCGGAACGCCTCTTCTCCGCGTGGATGGACGGCCAGATCGCGTATCGAGGCTTGCCGGGCATCGTTGTCGGCGTCGTGTCCGACCAGACGCTCGTGTGGGCGAAGGGATTCGGCTACGCGAACGTCGCCGCCAAGCAGGCAATGACGCCCGCGACGAAGTTCCGCATGGCGTCACACAGCAAGCTGTTCACGTCGACCGCCATCATGCAGCTGCGCGAGCAGGGGAAGATCCGGCTCGACGACCCGGTGTCGAAGTACCTCCCCTGGTTCAAGCTCAAGCCCGCCGGCGACGACGATGGGCCGATCACGATCGAGCAATTGCTCGATCACTCGTCAGGCTTGCCTCGCGAGGCAGGCGACCACTGGACGACACACAGGTTCCCGACAGAAGATGAGATCCGAAAGCTGATGCCTGACCGACAGGCCGCGTACCCGCCGCAGACGCGGTGGAAGTATTCGAACCTCGCCTACACCATCGCCGGGATGGTGGTCGAGCAGGTGAGCGGGATGTCGTGGGCCGACTATCTCCAGAAGAACATCTTCGACCCGCTCGGCATGAGCTCGTCGAGTGTCGACAAGAACGTGGAAGGCCTGGCCGTCGGCTATACGCGGCGCATGCCGGACGGGACGCGCGAGATCGAACCGTTCACCGACGCGCGCGGCATGGCATCCGCGACCGGCCTGACATCGAACGTCGAAGACATGGCGAAGTTCGTCTCGGCGCAGTTCCGCACCGGGAAGATGGGTGGCCGACAGATCCTGAGCACCGGCTCGCTGCGCGAGATGCATCGCGTGCGCTCCGTGGAGAACGACTGGAATTCCGGCACCGCAATCGGGTTCGGGGTCAATCGCGTCGGTGGCAAGACGTACATCGGGCACGGCGGCGGGTATCCGGGCTACACGACACAGACGACGATTCAGCTCGATGACAAGGTTGGAGTCATCGTGCTCACGAACACGAACGACTCCAACCCGAACGACATCGCGCGCCAGCTCATGAGCACCGTTGGCGTGGCGGTCGCGAAAGCCGCGGCCGAGAAGCCGAAGACCGTGGCGTGGGATCCGTCGTGGGCGCGATTCGCGGGACTCTACCGTGGCAGGTGGGGGGACAGCCAGGTCGTGCTGCTGAACCAGCGCCTCGTGGTGGTGACGCCTAACGCGGCGAACGTCGATAACCCGGTCACCCTCGAGCCGCTTGGCGGCGGTCGGTTCCGCTATGTGGCGCCCGGCGGTGGCGGACCGGTGGGCGAGGTGGTGCGGTTCGTCGAGGAGAACGGGCGCGTGGTGCGGATGATCACAGGCGACGGCTACGACGACCGCGTGAACAGTTACGACGATCGGGTGAAGTAGCCCTCTATCGGGGCGATCGCGATCCCTCGCTTCGCTCGGGATGACAATCTTGCGTCAGCGGGCGGTCAACTTCTCGAACCGCGGATTGCCCTTGAGCGATGCAAACGTCGGGTCGATGCGCAGCCAACCCGGCGATAGGTAGTATGGTCGGGCGAGCAGCTGCTCGAGCAGGTCGAGGGCCTTCTCCGGCTCGCCGACGAGCAAGTAGATGCGCGCGAGCAGGTGGACCTGGTACGGACCAGAAAGGGCATCCCGTTCCGTTGGAATCAGCGCCACGCCGCGCTCGCCGTCCGCGATCGCCTCGTTCTTTCTGCCGGCGTACGCGAACGCCAGGCCACGGAAACCACGGCGCTGCCCATCGTCCGGGGTGTCGCGCAGCTGAGTGGTGAACTCTTTCGCTGCGGTATCGCCCCACGCGCGCATCCGCGTCGAGTCCCCTCGCCAGCCGTAGAGCTGTGCGCGCACGATCGCCCAATTTGCTCTGTCGCCATCGAAGGGCTCCACGCCGAGACCGAGCGCGCGCTGCTGGTCGCCGTCATCCAGCACCCAGCCGAGATCCCAATACGTGGCGAAGTACGCAACGAGCGCATCCGGATCCATTCCGGGCGCTGCGGTCTTGGTGATCCGCCGCGCCTCGGACAGGTTGCCGGTTCCCAGCTCCACCATCGCGCGTGCCTCGAGCGACTGCGGGTTCGTCGGTGCGAGAACGAGCAAGCGCTCGGTCGCCGCACGCGCCTCGTCGTAGCGCCGCAGCCAGATCAGCGCAGTTCGCAACTGGCTGACTGGCGCCGGCGAACGCGGGTCCAGCTGCTGTGCGGCCCGCAGCTCGCGCACCCCGTCCTCGAACCGGCCGGCGGAGGTGAGGGTCGCTGCGTAGGTCGCGATGATCTCCGCGTCGTTCGGTGCGGCAGCGCGCGCCTTCTCCATCTCTTCGACGGCGCGCCGGCTGTCGTACTCGACGAGGCGGAAATAGTTGCCGAGCGCCCGGCGCGGACGAGGGCCGGAAGGCGAGAGGGCGAGCGACCGATCCGCGGCTTCGCGAGCGGCGCGTGCCAGCTCAGGGGTTGGCCGGCCGTTGGTGTAAAGCAGCGATCTCGCGTCCGAGAGCCGGGCCCACGCGTCGGCGAACATTGGGTCGAGCTGGACCGCGCGCTCGTAGTCGGCGATGGCGCGCCGCAGCACCGTCGGTGCGTTACCAGAGGCGGAGAAGGCCTCGCCGCGAAGAAACGCGTCGTACGCGGCCGGGTTCTTCGTTGGGAGTGCCGCCAGACGTACCTGATCGGTCCCGCCGATGGCCACCCGCATCGCTTCGGCGACCTTCCCGGCAATCTCACCCTGCACGCGGAAGACGTCCGCGAGCTCCGCGTCGAACGGCTGTTGCCATCGACTCGACGCCGCGCCGTCGGATCCAATCTCGACGAGCTCGGGGCTCACCTGGACGTGGCTCTTGGCACCGGGAGCCTTGGCCCATCGCACGGTGCCGGTGAGCAGATACCGCACGCCGAGCTCGCGGGCGATCTCTGCCGGCGACTTCGTGGTCGCGCGGTACTGCACGGATGACGCGCGCGCGATCACCTGCATGGCCGACAGCCCCGTGAGCTTGCCGCGCACGGCGTCGGTCATCCCGTCGGCGAAGTACGCGTCGGCCGAGTCGCCGAGGTTCTCGAACGGAAGGACGGCGATGCGTTGGCCTCGCGTGCTGTCCGCGGTCACGACGGCCGTCGCTCGGCCGGCCGCGGCGCCCTGCCTCCAGAGCGCGACGCCACCCACGCCCAGTACCACACCGACGATGCCGAGGACGATGAGGTTGGCTCGCACGTCGCGCCGCGGCGCGGGCGCGGGCGTCGTCACGGGTGCCGCCACTGCCGCGGCGACCGACCGCAGTGCGGCGCTCGTCGGCTGCGTGCCGCCGCTCGGCGTCGTAATGTCGTCGAGCGCGTGGACGATCTCGCTGGCGCTCTGCGGGCGGTCGGCCGGCCGCTTCTCGAGGCAGCGCATCACCAGCGCCGCGAGCGCCGGCGGCAGGTTCGGCCGGCGGCGCGAGACGGGCTCCGCGACCTCGGTCACGTGCGCCGCCAACAGCTGCGACGGGTTGCGTCCCGTGAACGGGGGTTGCCCGGTCAGCATCTCGTAGGCGAGGACGCCGAACGCGTAGACGTCGGCGCGGTGGTCGGTCGCCGGGTCGGCGGTGGCCTGCTCCGGCGCCATGTAGGCCGGCGTGCCTAACGCGACACCGAGCGACGTCACGCCCCCGTGGTCGCCATTCGACGAGGCCGAGAGCGCCTTCGCCACGCCGAAATCGGCGACCATCGCCACGTCGCCCGAGAACAGCACGTTGTCGGGCTTGATGTCCCGATGCACGACCCCGTGCTCGTGCGCGTAGGCGAGCGCGCTGGCGATCTCGCGCAGGATGCGAACGCTCTCGCTCACGGGGAGCTCCCCGCGGCGCGCCAGGCGCACCCGCAGCGACTCGCCCTGCACGAACGGCATGGTGAAGTACGGCACGCCATCCATCTCGCCCGCGGACAGCAACGGCACGATGTGCGGGTGCTGGAGCCGCGCCGCGACGGCGATCTCGCGCTTGAACCGCTCCGTCGAAACTCCGGCCGCGAGCTCCGGCGGGAGGACCTTTACGACGACCGACCGACCCAGTGCGGTTTCCGTCGCCGCGAACACGCGCGACATCCCCCCGCCGCCCAGCTCGCGGTCGAGGGTATATGCGTGGCCGAGCGACGCCTCGAGGCGGTCGCGGAGGTCAGTAGTCAAGAGAGGGCAGGAAACGAGGTCGCGCCAATGTAGGCGCCGGACAGTAACCTGACTAGCTGGCGCTCCTAACGTTCGGAGACGAGCCGAATGAACCGCGAGTCACCTTTCAGCGAAGCGAACGTCGGGTCGATGCGCAGCCACGCGCGCGACAAGAAGTAGGGTCGCGCGAGCAGCTGCTCGAGCAGGTCGAGCGCTTTCTCGCGCTCGCCGACGAGCAGGTATATGCGCGCGAGCAGATGCACCTGATAGGGGCCGTTCACCGCGTCCCGCTCTATGGGCAGCAGCGCCACGCCGCGCTCACCCTCGGTGATCGCCTCGGCGCGGCGCCCGGCGTAGGCGAGCGACAGACCATGGAACGCGTGGCGCTGCGCGTCGTCCGGGTTCGCGCGAACCTGAGCGCCGAACTCGCGTGCTGCGGTGTCGCCCCACACGCGCGCGCGCGCCGAGTCGCCGCGCCATCCGTACACCTGCGCGCGCACGATCGACCAGGTCGCGCGATCGCCGTCAAAGTGCTGGGGGCCGAGCGACAGGAGTCGCTGCTGCCGGGCATCATCGAGCACCCAGCCGAGATCCTGATAGATCGCGAGGTAGGTCACCAGCTCGTCCTGGCTCACGCGCTGCGACGCGCTGTCGAGAAAACGTCGCGCGCCGGCGAGATCGCCCTCGGCGAGCGAGACGATCACCCGGTCTTCGATGCTGGACAGGTTGGGCGAGAGCGCCAGCTCGCGGTCGGCCACCTCGCGCGCCTCGCGGTGGCGTCGAAGCGCGGAGAGGGCGGTACGGAGCTGCTGCAAGGGAAACACGGCACGCGGGTCGAGCCGCTCTGCGGCGCGGGCACTCTTCACGGCGTCGTCGAACCGGCCGATCGCGGAATAGATACCGGCGAGGACGGACAGCACGGTGGCGTCGTTCGGCGTCGCTGCTCGCGCGGCTTCGACCTCGGTGAGCGCACGTCGCGGGTCGCGCTCGACGTTCATGTAGTAGGACGCGAGCGCCCGGTGGCCTAACGCGCGTGTCGGCGCGAGCCGGAGCGCCCGCTCCGCCGCCTCGCGCGCCTGTCGCCCGAGGGCCGGGGTCGGCACACCGTTCGCGTACAGCAGCGCTCGCGCCCCGGCGAGTCGAGCCCAGGCGTCCGCGAACGCCGTATCGAGGCCTACCGCTCGCTCGTAGCCGGCGATGATGAGCCGCAGCTCGGCCGCGGATGTCGCCCCCGACGCGAACATCGCCTCGGCACGAAGGAACGCGTCGTAGGCGGCCGGGTCGCGCGTCGGCACCTCGACCAGCCGCGCCTGGTCGGCGACACCAAGCGTTAGGCGCATCGCCTCGGCGACCCGGCTCGCGATCTCCCCCTGCACGCGGAACACGTCGGCCATCTCGGCGTCGAACGGCTGCTGCCACCGGCTCGCCGCCGACCCATCCGGCTGCACCTCGACGAGCTCGGGGCTCACCTGCACCCGGCTCGCGCGTCCTGTGCCCTTGGCCCAGCGCACCGTGCCGGTAAGCAGGTAGCGGACGCCAAGCTCGCGCGCGATCTGCGCCGGTGGCTTCGAGGTCGCACGGTACTGCACCGACGACGCCCGCGCGATCACCTCGAGTGACGGCAGAGCCGTGAGCTTGCCGCGGACGGCGTCGGTGATGCCGTCCGCGAAGTAGGCGTCCGCCGAGTCACCGAGGTTTTCGAACGGCAGGACGGCGATGCGCTCCTCCCGCTCCTCGGCGACAGCGGCGCGTGGCGTCGTCTGCTTGCTTCGCCAGATCGCGACTCCGGCCGTACCGACCATGACGGCGATAGACGCCGCGATGACCACGGTCGCCATCACGTTGCGTCGCCCCCCGGCACGGCGGCTCGCGGGCGGCGGTGCTGGCGGTGTCGGCGCCGGCGGGAGCATGCCCGTTGGCGTCGTCCCGGCACTGGGCGTCGTTATCTCGTCCAGAGACTGGAGGATCTCCCCGGCGCTCTGTGGCCGATCGGCCGGCCGCTTCTCGAGGCAGCGCATAACGAGCGCGGCCAGCGCCGGCGGCAGGTTCGGCCGGGCATCCGCAATCGGTTGCGGCCGCTCCGTCACGTGCGCAGCGAGGAGCTCTGCCGGGCTTCGCTTCCCGAACGGCGTGTGTCCCGTGAGGATCTCGTACGCGAGCACGCCAAAGGCGTAGAGGTCGGCGCGGTGGTCGGTGTTGGGGTCGGCCGTCGCCTGCTCGGGCGACATGTAGGCCGGGGTGCCTAACGCTACGCCGAGCGACGTGACGTGGTGGACCTCCGGCGTCCCGTCGCGGTCGCGGTGGTTGCCGTCGCCTGCAGCGGCGGCGACCGCCTTGGCGACGCCGAAGTCCGCCACCATGGCCGTGGCCAGGCGTCCCGAGCCTGCGGTGTTGTGGGGGCCGCCGCCCGCGAGCAGCACGTTTTCCGGCTTGATGTCGCGGTGCACGACGCCGTTCTGGTGCGCGTACGCCAGCGCGCTGGCGATCTCGCGGAGCAGACGGAGGCTCTCACTGATCGGGAGCTCGCCGTGACGGGCGAGGCGCGCGCGGAGCGATTCGCCGGTCACGAACGGCATCGTGAAGTAGGGGACGCCATCCATCTCTCCGGCGGAGAGCAGCGGCACGATGTGCGGGTGCTGTAAGCGCGCGGCGAGGGCGATCTCCCGCTTGAAGCGTTCGATCGAGACGCCGGCCGCGAGCTCCGGCGGCAACACCTTCACGACGACCGTGCGGCCGAGCGCCGTTTCCTGCGCCGTGAAGACGCGCGACATGCCCCCGCCGCCCAGCTCGCGGTCGAGCGTATAGGCGGTGCCGAGCGCCAGCTGCAGGCGATCGCGGAGGTCGGTCGTCGGCGGGTCCTGTTAGGGGCGTGACAAAATTAGGCTGAGGCCTGAAACCCGGCGACCACGAAGTGGTGGTTCAGGGTGAGCGCATCGCGGATGGCGCGCTCGGTCATGACGGCGAAGCTCACGGCGTCGGTGAGCGAGAAGTCCTGGTCCTCGTATCGGGCGAGCCAGTCTCGCTCGGCGGCCGCTTCGAGCTGGCTCGAGCTCCGGACGACGACGTTCGGTGGCTCACCGACGGTCTGGACGAACGTGAGCGCGGTCGCGTGCCCGACCCGCCGCAGCAGCAACGCGTGGGTCTCGGCGACGACGAGGTTCGTCGTCACGAGCCGGCGATGATTGCGGATGAGGGTCCGCAGTGCGGATGAGAGGCGGGCGTGGTCAGGGTGCCGGGCGACGATGAGCGGATACCAGGCGCTCGTGTCGACGAAGAACTCAGCGGGCACGCCGTTTCTTCGTGCCTTTGGCCGAGCCGCGGCGCGTATGAGGGGACGCTGGCGGTATCCACGACGCTTCTTCGCCTTCGCCGATCTCCTGGTCGTACTCCCGGGCGGCGTCTATTGCCGCCAGTCCGGGTTTTTCGGCGTCGGCGATTCCGATGAGCCGAAGTGCCGGGTGCGACGTGGGCGACTGCAGCTCGCGCTCGAGCGCCAGGAGACCTCGTCGGATGACATCCGATTTGGTGGCGTCGAGCTGGTCGGCGAGGCGTTCGAGGCGGTCGCGCTCGTCGGCGACGAGGTAGACCTGTAGCGGCGCTGCTTCACGGACGC
>Ga0310810_10009692_pt1 | contig 11160 bp, 10 predicted proteins | sample NCmetagenome_FD_207641 | JGI IMG/M metagenome (GOLD analysis project Ga0310810, IMG submission 207641) | Soil microbial communities from experimental microcosm in Duke University, North Carolina, United States - NC | ecosystem: Engineered > Artificial ecosystem > Soil microcosm > Unclassified ... | reverse complement strand
ACGTGCGCCATGAGTGAGGCGAGCGTCGTCTTCCCCGACCCCGGCGGTCCCCAGAGGATCATCGAATGCAGCTCGCCACGCTCGAGCGCGGTGCGGAGCACGCGACCAGCGCCGAGCAGGTGATCCTGGCCGACGACTTCCGCGAGCGTGCGGGGCCGCACGCGGTCGGCGAGCGGTCCCGGCGGCGTTGCCGCGCCGGCCGCGCTCGCGGGTTCGGGAAAGAGCTCCACCGTCAGCGACCGTGCACGCGCGCGGCCAGCCACGCGGGCAGCGCCGTGAGGTCGTCGAGCTGCGCGATCGGCGTGATGTTCCAGCGCGCCATCTCGCCCGCGCGCGGCCGATACGCGACGAACGGAACGCCGGCGGCCGCCGCGGCCAGGCCGTCGACCCACGAGTCGCCCACGACGGCGTCGCGCACGCCGGCAAACTGCGCGGCGATCACGCGCCAGCCCGCGGGCGAGGGCTTGAGCTCGTCCATCTCGTCGCGCGTGACGACGAGGTCGAGCTCGCCGGCGAGCGTGAAGCGCTCGAGCGCGACCTGTGCGACCTCACGCGCGTTGTTGGTCCAGAGCGCGGTGGCAAAGCCCGCCGCGCGCGCACCGGCGAGCGCCTCGCGCGCACCCGGCTCGAGCCACGCCGTCTCGACGGCGCGGCGCTCGTGGTCGAGCGCGATGTCCCAGACCGGTTTGCTGAGCTCGGGCGCGTGGTCGCGACACCAGTGCACGAGCTCGCCGACACGATACCGCTCGTCCCGCATGGGCAGGGGCCCGCGGCATCCTTCTATATAGGCGCGGATCTCGAGCGCCATTGCCGCCAGGTCCAGCGGCGACGACACGAGCGTGTGATCGAGGTCGAACACGCACAAACGCACGCTGGAACCGTACCATAGCCGCCGTGGTCGCAGCGGCGTGCGGCCGCGGGTGAAATAGCTACAAGATTCCAGGAGATGATGATCGGCGCGACGGCCGTGCTACGCTGAGGACGATGAAGTGCCGCGCGCTGGGCATCTCAGCCGGCATCGCGCTCGTGATCTTCTCGCTCGCATCGCCCGCCATCGCCATCGACGAGGCGGATCGCCTCTGGCTCGTGGGCGAGCGGGCGTTCGGCGACGGCCTGTACTCCGCGTCCCGTCGCGCGCTCGAGCGGTTCGTCGCGGACTATCCAAAAGAACCCCGGGCATCCGAAGCGGTGCTCTTGCTCGGCAAGGCACGTTTGCAGTCGGGTGACGCCGAGGCCGCGCTCGAGGCGTTCAAGCGCGCGGAGTCGCTGACGCCGCCGCCCGGGCGATCGCAGGAGCCGCGCTTCTGGCAGGGCGAGACGCTGTTTCGGCTCAAGCGCTATTCCGAGGCGCGCGGCGCGTACGACGACGTCCTCCGCAACGACGCGGCCAGCCCGCTGGCGCCCGACGCACTCTATGGACGCGCATGGAGCGACCTCGAGCTCAAGCACGCCGAGACCGCGGTCGTCGGCTTTCGCGACCTGATCGCGGCGTTTCCCGAGCATCCGCTCGCCGCCTCCGCCACGCTGCAGGCGGCCCGCACGCTCGGAGAGCTCAAAAAGCCGAGCGAGGCCCTCGGCCTGCTCGCCGATTTCCAGACGAAGTACCGCTCGTCGCCGCTCGTCGCCGACGCGCAATTCTGGAGCGGATGGATAAAGACGACGAGCGGTCTCGATCCCCAGGGCGGTGTGGATGATCTGCGCGCCTTCTTGAAGGCATATCCCAACCACGCGCAGGCTGCCGCGGCACGCCAGCAGATTCCCCGCGCACTGGTGCGTTCGAACAACCCCGCTGATCTCGTCAAGGCCTACAAAGCGCTGATGGAGCAGAACCCGCCGACCGCGGACGCTCTCTACAATGCCGTCGAGGTCGCGACGAAGCTGAATCGCCCGCAGGACCGTGAGGCCGCGTGGAAGCGGCTCTCTGGGGATTTCGCCGATCATCCGCTCACCCGCAAGGCGGCGCTCCAGCTCGCCAACGCCTCGTTCAAGCAAAAGAGCTGGAAGAGTGCGGCCACGTACGCGAGCCACGCCGTGAAGAGCAACGACGACGCGGAGCGATCCGAAGCCTGGCTGCTCGTCGGCGAGTCGGAGCTGAAGCAGAAGCGCTTCGCCGAGGCGGCCAAGGCGTTCGAGGCCGTGGGCGCCGTGCCGGAGGTCGATGACACCGTCCGCTTCCGCGCGCTCGCCGGCCTCGGTCTGGCGCGCGAGGAGCAGCAATCGTGGAAGGCGGCGCTCGCGGCTTACGAGGCGGTGGCGAATCGCAGCCCCGACGCGACGCTGCGCGACTGGGCCCGCGAGCGCGTGACCGCCGTGAAGGCGCGTCTCGCAAAGGCCGCCCCGTCCGCGAGCGGCGCCCCCGCGGCCGGCAACGGCAGCGCGAAGCCGGCGACGAACGGCGCGAAGCCGACGACCAACGGCACGAAGCCGATCGCGAAGGACAGCCGCTAGTCGTGCTCTGGGTGCTGCTGGCGGGTGCGGCTACACCACGGCCGCTCGAGCCCCCGCCGCCGGACCTCGCACGTCTGATCCCGTTCGCAGAAGCGCCCTCGGAGAAGCCCGCGCTCACCGTCGAGATACCGCTGCCATCGCCCCCCGTCGCCATGCCAGCGTTTCCGCCAGCGCCGTCTCTGCCGCCGTCCGACAAGCCGACCGCGTTCGTGCCGTCGCCGCGCGCGCTGCCGTGCGTCGGCTCATGGCTCGGCATCGCGCACGAGTCGCTCGAGTGCGGCCGCGCCCGATTCCAGCGGGGCGATTTCGACGACGCCGCGAAAGCGCTCGAGAACGCCGTGCGCAAGAGCAGCGATCGCGACGAGCTGCGCGAGGCGCGCTACTGGCTCGCGGAGTCGCTGTGGCGGCTCGATCGAATCGAGCAGGCCGACTGGCTGTTCCGTCAGGTCGCGCAGGACGCACCGCGGCAGGACTTGGGCATCTGGGCGCTGCACGGCAGCGGCTGGACCGCACTGCGTTTGCGCGAGGCCCCGCGCGCCCGCGACGCATTCTCGAGTCTGCTCGCGGGGTCGACGCCGGCGCCGCTCGATGCGTGGGGGCGTCATGGCCTGGCGTTGTCGCTCTACGCGCTCGGCCGATGGGAAGACGCCGACAAGGAATGGACGCAGCTCGAGTCTCGGGGCGTGCCGCCGGCGCTGATGCGCGACGTGCTGTTCTTCCACGGAGACACGCTCGGCCGGGTCGGTCAGCCCGCGCGTGCGGAGCCGATGCTGCGGCAATTCACGCAGGGCGGGGCTCACGCGTTGTTTCCGGCGGGCGTGCTGCGGCTGGGCTGGTGGGCGCTCGCCGCCGGACACGCGCCCGAAGCCGTTGCCGCGCTCCGCGCTTATTCCGGCAGCGCCGAGATCGAATGGGCCACGGCGGCGCTCGCGCAGGCGTTGCTCGCGACCGGCGATTGGGCCGAAGCGCGCAAGAGCGTGGCCGCGCTGAGCGCGCGGCGCTCCCCGCTGGCGTTTCCCATGCTGTTTCGCCTGGCCCGCGCCGCCGCCGATGCCGGCACGCCGGTGGATGCCGAGCCCATCTACCAGGAGCTTCTCGGCGGCCAGCTCGACCCGGCCACGCGCGCGTGGGTGTTGATGGTCAAGGGCGAGGCCCATCGGGCGCATGGCGAGCGTGATGAGGCGCACACGCAATTCGAGCTCGCGCAGCAGGTTGCGTCGGGGACACTCGCCGCGCGGCAGGCGGCCACCCGACAAGCGCGTGTCGATTTCGAGATGCGTGAGTACAGCCAGGCGGTGAGCGATGTCACACCGGTGGTGAATGCGCGGCCCGCCGTTGCGGCCGACGTGCTCCGCCCGGCGCTGCTGCTGCAAGGCGAGTCCGCGTATCAGGCCGGCGATTTCATGGCCGCGGCGGCCGCGCTGCGGCGTGTGCTCGTGGAGTTTCCGAGTGACCCGCAAGCACCCGCCGTGCGGACGGCGCTGGCGTGGACGTACCTCAAGCAGGGCCGCAAGAGCGACGCGCGTCGCGAGCTGCTCGAGGCGGTCCGCGCGGCGCCCGACGATCCGCGCGCGCCCGATTCGCTGCTGCTCGCCTCCGAGCTCGCGCTCGATGCCGGTGATCTGGCGGCCGGGCGGCAGATGGTCGAGCGGGTCATCTCGTCCTATCCGACGCACGCGCGCGCGGACTTCGCGCGCTTCAACCGCAGCCTCGTGCTGCTGCGCCAGGGCGAGGCCGCGGCGGCGGAGTCTGCCATGCGCGACTGGCTCGGACGCGCGCCGTTCCCGGCGCTGTTCGGTCGCGCGCACGGAGCCCTCGGCGCGGCCCTGCTCGCGCAGGGGAAGCGGGACGATGCGCTACGCGAGTTCACGCTGGCGCAGAAAGAGGGCGCGGTCGCGCTCGGGCAGCTCGGTGTCGCGAGCGTCGCGCTGACTGGCGGCAATCGCGACGAGGCGACGCGAGTCTTCACGATGGTGCGTGATACCGGCACGCCGGACGAGGTGGCGGCCGCCACGTACGGGCTCGCCGCCGCCGCGTTCGCGAAGGGCGCCCTGCGCGAGTTCAAGGCGCCTGCCGAGACCGCGCTCGCCGCGGTGCCGCGGGGCGCGGCGGGCGCCGGCCGCGCGGCGTCGCTGCTGTACGTGCTCACCGGCATCGCGGTGGAGGACAAGGATTGGCGGGCCGCGCTTGCCACCGCGCGCCGTCTCGTCACGGACTACCCGGCGTCCGACGCGGCGCCCCACGCGCCCGAGCGTGTCGGCGCGGGCGCGGCCGCCGCGTCGGTGTGGCCGGTGGCGCTCGAGAGCACGAAGCTGCTCCGCGAGCGATACCCGCAGCATCCGCTCGCGGACGCAGCGTGGCTGCGACTGGCGGAGGCGCAGATCGCGACCGGTCGTGCCGCGGACTCGCGCCCCGCGCTCGAGCAGTTCGTCGCGACGTCGCCGAGCGGCCCCGAGGCGACGCGCGTGTGGCTCGCGCTCGCCCGCGCACGCGAAGCGACGGGGGACCGCGCCGGCGCCCTCGACGCCTACGCCCACGGTCCGAGTGATACGACGGCGCCCGGCTGGACGCCCGACGCCCTGTTGGGCCACGCGCGGCTTCTGGTTCAAGACAAGAACTGGGAGGCCGCGCGGCCGATTCTGCAGCGCGTGCTGAAGAGCCCCGACGCGGCAACGGCCGCCGAAGCGGCGTATGCACTCGGGGAGACGTACACGGGCGAGGGGGACGCGCTCGGCGCGGCCGACTACTATCTGAGCGCTGCGTACATCGCCCCCGACACGACGACTGGTCGCCGCGGACTGCTGAATGCGGCGCGCGCGTTCACCGCCGCGCGCCAGCCCGACATGGCGAGCGTCGCGTACAAGAAGCTCCTCGCGCAGAACGACGCGCCGGCCGAGCTGCGCACGGCCGCACGTCAAGAGCTGGCCGCGCTGCCGCGCTCCGCGCAGTGAACGCCTGCGTCGCGTGAGCGGCCCGGCGCGGTGAACGGACGCGGTCGATGAGTGGCGGCGCGCAGTGAACGGCTACGGCAACCGGCTGCTTTTCGTCGATCTCACGACGGGCGCCACGCGTATCGAGCCGCTCGGCGAGACGTCGGCACGCGCGCTGCTCGGCGGCAACGGGCTCGCCGCGCGAATTCTTCTGGACCGTGTGCCAGCGCGCATCGACGCGTTCGACCCCGCGAACGCGGTCGTGTTCGCGGTGGGGCCGATCACGGACACGACCGTTCCCGCCGCTCACCGGCCTGTTCTTCGACTCGACGTTCGGTGGCCGGTTTCCCGCGACGCTGAAGCGCACCGGCTTCGACGCCGTCTGTCTCACCGGCCGCGCGCCGCGACCATCGTACGTGCTCGTGACCGAGGACGGCGCCGTCGTGAAATCCGCCGCGGAGATATGGGGACGTACGACGCGCGACGCGGTCGGCGCGATCGTCGCGGGCGAGGGCGCCGACGTCGACGCCATCGCGATCGGCGCCGCCGGCGAGCGACGCGTCCGCTTCGCGGCCATGGCGCACTACTGGAAGAACCGTGAAGGGGTGTCCGGCCGCGGCGGCATTGGCGCCGTCCTTGGCAGCAAGAACGTGAAGGCCGTCGCGGTACGCGGGACGCGCAAGACGACCGTGGCCGATCCGCCGGCGCTCAAGGCGCTTCTCGATGAGACACGCGAGCCGATGGTGACCGGCACGAAGGCGTTGTCGAGCTACGGCACGCCGTTTCTCGTCGGGCCCATCAACGCGCTCGGCGCCCTCGGCGCATTCAATGTGAAGACCGAGGTCTTCGCCAACTCCCGCGTCATCGGCGGCGAGGAGATGAAGGCGCACTACCACGACCGCGACACCACGTGTCTGAAGTGTCCGGTCGCGTGCGGCAAGCAGTACGCCATCGGCGAGGGCGAGTTCGCCGGCCGCCGCGCGAAGATGCCGGAGTACGAGACGATCTTCGCGCTTGGCCCCATGCTCGGCATCGACAATCCCGAGGCGTTGATCCTCGCCAACGATCTCTGTGACCTGCACGGGATGGACACGATCTCGATGGGCGTGACGCTGGCGTTCGTCGCCGAGGCACTCGAGCGTGGCTGGCTCACGCCGGCGGAGATCGGCGTGCCGTTCGGCTGGGGCGACTGGCGCGGCATGCTGCGGCTGGTCGAGATGACGGCGGCGCGCGAGGGCTTCGGCGGTCGGCTGGCCGAGGGCGCCTGGCGGCTGGCCGCCTCGGTGAGACCGGAGGCGACGCGCCTGGTCTACGCCGTCAAGGGCCTCGAGCTGCCGGCGCACTCTGCACGCGCGCTCAAGGGCCTCTCGATCGGGTACGCCACCGCGACGCGGGGCGGCAGCCATCACGACACGCGGCCCACGCCGCAGTACGCGCCGACGTTCGATCGCCGAAGCACGAAGGACAAGCCGGCGTTTGCGATGCACAGTCAGCATTTCACCGCCGTCGGCGACTCGCTCGTGATGTGCCGCTTCACGTCCGAGCGCGGGTTTGGTCTCTTCGTGGGCGAGCCGTATGCGCGGATGGTGCGCGCGGTGACCGGCTGGGACGTCACCGCCGAGGAGCTGGAGCGGGTGGGCGAGCGCATCGTGAACCTCGAGCGCCTCTTCAACGTGCGCGAGGGCGTGCGGCGCGACCAGGACACGCTCCCGTGGCGCGTGATGCACGAGCCGATCCCCGAGGGGCCCTCGGCCGGTATGCATTGCCCGCCCGCGGAGCTCGCCGAGATGCTGGATGCGTACTATGCGCTGCGCGGCTGGGATTCCGACGGCGTGCCGACGCGCGCGCGTCTCGCGTCGCTCGGTCTGTAGTCGGTCGCTCCGCGTTTCGGCCTATCGACAGCGCTGGTACATTGAGAGTTAGGGGCTTGGAGGAAATCCATGCTCGTCGTCTGCATTCTCGCCAGTGCCCTGGGCGCGCTCATCATGTGCCTGCTCGTCATGCGGGCGGGGTTCTCGCCGAGCTCGAATCCGGAGCGCGAAACTCGAGAGATCCTCATCACCCGGTTCGGTCATGCGGCCGCGGGCGTCTGCTTCGCGACCACGATGATCCTCGCGACCGTGATGATCGCGCGACCCGCGGCGCGCCCGCCCGTGACGCCCGACCCGAAAGTTACCGAACGGCTCGCGGCGCTCGACCGCGAACGTGCGGCCGTTGGCTCTCAGCTCGCGGGACTCCAGGCGAGCGTGCAGTCGCTGCGCGAGGGGCTCGGCGGCGACGTGCAGACGCTGCGCACGCGCCTGGATTCTACCGACGGCCGCGTCGCCAAAACGGAGGACGAGGTCGCGAAGGCCCACGCCGGCGTCAGCAAGACCGAGAGCGAGCTGGCGAAGACCGAGGCCGGGCTCGCCAAAGCGGAGAGCGCGCTGAAGCGGCTGACCGACGACCTTGCGCAGGCCAACGCGCGCGCGCGTCAGAGCGAGCGCGTCTCCGCCGCCCGACCCGCGGCCGCGCCGGCGGCGCGCGAGACCGTCATTCCCGCGCCCGTACGCACGCCGGCGCGACGTACGGCGAGCGAGACAGAGCGCGCCGATCGCGGGGACCGCACCGATCGCGTGCAGGAGAGCGCGTCGCCCGCGGCGCCGGAGATCGTCGTGCCCGCGACGCCGTCGCCCCATGTCGACACGCCGCCGTCACACCCCGCAGCCGCGGCCACGCGGGCCCCAAAGCCAACGTCGGCGGCGGCGAGCGCGCGAAAAAGTGCGACCTCTCCGCCACAAGGCAGCGCGACGTCCGGCGAGAACCTGCCGGAGACATCGATCGGCAACAAGGTGCGTAAGGACTGGGACACGATCCGTCGCGGCTTCGAGAAGGCCGGCGACGAGCTCACGTCCGCGGTGAAGAGTTTCGGGCGCCGCGTGACGGGTCGCGACTAGCGCGCGCGACGCCGCGCTTGCTTGAGCCGGCGCTCGATGTCGGCCAGTCGCTCGCGCGCGGCGGCCGCCTCGCGCTGCAGCGCCGCCACTGCCGCCGCCTGCTCGGCGGCCTCACGGCGGCGCGTCTCCGCCTCATGACGTCTGGCCTCCGCCGCGCGGCGGCGAGCGTCCGCGGCCGCCTCGCGCTGGCGTCGACGCTCTTCCGCGGCGGCCTGACGTTGCGACTGACGGCTTGCGCCTGGCTCGTGTCGCGCGCCGCCTTGCACCACGCGCAGCCGTGGTGGCGCGGCGGTCAGCGCATCGAAGCCCGGCGCCTCCAGCTCCTGAGTCAAGCGGCCGTGCAGCAGCGCGTCGGCGTGCCGGCGATCGGCGGCGGCGCCGAGGAGCGTGTCGCCGATGCGACGGCGCGTGGCGGCGGAGGCGCCGTACCGCTCGGCCCGCAGCGCCTCTTCGGCGCGCGTGACGAGGGCCTCGAGCTGCGTCCGCTCCGTGCGCATCGCCTCCATCGCCGCGCGCGGATCCGAGAGCTGCGTGTGCCGCAGCCGCTCTACCGCGTCGAGAAATCGCTCGAGCGGCGCGCGCGCGTGCCGGCCGAGCTGGTTGATCGCCCACAGCGGCGCGCTCGGGCGGCGCAATCCCGCCACGGCGCGGGCGGCGTCGGCGTTGCGCGCGTGGCGGAGCTCGGCGGCCAGATTGTTCCGCGTGCGCGTGAAGTCTCGGGGACTGACCGCATACAGCCGTTCGAGGGCCTCGGAGGCGGTCATGGCTTCACTTTACGACAGCGGGCGGCGTACACTCGACCGCGATCCGGGCGGATAGCTCAGTTGGGAGAGCACGGCCCTTACAAGGCCGGGGTCGCAGGTTCGAGCCCTGCTCCGCCCACCAACCAAACACGCGGAATATCGCCGCTTCCCCGTAGAGTCGCGCGAAATGTCGACCGGGGTGGTGAGGGCCTGAAAGAGCCTCAAACGACCCGCCGCGTGGCAATGGGTTGGCAATATTTTTTGGCGCGTCGTGCGCGTGACAGTCTGTGCGCCGTCCCACTTTTTTGTTGCAGCGATGCTGCATGCCGCTATAGTGATGCCGGCGCTGGTAGGGTTTGACGGCCCGAGAGGACTCCCCAGAGCATAGGGGTCGGCGGTCGAGGCCGCCTACAAAGAGAGTCGGGTCCTCGTAGGAAGCACAGCCCGACGACACGAATAGGGCCGGTAACAGCGCTGATCGAACCCAGCCGCTAGGGTCCTCACTCACGCGGCGCAACCGTCAGGGGTCTGCCCTGACAGGGAGCGCCGCGCATGACCGAGACTCACGAGCAGTTCCTCACGGTCGCCGAAGCGACGCGCGAATGCGCGCGTCACGACGCCGACCTCTCTGAAGCCACCCTGAAGCGCGCGGCTGATCGCGGCCTGCTGCCTTGTATTCGTACGGCCGGCCGCGGCGTGCGCCTGTTCAAGCTCGAGGACGTCCGAACCTTTGCGCAGGCGCGGCGCGCGTGATGCTCGTGCTGCTCTTCGCCGAGGCTGAACGTCGGCTGATCGCGCACGCCGAAGAACTCGCTAAGCGTCTCGATGCCGGCGAGCGGGACGTCATGCGGGAATACCGCGAGACGATCGTCGCGCTCAAGCGTCTCGTCGGCGAGGCGCGCGCGCCACTGATGACGACCAAGCAGGCGGCGGAGAAGTTTAACGTCTCGCCGAAAACGATCCGCCGCCGAGGCAAGAAGCTCGGCCTCGAAGCGATCCGCATGGGCGCGCGCGGCAACGTCATCCGGTGGCGCTCGGCATGAGCCTCCCCGACCGCCGCCACCACGCGCGCTCCCCGCGGGCACAAGTCGAGACGGCGCTTGATCGCATCGGCTGGCGCTGGAACGCGCGGTTGTCGGCGTGGCGCGATGCACTGGTCCTGCTCGAGGAGCAGGAGCACGAGGCATGATCGACGCGGCGCGCGGCTATCTACAACGCGGTCTCGTTCCAATCCCGATTGGTTCGGACAAGGTCCCGCTCATGAAATGGGAAGCCTTCCAGCAGGAGCCGCCGCACGCCGATCAGGTTGACGAGTGGTGGACGCGCTGGCCCGAGGCGAATGTCGGCGTGGTTACCGGCAAGGTATCCGGCGTCGTCGTGCTTGATGCCGATGGCCCCGAAGGTCTCGAATCGCTCAAAGCCTTGCACACGCAGGCCACGACGTGGCTCTCGCGCACCGGTCGCGGCCTGCATCAGTGGTTTCGCCATCCTGGCGTGACGATCAGCAATCGCGCCGGCGTACAGCCGCATCTCGACGTCCGCGGCGATGGCGGCTATGTCGCCGCCGAGCCTGCACGCCTCCGGTAAGCGCTATGAGTGGCTGACCCCGCCCGATCGATGCGGACTCGATCCGTTGCCTGCGAACGTGCTCGCGCTGCTGACAGCGCCCGCGCCCGTGGTCGCACAAGCCGGCGATGTAATCCCCGAGGGCCAGCGCAATGACCGACTGTACCGACTGGTTCGTAGCCTGATGCGACGCGGGCTGAGCGTCGGCGCCGTGCATGTCGCGGCCGCCGAGGAGAATCGCGCGCGCTGTCGTCCGCCGCTGGCGGACCGCGAAGTGCGCGAGCTCGTCGAGGATGCCCTGCGCCAATCGCATCGGCCAGACTTTCAGCGGGAGAAACTCGTGGACAATGTGCATGAGTTTCGCCCAGACCTGCCGCCGCGCGCAGCGATCGAGATCGTCGATGCGGCTGACCTCATCACCCGAGAATTCGCCGACGAGCCGGCGCTCGTGGGCGGTGGCCTCATCGTGCCGCGCGCCCTCGTCGTCAATGGCGGCCCCGCCAAGCGCGGCAAGAGCATCCTGTTGCTCAATCGCGA
>Ga0310810_10009691_pt1 | contig 11160 bp, 15 predicted proteins | sample NCmetagenome_FD_207641 | JGI IMG/M metagenome (GOLD analysis project Ga0310810, IMG submission 207641) | Soil microbial communities from experimental microcosm in Duke University, North Carolina, United States - NC | ecosystem: Engineered > Artificial ecosystem > Soil microcosm > Unclassified ... | reverse complement strand
CGGCAATGATGTCGCTGTCGCTCATGGCTCAGGCTCCCGAGTGTGCGCGCGGATCGAACGCCAGCTCGCGCGCCATCGTTTCGTACAGCTCCTTCGCTTTCGGCGTCGACGCCTCGGGCACGACGATCCTGATCTCGAGCAGCAGGTCGCCGGCGGGGTCGCCTGGGATTCCGCGCTCGCGCACCCGGAGCTGCCGGCCGCTTTGCGCGCCGGCAGGGATCCGCACTTTCAGGATTCCGTCGGGAACGTCGACCGGAACGACCGCGCCGAGCGCCGCTTCCCACGGCGCAACCGGAAGCTCGACGAGAAGATCGCGCCCGTCCACGCGGTAGCGCGGATGTCCGCGGAACTGGACTTCGAGCAGCAGGTCTCCGCGCGTTCCTTCGCCCAGTCCCGGATCGCCCTGGCCGGCAAGGCGGATGATCTGTCCCTCGCGGATTCCTTTCGGGATCTTGACGTTCAGCGTGCGCGTGTCGAGCGTCACACGGCCGCTCGAATCGATCTTCGGCGCGCGCAATGAGATCTGGCGCGTCGCGCCGGTGAACGCATCCTCGATGTCGAGCGCGATCCGCGCGTGGTGGTCGCCCCCGCGCGCATGCGCGGTGCCCCGGCCGGTGCCCATCCGGCCGAACAACTCGGAGAAGAAGTCGCTGAAGTCGGCCGCTTCCTGGCCGGAGAACCCGCTGCCGGAGTATTCGAAGCCCGAGTCCCAGTCCGGCGGCGGCCGGAACTCCTGGCCGGGCTGGTATCCCTTGCCGACCTGGTCGTACGCAGCGCGTTTTTCGGGGTCGGAAAGGACCGCATAGGCCTCGTTGACCTCCTTCATCCGGGCCTCGGCGTCCTTTTCCTTGGAGACGTCCGGGTGGTACTTGCGGGCGAGCTTGCGGTACGCCTTCTTGATCTCGTCGACCGGGGCGTCGCGAGGCACGCCGAGCGCCTGGTAGTAGTCCTTGAATTCCATGGCGGCGTCTTCGTTGGACCTGAACTCCCCTATATCCGGTGCATATGCCCGGATTTCAAGCCATTGAAACCGCCCCGGGCGACCCTATTTTCCGCCGCGTGAGGCGCCACGGGGCCGTGGCGCCCGGACAACATAGGAGGACGAAGCATGGAATTTTCGCTCTTTCCCCGCGACGTCTTCGCGGAGCTGGACCGGCTTCAGCGCGAGGTCCAGCAGGCGTTCGAGTTCTCGCCCAGCATCCGCGGCGTCGGGCGCAGGGGCTATCCCGCGCTGAATGTCGGCGGAACGCACCAATCGGTCGAGATCTACGCATTCGCGGCCGGGCTCGACCCGGCGACGATCGACGTGAAGCTCGAGAAAGGCGTGCTCAGCATCTCCGGCGAGCGCAAGGCGCAGCTGCCGGCGGTCAACGAAAAGGCGAGCGTGCATGTGAACGAGCGTTTCGCCGGCCGCTTTCACCGTGTGGTCACGCTGACCGACGACCTGGATCCGAACGCGGTGCAGGCGCGCTACCGCGATGGGGTGCTGCACATCAGCATCAAGCGGGAAGAAGCCGCCAAGCCGCGCAAGATCGACATACAGTGAGGAGAACCCGATGAACCAGGACCAAACCAGGCGCGAGGAGCCCGCGCTGCTGCCACCGGTCGACGTGTTCGAGGATTCGACCGGAATTACGCTCTACGCCGACCTGCCCGGCGTGTCGAAAGACCGGCTCAACCTGCAGGTCGACGGCGAGACGCTGACGATCGAAGGCGAGATGAACCTCGCGATGCCGCAGGGCATGGAAGCCACGCACGCCGAAGTGAGCGTGCCGCGGTTCCGCCGCACGTTCTCGCTTTCGAAGGAGCTCGACACCGACAAGCTGCAAGCCGAGCTGAAGCAGGGCGTGCTCAAGCTGCGGATCCAGAAGGCCGAGCACGCCAAGCCGCGCAAGATCGCAGTGCAGGACGGTTGATCGCATATCGCTTGGAAGACGACCATGGCCGTTTTCGCAGTAGACCAGTACTGCTGCATCATCGGGCATGTGACTCCGACCGCGGAAGGCTACAAGTTCGTCGAGCTGGTGATTGCCGGTGCGCCGCGCACCAGCCTGGGAGCGACCCCGACGGAGGCGCTGCCGGACTGGGCGAAGGACGCCACGCTTCTTGAGGCAAGGGATCTGCTGCACGCACACGACCTGCTCGTTGGCAAGATCCAGGGATAAGGTCACTCCCTTGCCGCAAGTTGCTCGACCGGTTCGGTCCGCATCTCGATCGGCGGCGCGCCGGGGCCGTGCGTCTCCAGCCGCTCGTATTCCGCGATCACTTGCGCGCCAAGAAGGAGCAGCGCCGCGGCGATCTCGACGCTGAGCAGCACCACGATCGCCGTCGTGAGCGGGCCGTAGATCACCTCGACCTTCGAGATCGTCGCGAAGTACCACGCGAGTCCGTGCCGGGTGATTTCCCACAGCATCCCGGCGGTGACGCCCCCGAGCGCGGCGTGCGACATCGACATCCGCCCGACCGGCATGAAGTAGTAGATCGACGAGATGATCAGGATCTCGCCCGCGACGCCCGCGAGATACAGCATCAAGCGCGAGAATCCGCCGAGCGACCACGCGTGCCCGAACACCACCAGCCGTTCCTCGCCCATCGCGACGAGTTGCGCGAACGCAAGCGTCGCGAAGAAGAACGCGATGCCGAGGAAGAGAATGTAGCCGAACGGCATCAGCAGGGAGAACACGAGCGGCCGCCGCTTGACGGTGACGCGGTGCAGGAAGATCACCGAGAACGCGTTCTCCAGCACGCCGAAAGCGAGCGAGCTGAAAAAGATCATCATCACGAACAGCAGCCACCCTATGACGTCGCTGTGCTGCAGGATCCCGGCGAGCCCCTGGACCATGACTGCGCCCTGTCCGGGCATCACGTACTCGAGCGCGCGGCGCAGCGTCGCGAGCAGCTCGGCCTGCTCGATCACGTGCGACAGCGCGATCACCATCAGCACCATCAGCGGCACGATCGAGAGCAGCGTGTAGTACGCGACGGCGCCGGCGAGCAGCAGGCCCTGGCTCGCGCGAAACGCTTTCAGCACCTGGAGCGCGAACCGGCCGGGGTGCTTGAGGATGAGGGTGTTCTGCGGGCTCACGAAATGGGGCGAAGTCTAAGCTGCAAAGTTAATGGCCGTGCAATCGCGCCGCGCACCGCGATGACCCAGAAGCCGGGCTGGGCCGTCGCTTTTCGTCGGCGCGCTGTCCGATTCTCACCGACAGCCGGGGAATGCGCCGGGCAATAGACTCTGGTTGACTGGCCCGCTTTCCGGGGCTGCGATTCTGGAGGCATCGATGAAGACGCTCCTCAAACATGCATTGGCCGTGACCGGTCTTGCGCTTGGCACGCAAGCGCTCGCGCAGGTCACTCTTTACGAACACGGTCACTTTCGCGGCGAGGCCGTCAGCATCGACAGGCCGGCCGGCAGCCTCGAACGCTACAATTTCAACAATCGCGCTTCCTCCGCGGTGATCAATGGCGAGGCGTGGGAGTTCTGCGACGCCCCCGGCTTCAACGGGCGCTGCGTCGTCCTGCAACCGGGCCGCTATGACTCGCTCGCAGACATGAATGACGCCGTGACCTCGATGAGGCCGCTTAGTGCGAGAGGCGGACCAGTGGCAGGCGGTCCTCCGCCCTATCCGCCGGACACGCGCGGCCAGGAGCCGCGGCACCGGCCATCACCGGGACTGACGCTATTCGAGCACCGGGATTTCGGCGGCGCGTCGGTCGTCGTCGAGCGTCCGCGGCGCCGCCTCGAGCGTGCCGACTTCGACAACATCGCTTCGTCTGCCATCGTTTCGGGCGGGCCGTGGGAAGTCTGCGACGGCGAGGAGTTCAGCGGGCGTTGCGTCGTGCTGCGGCCGGGTCGGTACCCGACGCTTGCACAGATGGGCATGAACAACCGCATTTCGTCGGCGCGCCCAACAACGGCTCGCTGACGCTTTAGACGAAGTTCGGGAATCAGCCGGCCGGTCCTCAACCGGCCGGTTGCGCTTCGTCCGAAGAACTCCTGCTAACGGGCCACCTCCTTGCTTACAAGGCAGGCGCTCTCGCGATTGAGCTACGGCCGCAAAAATATGGCGGCGCCGGCGGGACTTGAACCCGCGTCGTCCTGCTCGACAAGCAGGCATTCTTTCTTCTGAATTACGGCGCCGTGACTGGCACCTCAGGAGGGAATCGAACCCCCGTCCTCGCGGGTCGTAACCGCGCGCTCTTGGCGTCCACTGAGCTACTGAGGAATTGTTGGTCTCGCCGGCGGGAGTCGAACCTGCGGCCTCCTCGTCCCGAACGAGGCGCGCTGCCGCGCTGCGCTACAGCGAGCTGAATTCATTGCCACCATCCCCGCCGCGCGGCCGATCGGCTCGCTGCACGCGCGGCGGGGTTTCCTTGCCACATCCAAGTTGTAAAAGAGCGAATCAAAACAAAAAGCCCGGGGACCTTGCGGCGCACCCGGGCTTTGTGGGATCGCGAGCGAACCGGATCGCTAGACGATCTCCTCCATCCCGAGCGCGCGCGTATCGGCCTCGCATAGCGCGATCGATTGCGGCTGCCGAGGCTTGCCTCGGCGTATCGTGGTCATGTCGTAAAAGTGTCGGCTCATGGTCAGGTTCCTCCTAACGCCGCTCTTGCATCGGCGTTGACGCGCAGGAAACAAAAAGCCCGGAGCGCTTGCGCGGTCCGGGCTGCGGATGGGCGCAATGCGGCTTACGCGGTGATCGTCTCCACGCTGGCGTCATTCAAGGGTCGCATCCGTTCGTTCCTTCTCTCAATCTGGCAAGAGGGCGCGCATTTTTGATCAGCGAAAAGCCGAAGTCAAGAAAAATTTTCGGCCGGCGTATCATCGTGTCATGCCGACAATCCTCGGTCCGGCGTGAGCGCGGCGCGCGTCGTCGTTCTCGGCGGCCGCGGAAATTTCGGCGCGCGCATCTGCCGCGCGCTCACTGGCGATCCGGCAATCGAGGTAATTGCCGCCGGGCGCAGGGCGGGGAACGACCTGCAGCTGGATCTTGGCGCCGCCGATTTCGCCGCGCGACTGTGCGCGGCTTCGCCGCAGATCGTGATTCATTGCGCCGGTCCGTTCCAGGGCCAGGACTATCGAGTCGCCAAGGCCGCACTCGCGGCGGGCGCACACTACATCGACCTGGCCGATGGCCGGAGCTTCGTCGCGCGGTTCGGCGAGACGCTCGACAGCGATGCGCGCGCCGCCGGGCGTCTCGCGCTCTCCGGCGCGAGCACGTTGCCGGCGCTTTCCGCAGCGGTGCTGGAGCACTTCGCACCGCGCTTCCATGCGCTGGAAGAAGTGCGGATCGCCATCGCGCCCGGGCAGCGCGCTGCGCGCGGCGCTGCGACGCTCGAGGGTGTCTTCAGTTACGCCGGACGGCCGTTCCAGTGGCTCAGTGGCGGTGCGTGGCGCGAAGCCTGGGGCTGGCAGGAGCTGACGCGACTGCGCTTCGCGCAGATGGGAACGCGCTGGGCGGCTGCGTGCGATGTGCCCGACCTCGAGCTCGTTCCGCTGCGCTACCCGGGATTGCGCACGGTCGAATTCCGCGCTGCGCTCGAACTGCCCGTGCAGCACTTCTTCCTGTGGCTCGCCGCCGGGCTGCGCCGCGCCGGAGTGCCGCTGCCGATCGAGCGCTGGGCCGCGCCGCTCGATCGTGTCGCTTCACTGCTGGACGGTTTCGGTGGCAGGCACGGCGGCATGCTCGTCAGCCTCGTCGGCACACGCGCCGACGGAAAGCGGCGGCGCCTCGAATGGCATCTGACGGCGCCGGCGAGCGACGGGCCCGAGATTCCGTGCATGGCGGCGATCCTGCTCGCACGAAAGCTGGCGCATGGCCGTGTTGCCGAGCGAGGCGCGCACGCATGTGCCGGTTTTCTCGCCCTCGGCGAGTTCGAGCCGGAGTTCGCGCGCTGGCGGATCACCACCGCGATCGAGGAGACGGACGCATGACCGAGAGTCTCGCGCTGCTGAAGGTCGCGCACATCGTGAGCGCCGCGGTAATCCTGGGCACTGGCGCCGGCATCGCGTTCTTCACCTGGTTCGGCTATCGCACTGCGGTGCGCACCGGAGAAATCGCGGTTCTGCGCCACACGATGAGGTACACCGTGATCGCCGATACTTGGTTCACGGCGCCGGCGGTCGCGTTCCAGGCATTGAGCGGGGTTGCCCTGATGCTTCTGTACGGCTGGCCGCTAGTGAGTCCGTGGTCGAGTGCCGTGTGGAGCTTGTTCCTCGTCGCGGGCGTATGCTGGCTGCCGGTGCTGAAGCTGCAAGTCATGCTGCGCGACGAGGCCGCGAGCGCCGCGACGACCGGGGCGCTGTCAGAGCGGTTTCACGTGCTGTTCCGCTGGTGGTTCGCACTTGGAATACCGGCCTTCGCTGCAGTGTTGGCGATCTACTGGTTGATGGTTTCGAAACCGCTCACAATAGGCTGACCATGACGAGATATTTCACTGCGTGCCTCTTCCTGCTTGCCCTATGCGCCGGGTTCGCTCCCGAACTCGGCGTTGCGGGCGAGCTCGGCCTCGCGGAGTTCTCGAAGGTCATTCCCGGGAAGACCCGGAAGCAGGAGGTCGTCGCAATCCTCGGTGCGCCGTCGCGCGCGGGCAAGCTGCGCGCCGAAGAGCGTGAAACGTGGGAGTACAAATACGGCGGCGGCCGCTCGTTCTGGGTCGAGTTCGATTCGGATGGGGTCGTGGTGTTGACGAACGTCACCGTCGACTTCAACTCGAGCCGGTATGGAGGTCCGTAGCATGAACGCGCCCACCCGCTGGCTGGTTGCGACGCTGCCGCTGATCCTGGTCTGCGGCGGGCCCGTGACGTCGGAGGGCGCCGGGGCGCTGCGCGCAGCGGATTTCGCGCAAGTTGTGCCGGGAAAAAGCCGCGATGAGGTGCGCGCGATGCTTGGCGCGCCGGTGCGAATCTATCCGGCGCGGGGTGCGCAACCCGAGTCGTGGGAATACCGCTACCGCGGAGACTTTGATCGACGCTCGTTCTATGTCGAGTTTGGCGCCAACGGAACGGTGGCGAAGACCGAGGACGCCGTCGATTCCAACGCCGGCCCGTACCGGGGTCCATAAGGAGGCCGTATGAGCGCTCGCAATGTGTTTGCAGCCTTGCTGGTGATCGCCGCCTGCGCTGGCTGCGCGACCTCGGGCGGCAGTGCGGGTCCGACCGCGGGCGTCGCGGATTTCTCGAAGATCGTCGCAGGAAAGAGCACGAAGGATGAAGTTCGCGCGATGCTTGGCGTGCCGGCGCGAGCGCATCAATACCGCGCCGAGGCGGGAGAGACGTGGGAGTACCCGTACTACGGGAACTACGAGCGGCGGATTTTCTGGGTCGAGTTCAATTCCGGCGGAGTCGTGGCGAAGACCGACGACACGAGCGACTTTTACGCCGGCAAGTACAAGGGCTGGTAGGCCTAAGGCGCTTCGACTCGCAGGCCCGCAGCGACCCACGCGTCGACGCCGCCGGTCAGCGGCCGCACGCGCCGGAATCCACGATCGCGCAGCTGCATCGTCCGGCCCAGAACCACGCCAGGTCGCCGATCGCGCTCGCTACGATCGCCAGCACGAGCGCATAACCGAGATAGTGCTGCTGAAGCACGACAAGAATATTTATCGGCCGTGCATCGGGCCGATCGTCCTCGACATTGGCGTGATCGCCGGCGTGCTTGTCTACCGCTGGCAGCTGGCTATGTCGCGAACGCCGGCCTGAGCTTCGGCGCTTCGCGGATCGGCAGATGGATCAGCGCGGCGCCGACTGCGAGCATGATGTCGATGTACCAGAGCCAGTCGTAGCTGCCAGTGCGCTCGAACAGATAGCCGCCGAGCGAGGCGCCGAGGAATCCACCAACCTGGTGCGACAGCATCACGATGCCGAAGAGCGTCGCGACATAGCGGATGCCGTGCAGCTTGCCGACCAGCCCCACCGTGGGCGGCACCGTCGAGAGGTACGTCAAGCCCAGCACGACCGCGAACACCAGGAACGTCGTCGTGGTCTTCGGCGCAAGCACGAAGCCGAGCACCGCGAGTGCGCGCGCTGCGTAGAGGAGCGAGAGCACGCTCTTCATCCGCCAGCGTCCGATCGCCCACCCCGAGGCGAAGCTGCCCGCGATGTTGAACAGGCCGATCAGCGACAGCGACCATGCGCCGACCGCGGGCGGCAAGCCGCACAGCGCGACGACACCGGGCAGGTGCGTCGCGATGAAGGCGACGTGGAAGCCGCAGACGAAAAAGCCTGCGGTGAGCAACAGGAAGCTAGGATCGTTCCACGCGTCGCGCACCGCTTCCTTCATCGACTTCTCGACGGCCGCGCCCGGCCGCGCAGGCGGATGGCTGCCGCGCAGCACCCATGCGAGGGGAATGATCGCGAGCGAAGCGAAACCCAGCGCCGTCAGCGCACCGACCCAGCCGATGGCGCCGGTGAGCAGCGCAGCGAGCGGCGCGATCAGGAATTGCCCGAACGAGCCGCCGGCGTTGACCATCCCGGTCGCAAGGCCGCGCAGTTCGGCCGGGAGCGCGCGCGCAACCGCCGACATCAGCACGCCCATGCCCGCCATACCGGCGCCGCCCGCCGAGACGACGCCGATCAGCAGGATCAGCATCCAGGTGCTCGTCGCATGCGGCGTGAGCACGGTGCCGAGCATCACCAGCACCGCGCCCGCGGCGATCACCCGGCCCGTGCCGTATTTGTCCGCGATTGCGCCCGCGACGGGCTGCGTGATTCCCCACATCAGCTGCGCGCACGCGAACGCGAGACTGATCGCCGCGATGCCGAGGCCGGTCGCCGAGTTGATGTCGCCGATGAACAGCGCGACCGACTGGCGCACGCCGAAGACGAGCGCGAAGACGAGCCCGGCCGCGGCGATGATCCAGATCTGCCCGCGGGTCATCTCGAGGGGCGATCGAAGATCAGGCAGGTGGTCGTCGCATGCGCATACAGCTTGCCGTCGGGCCCGACGAGGCGCCCTTCGGCGGTCGCCACCTGCCGTCCGCCGTGAATCAAGCGGCCCTCGGCGCGTACCACGGGCACAGCTTCGGTAAGCCCACGCACGATGTTCAGCTTCAGCTCCAGTGTTGTGTAGGCCTTGTCCGCCGGCAGCGTCGAATGCACCGCGCACCCGACCGCCGAATCGAGCAGCGTGGCAAACCAGCCGCCGTGCACGGTGCCGAGCGGGTTGTAGTGCTTCGCTCGCGGCCGCCCCTGGAATACGGCAAAGCCGGGCTCGATGCGGATCGGCACGAAGTCGAGCGTATCCCCGATCGGCGGGCGCGGCAGCTCGCCGTCGAAGATCGCCTGGAACATCTGCATCCCGGTTCGCCCGCGCACCTGTTCCGCGCGTGCGACGCCGCTCGCGCTCGCCAGTTTCGCCCGGATTTCCTGCTCTTCCGCGTGCCAGCGGACCAACGTGTCATCAACGCTCATGCCATGCCTCCCCGCTAATGAGTCATGCGGATCGTGCATGCATGAGCGCGTCGCATCAAACGCTAAATTTTCAGCGGAAGCATGCGCGCCCGGAATGCCAACTCGTGCGGCTGCCCGGGAAGCCAGCCGCTCCAGCGATCAGGGGTTCAGCTGGCCCCTGACTTCGCCGCCCTTATTCGCTGCGCTATGCACGTTGACGTAGAGGTTGCCGGCCCTGAACGCAGCCATCTGCGCCTCGTTCAGCTTCGCTCCGGCCGGCGCTCTGTACGTGTCGCCGTCCTTCGTCAGCGGCACGATCACGCCGCCGTTCTGGCCCTTCGGCCCCATGTGGATGTGCGCCATCGTGCCATTCACGCCGGTCGTCGTCACGCTGCCGCTGACTGCACCCTCGTCGCCGATTGTGAAGCTGCCGCCGCCCCGCGCCGCGGTCGACACCGGAGGCACTTCCTCGGCTCCGGTCAGGGTCACATCGACTTTCTTGCCGGCCATCATGGTGGCGCAGGCCACCAGAGCGAGAACGGCGGCTGCACCAACTGTCTTCTTCACGAATGTCATGGGAAACCTCCTGTTGAGCGTGACGTGGGATCGTCACAATGACACAACAAGGGTGGGGCGGTCCCTATTCCGTGCCGCGTCCGCTTCGCCTACCCCGATGCCGGGGCCCGCTGCGTGATCCGGTACCAGTCCACCTTGCGCGTCGCGAGCATCAATCCGGCGAGCAGCGCGAAGAGGAGGATCGACCCCGCAAGCAACGCATAGTCTTCCGCGCGCAAGAGCATGTAGAGCACGCCGAACAGCGCACCGAGTGCCGCGCCGAACGCAAGTCCTGCAAGCGCGCTCCGCAGCACGTACGCGACGTATGCGCCGATCAAGCCGACGCACGCGATGGTCGCGGCTGCATAAGCAAGCGCGAAATCGATGTGCTCGGAAAGCGCGGTCAGCAGCAGGAAGAACATCGCGAGCGCGAGCCCGACGAGCGTGTATTGCACCGGATGGATCGGCAGGCGGCGGAACAGCTCGAAAAGCATGAACGCCGCGAACGTGAGCCCGATGAAGAGGAACCCGTACTTCGAAGCGCGCTCGAGCCGCAGGTACAGTCCGACCGGCTCGACGAATGAGACGCCGAGCTCCTGCGCCGTGAGCGCCGCGCAGATTTTGCCCCGCTCGCTCGGGCGGTCACAGGCCGCGAGGCGCTCGCCGCCTTGCGCCGCGTAGCGCGAGACGTTCCACTGCGCGCTGAATCCATCCGCAGCAAGCTCGTGCTTTGCCGGGAGGAACACACCCTGGAACGACGGGTGCGGCCAGTCGCTGCGCATCGTCACCGCGTTGTCGCGCGCGAGCGGCACGATCGCGAACGCTTCCGCGCCGGCAAGCTCGAGTGAGAACTCGTAGTCGAGCGTGCCCGGCTTGTCGGGGTGCACGTTGTCGAGCACGGCGAAGATCCCGGTGGGCAGCGCGCCATCCCCGCTGCCCGGGCGAAAGTCGACTTTCTCGTCCCCGATCGTGAGCGCGGCGACGCTGCGGATGCCGCGCGGGTCGGCGACACCGAGCACGAAGCGCGCTGCGGAAAAGTGGATGCGGCCCGATTCGCCGTTGCCGAACCGCTCGGTGACGACAATCTTCCCCTTCGCCTTGATGCGCGCGCTGTAGAGCCGCGCCTTGTAGATGCCGCGCGCCTTTTCGCTCGTCGTCGTATCGATCGACCACTGCACGCTCTCTAGCGGAATCCGGTGCACGCGCCATTC
>Ga0310810_10009689_pt1 | contig 11161 bp, 10 predicted proteins | sample NCmetagenome_FD_207641 | JGI IMG/M metagenome (GOLD analysis project Ga0310810, IMG submission 207641) | Soil microbial communities from experimental microcosm in Duke University, North Carolina, United States - NC | ecosystem: Engineered > Artificial ecosystem > Soil microcosm > Unclassified ... | reverse complement strand
CCGCGAAGGGCACACCGAGAGCGACCGGGGCCGTATAAGCGGGCGCGAAAAACGCGTCGAGGGAATCTGCCCGCGCGGCGCGGCGGAGCGCCGTCTGTTCCCACCAGGTTCCCCGGCCGCCGGCAAGAACCCGCGATTCGAAGCTCGCCAGCTTTTCCGGCGCATACAGGATGAATTCCCGCGTCCGCGCGTCGTCTCGCGCGGCCCAGCGCCGTAGCAACTCGCCGAGATAGCGTCCGACCCCCGTTGTTTCTCCCAGCAGCTCCCTTGCGTCCACCCCGATCCGGATCGGATCGGTCACGCAACGCTCCGCCGGCCCAGGACCGCCCGATACGTTTCGTACAGGCGCCGCGCGCTCGCGGTCCACGTGTAGCGTGCGGCACGCGCGACGCCGGCGTCCGCCATGCGGCGCCGCAGGGCTGGATCGCGAAGGAGCCGACGCATCGCGTTGGCAATGGCGGCCGGGTCATCCGGATTGACGAGGACACCCGCATCCCCCAGCACCTCGGGAAGCGCGCCGCGGTTCGCGGCGATGACCGGAACACCCATCGCCATTGCTTCCAGCGCAGGAATGCCGAAACCCTCATCGAACGACGGGAGCACCAACATCGACGCCTGGCGATACAAGTCCTGTTTCGCGTCGGCGTCCACATACCCAGCCATCCGGATCCGATCGATGACGGCCGCGACGTCGACCCCCGTTCCCTGCAGTCCCTCTGGCGTGATCCGGCCGGCGAGGACCAGCTCAGGCGTATCGCGGACTTCGGTGCAGAGCTGCGTAAATGCGCGCAGCAGGCCGGGGACGTTCTTGCGCGGCGCAATCGTCCCGATAAAAAGGATTGGACCGGCCGCTTCGGGTTCGGAGCGACGCCCCCATTCCGGTGTGCCGGGGGGACACACAGTAATCCGGGGGGCAGGAACGCCAAGGTGCTCGATCACCTGCGATTTCGTGTACTCGGAGTTGACGACCACGGCATCGGCGCGGTGGGCGTGATCTCTCGCCAGTCGCGGATAATCGCGGCGGATCTCGGCGGTTGCGTGCTCGGGGCGGGTCAGAAAGTACAGGTCATGAATCGTGACGACCCGAGCGCCCTTGGAGGGCATCAACAAGGGGTGCATCGAGTGCGCGATGTCGACGGCGCCGGCCACGATTTCGACCGGAGGCCAGCCGACCCGGTGCCAGGCGAAGTTCAACACGCGGACGGGAATGCGGCTGTCGCGGACCGCGGCGCCGGGCACCGGCTGACCCGTCAGCCGATCCTTCCACGAGCTCGAAAACAGGGTGAGGGAGTCATCGGGGGAAAGAATGGCGGGCAGCGCCGATGCCAGGCCGTGCACGTACTCGCCGACACCCGTGCGCTGCCTCAGGGCGGGGCGATAGTCGAGAAGGATGCGCACGCGCGCCGGATCCTAGCACAAGGTGAAAATGATGCAAATCCTTTTGGTTCAATAGATTGACACCGTTTTAAGCGGTGTGTTAGTTTGTACGGTTTATAACCCTGCCAAGGTGCGTCACGGATGAAAATAGCGGTCGTCGGTACTGGGTATGTCGGGCTCGTTGCGGGTGCGTGCTTCGCCGAGAACGGCAACGAGGTCATCTGTGTTGACAAGGAACCGGCCAAGGTCCGGTTGCTGCAGCGTGGCAAAATCCCGATTTACGAGCCGGGCCTGGATGAGCTCGTGCGGCGGAACAAGGCGGAAAAGCGCCTGACGTTCACGACTGCGCTCGAGCGCGGCGTCCGCAACGCGCAAATCGTCTTCATCGCCGTCGGCACGCCGACCGGCGAGGACGGATCGGCCGATCTTCAACACGTGCTTGCCGTCGCCCGGGATACGGCGAAGGCGATGAACGGTTACAAGGTCATCGTCAATAAGAGCACGGTCCCGGTGGGCACCGCGGCAAAGGTTCGCGAGGTCGTCCGCCGCGAAACCACCCATCCGTTCAGCGTGGTCAGCAACCCGGAGTTCCTGAAGCAGGGCGCGGCGATCGAGGACTTCATGAAACCCGATCGCGTCGTCATCGGCGCCGAAGACCCCAGGGCCTCAGAGCTGATGAGCGAACTCTATGCACCCTTCACTCGCACCGGCGCTCCGATCATGCTCATGGACTGCGCCAGCGCCGAGCTTTGTAAATACGCCGCGAACGCGATGCTCGCCACGCGTATCTCGTTCATGAACGAGGTCGCGAACGTCTGCGAGGCGGTCGGGGCGAACGTCGATCAGGTCCGCCGCGCGGTAGCCGCGGATCGGCGCATCGGGCCGTCGTTTCTGTTTCCCGGAGTCGGGTACGGCGGCAGCTGCTTCCCCAAAGACGTCAAGGCGATGCTGAAGTTTGCCTCCGCCAAGGAATACAAATTCGAGATTCTGGAGTCGGTCGAAGCGGTCAACGAGCGACAGAAACTACGGCTGCTGGGGAAGGTCCAGAAGCATTTCGGGTCGCTGAAGGGTAAACGCCTGGCGGTGTGGGGACTCGCCTTCAAACCACGCACCGACGACATGCGCGAAGCGCCTTCGGTGCCGTTGATCCGCGGGTTTCTCGACGGCGGCGCCAGCGTTCACGCCTACGATCCGGAAGCGATGACCGTCGCCCGCACAATCTTCGGCTCGAAGATCAGCTACGCCGAGAACAGTTACGCGGCGCTCACGGGGGCCGACGCGCTCGTCATCGTCACCGAATGGAACGAGTTCCGCGAGCCCGACTTCGCGCGCATGCGAAAGCTGATGCGGACGCCGGCCATTTTCGACGGACGCAACCTGTATAAGCCGGAGCAGATCCGCGCGCATGGCTTCACTTACGCGTCGATAGGGCGCCCGTGACCCCGACCGCCTCGATTCTGGTGACGGGAGGGGCCGGATACATCGGCAGCCACGCCGTCAAAGCGCTCCGTCAGCAGGGGGCCGCGGTCGTCGTCTACGACAACCTTTCCGCCGGCCATCTCGAGGCGACCATTAATGCGTCGGCACTGGTAAACGGCGATATCCACGACACGGACCTGCTGCGGCGGGCCATGCGGCAGCATCGAGTGGATGCGGTGATGCATTTTGCCGCGTGGCTGTCGGTGGGAGATTCAGTCAAGGATCCGGCGGGCTACTATCGCAACAACGTCGGCGGGGCGCTGGCGGTGCTCGACGCGATGATTGCCGAGAACGTTCGCCACCTCGTGTTCTCGTCGACGGCGGCGGTTTTCGGCAACCCCGTCGAGACGCCGATCGTCGAGACGCATCCAACCGCCCCGATCAATGCGTACGGGCAGACCAAGCTCGCGGTCGAACAGGCCCTCCCGCATTTCGATCGAGGGTACGGCATCAAGTCCGTCGCGCTTCGCTACTTCAACGCCGCCGGAGCCGATCCCGAGGGAGCGCTCGGCGAAGACCACGCGCCGGAGATTCACCTGATTCCGCGGGCGATCGACGCGGCGCTGGGCCGCGATACGTTCCAGGTCTTCGGCACCGATTACGAGACCCCGGACGGCACCTGTGTGCGCGACTTCGTCCACGTCGCCGATATCGCCTCGGCCCACGTGCTCGCGCTCGAATCTCTTCGCGGCGGCGCGCCATCTACGCAATACAATCTCGGCAACGGCAAGCCGACTTCCGTGAAGAACGTGATCGACTGCGTCGAACGCGTCGTGGGACGCAGGGTGCCATACACGGCGGGGCCGCGGCGGCCCGGAGATCCGGCGGTTCTCTACGCCTCGAGCGCCCGGATCAAGAAGGATCTCGGCTGGACGCCGCGCTTCGAGGACATCGACGTCATCGTCGATACGGCGTGGCGCTGGCGCGACGCCCATCCACACGGCTACAGGAAGGCCAAGGCCTGATGTCTCGACTGAAGGGCCAGCTGACAGATCCGCTGCTGTCGGTGGTGATGCCGGCTTACAACGAACGCCAGACGATTGAGGAAATGGTCCGGCGCGTGCTCGCCGTCCCGATCCGGATCGAGCTGATCGTCGTGGACGACGGTTCGAAGGACGGGACGCGGGACATCCTCTCCCGCCTCGCCGCGGAGCTGCCGTTCAAGCTGATCCTGCAGCCGGCGAACGGCGGCAAGGGTGCGGCGCTGCGCCGCGGGTTCCAGGAGGTCAGCGGCGATCTGGTGATCATCCAGGACGCGGATCTCGAATACTCACCGGAAGAATTTCCGCAGCTCATCGAGCTCATTTGCCAGGGGCGCGCCGACGTCGTCTATGGCTCCCGGTTTCTCGGCCGGCACCGCGTGTTTCTGTTCACGCACTACGCGGGAAACCGGTTCCTCACCCTGATCACCAATGTCCTGTACAACACGATGTTGACGGACATGGAAACCTGCTACAAGGTGATGCGCATCGAAGTACTGCGCTCGATGACGCTCGAATCGAACGGCTTCGGCATCGAGCCGGAGCTGACCGCAAAGATCTTCAAGCGGCATTACCGGGTGTACGAAGTCCCGATCACGTACGACGGCCGCAATTATGACGAGGGGAAGAAGATTACCTGGCGCGACGGATTCGTCGCGTTGTGGGTGCTGTTGAAGTACCGGTTCACCGAGTGAATCCGCTTCACCGCCTGTTCGGGTACGCCCGGCCTTACCGCGGGCGATTTGCCGCGGCGCTCGCGGCAATGGTGGTGTATGCCGTGGCGACCGCGGCGGTGGCGGCGCTGATCAAGCCGGTCATCGACCAGGTGCTCCCGAAAGGGGAGCGGCTCGCTTCGTGGTCGATTGCGCTGCTCCTCGTCTACATCGTCAAAGGGCTGGGCGCATACGGCTCCGCGTTCGTGATGACGGACATCGGCCAGCGGGTGGTGCGCGACCTGCGCGACCAGCTGTTTCGGCACATTGTCGATCAGTCGGCGACTTTCTTCAGCCGGCACACCACCGGTCAGCTGATGTCGCGGATCACGAACGACGTCAACCAGGTCCAGCAGGCGGTGTCGGAAACGGTCGGCGATCTGATGCGGGAAGGGCTCTCGCTCGTCGGCCTCGCGGGCTATCTGTTCTACATCGACGCGCGCCTCGCGCTCGTCGCGGTCACCGGTGCGCCGATCGTCGTCTATCCGCTGGTCAGGTTTGGGCGGCGGATCCGCAGCACGACGCGGCGCAGCCAGGAACACCTGGAGCACCTGTCCCATGTGACCGCCGAAGCGTTCACCGGGCACCGCATCGTGAAGGCGTTCGGCGCAGAACAGCACGAGGAACGGCGGTTCCGCGGCGCGTCGCAGGCGCTGTACCGGACCAACCTGAAAGTCACCAGCGCGCTGGCGCTGCTGCCGCCGCTGATGGAGCTTCTCGGCGGCGTCGCCGTCGTCGGATTGATCTGGTACGGCAGCCGGCGAATCGGCAGAGGGGAGCTGACGCAGGGCGACTTCGCCGCGTTCGTCGCCGCCGCGTTCATGATGTACGCGCCGGTCAAGAAGCTGAGCCGCGTCAATGCCACGCTGCAGCAGGCGATGGCGGCGTCCGAGCGTATCTTCGAAATCCTGGATACCCACTCCGAAGTGCCGGAACGGCGCGGCGCGCAGCCGATCGCGCGGCTCCGCCAGGGGATCGAGTTTCGCAGCGTCAGCTTTTCCTACGACGGCGTCAGCAAGACGATCCTCAAGGACGTGTCGTTTCGTGTCTGCCTCGGACAGGCTGTGGCGATTGTCGGGCTGAGCGGCGCCGGAAAGACGACGCTGGTCAACCTGGTGCCGCGTTTCTACGACGTGGCCGGCGGCAGCATCCTGATCGATGGCGTGGACATCCGCGATGTCACGCTGGCGTCGCTGCGCTCGCAAATCGGCATCGTCACCCAGGACACCGTCCTGTTCGACGACACGATCGCGAGCAACATCGCCTACGGAACTCCCGGCGCCTCCCGCGACGCGATCGAAGCCGCGGCGCGCGCGGCGCACGCTCACGATTTCATCGTCACGCTGCCCGAGAAATACGACGCCCGGATCGGCGAGCGGGGACAGAAGCTGTCCGGCGGACAGCGGCAGCGCCTCGCCATTGCCCGCGCGTTGCTGAAGAACTCGCCGATCCTGATTCTCGACGAGGCGACGTCGTCGCTCGACGCAGAATCGGAGCTGCTGGTGCAGGATGCGCTGCAGACGCTGATGCTGAACCGTACGTCGTTCGTCATCGCGCACCGGCTGTCTACCGTGCGCCGCGCCGATTCGATCGTGGTGCTCGAACGCGGCCGCGTCGCCGAGATCGGCCGGCACGATGAACTGCTCGCGCGTTCGGGCGGGGTCTACGCAAAGTTGTATTCGTTGCAGATCTTCGAGGGTCGGGCGCCGCAGCCGGCGGATGTCGGGCGGCCCGTCACGGGCCGCCATTAATGTAGGGCGGCCCTTCACGGGCCCGCCAGTTGACGATGATCAAATCGATGACGGGCTTCGCATCGCTGACGAGAGACGATGAGGCGGCGACGATTGGCGTGACCGTGCGCGCGGTGAACCACAAGTTCCTGGACCTGCAGCTGCGCATCCCGCCGTCGCTCGCCGCGTCCGAGGCGCGGCTGCGCGCGCTGGCGCAGAAGCGGGTCGGACGGGGCCGCGTCGAGGTCTCGGTGAGCGTCACGCAACGGCGCGCGCCGACGCTGGAAGTCCAGCTGAACGAGTCGTTTCTCGAGGCGCTGGGGGCCGCGTTGGACCGCGCCCGCGAGCGCGGCTACGTCGCGGGGATGATGACTCCCGGCGATCTGCTGCGCTTTCCGCAGGCGCTGTCGATCATGGAGCGCATCGGCGGCGACGCGGAGGGGACCGATGACCAGCTCGCCGGCCGCGTGGAAGAGGCCGTGTCGGCCGCGCTCGACGAGCTCGATTCGATGCGCGTGCGCGAGGGAGGCTATCTGCGCGCGGATCTGGATGCCCGGCGCGCGGTCCTCGGCGACCTGTTCGAGCGAGCCGCCGTTGCGGCGGAGGAAGGCATGGCCGCCCTGCGCGTTCGCCTCGAAGAACGGGTGCGGGAACTGCGCGCGGATGCGCTCGCCGACGAGGCGACCATCGCGCAGGAGATTGCCAAGTTCGTCGGCCGCTCTGACATCACCGAAGAAGTGGTTCGATTCCGCGGCCACCTGGAGCACTGGCGTGCCCTCTCGGACGCATCGGAGCCGTGCGGGCGGAAACTCGATTTCCTGCTCCAGGATCGAAGGCGGAGGGGTCCGCGGTCTCGGAAGTGATCGTGGCGCTGAAAGCCGAGCTCGAGAAGATGCGGGAGCAGGTCCAGAATGTCGAGTAACCCGGGATTCGGGGTCCGGGATGCGGGATCCGCGGTGGGCGAGCCGCGATCCGGCCAGCCTCGGAGAGGCCTGCTGTTCGTGGTGTCCGCCCCGTCGGGGACCGGAAAAACGACGGTGGTCGAGCGTCTGGTGCAGGTTATCCCGGATTTGTCGCTGTCGAGGTCGTACACGTCCCGCCAAATGAGGCCGAATGAGGCGGACGGGGTCGACTATAATTTCATTACACGCGCGCGCTTCGAACAGATGATTGCGGCCGGCCAGTTCCTGGAATGGGCCGACGTGTTCGGCAATCTCTACGGCACCGGCGCCGTGGATGCGGAGCGCGATTTGGCCGACGGGCGCGACCTGGTGCTCGTCATCGACGTGCAGGGGGCGCGGCAGGTGCGGCAGCGCTGCGCCGGCACGGTCGGCGTGTTCGTGATGCCGCCGTCGTTCGCCACGCTCGAGCAGCGGCTGCGCGGCCGCAGCGCCGACCCGGAAGAGGCGATCCAGCGACGGCTGCAGACCGCTCGAGACGAGGTCGCGGCGTTCACCGAGTACGACTACGTGATTGTGAATGACGAGCTCGAGGCCTGCGTCGATCGGCTGCGGGCGATCGTGCTCGCCGAGCGCGCGCGGCTGCGCTGCGCGGCCGGAATGGCGGAACGGATCGTCGAAACGTTTCGGTAAGAAATAGCCATCAGCTATCCGAGCTGAGAGCTGGAAGCTGGAAGCTGGAAGCTGAGAAGGAAGGTCAATGGCAGAAAAAAACGAGATCGGGAACAAGTTCGAGTTCGTGACCCTTGCCGGCGCCCGCGCGCGGCAGCTCCTCGCCGGATGCACACCGCGCACGACCGGGGACACGGAGAAGCCGGCGAAGCTCGCGCAGAAGGAAATTCGGGAGGGGAAGGTCGAGAAGCTCAATCCCTAATCGCTAATCGGCAATCCCTAATCCGGAATCCACCAATCGATGAATCATTGAATCCTTGAATCGAGGGATTTCAGTGTCGTTAATCGCTTTAGGTGTTACAGGCGGAATCGGCGCGTATAAAGCCGTCGAAGTGGCCCGCGGGCTGCAGAAGCGCGGGCACGACGTCGCCGCCGTCATGACGCACTCCGCGCGGAAGTTCGTCGGCGAGCTGACGTTCGAGGCGATTACCCGCCGGCGGGTCATTACCGATCAGTTCACGCCGGGCGCGAACTCCGACATCGAGCACATCTCGCTCGCCTCCGACATCGCCCTGCTCGTGGTCGCCCCGGCGACGGCGAACATCATCGGCAAGTTCGCCAACGGCATCGCCGACGACTTCCTCAGCTCCTTGTATCTGGCGACGCGTGCCGCGGTGCTGATGGCGCCCGCCATGAACACCAATATGCTGGAGCACGACGCCGTCCGGCGGAATCTCGCCACGCTCGGCGCTCGCGGCGTCCGGTTCGTCGATCCGGGGCAGGGCTATCTCGCCTGCGGCTGGATCGGCAAGGGGCGGCTCGCGGAGCCCGACGAGATCGTCGAGGCCGCGCATCAGATGGTGCAGCCGCGCGGGTCCCTGCTCGGCCGCCTGGTGGTCGTGACCGCCGGTCCGACCTACGAGGACATCGACTCGGTGCGTTACGTCGGCAACCGGTCGAGCGGCAAGATGGGGTACGCCGTCGCCGCCGAGGCGGCGCGCCGCGGCGCGCGCGTCGTGCTCATCTCAGGACCGACGTACCTGGCGGCGCCGGCCGGCATCGAGGTCGTCTCGGTGCGCAGCGCGCACGAGATGCACGCCGCCGTCGGGCAGCACGCCGCTGAGGCCGACGTGGTCGTCATGGCCGCTGCCGTGGCCGATTACACCCCGGACGCGAGGACCGCCGGAAAAATCGAGAAGAGCGATGCGCCGATGGAGCTGCGCCTCGTGCGCACGCCCGATATCCTCGCCGAGCTCGGGCGCGCACGCCGGGGGGGCCCGACGCCCGTCCTCGTCGGCTTCGCCGCCGAAAGCGGCGATCCGGTCGCGCGGGCACGCGAGAAGCTGCTGCGCAAACAGGCGGACTTCATCGTCGCAAACGATATCTCGCGGGCCGACGCGGGGTTCGAGGTGGACATGAATGCCGTCACGATTGTGACCGCCGAGCGCGAGGAGCACGTCCCGCTCGCGCCGAAAGCGGAGATCGCCGCCGTCATCCTCGATCGCGCCGAAACACGACTCTCTACCTCGAGCCCAAAGCCAGGCGCCGGCTTGAGCCGGGAACCATGAAGCCTCGAAGCCCTGAAGCCCTGAAGCCCGAGCCTTGACTGAACTCTCCGATCACCTGCGTTTCTACCAGGAACTTGGCGTGACGGGTGTGAGCCGCGATCCCAAGTGGCGCCGGCGTGACGACGCCGCCAATGCCTCCGCCAATGCCTCCGCCGACGCCCCGGTCGCGCCGATGACATTCGCGCGCTCCACTGCCGAAGCGCTCGCGGCGATTCGCGGGGACCTCGGCGACTGCACGCGCTGCAAACTGCACACGCAGGGCCGGACGCAGATCGTGTTCGGGGTCGGCAGTCCGACCGCCGAGCTGATGTTCGTCGGCGAGGCACCCGGCGCCGACGAAGATATTCAGGGGATACCGTTCGTCGGCCGTGCCGGGCAGCTGCTGACGAAGATGATCGAGGCGATGGGCTTAAAACGCGACGACGTCTATATTGCGAACGTGCTGAAGTGCCGTCCGCCGGGCAACCGGAACCCGGAACCGGACGAGATCGGGCAATGCGAGCCGTTTCTGTTTCGCCAGCTCGAATCGATCCAGCCGAAGGTGGTGATTGCGCTCGGGGCGTTCGCCGCGCGCACCCTCCTGCAAACCGACGCGCCGATTTCGCGGTTGCGCGGTCGCGTCCACCACTTCCGCGGCGCCAAGCTCATTCCGACGTTCCATCCGTCGTTCCTTCTGCGCAGCCCCGGCTACAAGCGCGAGGCCTGGGAGGATCTCAAGCTGGCGCTTTTCGAGCTCGGGCGCGAGCTGCCGCCCGCATCGCCCTCCGTGCCGTCCGAGTAGGCGGCGCATGCGCCTCATCCAGGTCGCTGTCCCAGTCCCTGCGCTGGACGCGCTCACCTACTCACTGCCGGATGAAATGCCGGAGCCCGCGCCCGGAGCGCGCGTGCTGGTACCGCTCGGCAAGCGCGCGCTGACCGGCGTCGTCGTGTCGGGATGCGGGATGCGGGATACGGGACCCGTGCAGGGGTCGGATCCCGGATCCCCGATCCCGGATCCCGGCGACGTCAAGCCGATCGCCGAGGTCCTCGACCGCGAGGCGTTCCTCCCTCCCGACGTCATGCGCCTCATCACCTGGGTCGCGGACTACTACGCATGCGGCATCGGCGAGGCCATGGCGGCGGCGGTGCCCCCGCGCACCTTCGTCGAGAGCGAGCGATTCGCGCGCATCACGGAGGCTGGACATGCGCGGCTGCTGACGGAGCGGGGCGCCCGGCGGAAGGTGCTGGACGCGCTCGAAGAGGGCGAAGCCGTGCGCATCGATCCCGGACGCATGGCGGGGGACGCTCTTCAGTCGCTCGAACGCGACGGGCTGATTGCGCTCACGCGGCCGCTGAAAGGCAGCGCCTCAGCGTTTCGGAGCGTCCGCGTCGCGTCGCTGACCGCCCAGGGGCACGACATCGCCGGGTCAGGCGACGGCGAAGGACCGAGGCTCGGCGCACGTCAGCGCGAAGCGCTGGAGCTGCTCAAAGGCGCGCCGGATGGCATCGACACCGCGAAACTCGACGACCGCGGCATCACCGCCGCGACGCTGAAGCGGCTGTCCGAGCTTGGTCTCGTTGCGATCGGCCGGCGGCGGATTGATCGCGATCCGTTCGAACCAGGCGGGGCGGCGACTGGACGGACGCCGCTGAACTTCACCGACGAGCAGTCCGCCGCCTTCGAACGTCTTGCCGCGCTCGCGGCGAGCGGGACGTTTCGCACCGCGCTGCTCCATGGCGTCACCGGCAGCGGCAAGACCGAGC
>Ga0310810_10009688_pt1 | contig 11162 bp, 12 predicted proteins | sample NCmetagenome_FD_207641 | JGI IMG/M metagenome (GOLD analysis project Ga0310810, IMG submission 207641) | Soil microbial communities from experimental microcosm in Duke University, North Carolina, United States - NC | ecosystem: Engineered > Artificial ecosystem > Soil microcosm > Unclassified ... | reverse complement strand
GAGCAACCATGGACGCAAAGACAGACGAAAAAACTGTCGCCAAGTGCCCCTTCACGCATGGGCCGACGAACCGCAGTTGGTGGCCGGATGCGTTGAGCATCGAGATGCTTCACCGCAACTCGTCGCTCTCCGATCCGATGGGCAAGGACTTCGACTACGCGAGGGAGTTCAAGAGCCTCGACCTCAAGGCCGTGATCAAGGATTTGCGCGGTCTCATGACGGACAGCCAGGAATGGTGGCCGGCCGACTTCGGCCACTACGGCGGACTGATGATCCGCATGGCCTGGCACTCGGCGGGCACCTACCGCATCACCGACGGCCGCGGCGGCGCCGGCGGCGGCCAGCAGCGCTTCGCGCCGCTCAATTCCTGGCCGGACAACGCCAACCTCGACAAAGCGCGCCGACTGTTGTGGCCGATCAAGCAGAAATACGGCCGCAAGATCTCCTGGGCCGACCTGATGATTCTCGCAGGCAACGTCGCGCTCGAATCGATGGGCTTCAGGACGTTCGGCTTCGCCGGCGGCCGCGCCGATGTGTGGGAGCCCGAGGAGCTCTACTGGGGTCCCGAAGGGACGTGGCTCGGTGACGAACGCTACAGCGGCGAGCGCCAGCTCGCAGAGCCGCTCGGCGCGGTGCAGATGGGCCTGATCTACGTCAATCCGGCGGGGCCGAACGGCAATCCCGATCCGGTCGCTGCCGCGAAGGACATCCGCGAGACCTTCTTCCGCATGGCGATGAACGACGAGGAGACCGTTGCGCTGATCGCCGGCGGACACTCGTTCGGCAAGGCCCACGGCGCGGGCGATCCATCGCTGGTCGGTCCGGAGCCGGAAGCGGGCGCGCTCGAAGACCAGGGGATCGGCTGGAAGAGCAAACATGGCACCGGCATCGCCGGCGACACGATTACCGGCGGCCCGGAAGTCACCTGGACGCAGACGCCGACCAAGTGGAGCAATCACTTCTTCAAGAACCTATTCGAGAACGAATGGGAGCTGACCAAGAGCCCGGCCGGTGTGCCGCAGTGGAAGGCGAAGAACGGCAACGCCGACATTCCAGACGCCTTCGACAAGTCAAAGAAGCATGTGCCGACCATGCTGACGACGGACCTCTCGCTGCGGATGGACCCGGCGTATGAGAAGATCTCGCGCCGCTTCTACGAGAATCCGAAAGAGTTCGCGGACGCGTTCGCCCGCGCGTGGTTCAAGCTCACGCATCGCGACATGGGGCCGCGCGTGCGCTACCTCGGCCCGCTCGTGCCGAAGGAAGAGCTGATCTGGCAGGACCCGATCCCGGCTCCCGGCCGCAATCCGATCAACGACAAGGACGTCGCCGCCCTGAAAGCAAAGATCCTCTCGTCCGGCCTCACGGTGCCGCAGCTTGTCTCGGCCGCCTGGGCGTCGGCCTCGACGTTCCGTGGGTCCGACAAGCGCGGCGGCGCCAACGGCGCGCGTGTTCGTCTGAGCCCGCAGCAGGATTGGGAGGCCAATGACCCCGATCGGCTGGAGAAGACACTGAACAGGCTCGAGGCGATCCAGACGGCATTCAACAAGTCTGCCAAGGGCGGCAAGACGGTTTCGATGGCCGACCTGATCGTGCTCGGGGGCGTCGCGGCGCTCGAGAAGGCCGCGAAGGCGGCCGGCGTCAACGTGAGGGTTCCCTTCGCGCCGGGCCGCACGGATGCTTCGCAGGAGCAGACCGACGTCGACTCGTTTACGCCGCTCGAGCCGCGTGCCGACGGCTTCCGCAATTACGTCAACAGCCGGAAGATCCAGTTCATGCAGCCCGAGGAAGCGCTGATTGACCGCGCCGCTCTGCTGCGGCTGACGGGGCCGGAGATGACGGCTCTCCTCGGCGGGCTGCGCGTCCTCGGAGCCAACGCAGGCGGTTCCAAGCACGGCGTCTTCACCAAGAAGGTCGGGACGCTGACGAACGATTTCTTCGTCAACCTGCTCGACATGAGCACGGAGTGGCAGCCGCCGAATGCGGATGGCGTGTACGAGGGCCGCGATCGCAAGACCAAAGCCGCCAAGTGGACCGCGACCCGCGTCGACCTGATCTTCGGGTCGCACTCGCAGCTTCGGGCCTTCGCGGAGGTCTACGGGTGCAAGGACTCGAAGGAGAAGTTCGTGAAGGACTTCGTGGCGGCGTGGGTGAAGGTCATGAACGCCGACCGCTTCGATCTCGCGGGGCAGAAGAAAGTCGCGTAGGACGCAGGTCCAAGCGATGAGACCACGCGGCCGGGCGAGAGCCCGGCCGTTTTGCTTAGCTCAAGTCCTGGCCCTTGAACGTGTCCGGATGCGGCATTGAGATCACGTTGTAGCCGGCATCCACGAACAGGATTTCGCCGGTCGTCCCGGTCGACAAATCCGAAAGCAGATAGAGTCCTGCGCCGCCCACCTCTTCGAGCGTGATGCCGCGTCCGAGGGGGGAGTGCTTCTGCTGGAACGCAAACATGGCGCGCGCGTCACCGATGCCCGCGCCCGCGAGCGTGCGGATCGGACCGGCGGAAATCGCATTGACGCGGATCTTGTCGCGGCCGAAATCAACCGCGAGATAGCGCACCGAGGCGTCGAGCGCCGCCTTGGCGAGGCCCATCACGTTGTAGTTCGGCATGGTGCGCGCGCCGCCGCTGAACGTCAGCGTGAGCATCGCGCCGCCGTTCGGCATCAGGCGGCCTGCCCGTTTTGCGGCCTCGGTGAAGGAGAAGCACGAGATCACCATCGTGCGCACGAAGTTCTCACGCGTCGTATCGGCGTAACGGCCTTTCAGTTCGTTCTTGTCGGAGAAAGCGATCGCATGAAGCAGGAAGTCCATCGTGCCCCATTGTTTCTCGATTTCGGCAAACACGGCGTCGACCGAGGCGACGTCCTCGACATCGCAGGGCATCACGAAATTCGACCCGACGGATTCGGCAAGCGGCTTCACGCGCCGCCCAAGCGCCTCGCCCTGATACGTGAACGCAAGTTGTGCGCCGTGCTCGGCCAGCGTCCTGGCAATCCCCCAGGCGATCGAGTGGTCGTTCGCGACCCCCATGATCAGCCCGCGTTTCCCCTGCATCAGCGCGGTCATGTCATTCCACTCACAAGCGCGACTGCACCAATTCGCGGGTCTGATCGGACGGTACCACCGGCACGATCTCGCATTCCATCAGGTCGCTCCAGTTCAGGAGCCAGTCCTGCAGCAGGCGCGCGTCGTCGCATTCCATCAGCTGAAAGCAGCGGTCGAAGTTCGCCTCGATCCAGCTGCCGACGTATTTGAGGCCGTCCGGCATCATGCGGCCCTGGTCGCGAAAACGGCGATAGACCGCCTTCGCGTCGCGGTCGCGAAACCGCTCGACCACCATGAACAGCATGTTCAGGCGTCCAGCCGCTTGAGCACGATCGAAGCGTTGGTGCCGCCGAAGCCGAACGAGTTCGACAGCACGCAGCCGAGCTGCACGTTGTCGCGCCGCTCGCGCACGATGGGAATGTCCTCGAAGGCCGGATCGATATTCTCGATGTTGGCGCTCTCGCAGATGAAGCCGTTGTTCATCATCAGCAGCGAGTAGATCGCCTCCTGCACGCCCGCGGCACCGAGTGAGTGACCCGTCAGCGACTTGGTTGCCGAAATCGGCGGAATCTTGGACCCGAAGACCTCGCGGATGGCTTCGATCTCCTTGATGTCGCCGATCGGGGTCGAGGTCGCGTGCGGATTGATGTAATCGATCGGCGCCTCCACGGTTGCAAGCGCCTGGCGGATGCAGCGCATGGCGCCTTCACCGGAAGGCGCGACCATGTCGTGGCCGTCGGAGGTGGCGCCGTAGCCCGCGACTTCGGCGTAGATCTTCGCGCCGCGCGCCTTCGCATGCTCGAGTTCTTCCAGCACCAGAACGCCCGCCCCGCCCGCGATGACGAAGCCGTCGCGGTCCTTGTCGTAGGCACGCGAGGCCTTGTCCGGGGTCTGGTTGAAGCCCGATGACATCGCGCCCATCGCGTCGAACAGCGATGACATGGTCCAGTCGAGATCCTCGCAGCCGCCGGCGAAGATCATGTCCTGCTTGCCCCACTGGATGGTTTCGGCAGCGTTGCCGATGCAATGGTTCGATGTCGCGCAGGCGGACGAGATCGAGTAGTTCACGCCCTTGATCTTGAACCAGGTCGCGAGCGTCGCGGACGCCGTGGAGGACATCGCCTTCGGCACCGCGAACGGTCCGATGCGCTTCGGCCCCTTGGTTCGCGTGGTGTCGGCGGCCTCGACGATGGTGCGGGTGGACGGTCCGCCCGAGCCCATGATGATGCCGGTCCGCTCATTCGACACGTCGCCCTCTTCGAGCCCCGCATCGCGGATCGCCTGCTCCATGGCGACGTGATTCCACGCGGCGCCGGTGCCGAGGAAACGCATCGCGCGGCGATCGACCACTTCGGATGGGTCGAGCGAAGGCGCGCCGTGCACCTGGCAGCGGAATCCGAGCTCGGCATATTTGTCGGCGCGCGAGATGCCGGACTTCGCCTCGCGCAGATTGGCCAGGACTTCCTGACTGGTGTTGCCGATGGATGAGACAATGCCCATCCCGGTGACGACGACCCGTCTCATGCTTGCCTCGTCCGCATGTCCTGCGCGTCCGCTTGCGCGCCGGAATAAGGTAGGGTTTGCCCCGGCGCTTTATCAGGCTCCGGCTGGCTGCGGCGCATTTTCCTTGAATAGCGCGACCTTCAGGTCGCTGGCCTGGTAGACCAATTCACCGTCCGCCTTGAGCCAGCCGTCCGCGATGCCGAGCACGAGCTTGGAGCGCATCACCCGCTTGATGTCGACGCCATAGACGAGCTCTTTGGTGTCGGGGCGTATCTGGCCGGCGAGCTTGACCTCGCCAACCCCGATTGCACGGCCGTTGCCTGAGGACCCCAGCCAGCCAAGAAAGAAGCCGACCATCTGCCACAATGCATCCAGCCCGAGGCAACCGGGCATCACCGGATCGCCTTTGAAATGGCAGGGGAAAAACCAGAGATCGGGCTTTACGTTGAGGACCGCCCGGATGAGGCCTTTTCCGTATTCGCCACCGGCTTCCGCGATCTCAGTGATGCGGTCGAACATCAGCATCGGCGGCAGCGGCAGCTGCGGCCCCTCGCGGAAAAGTTCCTTGCGGCCGCAAGCGAGCAAATCCTCGTATTCAAAGCTCGAACGGCGATTTTCCATCAGTTCCCTTTCGCCCCAAAGGTCGCGATTAACTAACACAGGGGTCCAACAGGGCAAAGCCTCGGCGCCGGCAGGTGGCTGCAATTGCGCGGTTTTTCGCCGCAGTGCCGCGCGGGGCGCAGGGCCGCTCCCTGTTGCGAAAGAGTTGCATGTGGCGAGCCTGATCCTTATGATCCTTTTGAACACAATGCAATCTTGGCCCGGAGCGTTCAGCCTCGGGCGCGGAAGTCTGTTTGATGGCCGCTGTACGCACGACTGTACTGTCAGACTCGGGCCTGGATGCCATAAGGCCCGCCATGCCGGCGCGGACTGAGCTCAATGGCTGCCCCTGGCATGACGTGAGGACAATGCTGCGGCAGGTCGGGTTGCGCCCGACACGCCAGCGCATGGCGCTCGGCTGGATTCTTTTCGCCAAGGGCGACCGGCATCTCACGGCGGAAATGCTCTACGAGGAGGCGACCAAGGCCAGGGTGCCGGTGTCGCTCGCGACCGTTTACAACACGCTGCACCAGTTCACCGAAGTGGGCTTGCTGCGCCAGGTCGCAGTCGATGGTTCGAAGACGTATTTCGACACGAACGTGTCGGACCATCATCACTTCTTCGTCGAGGGCGAGAACGCCCTGGTCGACATCCCGAACGCGCAGGTCATGCTCGATCGCCTGCCGTCTGCGCCGCCCGGCTACGAGGTCGCGCGGATCGATGTCGTGGTGCGGCTGAAGAAGACGCGCTGAGCGATCGCGCCGCCGCTGCCGGTTATTCGACCTTTTCGCCGGGATAGACGCCCCACAGGCGCGCTTCTTCCATCCAGCCGTCGAAGCCGTCGCCGACGAGACGGCACCAGCCGTCCTTGCAGCGTTTCACGGTCGCCAGCACGCCGTGCTGCAGCCTCGCGATGATGGGGCTCCCCGCATCGGGTTTGTCGCGCAGCTCCAGCAATTCGTCCTTCTTCTTCGATTGGGGAGCGACCAGCGCGGTGCGCTTGCCTGACAGCAGCGAGTGGTAGACCCACCCTTCCGCGCCTTCCCAGTCACGAATGCGGCGCCAGTTCTCGAATTCCGCCGTTATCTCCACGGGCAATGCCGCGCGGTTGTAGACCCAGGCGACATCATGATCCTTCGTGGGACCCGCGCGCACATTCACCTTGTCCGATTTGAGACTGACGAAGCGCGGAATCGGCAGGCCGCTCGTTCCGTTCGGCTCCGCTGCGCCCGCCGCTTGGCATGCGGCCAGCACCATCGTCACCACAATCACCATTCGCACGTCTGCCGCCATTGCTCTGCCTGCCTGACGCCCCAAAAAGCCCCGTCAATCCGGCGGTTTGCGCATCGGCACGCAGTGGCCGTCCCCGTTCGCCACCGCTTTGTCTTGACCCGGACCATCTGATACAGAGTGGCCGGTTGCGCCTCGCCGGAAGGTCGAGAGTTTCCGCGGGCGGGGTTAAAGAGGCCTGAATATTTGGTGCGGCCCGCGGGCCAGGCGGAGGCACAAGGCGGGAAATGGCAAAAGGCAAGAAGCCGCTGGTCGTCGTCACGCGCAAGCTGCCGGACACCGTGGAAACGCGGATGCGCGAGCTGTTCGACGCGCGCCTCAATCTCGACGACAAGCCGATGAGCCAGGCGGAACTCGCCGAGGCCATCAAGATCGCCGACGTGCTGGTGCCGACCGTGACCGACCGGATCGACGCTGCCCTGCTCGGCAAGTCGGGCGAGAACCTGCGGCTGATCGCGAACTTCGGGAACGGGGTCGACAACATCGACGTTGCGACCGCGCTCCAGCGCGGCATCACGGTGACGAACACGCCGGGCGTGCTGACCGAAGATACCGCCGACATGACCATGGCGCTGATCCTCGCGGTACCGCGCCGGCTCGCCGAAGGCTCGGTGGTGCTGACCGGCGACACCGAATGGACCGGCTGGACGCCCACCTGGATGCTCGGCCACCGCATCTGGGGCAAGCGCCTCGGCATCATCGGCATGGGACGCATCGGACAGGCGGTGGCGCGCCGCGCGCGCGCCTTTGGCCTGCAGATCCATTATCACAACCGCAAGCGCGTTGCGCCGCAGATCGAGGAGGACCTCGAGGCGACCTATTGGGAAAGCCTCGACCAGATGCTCGCGCGCATGGACATCATCTCGATCAATTGCCCGCACACGCCCGCGACCTATCACCTGCTGTCGGCGCGGCGGCTGAAGTTGCTGCGGCATGACGCTTATATCGTCAACACGGCACGCGGCGAGGTGATCGACGAGAACGCGTTGACCCGGATGATCGAGGCGGGCGAGATCGCGGGCGCAGGCCTCGACGTGTATGAGCACGAGCCTGCGGTCAATCCGAAGCTCGTCAAGCTTGCGCGCGCCGGAAAGGTCGTGATCCTGCCGCATATGGGCTCGGCGACGATCGAGGGCCGCGTCGACATGGGCGACAAGGTGATCATCAACATCAGGACCTTCATGGACGGCCATAGACCGCCGGACCGTGTGCTACCATCAATGTTATGACGGACACGGTCCGGCGGCCGTTCTTCCGGCAAGATTGCCGCCGGACCGGGTCCTGCCCTCAATGCTCTAGGAGTCTGGTTGTCCCCATGAATGCGGCTCGTTTGTCTCTCATCAGCTTTGTTCTCGCGGCGCTTGCTGCGTCCGTCGTCCCGGCATACGCGCAGGCAATGACCGTGGACGAGTTCCGTCGTGAGCTGGTCGGCGTCCCGCTCTGCGGCACGCCCGAAAGCGGCCCGCTGGCCGGCAAATCGTTGTGTACGGTGCATCTCCCCGACGGGACAGCGATTCTGGCGGGGGCGGGGCTGGTCGTTTACGGAATCTGGGAGGCGGATGGAGGGAAGATCTGCCGCCGCAATGCCAGCGATTCGGCCGACAAGAAGCGCTGTGTGACCTACGAGCGGGTCGACCGTACCCACTTCCGCAACAGCGACGGCGTCGGCTTCTGTCTCGGCCCTTGCGACAACGACAAGCAGTAGCGTCACGCGGCTGCGGCGCTTTGGCCGAGGGAGTAGCGCCGCTGCCAGCTTGGCGTATCATCGCGCGGCAGATTCGCGCGGGGACTCCCAGGATGCGTGTCATTTTCACGGGTATTGCGCTTGTCGGCTTGCTGGCGGGCTCGGCGCTCGCGGCTACGAAGCTCACGCCGAAGGAAATCCAGGCGGAGTTTTTCGACGGCAAGCCGTTTACCGCTGCGACGACGTCGGGCACCAAGTTCAAGCTCACGTTCGCACCGGACGGCAAGGTGATCCGCGAGCCGCAGGACAAGGCAGGCCAGAAAGGCGAGGGGACGTGGAAGCTGTCGAAGGAAGGCTTCTGCACCCAATGGAAGGGCAGCGCCTCGAATTGCTACACGATCGTCAACGTCGACAAGAACAAGTGGTCCGTCGTCAAGGGTGCCGCGACCGTCGCAGTGTGGAGTAAATGAAAACTCCTCATCCTGAGGAGGGCGCGAAGCGCCCGTCTCGAAGGATGGCCACACACTCCTGCGCATGCCGCCATCCTTCGAGACGCGTTGCTGCGCAACGCTGCTCAGGATGAGGGCTGGTGGCTCGACAAATCCCTGATCGTCGGGTTCTCGCCGGAGAGCGGATTGTTCGGATCCCATGCGTAGCCGATGGTCTCGACGCGCATGTCGCGCGCGTCGAACATCAGATAACGGCCGACGAGGCCGGTGCCGAATCCGACGATCTCGCGGATCACCTCCAGCGCCATCATTGAACCGAGCACGCCGGTGAGCGCGCCGAGGATGCCAGCTTCGGCGCACGCGGGAATCGAGCCCGGCGACGGAGCAACCGGAAACAGGCAGCGATAGCTTGGATTTGGCTTGCCATCCCGTCCACGCTCGTGCGCCCGGATCGTCGTGAGCGTGCCGTCGAACACCCCCAGTGTCGCGGTCACCAGCGGCTTCTTCGCGAAGTAGCACGCGTCGGACACGAGATAGCGCGTTTCGAAATTGTCCGATCCGTCAGCGACGAGATCGTAGTCCGCCACCAGATCAAGCGCGTTCGCGGCACTGAGGCGGAACGCGTGCGTCTCCACGGTCACACGCGGATTGAGCCGCGCGATCATGGCGGCCGCGCTCGCCACCTTGGGTTTGCCGATATCGGATGTGCCATGAATAACCTGCCGCTGCAGATTGGAGAGCGACACGACATCGTCGTCGACCACGCCGAGCGTTCCGACTCCGGCAGCCGCCAGATACATCAGCACCGGCGCGCCGAGCCCGCCCGCACCGATCACCAGAACGCGCGCATTCTTCAGCGTGGCCTGGCCCGGCCCGCCGATCTCGCGCAGCACAATGTGCCGCGCGTAACGTTCCAGTTCGTCGGGGCTCAGCACCGTTGCACCATCGTCGTGATCCGTTAGGCTTGGGCTCTATATCACGAGGTGCGCGATGCGGCTCGCCGGGGCCCTGCTGACTTGTCTTTTGGCCGCAGGCTTCGCTGCCGCGGAGCCGGCCAAACAGCAGGCCGGCAAAGCGGCGCCCGCGAAGAAGGCGACCAAAAGCAAAGCCCCCAAGGCCGACCACAAGTCCGCTCTCGACGCCATTGCGGCCTCCTATACGGCAATCCCGCTCGCCGAGCGCATCGCGATCCAGAACGATCTGGCCTGGACCGGCGATTACAACGGCATGATCAACGGCGAGTTCGGCGAGCGCGCGATCGCCGCCGTCAAGGCTTTCCAGAAGCGCAATGGCGGCAAGGAGACCGGCGTGCTGAATCAGCCGGAACGTGCGGCGCTTAGCGCCGCCGCCAAGCCGAAGCAGGAGGTGGTCGGCTGGCGCATGGTGCAGGACATGATCACCGGGGCACGCCTCGGCATTCCTGCGAAGCTGATGCCGAACACGAACGTAAGCGGCGGCATCAGCAAGTGGTCCTCGTCGCGCGGCGAGGTGCAAGCCGAGACGTTTCGCATCGCGCAGCCCGGAGCGCTTGGCCCCATTTTCGAGCGCATGAAGAAGGAGCCGGCGGGGCGCAAGACCGAGTACAGCGCGCTGCGGCCGGATTTCTTCGTCATCTCCGGGCTGCAGAACCTGAAGAAGTTCTATCTGCGCGCACAATTGCGCGGCGACGAAGTACGCGGTTTCACGGTGCTTTACGATCAGGCCATGGCCGGCATCATGGAGCCGGTCGTGGTCGCGATGTCGAGCGCTTACGTGGCGTTTCCCGGAGGGTCGGCCCCGCCGCCGCGCCGGAAAGTCGAATATGCGAGTGGCGTTGCGGTCGGCCCCGGCCACATCCTCACCAGCCGCGATGCGCTCGATGGCTGCAACATCATTACGCTTGCGGGGATCGGCGGGGCTGATCGCGTCGCCGAAGACAAGGACAAGGGGCTTGCGCTGTTGCGCGTCTACGGCTCGCCCCTCAAGCCGGTTGCGCTCGCGGGTGAGAATTCGAAAGGCGACGTGACGCTCGTCGGTGTCGCCGACCCGCAAGCGCAGGGCGGCGGCGGCGCGGTCAGTGCCGTGAAGGCGCACGTGAGCGAAACACTGGGCCTCGATCCGGCGCCGGCCGTTGGCTTCGATGGGGCGGCCGCACTAGATGCGCAGGGCAGGCTCGCCGGCATTGCTTCGCTGAAGATCCCTCTTGTTGCCGGGGCGGCGCCGACGCCGGTCACCAGCGCCACGCTGATGCCGGTCGAGACGGTGCGCAATTTCCTCGACGCGCAGAACGTCGCGCCTGCGCCTGCTGTTGTCGCCGGAGTGGACGCCGCGAAGGCATCGGTCGTGCGCGTAATTTGCGTGCGGAAGTAGCTACCGATTCTCGAACTTCGCCGGCCGCTTTTCGATGAAGGCCGCCATGCCTTCCTTCTGATCGTGGGTCGCAAACAGCGCCTGGAAGGTGCGGCGCTCGAAGCGGATGCCCTCGGCGAGCGTCGTCTCGAACGCGCGGTTCACCGCTTCCTTCGCGGTCATCACGGCGACCAGCGACATGGAGGCGATGGTTTCGGCGCATTTCATCGCCTCGTCCATCAGGCTCGCGGCCGGTACGA
>Ga0310810_10009686_pt1 | contig 11162 bp, 9 predicted proteins | sample NCmetagenome_FD_207641 | JGI IMG/M metagenome (GOLD analysis project Ga0310810, IMG submission 207641) | Soil microbial communities from experimental microcosm in Duke University, North Carolina, United States - NC | ecosystem: Engineered > Artificial ecosystem > Soil microcosm > Unclassified ... | reverse complement strand
CATGGGTACAAGCACGCCGCCCATCACCGGGACCGCTGCCAGGTTCGTCAGGAGTCCCAACCACGACACCTGGTTGAAATAGAAGGCCACCAGTGGAATCGTGGTGATAGTCACGACGGCGCTCATGATGAGCGCCTCCGTTGCCCACAGCCTGACGCTGGCTAATCTCGGCGGCTTGTCGATGTCCTCCTCTTCGCGGCAAGACGATTGCGACAGCCTCCAGCCGACGGCACCCACGGACAGAAACGAGAGCTGGAACGAAATGTCGTAAATGACCTTCGGATCGTGCAGAACGATCGCCAACGCAGCTGCTCCCAGCGCATGAAATATCCGCTGTTCATACCCGAGCCATTTCGCCGCCAGCGCGACGAACACCATTACAAGCGATCTGACGGTCGCCACTTCCGCTCCGGCCAGACAGGCATAGACGGTTGCCGGGAAGAGAGTCACAGCGGCGGCGAGCCTCGTCGGTGTAACGCGGCGGGATATTCGCAGCAGCCACGAGGCCGGCAGCCATAAGCAGCCGTGCTTGATCAGACTGAACGAGAGCATGGCGACCAGACCCAGATGGCTGCCGGAGATCGACAACAAATGAACCGTGCCGGTAATCATGAACTGATCGCGCACGTCGGGATCAAGATATCCCCGTTCTCCGATCACAACCCCGAGAAAGAGGCCCAATGCAGGCGGTTCGAGACTATTCAGCGCGGAAAGCCGGATGGCATCCCGCCAACGGTCGACTCGATTCCAGACTTTCCAACGGAGGCTCTCGTTACCGGATTCCAATACTTCGATCGCCTCGAGGCCATTGACGGATGCCACGGCGTCGATCCCCTGCTGCTCCAAGTAGGCCGCATAGTTGAACCCGCCGGGATTCAAAGACCCGGTTGGGCTCCGCAGTTTGGCTCGAAGGGAGATTCGATCACCTTGAAAAATGCGTCGGTCCGCTGCACGCCAGGTCAATCGGAGGAGGAGCGATCGGCCGCCTTGTTCTGCATCGCACCGGACAACCATCAGCATGCGGCCCGGCGAATATTGGACAGGGGCAACGACGCGCCCGATGCACGATTGAAACGTTTCAGATTCAGACTCGTGAAAGGTCGCCTTTGAGCGCCCTTCGACGGCCTGAAACCAGTACAGAATCCCGCACAGCACACAGGCGAACAAAGCCGTCGCCGCAACGGCTGGAATGCGTCCCTTGGCTTCGAGCAGGGAAAGTCCAATTGCGAGGAGGCAAAGGAAGACGGAGACCGCCAGGGGGTAGTAAGGAATGAGTGCTCCCAGGACCAGGCCACCGATGAAGGCAAACGCCAGGAAGGGGAGCATAGCTTCCGTTCAATGACGATCTACAACTGCGACTGTGCAGGTAACTAACTGAGGTGGGCCGTGACGATCCGTGCCAACCGATCGGCCTCTTCACGGATGAGACTGTCCTGTTCTCCTTCGATCATGATCCGCAGCAAAGGCTCGGTGCCTGAGTATCGGACGAGGACGCGGCCGCTGCCGTTGAACCGCCGCTCGCTTTCGCTGATCGCCTGCTGCAGATCCGGAATGCTGGCCAAATTGGGTTTCTTCGAGACTTTGACGTTGAGCAATACTTGTGGCACGGCCGTCATCGCTTTCGCCAGTTCGGAAAGCGGTTGTTCCGTTCGTTTCATGAGCGAGAGGACTTGCAGAGAGGAAATCAGTCCGTCGCCGGTGGTGTTGTGGTCCAAAAAGATGAAGTGGCCCGACTGTTCTCCACCAAAATTATATCCGTCCACCATCATGCGCTCAAGCAAATAGCGGTCGCCGACAGCCGTCCGGACCAACGTGATGCCGGCGCGGTTCAGCGCCAGTTCTAGTCCGAAGTTGCTCATGACGGTGCCGACCACGGTCTGTTTGGCCAGAAGGCCGAGACGATGCAGGTCGAGGCCGAGCGCGGCCATGATGTGATCGCCGTCGATGATATTCCCCTGTTCGCAGACAAAAATGGCACGGTCGGCATCTCCGTCCAGCGCGATGCCAAGGTCCGCTCCATACTCCTTCACGGCGCGTTGCAAGAGCTCAGGATGGACTGCGCCGCACCCCGCATTGATGTTCATCCCGTCTGGCTTGTTGCCGATGACGTCGACTTTGGCCCCAAGTTCGCGAAGGACGGTTGGCGCGACCTTGTACGCGGCGCCGTTGGCGCAATCAACCACGAGTTTGATGCCTTGAAAATCCAGCTCTCGAGGCAGGGACCGCTTCACAAATTCAATGTAACGCCCTTCGGCGTCGTCGATCCGGAACGCCTTACCGATCGCATCGGCGGTTGGACGATGATGGGCGATCTCATTGGAAACGATCAATTGTTCCATTCTCGCTTCAATTTCATCGGGAAGCTTAAGGCCGTCTTTCGAGAAAAACTTGATGCCGTTGTCTTGATAGGGATTATGTGAGGCGGAAATCATCACGCCGGCGTCGGCGCGCAGGCTCCGCGCCAAAAAGGCGATCGCAGGCGTCGGCATGGGACCGACGAGAAGCACGTCCACGCCCATGGAGCAGATGCCGGACAACAACGCGGCTTCCAGCATATAGCCCGAGACCCGTGTGTCCTTGCCAATGACAATCTGGTGACGCCCGGCCCTGCGCATGAAGATGTGCGCGGCGGCGCGTCCCAACTGCATTGCCGTTTCGCTGGTCATCGGCTCGAGATTCGCGGTGCCTCGAACGCCGTCTGTCCCGAAGAGCTTACGCATGTTGTGCTCGCATTCCAGTGGATAATCGCTCCGCAAGCGCGGCGGCGACATTGGCGACATCCTTCATCGGCGCGACGTCATGGACACGAAGAATGTTCGCCCCCTGCTCGACCGCCAAGGCCACCACGGCTGCAGTTCCCCATCCGCGGGCCTCAACGGATTGCCGGGTCAATTGTCCGATGAATCCTTTTCTCGATGGACCAATTAGCAGCGGATATCCCAATTCCTTCAACACATGTAGATTCGCGAGCAGATCCAGATTATGTGTGAGAGTCTTTCCAAATCCGATCCCAGGGTCAAGTACAATCCTGTTTCTTGCCACTCCACGCTCGATCGCGAACCGTGCCCGTGCGGCCAAAAACCGTGCAACCTCTCCGATCACATCGTCGTAATGGGGAGCGTGCTGCATGGTTTGAGGACTCCCCTGCATGTGCATCAACGCAAGACTGGCTCCTGCTTTCGCCACAATTTCGACCATGGCGCTGTCGCCGCGGAGAGCGGTCACGTCGTTGACCATGACGGCCCCGACGTCAATGGCGGCTGTGGCTACCTCCGCTTTCGACGTATCCACCGAAATCGGGACGGACACAGCCTTCGCGACAGCCGCGACAACGGGAATAAGCCGACGGCGCTCCTCCTGCTCATCCACCGGCTGCGCCCCAGGCCTGGTCGATTCCGCCCCAATATCCAAGAGGTCGGCACCTTCTCCGACCAGTCGTATGGCATGTTCGACCGCACGCTGAGGATCGTAAAACTGCCCTCCGTCAGAGAAAGAATCGGGGGTCACATTGATGATACCCATCAACAAGGGGCGATCGAGAGCAAGTCGCTGTCCTTTGAGCTGGAAATCCATCGAGGTGCCCATGTATTGCTACTACACCAGCACTGTATCCCTGTTATGACAAAGATACAATTGCGTATCTCCCAGGACACAGGTGCGCAGTCCTATCTATTTGTAATCACGCGACTCCGACGGGATCGCTTCTTTTGTTGATACGACAGACGATCCGCTGCAACTCCAGTACCCTGGAGTCACAGCGTTTTGCCGCAAGTTAGGCAGGCACGGTCTGCGAGGAGTTCTGCATCAAGATCTGATCGATCTCTGGAGCATCGAGCACTTCTTTCTCGAGGAGGGCCTCCGCGAGCGCCTTGAGGCTTCTCATGTGTTCTGTGAGCAACCGCTTCGCCCGTTCGTAATTCTCAGTGACCAGTCGCTTAATCTCCAGATCGATTTCGAGAGCGACTTGATCGCTGAAATCCCGCTTGGTGGTGAGCTCCCGACCGAGGAAAATCTCTTCTTCCTTTCGGCCGAACGTCAACGGGCCGAGCTTTTCGCTCATGCCCCATTCGCACACCATTTTTCTTGCGAGATCGGTCGCGCGCTCAATATCGTTGCCAGCCCCGGTCGTGATGTGTTTCAACACGAGTTCTTCAGCCACCCGCCCACCCATGAGAATCGCCAGGTTGTTGTAGAGGAAGTCCTTTGAGTAGTTGTGGCGATCGTCGGTCGGCAGCTGCATCGTCACCCCAAGCGCTCGTCCGCGTGGAATAATCGTCACCTTGTGCACCGGATCGGTGCCGGGCAACAGCTTCGCCATGAGGGCATGCCCGGCCTCGTGGTAGGCCGTCGTGCGCTTCTCCTCATCGCTCAAAATCATGCTCTTGCGCTCAGCGCCCATCAGGACCTTGTCCTTGGCCATCTCGAAGTCGATGACCTCTACTTCCTTCTTGTTCTGACGGGCGGCCCACAGCGCCGCCTCATTGACGAGATTTTCCAAGTCCGCCCCCGAGAAGCCTGGGGTGCCTCGGGCGATTTTTTCCAGCTCGACGTTCGACGCAATCGGGACCTTCTTGGTGTGCACTTTCAGAATTTCCGAACGCCCGCGCAAATCCGGGCGATTGACGACGACCTGGCGGTCGAAGCGTCCCGGCCTGAGCAATGCGGGATCCAGGACATCCGGCCGGTTGGTTGCCGCGATCAGAATGACGCCTTCCGTCGTATCGAACCCGTCCATTTCCACGAGCAACTGATTCAGGGTCTGCTCGCGCTCGTCGTGCCCGCCGCCCAAGCCGGCTCCCCTAAGACGACCGACCGCATCGATTTCGTCGATGAAAATAATGCAGGGGGCATGCTTTTTCCCCTGCTCGAAGAGATCGCGCACGCGGGAGGCCCCGACGCCGACGAACATTTCGACGAAATCCGAACCGCTGATGCTGAAGAAGGGAACGCCGGCTTCTCCGGCAATGGCTTTTGCCAACAGTGTTTTGCCCGTCCCGGGAGGGCCGACGATCAACACGCCTTTCGGAATGCGTCCGCCGAGCTTCTGGAACTTGCGAGGGTCTTTCAAGAATTCGATGATTTCGAGCACCTCTTCCTTGGCTTCATCGATCCCTGCGACGTCTGAAAACGTCACCTTCTTGCGTTCCTCGGTGAGCATCCTGGCCCGACTTTTCCCGAACGATAATGCCTTGTTGCCGCCGATCTGCATCTGGCGCATCAAGAAGAACCAGAGTCCGAGAAAGAGAACGAACGGTCCCCATGTGACAAGGAAGGTGATGTACCAAGGACTCTCATCGGGCGGCTTGGCTTCGATCTGAACGCCCTTTTCCCGCAGCACTTTGACAAAGTCTGGATATTCGGCGGTAAATGTTCGGATGCGGGTCTTATCCTTGAGGACGGCGCTGACGTGATTGGACTTGATGATGACTTTTTCGATGTCCCCTTTGTCGAGTTTCGCCATGAAGTCGCTGAAAATCACTTCTTCTTCCGGCGCGTGAGTCGGGACGCTGAACAGATTGAACAACAAGATCATGAACAGGCCGACAACGACCCAGAAGAGCAAATTTTTTGCCCTGGAATTCATCCACTTCTCCTTGTGGCAGGTCCCCTCAACTCACGAGCAAATCCGCGAGCTTGAGTGATGTTACCACAGGGCTCTTCACACTGACAACCTCGAGCCATCTATTCCTGCTCGGCCTCCATATCGAGAACAGCCAGGTAGGGAAGGTTCCGATATTTCTGTTGATAATCAAGCCCGTATCCCACCACATATTTATTGGGAATCTTGAAGCCGATGTAATCGAGGGGCACGTCGATCGTTCGCCGCTCAGGCTTGCTCAAGAGGGTGCAGACTTTCACCGATCTCGGCTTCTGCTTGGCGAGGGTCTTGGTCAAGTACTGCACCGTCAATCCGGAGTCGACGATATCCTCGACGAGCAGTACATCCTTTCCCTTGATGTCCTCGGTCAGCTCGGTGATCACTTTCACCTTGCCGGTGGTTTTGGACTGGCTGCCATAACTGGTAACGATCAAGAAATCCACACGCATCGGAATTCGAATGGCCCGGGCCAGGTCTGCATAAAAGGCATACGCGCCCTTCAACACTCCGATCAAGACGAGGTCCTTGCCCGTGTAGTCAGTCGAAATCTGCTTGCCGAGTTCCTTGATGCGTGCACGCATTCCCTCTTGCGTAACGATCGGTCGACCGAATATCCGCTCCATCCCTACTCGGCTCCTTCGTTCCCCGCATGTGATTGCACCGTGGCCACCAGACAGCGGGACGTGCTCTTCCGCGCCACAAACCGTTCATCTTCCCGCCGGCCAACCACCCATAGAATCCCCTCAGGCGCGACCAAAAGCGGGATCCGCGTGCGTTCGTCCCGGGTCAACTTCAAATCGGTGAATAGATCTTGTAATTTCTTGCTTTTTCCACCCATGCCGCGCGGATGAAAGCGGTCGCCTGCCTGCCACGGTCTTAGCATGAGCGGCAGTGACAGACGCGCCATGTCAAATACGGCGCGTTCGCGCGACCGATGCTTGAGGAACGGCTCCGCCGCCCGTCTGGTCATCTCTTGTACATGAATTTCCTGCGCGGTGCCAGGCCAATGCACTGTAGAAGGAAGGGCCACGGGCATCGGACCCGCCAGCGCCATCGTCAACCGGCGGTCTGAAGTCCGATCCTGCGCATGCCGCCTGGTGACGAGCACGCGTTCGCGATTTCGAATCACGTCAATTCCGCGCAGCGACACTCGTTGCCCTTTGTATTTGCCGGAGAGAAACCGCAGCACACCGTCGACTACGCATACGCTTGGCGCCCGATGCTCAGCATCGGTGAGTTTGAGCATGTGGCGGACGAGCCGGCGCTTGAGCGCGTCGGGAAGAGAAGTCACGGCCTGCCGTTCGAAGCGCTGATTGCCTCCGGCATCCACCATAATCAACGATCGGTACAATTCAGCGACCACTTGCTCAAGGTAGGCATCGTCGGCTCGTAACACATCGGCCTGACGCTCCAACAAGCGTACGATCCCCGGCGTGATGTCTTCCATCACCGGCAAAAGGTCGCGTCGAACGCGGTTTCGGCGGTAGAGTCCGGTGAGGTTACTGCTGTCTTGTCGATACGACAAACCCTCCTGCTTGAGATATGCCAGTATGTCTTCCCGGGTGGTCTTCAGCAGCGGACGCACGATCATACGTTCGCGCATGAAGGGCATGCCCGCCAGTCCCGTCAGCCCCGCTCCTCGGAGCATCCATAACAACATGGTCTCGGCCTGATCGTTGGCGGTGTGACCCGTGACGATCCGATCGGCCGGGAGTTCGTGCGCCAGCGATTTCATGGCCTCATAACGCGCCCAGCGTGCCAATACTTGAAGTGAGGAGCCTCGAGGTTCCTTAGAGAGGACAGGCCGCCTGATGATCAATGGAATGTTCCTGGTCCGGCAGAACGAAGAGACGAACGCCTCGTCGCCGTCGGACTCGACGCCGCGAAGACCATAGTTGAAGTGCACGACGGTGAGCTTGAGCCGCCAGGACGGAGCGAGGCCCGCCAGCAGCGCCAACAGCGCGATTGAATCCGGTCCGCCTGAAACCGCCACCAGCAAGTGCTGACCGGATTCGAACAAACGGCGTTCCTCGATCGTCCTCACCACTTGATCCAGCAAAGCCGGCCGCGTTCGCATGGCATGCGTCCTCATGGCTGGCGAAACCCTTTCGTATGACGGCGCAGGCTGGCCTTTGCGCGTTCAACGTCCTTTGCAATTTGAGCGGCGAGTTCCTGCGCCGAAGCAAAGGTGTGGTCGCCTCGAAGGCGCTCGATGAATTCGACGGCGATCGACTTGCCGTAGAGATTGTCCTGATGGTTGAGCAGATTGACCTCGATTAATCGCTCTCCGGCCCCGAACGTCGGTCGGCTGCCGATGTAGACGACCGCATCGTACGAGTGTTCGTCGTACGAGGCTCGCGCGGCATAGACGCCGTCCGGAGGAGTCACCCGCTCAGGCGGAATCCGGAGATTCGCCGTCGGCCAGCCGAGCGCTTGGCCCTGCTGCATGCCCGAGATCACCGAGCCGGTCAGGCCGTATGGCCGGCCCAACAACGCCGCTGCCTCTTCCATTTCTCCCGCCTGAATCAACGTTCGGATTCTGGTGGAGCTGACCACGCCGCCGTCGAGGAGCACGGGACTGACCGGGTGCACCGTGAACCCCAGCGACGCGCCGAATCGTTCCAGATCGGCGATGCGTCCGGCCCGTCCCTTTCCAAAGGCGAAATGTTCGCCGACAAACAGCTCCGCGGCGCTGAGGCGACGGTGGAGCACTTCTTTCGCAAATTCCTCGGGCGTCATGGCCGCCAAAGCCGGGGTAAATTCAAGAAACACGACTTCGTTCACACCGGCAGCCTTGAAGCGTTCGAGTTTTTCCTCCGGACTGGTGAGAAATCGCAGTTCCACATGAGGCGCCAGCACTCTAACGGGGTGGGGATCGAAGGTGAGCACAATCGCCGTGCCGCCGGCTTCGCGGGCCCGCGTCACGACTGACTGTAAGAGGGAGCGATGGCCGCGGTGATGACCGTCGAAGTTTCCGATGGTGACCACTGGGTGCTGTCTTGAACGGACGTCTCCGAGGCCGCGCGTCACCGTAAAGAACATCGTCAGTTGAGAGAGCGCGCCGCGTCCTTGGCGAAGTAGGTCAAGATCAGGTCCGCTCCGGCACGCTTGATCGCGAGAAGCGATTCCAACATGGCCCGCGATTCGTCCAGCCAGCCGGCCTTTCCGGCCGCCTTGATCATGCTGTACTCGCCGCTCACCTGATAGGCGGCGACGGGCAAGGTTGTGTGCGCTCTGGCGGCGGCAATGACGTCGAGATAGGGCAGCGCAGGTTTCACCATCACGATATCGGCGCCTTCCTCCACGTCCAAGGTGATTTCGCGAATGGCTTCGCGACGGTTGGCCGGATCCATCTGATAGGACTGACGATCGCCGAACTGCGGAGCGGATCCCGCGGCGTCGCGGAACGGCGCATAAAAACACGACGCGAATTTCGCCGCGTAGGCCATAATCGGCAGTTCCGGATAGCCGGCGCGGTCCAATGCGGACCTGATTGCGGCGACACGTCCGTCCATCATGTCCGACGGCGCCACCATATCGGCGCCGGATTCGGCGTGCGTCTTTGCCATGGCGCACAGACAGTCCAGCGTTTCGTCGTTGAGGATGCGGCCGTCCTTGATGATGCCGCAATGGCCATGAGTGGTGTATTCGTCAATGCAGACATCTGTAATGACGAGCAGGCCGGGGACATGGTCTTTCACGGTCGTGATCGCGCGCTGGACAATCCCGTTCGGGTCATAACCCGAAGTGCCCCGCTCGTCCTTGTGGTCGGGGATTCCGAAGAGCATGATCGCCGGAATGCCAAGGCGGGCCACCTCCCCTGCTTCCTTGACCAGCAGATCGATGGACAGTCTGAATTGTCCGGGCATGGAAGCAATCTCCCGACGCTGATCTTTTCCTTCCATGACGAACATCGGATAAATGAGGTCGGCAGCCGACAAGCGGGTCTCACGCACCATGCGGCGCATGCCTTCATGCTGCCGGAGCCGTCTCAGCCGTTGGGTGGGAAAGGCCATTGCTTACTTCCTCGGCAGATTCGTCAAAAACACGACCAGATCGCGGACCGAAATCATCCCGACCAGCTTTCCGTCGCGCGACACGCCCAAATGTCGGACATGGGCCTGCGCCATCAAATCGTTTGCATCCAAGAGCGTTTTGTTCTCCTCGACATGATCTGCTCAACGGTGGTTTTGTTGGGATCGCTGCCGGACGCCACGATCCGCCGCATCATGTCCGTGTCTGTGAGTATGCCGATGATGTCCTTTTGATTGGTAACAAACAGACTGCCAATGCCGCGGTCGCGCATGATGCGCGCAGCCGCCTGCGCGTTCGTATCGCGCTCCACCGTGACAAACTTCTCCTTCGGAACCATGAACGATTTCACCGGAACCATGAAGACCTCCTGTAAACTGGTAAAAGCGGCCGATATAGCTACCGCGACGCAGGAACCGCCACGCGAGCCCCCTCGCTGTAGTATCGAACAATGGCCTGGGCCAGGGCCGGCACTGTATTTTCGCCCGGCACGATCGCGACCGGCAATCCATATTCTTCCGCCGTCCTGGCGGTGATAGGCCCGATGCAGGCGATGGTCGTTTTTGTTCCCAGCCGGCGCGCTTCTCCGGCTCCGCCGAGCAATTCGACGAAGTTCGACACGGTCGAAGAACTGGTGAACGAAATCACATCGATCGCGCCCGCCTGAATCTCTTCTTTAAGCTGGCTCAAGTCCGATTTCGGAAGCACAGTTCTATACACGGGTACGACGTCCACGGTGGCTCCCTGGGCTCGCAATTGCTCGGGCAACAGCTCCCTGGCGACCTCGGCGCGCGGAATGAGAACTTTGGCTCCAGTGAGTTTATGCTGGCTCATCGCAGCCACCATGCCTTCGGCCTGGTATTCGGACGGGATCAGGTCTGCGGTCAATCCGTATCGGCCCAATTCGTCCGCAGTCCGCGGGCCGATGGCTCCAATCCGCAGATGCGCGAGCGCGCGGGCATCCTTTCGAACCCGCTTGAGCCGCTCCATAAACGGAGCGATTCCATTGACGCTCGTGAAAATCAGCCACGAATAACTGCTCAGTCTAGCAATGGCCTGATCTAGAGCTTCCCAGCTGGGAGGCGGGACCGTCTTGATGGTCGGAGCGCTCACGGGCTCGGCCCCATAGGCGGCCAGCAGCCGGGCAAATTCTCCTGCCTGCTCCCTGGCCCGGGTGAGCACGATCCGCTTGCCGAACAGCGGCCGCTTCTCGAACCAGTTCAATTGCTCCCGCAGCTTCACGACCTCGCCCACCACGATAACAGTGGGTGGTTCCAATGCGGCTTCTGCCGTTTTGGCGACGATGTCTCTCAGGGTGCCGATGACGGTGCGTTGCTCGGGTTTCGTGCCCCAGCGCACTGCAGCGACCGGTGTGTCTGCCGGCCTTCCGTCGTCAAGGAGACGTGAGACGATCATCGGGAGCGTTTTCATCCCCATCATGAAGACCAGCGTTCCGGACGTGGCCGCCAGCTTCGGCCAGTCGATGACGGTGGTGCCTTTAGAGGGATCTTCGTGACCGGTTACCACCGTC
>Ga0310810_10009685_pt1 | contig 11162 bp, 3 predicted proteins | sample NCmetagenome_FD_207641 | JGI IMG/M metagenome (GOLD analysis project Ga0310810, IMG submission 207641) | Soil microbial communities from experimental microcosm in Duke University, North Carolina, United States - NC | ecosystem: Engineered > Artificial ecosystem > Soil microcosm > Unclassified ... | reverse complement strand
CTGGAGCATGAGATGAGCAGAGGCAATTCCTACAGGATCTTTTAAATCTTCGTAAATAGCCAATGCCTCTGTTGCGTACTGAATGGCCTGGAGGGAAGCACCATTTTGGCCGTTAAAGGATGCAAGAACTGCATTGCAATCGGCTTCTCCCTTTTTGTACCTAATTTTTCGGGCAAGCTCAAGACCTTGTTTTCCATATTTATCATTGCCTGGTTGTGCCGAAGCATTGCAAAGCACAGCCAGCGCATTCACTTCCGTAGTATCTTGATTGTGCCGGTTAACGAGTTGCTTCAGGCTGTCAATGAAAATTTCCTGCGCATAAAGAGTATGCATTAAATGGAGGAAAAAAACAGTAAAAATGAAGCTCTTCATCAAGTGTAATTTAATCATAACACGATAGTAACCTTTCTTCCCCGCTTTCGCCAGGTATTGCCAGGTCCTCGCCTTCAGGGCTTCGGCGGGTAAGCCCTCGCCTGCGTTTGATTTTATTTCGCCGCCACGTGTTTTAACATTGGTCCGAATCAAGATTTTCGGAATTATTGTTTATGTGATATTGGTGTGATCGGTAATTGAATGATAAAGTCCGTGCCTTTTCCTTCTTTTGATTCAACTTTGATTTCACCACCATGTGATTTCACAATATCATAAGCCAGGCTCAATCCTAAACCGGTTCCTTGTCCCGTTGGTTTTGTAGTGAAGAAAGGTTGAAAGATTTTGTCAAGTAATCGTTCCGGGATACCACTACCATTATCCTTCACGGTTATTTTAATACCACCATTTTGACTTTCGGTTTTGACGGATACTACCGGTTTAAAATGTTCGATACCGGGTTTAAGTTTTTCATTAACCGCGTAAAAAGCGTTGTTATAAAGGTTCAATAAAACCCGGCCAATATCCTGGGGGATGATGTTCAATTTCTCAATGGACGGATCAAAATCTGTTTGTAGCTCTACATTGAACGCTTTGTCCCGGGCGCGCATGCCCTGTCTACCGGACAGGCAGGCATGACAGGAGAGGCGAAGGTATTCATCGGCCAGCGCATTGATATCGGTGAGTTCTTTTTGCCCGCCACTTATCCTTGAATGTAGTAACATTCCTTTTACTATGGCGTCCGCTCTTTTGCCATGATACTTTATCTTTTCGTTGTTCTGATAAACATCGTCCAACAGTTTCGCCCTTTCTTCGAATTTCGTCCCGATGGCTATCGGGATCAAGTTTTCGGATTTCAATTCCTGGATCAATTCATTATTTAATTCGGAAAAATTGTTCACAAAATTCAATGGATTTTGTATCTCATGGGCAATGCCTGCTGTGAGTTCACCAAGAGAAGCCATTTTTTCTGACTGGATAAGTTGCGCCTGGGTGGATTTCAATTCCGTTAATGTGCTTTCTACTTTTGCTTTTTGTTGTTGAAGTAAAGAGTTCGTTTTTTGTTTGGTCCGGTTATTTTTGAATAATATACCTGCTATGACCAGTAGGACAAAAATGCCACCCGCGAGAGAATACATTTTTAAGCGGTTTTGAAATTTCAGTTCAGAGGCTTCAATCTCTTTTTGTTTTTCCCGTTCTTTAATGGCAAGGTTTTGAATTGCCGTGGTCTTTTCAAGGCTGAACAAGCTATCTTTAACGGCGACCGCCGTCCTTAAATATTTTAATGCACTGTCACCTTTGTTTTGGGAGCCGTAAATGTGGGCAAGCATATTGGAGGCTCTTAACAAACCAAGCGGGTACCTCCTTTCTATTCTTTCTGATAGTGCGTTTTTTGAATACCAAATAGCAGAGTCGAAATTATTTTTTGCCTTGTACACGTCGGCAATCCCATTATAATTATCAATCAGTTCTGCTTCAGCATGATTTTTTAGTGAAACGGATATACCATCCCGGTAAAGAACCAGCGCAGAGTCATAATAAGCTTTACCCGTATAGGCATCTCCCAAAATACTAAGTATGTTTCCTTCTCCTGAGCTCTTAAATTGTTCGTATGCTTTTTTTGAGTATAGCAGGGCAGAATCCGGCTCATTCAACTTGTGATACCCCATCGAGAGATCTCTCCATCCGTAAGGCATTTCCCTGGGCGTTGCTGATTTCATAGCGTCATGTGTATAGTTCAGGAAGGTATTATACTCACCGAGGTAATAATAAGAGTAAGCTACCAGGCTCGTCGCCCACGGGATGTCGGAGGGACTGATTTTTTTGGCAAGAGACAATGTTTTAAATGCGTAGTCTAATCCCAGGGGGTAATTCCCGGCATATTGTAAGGAAATAGCCAAATTCCCTTCTGAGAAGAGAATTCCTTTTTCATAATTTAATTTTTCTGACAGTTGTAAAGCCTGTTGTCCATAGGTTATTGCTGTATCCGGGTGATAGAATGAATACAAATTGGTTAACCCGGCAAGTATTTGTATTTTAATGGTATCCTCCTTTGCAATAGTTAATAGCCTTTTCAGGCTATCAATATAAAATTGGTTTGATTGCTGTGCTTCAGCAATGGTCGTTAGCAAAATAGTTATGAAAACGATAATCGGATTTTTCATTGTCGTTGATTACGTACTTTTATTTATTGGCAATGAGACGATGAACTTACTTCCTTCACCTTCATTTGTTTCCACTTTTATTTCCCCACCATTCGCTTTCACAATATCATAGGCCAATGATAAACCCAAACCGGTTCCCTGGCCTGTCGGTTTAGTGGTAAAGAAGGGTTGAAATATTTTTTCTTTGAAAGTATCCGGAATGCCATTCCCGTTGTCCGTTACCCTTATTTCAATCTTTTCATTTAATTTTTTTGTGCTGAGATTAACAACTGGCTCATAGCTTTCAGCGTTCTGCGTTAAAGGTTCACCTTTTTGTCTTTCGCTCGCTGCATAAAAGGCGTTGTTAATAAGATTCAAAATTACTCTTCCAATTTCCTGTGGCACTACATTTATTTTCGGTAGCGATGAATCGAAGTCTGTTTCAAACTTTGCATTAAATGATTTGTCTTTTGCTCTAAGCCCATGATACGCCAGTCTTAAATATTCATCACATAATGCATTTATGTCTGTTGGTTCCTTTTGACCTGCGCTGGTTCTTGAATGTTGCAGCATTCCTTTGACAATGGCGTCCGCTCTTTTGCCGTGGTTAGTTATTTTCTCGGAGTTATCTTTTATGTTACTGGCAATTTCAGTTGCCGATTGCACATTGCCAACTGCCAATTCGGCTTTCAGTTCATCGGCTAATTCTTTATTTACCTCTGAAAAATTATTCACAAAATTCAGCGGGTTTTGAATTTCGTGTGCAATGCCTGCAGTTAGTTCGCCCAGCGAAGCCATTTTTTCGGATTGAATGAGTTGTGCCTGCGTGGCTTTTAGCTGCGCAAGGGTTTGCTCGATTTGAGTATTCTTTCGTTGCAACAAGGCATTGGCCTTTTGTTTATGCATATTATTGCGCCAAAGGATAAGGGCAATAGACAGTAAGGCCACCGCTACGCCCAAGACGATGAAGACTTTTAATCGGTTACGGTATTGGGTTTGTTGCAACAGGGCCTGCTGGCGCTCTTCGCGTTCTTTCATTTCCTCTTTAAATGCAATGCTCTGTACTTGTCGAACTTTTGTCAAACTCGACAAGCTATCTTTTGTGCCCATGGCGTACTTGTAATAGTAAAGCGCACTGTCGGTACGGTGTTGACTTTCGTATATTTCACTGAGCGAAAGGGCTGCTTCCAAGGCACCCCGATAGTTGATTTGCCTTTCCAGGGCAATGGCTTTTCGGGCATAAGCAATTGCCGAATCGGTTGGGCCCCGCTCTTTGTAAAGGGCTGCGATGCTGTTATAGCTGTCCACTACGTCTTTCAAGATGGGTTCTTTCATCGCCATAGATGCCGCCGTTTTGTAAAGCGCTAACGCTGTATCGGCCTGCCCCATGTTTTGATAAATTCCGCCCAGTGCATTTACCGGATAGTTCCAGTGGATTTGGTTCTCCATGTCGGTATCGTATCCTTTTTGCGCGGCCCACAGGGCTGAATCCATCTTCTGCAAAACCCAATAGTTTGCGCCCAATACCAGGTAAGCGCAAGCCAGTAGCTTTTCCTTGGTATTGAAAAAATGGATGCGGTGCAGCGAATTCACATAATGCAGCGTATCCAGGAGGGTTATTGTTTTTAGCTCATAGGCTGTGGCTTTCTCCGGATAGCCGTTACCCCCGTAAATGGCGGCCATAAATTGAAAAGACTGGGCAAGAACGTAGGGATCCTGGTAGCGGGAATAGTCGTTGATGTTTTGAAGACTTAGATTCAGAGATGACACAAAATCATTGGTGACAAAAAAGTAACCCATCTTCGCAAGACGCGCATGTGCCTGCCACAACGCTTTGCCACTTTGGTTGGCTAAGACCGTTGCTTTTTGGATGTAAACCAAGGCGCTGTCGGTGTCTCTATAATAGTACCATGTGCCAATCTGAACGGATAAAGCAAACCGTATACTGTCGTTTCGACTGCTGTGAAAGGCCTGTTTTAAACTGTCCAGGTCGTCTTGCTGCGCAACCGCAGAGCGGGCCGTTAGAACAAAAAGCAGCAGAAGGAAAATATTTTTCACGTCCGTCAGTATTAGGTTAATTATTTTGAAGAATGGGTAATTCGATAGTGAAGGCTGCACCTCCCCCTTCCTTTGTTTCCACTTTTAGTTCACCACCATGTGCTTTTACGATATCATAGGCCAACGATAAACCCAGCCCTGTTCCCTGGCCTGTCGGTTTGGTGGTAAAGAAAGGTTGAAAGATTTTTTCTTTGACAGTATCCGGAACGCCATTCCCGTTGTCCGTTAGCCTTATTTCGATCCTTTCATTCAATTTCTTTGTGCTGAGAGTAACAACTGGCTCATAGCTTTCAACGTTCTGCGTTAAAGGTTCGCCTTTTTGTTTTTCGCTCACTGCATAAAAGGCGTTATTGATAAGATTTAAAATTGCTCTTCCAATATCCTGTGGCACTACATTTATTTTCGGCAGCGATGAATCAAAGTCTGTTTTAATCCCGATAACTATCGGGATTTTATTAAATGATTTGTCTTTTGCTCTTAAGCCATGATACGCCAGTCTTAAATACTCATCACATAATGCATTTATGTCTGTTGGTTCCTTTTGACCTGCGCTGGTTCTTGAATGTTGCAGCATTCCTTTGACAATGGCGTCCGCTCTTTTGCCGTGGTTAGTTATTTTCTCGGAGTTATCTTTTATGTTACTGGCAATTTCAGTTGCCGATTGCACATTGCCAACTGCCAATTCGGCTTTTAGTTCATCGGCTAATTCTTTATTTACCTCTGAAAAATTATTCACAAAATTCAACGGGTTTTGAATTTCATGAGCAATGCCTGCAGTGAGTTCTCCGAGCGAGGCCATCTTTTCGGATTGGATAAGTTGGGCCTGGGTGGATTTTAATTCTGATAAAGTGCTTTCCACTTTTTCCTTTTCTTTCTTCAATTCATGCGTGCGGACAATAACTTTTTCTTCAAGTAGAATTTTTTCTTTTTTCAAAGCATTTATTCGCCATTTAATGAAGCTCCAAACCGATGCCAGAAACAACAGGACATAAAAAGTATAGGCCCACCATGTGCGATACCACGGTGGCAGCACCTTAAATGTATAAGTGATCGGGCTTCCCCAGACGCCGTCTGAGTTCTGTGCCTTTAATTTAAACGTGTAAGTGCCTTCATGAATATTACCGAAACTTGCCGAACGTTCAGTACTTACCGGGCTCCAGCTATTGCTGTAACCTTCGAGTATGTATTGAAAATTTAAGAAGTCTGGTCGCGTGGTTTCTATTGCGCTAAATGTAAAAGTGATGTCATTATATTGATGTGGCAAGACTAAATTGTGAGGGATCGGGTAATAAGAGGAGATGCTATCAAATTGAATAGAACCGAATTTTTGCTGTATTTCGTTTCGTTGATTTTGATTTAACGCTTTGCCATATAAAAATGCTTCTTCAAGCACGTTAGCAGCAATTACGTTACTGTCTGTTTTTTCTTTGTCTGCGCCAAGGTCATTCCACACAATATTTTCATTGTTAAGTTTAATTTCTTTAATGAAGACAACCGGGGGTGTGGCATTTTTATTGAGTTTAGTAAATTGAAAGCGGGTTAATTTACTTTGTTCAGAAATCCACAGGGTATTTTCTTTATCGAAATACATCGAGTTAGTAAATTGTATATCCCTGACGGGATAACCGTTTTGAAAATTGTAATTGTAGAAAGAAACCTCAAATTGTTTAGTGAAATCAGCATTTGAAAGTGTAGTATCGGCTTTTAAAACCTTGTTACTTGTTGTGGAACTATTTCGTTCTTTTAATTCCAATCGGCTAACTCCCATATCGGTTCCAACCCAAATATTATCTTCACGGTCTTCCTTGATATCCAATATGTCTATGAGTCCTTTTTTAGGTAGACCGGCATTAAATATCCTAAATGAACTACCATCATAACGGGCCACCCCTTCCGAAGTGCCGAACCAAAGGTTACCATGAGTGTCTTCATAAGCTGCCAGGCTTCCCCAATCGCTAAAGCCTTGTTTCCCGGTATAAGTAGTAAACGTTTTACCATCGAACCTGGTTACGCCGCCTGCATCGTTACATAGCCACTTGTTTTGGTTTTTATCAACAATTATTTCCTTAACATTGGCGTTGCCATACACACCCTGTTCAGCGGTATAAGTATACATTACTTTTTTGTCTTTACTCAACATGGATATACCGCCTCCAAAGGTTGAAAACCATAAATTACCCTGGTTATCCTCTGCAATACTGTAAATTGAATTCACGCCGAGCCCCTGGGCTGTTGTATAAGTCGTAAACCTTTGTCCATCGAAACAGCTAACACCTTTGCTGGTTGCAAACCAGGTATTTCCATATTTATCCCCGTACACGCAAAGGATGTCGTTGGCGGCCAACCCCTGGTTAATTGAATATGTTGTGAAAGACTTGCCATCGTACCTGACGGCTCCTTTTCCCAACGTTCCTATCCAATAACTTCCGTTGCTTTGCTGAAGTACACAACTGGTGAGATTTGTTGGTAACCCCTGGGTCCTTGAATATGAAATAAAGGCGCTCCCGTTATATCTAAAAATTCCCTCACCTTTGGTTGTAAACCAGATATTCTGTTCCTTGTCTTTTACCATGCTCGTAACGGAATTGCTTACCATGCCATTCGCGACAGTATAATTTTTGAATTCAATACCATCAAATTCAGAAACCCCGCCAGATGTACCAATCCATAAGTGATTATACTTATCCAGCAATAAACAGGAAATGTTGTTATCTACAAGACCGGAAGAAACATAGTAGTTGGTAAAACGGTTTCCGTCAAATTTTGAAAGGCCATTCCTGGAACCTAACCAAATATTTCCCAAAGAATCCTCCAGGGCAGATGTAATTTTATTATCACTTAATCCTTGTTCAACTCTGAAGTTTTTAAACGATTTGCCATCATATCGCGACAACCCATTTTCTGTTCCAAACCACAGATTGCCCATTCGGTCCTTTAAAATGCAGTAAACCGAATAACCAGCGAGACCATTTTCAGGGGAGTATTTTTCATAAGGTTTTTCTTTGAGTCTAGCCACGCCTTCTCCGTCTGTCCCAACCCAGATGTATTCTTGGTTATCCAGGGCCATGCTAATAAACCTGCAGCAAGGAGTTTCTGTAAAAAATGGAAATTGGGCGAACTTTCTTCCGTCATAGTTTGCCAGACCATTCCAGGTTCCGAACCACATTGTGCCATTCTTATCCTGCAATATGGAGAAAACCTGGTCATCCACGAGTCCCTGGGCTCTTGTAAAGTTCGTGAATGTCTTACCATCGAATTTAGAAACGCCTGAGAAATCCGTCCCAAACCACAAGTTTCCATTATTGTCGCAAAAGCTGCTGGCTACCGTACTTAAAGCGAGTCCTTCCTCTACATTGAACTGTTTCATTGGCACGAAAAACTCAGCTTTCGTTACCGTAGGCGGTGTTAGCTTTATCGTTTGTTCTCCATCAATTTTCCTGGTATAGGTACTTCCGGTTTTTAGAGGAACCGTTACTATTTGAGGGGGGGAGGTGTCCAGTAAGGTTATTTTTGGATCCCTGGCTAGGATAGTTAATGGCGGTTCGACCTTTTTTTCATCATTAATTTTTTCTTTTTGATTGACATTAACGGAACATGAACTAATAAAAGCTGTGATTGTAAAAAGAAAATGTAAGATCCTGGTTCGCATATCAAATGATTTATGTTCACAAGGATTTCAAAGGGTGATAATAAACTCAGTTCCCTCACCTTCATTAGACTCAACTTTTATGTTTCCTCCATGCGATTTTACAATATCATGAATTTTCTGAATCCCAGATTTGCACTGATTTATGGATTTCAAACATTTCGTTTTTATAGATCATCGTTTAAGATATGCTTTAAATCCGCGTAATCTTTCAATGAAGATTATCCGAGATTCAGACAACAGGCAATTGAATACTAAACTCACTACCCTCACCTTCTTTCGTTTCAACACTCAATTCACCTCCATGTGCTTTTACAATATCATAGGAGAGCGATAGCCCCAGTCCTGTTCCCTGTCCTGTTGGCTTAGTGGTAAAGAAGGGTTGAAATATTTTATCCAATACTTTTTTCTGGATACCGTTCCCATTGTCCGCAACTTTTATTTCTACCCGATAGTTATCGGGTTTATTATTGATCTTTTTTGTACTTACCGTTACAGTCGGCTGGTACTCATCACCCATTTGTTTCTTCTTTTCTGTAACAGCATAAAATCCATTGTTGATCAGATTCAGAACAACTCTTCCCATTTCCTGTGGAATGATATTTACTTTGCCAATATGTTCATCGAAATCAGTTTTTAATGTCGCGTTGAACGATCTGTCTTTTGCTTTCAGCCCGTGATAAGCCAGCCTCAGGTATTCATCTGCAAGTGCATTTATATTTGTTGGTTCTTTTAGCCCGCTGCTGGTTCTTGAATGCTGAAGCATCCCTTTTACAATCGCATCAGCCCGCTTCCCGTGATGACTTATTTTCCTTTGATTTTCTATAGCATTATGTGCCAATGCGAGCGCGTCATCTATCTTACCATTTCTTAATTCATCATTCATTTCTGTGAGCAATTCTTCATTCACATCCGAAAAATTATTTACGAAGTTTAGCGGGTTTTGTATCTCATGAGCAATGCCTGCGGTAAGTTCACCCAGCGAAGCCATTTTTTCTGACTGGACCAGTTGCGACTGAGTAGTCTTTAATTCATGATAAGCCTTTTCAATTTCTTTCGCCTGTAAAAATTCTTTTGCACGGCTGCGTTCTCTCTCTGCACGAACAATCCGGTCTTTCTGGTAGCGATGAATTAAAATCACAAGAACACACAGAATGATTCCGTAAATGCAATATGCCCACCAGGTGGTCCACCATGGAGGCAGGATGATGATGTCAATACTTTTTTCTGTCCATTCGCCACTACTGCTGTTTGCAGATTTGAGCCGGAATACATATTTGCCCGGGGGTACTTTGAAATATTGTATTTTTTCTTCGGGGTCGGCTCTGCGCCAACCCTGGTCATAATTTTCCAGTCGGTAAACAATTGTATTACCAGTATTTCGAAAATCAACAAAGGTTGCACTTAATGAAAACACATCCTGGTCATGCCTCAGCCGGATTTGTTTTGCGTCATAAAGCGATTCTCTCAACGGTCCGTCTTTGTCCGGCGAAACTTCCCTGTTATCGAGCCATAACCTGGTCAAAAACAATTTTGTTTTTGTGTCAGAGGTCTTCAGTGTCTTAGGATAAAATGCGAAATAGCCCGAGAAATTGCCGAAATTCAATTCGCCATCGTGCCTGGTAAAAGATGAGCTGTATTGGAAGAAATTATTGGCACCAGCTATCCCGTATTCCTTTCCATAGCGGGTAACCTGGTCCCGCCGTTTGTTCAACCTATAGATGCCGGATTCGGTTGCTATCCAAAGATTATTTTCTTTGTCTGCAGTGATTGATTCAATTTGAACGATATTGACACCCATGGTTTCTTCACCGATTGATCTATAACTATCGGCTTTTTTATCATATCGAAAGAGACCGCCTTCGGTGCCGACCCAGATGTTACCATCAGCATCCCTGCAAATACAGGCGATTGTCAACCCGGGAAGATAATGGGTGAATTTTTCTGTTTGCCGGTTTAATTTGTTTAATCCCGAGTTGAAAGCAGTTCCTATCCACAAGTCACCGGAGTTGTCTTCCACTATGACTACCGGGAAATTATTGCTTATTGTAGTAACATCGGCCGGACTGTTCCTGTATTTTGTAAACTTTCCTGACTTATGGTCTATTTTATACAGGCCATTGCCCCAACTGCCAGCCCATATATTTGAATCCCTGTCTTCGCATAGGGGAGTGGCGATGTTAGTATTGGCGATGGTAGTATTATTGATTGAGTCAATATAATACCTAGTAAACTTTTCCGTTTCAGGATTGAAATGATTTAATCCATTGCCTGTGCCGACCCACAGGCGTCCCTGTTTGTCTTTTAGTACGCTGTTGACAAAATTATTACTCAAACTGTTTTTGTTGCCTGGCTCATTCAGGAACCGGCGGGTCGTTCCTTTTGTAAGATCTTTGCGTACCAGGCCGCTTGCGGTTCCATACCACATTACTGACGGGGACTCTTCTTCAAAAGATAAGACCGCATCTGCATCACTTTTTCCAAAATGCGGGATAGTGGTATTGTAAATGTCAATCCTGTACAGGTTGGCACTTTGCGTACTCAGCCATATCAACCCATCGGGGCCCGCGTTGGCCCACCAGCTTGACACGTCTTTGTTACCGCCATTATAATTTATGTAATGGGTAATTTTTTTTGTTTCGGGATCATACCGGGCCACTCCGTTGTCAAGCGTACCGATCCACAACTTTTTCGCAGCATCCTCTGTAATAAAAGTTATATGATCGTATGCATCAGCGGTTAAAGCAGGTCGGCTCAACTGGTCGGGATGTTTCGGATCATAAGTATGTCTTTCGAATAACCCGGTTTTTCTGTCCATGGTATGCAAACCATCACCATTGGTACCCACCCAAAAATTTCCATAGCTGTCTTCAAAAATGGCTCTCACCTTATTGGTAATAAGACTGTGTGGATTTTTTGGATCGTGCATATAACGGGTAAACGTT
>Ga0310810_10009684_pt1 | contig 11163 bp, 7 predicted proteins | sample NCmetagenome_FD_207641 | JGI IMG/M metagenome (GOLD analysis project Ga0310810, IMG submission 207641) | Soil microbial communities from experimental microcosm in Duke University, North Carolina, United States - NC | ecosystem: Engineered > Artificial ecosystem > Soil microcosm > Unclassified ... | reverse complement strand
TTGCGGGTGCCAGGTGCACTTGCCTCAAACGCTTTACGGCGTCGCCGGCTTCGAATCGACCGCCTTCAGGTCCGCGCGGTCCAGGTCGAGCGCATCGGCATCCACGGTCCGCAGCTGCGGATGCGCCTTCGCCAGTTGCGCGCCGAACTGCGCGGCATCGCCGACCACCACCACGTGGCTGTCGGCAGCATCCAGGTGCGCGGCGGCATAGGCCTGCACCTGCGCCGGCGTGACCGCCTGCACCTGTTCGACATACTGGCCGATCTGGTCGAGGTCGATCCCGTACAGCGCCAGGTCCGCGACCTTGTCGGCCAGGCCCGAGGTGGTCTCCAGGCTGCGGCCGTAGCCACCGACCAGGGTCGCCTTGCGCGCGTCGAGTTCGGCGTCGGCCACCGGCGTCGAGCCCAGGCGCGCGAACTCGCCGAGCATCAGGTCGACCACCTGCGCGGCGGACGGATTCTTGGTCTGCGCCGAGGCCAGCCAGAGACCGCTGTCGCGGCGTCCGTCGAGGTTGCTGCTGGCGCCATACGACAGCCCGCGCTTGATCCGGATCTCCTCGTTCAATCGCGCCGAATACGACCCGCCGAGCACCGCATTGGCGACGCTGCCGGTGAAGTAGTCGCGATCGTCGCGGCGCGGTGCGCGGTGCGCGGCGACCACGCCGGCCTGGCCGGCGCCGTGCTGGTCGACCACCAGCAGCGCCGGCAGGGTGCTGTCGCCGGCACCGTCGACCGCGGCCGGCAATGGCGTCGCCGGTCGCTTCCAGTCACCGAAGCTGGCCTGCGCCAGCCGCAGCGCCTGCGCCGGGGTGATGTCGCCGGCCAGCACCAGGATCGCGTTGTCCGGGCGATACAGCTGCCCATGCAACGCGACCACGTCGTCGCGGCCGATCCGGGCCAGCGATTGCGGCGTGCCCGCGCGCGAATGGCCGTAGGCACCCTCGCCGAACACCGCGCGATCGGCGACCACCCGCGCCAGCGACGTCGGCTGGCTGAACTGCAGGTGCAGCGCATCGATCGCCTGGGTCCGCGCACGCGCGACCTCGTCTTCGGCAAAGCTCGGTCGTTCCACCACATCGGCGAGCAACGCCAGGGCTTGCGGCAACTTCGGCGTGGTGACGGTGATCTGCGCGAAGCTGCCATCCCAGCCGGCGCCGGCCTGCAGTTCGCCGCCGAGCGCAGCCGCGGCGTCGGCGATCTGCGGCGCGCTGCGATCGCCGGCGCCCTTGGTCAGCAGGGTCGCGGTCAGGTCGGCAAGCCCGGCTTCATTCGCCGGATCGCGTTCGCCACCGCTGCGCACCAGCAGCTGCGCGCTGACCAGCGGCAGCCGGTCGCGCTGCACGCTGACCACCTGCAGGCCATTGGGCAGGGTCTGCAGGATCGGCGTGGGCACATGCAGGGTCGGGGCCGGTGCCGGCGCCGGTGGCGTGCTCGGGAAATCCGCCCCGGGTGTCGTGGCGGCCTGCGCCTGGGCGGCGAGGCCCCATGCGAGCGCGAGCGCCAGTCCGGTGTTCCGCATCATCCGTGCGCGCTTCATGGCGTGCCTCCCTTGGCGCTGGCCGCGGCCTTGGCCTGCGGCAGGTAATCGATGGTGACGCTGTGCGCGTCGGTGACGTAGCGCTTGAGCACGCGTTGCACGTCGGCGGCGGTGACGGCCTGCAGGGCCGCCAGGTCGGTGTTGATCCGCGCCGGGTCGCCTTCGTTCAAGGTCGCGTCGCCGATCGCGAACGCGATTCCCTGCGCGGTCTGGCGCTGGAGCAGCGCGCCGGTCAGCAGCTGGGTGCGGACCTTGTCGAGTTCGGCGGGATCGATCGGCTGGCTGGCCAGTGCGTCGAGCTGCGCATGCAGGGCGTGTTCGGCTTCAGCCGGCTGGTGGCCGCTGGCGAGGATCGCGTAGGCGGTGAACAGGCCCGGCCCCACGCGCGCATCGACATAGGCGCCGGCGCTCTGCGCGAGCTGGTCGCGATACACCAGCGCCTGGTTGAGACGCGAGGATTCGCCCTGCGACAGCAGCGCCGCGGCCACCTGCAGCGACACCACGTCGGCATCGCGCGCTGGCGGGATCAGCCAGGTGATCGCGACCGCGGGCAGCGGCGCGGTCTCGCTGGTTTCGGTGTAGCGCTTGTCCTCGGTGCGCGCCGGTTCGATCGCGGTGACCTGCGGGATCGGGGTCGCGGGCTTGGGGATCCAGCCGAAATACTGGTCGACCCAGGCATCGAGCCTGGCCGGATCGAAATCGCCGGCGACGATCAGGGTCGCGTTGTCCGGGCGATAGAACGTGTCATGGAACGCGATCACGTCGGCGAGCTTGGCCGCTTCCAGTTCGTCGATGTTGCCAATCGTGGGACGCTGGTAGGGATGCACCGCGTAGGAGTGCACGTCGATCGAGTTGAACAGCTTGCCGTAGGGATTGGCGAGCACGCTCTGCCGGTATTCCTCCTCGACCACTGCGCGCTCGGACTTGAAGTTGGGGTCGTCGACGTTGAGGTTGGACAGGCGCTCGGCCTCCGCCCACAGCAGGGTCTGGAGGTAGTTGGCGGGGATGATCTCGAAGTAGTTGGTGATGTCGCCGCCGGTGGAGGCGTTGTTGGCGCCGCCCACGTCCTCGGTCAGGCGGTCCATCTGCTCGGCGTGCATGTGCGCCGTGCTCTTGAACATCAGGTGTTCGAACAGGTGAGCGAACCCCGAGCGTCCCTGCGGATCGTCCTTGGAGCCGACGTGGTACCAGACCTGCACGGCGACGGTCGGGCTGGCGTGGTCTTCGACGCTGAGCACCTGCAGGCCGTTGGCCAGGGTGCGCTGGCGATAGTGCACTTGCGGCACGTCGAGGTCGGCGGCATACAGCGGCGCCGCCACGCAGGACAACAGCAACAACGAAGCCAGCAGTCCGCTGGCCCGGGACAGGCGCATGGGTCGATCCTCCCTGAGACAAGGCCCGCACCATATCAAGCCGCGCCGCGCGTGTAGCCATGACCAACGGCCCACGCCATGCAAGCGCGGGGGATCAGCGCGGGGGCGCGGCCAGTTCGCGTGCGTCGAGGAAGTGGTCGTGGTCGCGATCCTGGCGCGCGAACGCCGCGGCCAGGCGCGCGCGGTGTTCGTCGCGGGTCAGTGCCTGGCCGCGACCCCCGGGCAGTTCGTTGCTGGCGAGCACGCCGTCGTGGTTGCGGTCCATCGCATCGAACGCGTAGCCCAGCCAGTCCTGGTATTCGGGCAGCGACACGCGACCGTCGTGGTCGGCATCCATCCGCGCCAGGTACTCGCCGCTGTCCGCCACCTGCGCCCGCGCGCTGGCGACGAGGATGGCGAGCGTGCAAACGAACAGGCCCGCGCAGCGATGCGCGGGCCTGGCGTGCGAATGCGGGTACGCGGGCATCAGCCGCGCGTGGACTGCAGCGAATAGCCTTTCAGTCGCGCCGAGAATTCCTGCAGCACGCGGATGCCGCTGGCCTCGGCCTCGCTGCACCACGCCTGCAGCGCGTGCAGGGTGTCGCCGGCGCTCTGGCTGCGGGCTTCGAGCACCGCGGCCAGGCGCCGGCGATGCTCGACCAGCGCCCCGATGCGCGACGAATGCCTGCAATTGCTGGCGTGCGGCCGGCTTGAGCCAGCGGCCGTCGTCGGCCAGGCCGCTGCGCAGCTTGCGCGGCAGCAATGCGCGCAGGCGGGCACCGGCGGCGCGCGCTTCCTCGCGCAGCGCGGGCTTGAACACGTTGCGCTGGAAATCGGTCATCGCCTGGAAGCGGATCGCCAGCAGCGCCTTCAAGGTCTCGGCATCGGGCACCTTGATGTTGGGGCGCACGTCGAGCCGCGGCGCGACCCGCAGCACCTTGGCCATGCGCAGCGACTGGAACAGCCGGATCGTGGCCCAGCCGATGTCGAACTCCCACCTGCGCAGCGCGAACTTCGCCGACGACGGGAACGCATGGTGGTTGTTGTGCAGTTCCTCGCCGCCGATCCACACGCCCCAGGGCGTCAGGTTGGTCGCGGTGTCGTCGGTCTGGAAGTTGCGGTAGCCCCACCAGTGGCCGAGACCGTTGACCACGCCCGCGGCCCAGAACGGGATCCACAGCATCTGGATCGCCCAGATCGCGACCCCGGCGAAACCGAACAGGGCGAAGCTCAGGAACAGCAGCACGGTCGGGCCCATGGTCGCGTGCGGCGTGTACAGGTGCCGTTCGATCCAGTCGTCCGGGCAACCCTTGCCGTACTGCTCGATCGAAGCGCGATCGCGGCGTGCCTCGCGGTACAGCTCCACGCCATGCCAGAACACGTGGCCGATGCCCTTGACCACCGGGCTGTGCGGGTCGTCCTCGGTCTCGCACTTGGCGTGGTGCTTGCGATGGATCGCGACCCACTCGCGGGTGATCATCGAGGTGGTCAGCCACGACCAGAACCGGAACGCGTGCGCCACGACCGGATGGAAATCGACGCCGCGATGGGCCTGGCTGCGGTGCAGGTACAGGGTCACGGTGAGGATGGTCAGCTGGGTCGCGATCAGCAGGTACAGCGCCAGCGACCAGAAGCCGGGCTTGAACAGGCCGCCGGCGAGGAATTCGAGTACGGGATGGGGCAACAGCGGGTGGACCACGGACGGACTCCGGAAAGCGACGGGCAGGGGTTGCGTCGTGCGTGCATGATGCCAGCGTGGGCGCGCGAAACCATGCCGGCGGTCGCAAGTGGCTGGATTGATTCACATATCAGGCCCGCAATCGCATTCCGCCGCAGCGTCGCGTGAGACACGACAATCCGCTCTTCACGCCGCGCCACCGTTCAGCCATGCCGCCGCCGCCCACAGCCCGCAACTCCCATGCCTGAACTGCCCGAAGTCGAAACCACCCGCCGCGGCCTCGCGCCGCACCTGACCGGCCGCCAGGTCACCGCCGTGGTCCTGCGCCGGCCCGACCTGCGCTGGCCGATCCCGCCGCAGGTGCGGGCGCTGCTGCCCGGGCAGCGGATCCAGGCCATCCGCCGCCGCGCCAAGTACCTGCTGCTGGACACCGCCGCGGGTAGCGCGCTGCTGCACCTGGGCATGTCCGGCAGCCTGCGGGTGCTGCCGGCCGCGACCGCGGTCGACACCCACGACCATGTCGACCTGGCCCTGGACTCCGGCCGGGTGCTGCGCTTCAACGATCCGCGCCGGTTCGGCTGCCTGCTGTGGCAGGCGCCGGGCGAAACCCACCCGCTGTTGCGTGGACTGGGCCCGGAACCGCTGCCGCAGGCCTCCGGCGAGCCGGCCTTGGCCGGGCCGCTTTTTGATGGCGATTACCTGTTCGCGCGCAGCCGCGGCCGCAGTGCGCCGGTGAAGGCCTTTCTGATGGACCAGCGGATCGTGGTCGGCGTCGGCAACATCTATGCGGCCGAAGCGCTGTTCGCCGCCGGGATCTCGCCGCTGCGCGCCGCCGGCCGGGTGTCGCGCGAGCGCTACCACGCGCTGGCCGACGCGGTCCAGGCGATCCTGGCGCAGGCGATCGAACGCGGCGGCACCACCCTGCGCGACTTCATCAACCCCGACGGTGCGCCGGGCTACTTCGAACAGGAGCTCGCCGCCTACGGGCGTGGCGGCGCGCCGTGTCCGCGCTGCGGGCGGCCGCTGAAGCAGGCCAGCATCGGCCAGCGGGCCACGGTCTGGTGCGGGCACTGCCAGCGTTGAGCGGCGGCCGGCGCGGGCAGGATTGGACGGACATCACGCTTCCGGCACCGGTTCGGGCTATATTCGCCACGCCTCGGGGGGAACACGATGGCCACCGCAGAATCAGCCGAGATCACCCAGTGGTTGGAAGCCGCACGCGGGGGTGATCGCGGGGCCCTCGACCGGGTTCTGGCGACCCTTTACCAGGAACTGCACGCCATGGCCCGGCGCCAGCTGGCCGGCCAGCACGTGCAGACGCTGGATGCCACCGCGCTGGTGCACGAGGCCTACCTCAAGCTGATCGGCCGCCAGACCGCGCACTTCGACGATCGCGCCCACTTCTTCGCCTATGCCGCCTCGGCGATGCGCAGCGTGGTGGTCGACTACGCCCGCCAGCGCCTGGCGCAGAAGCGCGGCGGCGATCTGCATCGGGTCACCGAGTTGCCCGAGGAAGTCGAAGGCGGTGTCCGCCTGGACGAGGAAACCCTGGGGCTGGACACGGCGCTCACCCGGCTGGCCGCGGTCGACGAACGCCTGGCGCACGTGGTCGAACTGCGTTACTTCGCCGGCCTGTCGGAAATGGAGATCGCGACCCTGCTCCAGCGTTCGGAGCGCAGCATCCGCCGCGACTGGCAGAAGGCGCGGATGTTTCTGCTGGCGTCGATGAAGGACGGGCCGGAGCGCTGATCGGACGCGCCGATGGATGCCGAACGCTGGCTACGCCTGTCCCCGCTGCTCGACGCCATGCTGGAACTGGATGCGCCGACCCGCCAGCGCAGCCTCGCGCTGCTGCGCGAGGAAGATTCGCAGCTGGCCGACGAACTCGAATCGCTGATCGCGCTGGATGCCGAGCGCGATGATTTCCTGGCCGAACCGCTGGTCGCCCCGTTGCCCGGCGCGCGCCCAGGGGCGGCGGTGGGTCCGTACAAGCTCGAACGCATGCTCGGCGAGGGCGGCATGGGCCAGGTCTGGCTAGCCAGCCGCGCCGACGGCCTGTACCAGCGCCGGGTCGCGCTGAAACTGCTGCGCGCCGGGCTGGCCGACCCCAACCTGCGGCTGCGCTTCACCCGCGAGCGGCAGATCCTCGCGCGGCTCGAGCATCCGCACATCGCGCGCCTGCTCGACGCCGGGATCAGCGGCGACAGCCAGCCTTACCTGGCGCTGGAATACGTCGACGGCGAACCGATCACCGACTGGTGCCGGCATCGCAACCCGGCGCTGGCCGCGCGCCTGCAGCTGTTCCTGCAGACCTGCGACGCGGTCAGCCATGCGCACGCCAACCTGATCGTGCATCGCGACCTCAAGCCCTCGAACATCCTGGTCACCCCGCTGGACGAAGTGCGGCTGCTCGATTTCGGCATCGCCAAGCTGCTCGACACCCACGAGTTCGCGGCCGAGAACACCCGTACCGGCCTGCGCGCGTTCACCCTGCACTACGCCGCGCCCGAACAGATCCGCGGCGAGCCGGTGACCACCATGACCGACGTGTATTCGCTCGGCGTGGTGCTGTACGAACTGCTGACCGACGCGCGCCCGTACCGGCTCAAGCGCGGCACCGATGCCGAATGGGAGGAAGCGATCCTCGGCGAGGATCCGCTGCGTCCGTCATTGGCCCTGCAACGCGCGGCCGAATCGGACGGCGAGGATCCGCATGCCCTGCGGCGGCGCGCGCGCGAACTGGGCGGCGATCTCGACAACATCGTGCTCAAGGCGCTGGCCAAGCGCCCGGAGCAGCGGTATCCGTCGGTGGAAGCATTCGCGCTGGACCTGCAGCGCTACCGCGACGGCAAGCCGGTGCAGGCGCGGCCGCAATCGCTGGGATATCGCGCACGCAAATACCTGCATCGCCATCGCTGGGCGCTGACGACCACGCTGCTGGTGACCGCGGTGCTGTCGACCGCGCTCGGGATCGTGGCCTGGCAGGCGCGTGCCGCGGTGCTGGAAGCCGCGCGCGCGCAGGCGCTGCAGGATTTCGTGATTGGCCTGTTCGAACACGCCGGCAGCAACGGCGGCAACGGACCGATCAACGTGCGCCTGTTGCTGGACGCCGGCGAACAGCGCGGCGCGCGCGAACTGGCGCAGCAGCCGGGCGCGCGCGCGGAACTGTTCGGGGTGATCGCGCGCCTGCGCCTGAGCCTGGGCGACGACGAAAAGGCCCTGCAGCTGCTCAACCGCCAGGCGGCGATCCTCGATGCGCTGGGCGAAGGCACGCCGCCCAGCCTGCGCCTGGAAGCGGCCGCCGACCATGGCCGCGCGATGCGCCTGCTCGGCCATGACGACGACTGCCTGGCGCGCATGGAACCAGAACAGGCGCTGGCGCTGCGCGAGCAGGCGCAACTGCCGGTGCAGGCCGCCGAGTTCTATTCGCAACTGGGCCGCTGCCTGCGTGCGGCGCGGCGGCCGACCGCGGCGCGCGCGATGTTCCAGCGCGCGCTGGCGCTGCGCCGCGAAACCCTGCACGACCGCGTCGCCAGCCTCGAGAGCCAGGCGGACCTGGCCGGGCTGCAGGCCGACGCCGGCAACGAAGCACTGGCACTGGCCGCCTACACCGATGCCCTGTCGCAACTGCGGGCGAACATCGGCCGCCGCCATCCGCTGGCGATCGACCTGCTGGACAACCTGTGCGAGGTCAAGCTGCGGCTCGGCGACCATGAAGGCGCGTTGCGCGACTGCCGCGCCGCGCTGCAGCTGGCGACCGCGCTGCGTGGCCGCGAGCATCCGTCGACGCGGGCGATCGCGCGCCGGCTGGCGGTGGTGCAGAAGCAGGTCGTGCAGGCGACGCCACGGCCGGATGCCGGCGACAACGTGAGCGTTGCCGGACAAAGGGCGATGGACCTGCCCGGGCGCTAGTGCCCCGGCGTGTCGTCGTCGCGCGACAGGCCCAGCGATGGCTGCATCGGTTCGATCGCCGCTTCGCCGCGCATGATCTTCTTGAATTCCGCGCGCGACACCGACAGGTAGCGTTCGTTGCCGCCGATCTGCACCTGCGGCCCGACATGCACCGCACGCCCGCGTTCGTCGACGCGCACGGTCATGGTCGCCTTGCTGCCGCTGTGGCAGATGGTCTTGATCTCGACCAGTTCGTCGGCCCAGGCCAGCAACGCCGCGCTGCCATCGAACAGTTCGCCGCGGAAATCCGTGCGCAGCCCGTAGCACAACACCGGGATGCGCAGCGCATCGACCACCTCGCCCAGTTGCCAGACCTGCGGCCGCGACAGGAACTGCGCCTCGTCGACCAGCACGCAGTGCAGCGGGCCATGTTCGCCGATGTCGCCTTCGACCAGCCGTTCCAGGTCGTCGCCGCGCACGAACGTGGTGCCATGCGCCTGCAGCCCGATCCGCGAGGCGACGATGCCGCCGCCGGCACGGTCGTCCAGTTGCGGGGTCAGGATCAGCACCCGCATCCCGCGCTCGCGATAGTTGTGCGCCGATTGCAGCAGGGTCGTGGTCTTCCCCGCATTCATCGCCGAATAGTAGAAGTACAGCTTGGCCATGCAGGCAGTGTAGGGCGGGTTTGGAACCATCGAAAGCAACCGGCCACGACGGCGATGGCCGCGCACCGCCCTACAATGGCGGTCGTTCCCGGCAAGCGATCCCATGCACGGCCTCAACCCCCCACAACGCGACGCCGTGCTGCATACCCAGGGCCCGTTGCTGGTGCTGGCGGGCGCCGGTTCGGGCAAGACCCGCGTGATCGTCGAGAAGATCGCGCACCTGGTCGCCAGCGGCCGCATGCCGGCGCGGCGCATCGCCGCGATCACCTTCACCAACAAGTCCGCGCGCGAGATGCGCGAGCGCGTCGCGCGACGCCTGAAGGGCGATGCCGGCGAAGGCCTGACCGTGTGCACGTTCCATGCGCTGGGCCTGAAGATCCTGCAGGTCGAGCACGCGATGCTCGGCCTGCGCCGCGGCTTCTCGATCTTCGACGCCGACGACAGTGCGGCGCAGTTCAAGGACCTGCTGCCGCCGGGCAGCAAGCCCGATGCGCTCGAGGCGACCCGCAACCTGGTCTCGCGCGCCAAGAACGCGGGGTTGTCGCCGGAGCAGGCGCTGGCCGCCGCGCAGTCGCCGCGCGAGCGCGAGGCCGCGCAGTTGTATGCGCGCTACCAGCAGCGCCTGTCGACCTTCAACGCGGTCGACTTCGACGACCTCATCCGCCTGCCGGTGCAGCTGCTCGAAGCCGAAGCCGACTGCGTGGCCGCCTGGCGCGAACGCATCGGCTATCTGCTGGTCGACGAATGCCAGGACACCAACGACGCGCAATACCGGTTGTTGAAGGCGCTGGCCGGGCCGCGTGGAGAATTCACCTGCGTCGGCGACGACGACCAGTCGATCTACGCCTGGCGTGGCGCCAATCCCGACAACCTGCTGCAGCTGGGCGTCGACTACCCGCAGCTGAAGATCGTCAAGCTCGAGCAGAACTACCGCTGCTCGAACCGCGTGCTGCGCGCGGCCAACGCGCTGATCGCGCACAACCCGCACGAGCATCCGAAATCGCTGTGGAGCGACCAGGCCGACGGCGAGCGCATCCGCGTATGGGAATGCAACAACGCCGAGCACGAGGCGGAAAAGGTTGCCGACCAGATCCACTTCCTCAATGCCTCGCGGGGCGCGCCATGGAGCGAGTTCTGCATCCTGTTCCGCGGCAACCACCAGTCCCGCGCGCTGGAGAAGGCCCTGCAGCTGCTGCGCGTGCCCTACCACCTGAGCGGCGGCACCGCGTTCCTGGACCGCGGCGAGGTCAAGGACGCGATGGCATGGCTGCGGCTGGTCGCCAACCCGGACGACGACGCGGCGTTCCTGCGCGCGGTGCAGTCGCCCAACCGCGGCGTCGGTGCGACCTCGCTGGCGAAACTGGCCGAACTGGCCCAGCACGCGCACCTGCCGCTGGCGCGCGCCGCGGCCCAGGTCGGACTGGTGAAACAACTCGCGCCGCGCGCCGGCAATGCGCTGCAGGGGTTCGTCGACATCCTCGACGGCCTGCGCCGGGAGGCGCATGCGCTGGCACCGGCGGAACTGGTGCGCAGGCTCAACGAACGTTCGGGCCTGCTGGCGGCGTTGCGCGCGCAGTGCAAGGACGAGGCGCAGTTCCAGGCGCGACGGCGCAACCTGGACGAACTGGCCGACTGGTTCGATGGCCCGAAAACTTCCGGCCCTGGCGAGCTGGCCGCCGCGCTCGCGCTGCTGTCGCATGCCGACAAGGGCGATGCCGGCAACCAGGTGCGGTTGATGTCGCTGCATGCCGCCAAGGGACTGGAGTTCCGCTACGTGTTCATCGTCGGCGTGGTCGACGGCAACCTGCCGCACGAAGCGAGCATCGAGGAAGGCCGGATCGACGAGGAGCGGCGCCTGTTGTACGTGGGCATCACCCGCGCCAAGGAACAACTGTGGCTGTCCTACGCGAAGGAAGCCACGCGCTGGGGCGAGCGCCAGCGCAACCTGCCCAGCCGCTTCCTCGACGAACTGCCGGAAGCGGAGCTGCAGCGCGACGGCGCCGATCCGGTCGCCGAAGCCGCGTACAAGGCCGAGCGGCGC
>Ga0310810_10009683_pt1 | contig 11163 bp, 11 predicted proteins | sample NCmetagenome_FD_207641 | JGI IMG/M metagenome (GOLD analysis project Ga0310810, IMG submission 207641) | Soil microbial communities from experimental microcosm in Duke University, North Carolina, United States - NC | ecosystem: Engineered > Artificial ecosystem > Soil microcosm > Unclassified ... | reverse complement strand
GCCCCGGCAGCGCCTGATGTGCGGGCGCCGGCACACGGCCGGCGACGCAGTCACGCACCACCGCGATGCTGAGGCGCGACCCCTCAGCCCTGGCGGCCGAAGAACAGGTACGTCACGAAGATCGCGGCGATGACGCCGGCGATCTCGGATGCGAGCGCGCAGGGCAGCGCGTGGCGCGTCTTCTTCACGTTCACCGACCCGAAGTACACGGCCAGCGTGTAGAACGTGGTCTCCGTGCTGCCCTGGATCACGCACGACAGGCGGCCCGCGAACGAGTCGGGTCCCAGGGCCTTCATGGTCTCGACCATCACGCCACGGGCGCCGCCGCCCGAGAACGGCTTGATGAGCGCGGTGGGAAGCGCGTCGACCCAGCGCGTGTCGATCGCGAGGCCGCCGACGCCGGTCCGGATCGCCCCGAGCAGCGCGTCGAGCGCGCCGCTCGCGCGCAGCGCGCCGACCGCGACCAGGATCGCGACCAGGTAAGGCACGATGCCGATCGCCACCTGGAATCCCTCCTTCGCGCCCTCGATGAAGACCTCGTACATGGCGACGCGCCGCACGGCGCCGGCCACGAGGATCATCGAGATCAGTCCCAGCAGGATCGAGTTCGCGAGCACCGCCGATTGGGTCGCGACGGCGGCGGGGTCGAGTCGCGAGAAGTGCCACACCAGTCCCGCCACCAGCGCGGTGAGGCCGCCGAGCCAGCCCAGTACCACCGGATTCCACAGGTTCAGGCGCTGGATCGACGCCACCAGCACGAGGCCGAACACGTCGGCGATGAACGTGGCGATCAGGATCGGCACGAACACGTCCGCCGGGTTCGCGGCGCCGAGCTGGGCGCGGAACGTCAGGATCGAGATCGGCACCAGCGTGACCGACGACGCGTTCATGACCATGAACAGGATCATGTCGTTGGACGCGGTGTCGGGGACCGGGTTCAGCGACTGCAGCTCTTTCATCGCCTTCAAGCCGAGCGGCGTCGCGGCGTTGTCGAGCCCGAGCATGTTCGCCGAGCGGTTCATGACGATTGCGCCCGAGGCCGGGTGCCCGGCGGGGATGCCGGGGAAGAGGCGCCGGAACAGCGGGCCGAACAGCCACGCGATGCCTCGGGTGATCCCGGCGGTCTCGGCGATCTTCATGAGCCCGAGCCACAGCGCCATGATCCCGGTGAGGCCGAGCGACAGCTCGAAGCCGGTCTTCGCCGAGTCGAAGAGCGCGGTGACGACCGCCTGCAGCGTGTCGGGCTTGCCGCCGACGATCGCGGCCACCGCGGCGGCGCCGAACGCGATCAACAGGAGTGCGGCCCAGATCCAGTTGAGCATGGCCGCAGGATGCGAGCCGCGGGGACGCGGGGTCAAGCGCGGACGTCGTTGCGACCGGCCATCCCGTGTGACAGCCTCGCCGGCATCGTGAGCACTCGCAGGCCAGCACGTCGCTCCGGCGCCCCGCGCCTCAGGCCGATCGGCGTCCTCCACTCGACGCTTCGGTCGCGCCACGACGCACCGCGCCAGGGGCCCGAGGGCGCGCCCGACGCGTGGCTCGAGGTCCATCCGTGGGCGCGAGCGGCGCTCTACCGCCTCAAGGCCGGCGACCGACTCATCGTGATCACGTGGCTGCACCGCGCCAAGCGCACGACGATGCGCGTCCACCCGCGTTCGGATCCGAAGCGCCGCCTGACCGGTGTGTTCGCGACGCGATCGCCGGATCGGCCGAACCCGCTCGGCCTCCATCCCGTGACCGTGCGCGCGAAACGCGGGCTGCGGCTGCGCGTCGGGCCGATCGAAGCGATCGACGGAACGCCGGTCGTGGATCTCAAGCCGCAGATCTGAAGGAAGCCGCGGCGCGACGGCAGAAGCAACGCCCCTCAAGACCCCGGCGGGTTCCGCGACCCTCTAGACCGCCGGCGCGCTCTTTCGCTTCGGCGCCGCGAACCTCGAGGCGATCCACGCCAGCAGTCCGATCACGAGGCCCGAGAGCCCGGGGATCGGGATGCCGCTCGCGAGCCAGGCCCGGATGCCGGTGGCTACGCCCTGCGGCACCCCGGGCAGCGCCATCGACTGCAGGTTCGCGACCTCCTTCGCGTGGGTCGCCACGTACGCGTCGCGGAAGATCACGTGCGCCGCCGCGACCCACACCCAGTTCGTGAACCCCACGAGGAAGCCGTGTAGGAAGTACTTGCCCGGCGCGCGGCGGGCGATGACGAACGCGTACACGACGAATGCGACGGGCCAGACCAGGGACTCGGGGCGCGACGACGGCATGAACACCGACTCGATCGCCATCGCGAGCCCGACGAGGCTCAGCAGGAAGATCAGCTTCCAATTCATCGACGGCCTCCAAACCAAGCGCCGCGCGAAGGGCGCGGGCATGAGCGACCCCGCGCGGCGCGGCCTTGGAGGGGAAGAGGCTGCCCGGCGCGTGGCCACGAGCCTCTACGGCCCACGCGTGGAATTGGTTGCCGCGATTCAGCCGTCGCGCCGGCCCGCGAAGATCTTCGCCGGCGGGAATCCCACGAGCTTCAGCAGGTACTGGAGCACGACCGTCACTGTTCCAAACCCGTATCGCACGCTGCGCCTGAAATCGATGCTCGACGCCTCGGGCATGTAGCGGACCGGCACCGGTATCTCGCCGAGGCGAAAGCCTGCGTCGACCGCCGAGACGAGAAACTGGGAGTCGAAGACGAAGTCGTCGGAGAAGCGCTCGAACGGCAACCTCTCCAGCACCTGACGGCGGTACGCGCGGAATCCACTGTGGAACTCGCCCATGTTCTGCCCAAGGCAGATGTTCTCAATGAGGGTCAGCAGGCGATTGCCAAGGTACTTGTAGAGCGGCATTCCCGAGGCGAGGCACTCGCGCCGCGTGCGCACGCGCGAACCGAGCACCACGTCGAGGATCCCGAGCTCGAGTGGCACGATCATCATGGGCACGAGGCGTGGATCGTACTGATAGTCCGGGTGGAGCATGATGACGATGTCGGCGCCGCGCTCGAGCGCCTCGCGATAACAGGTCTTCTGATTGCCCCCGTAACCGCGGTTCGTCGCGTGCTCCAGCACGCGAATTCCGAGCGAACGCGCCAACTCCACAGTGTTGTCACGACTCGCGTCGTCCACGAGAATGAACTCGTCGACGTAGCCGGCTGGAATCCCGTTCCAGGTCTGACGGAGCGTCCCCGAAGCATTGTAGGCTGGCATGACGAGGGCGACCCTTCCACGCGGCGAGTTGCTCGACGTGGGATGGGGCAGGGGCTGTGGCGAGGTCGGCCGCCCTTCGGTGAGCATGGAGGGCATCTTGCGAGGACTCGATCGACTCGGTCAACCCGCGCCGGCCATTCCCATCCGCCCTACCCGAGCGCGGAAGGCCCGCGCCGCGAGCGCGTCGGTCGCCTGCGTCGGAATCGTCGCGATCGGCGTCGCGCTCGCCGGGTGCGGACATGGGGACCCGCTTCTCGCCCGTGTCGGTGCGGAAACCATCACGGCGCGCGACGTCCGGTCGGCCGCGATCCGCAACGGGAACGCGGCCACAGGGGACTTGCGGGCCACATTCGACGCGCTCGTGACGCGGGCGCTGCTCTTGGAAGCATCGAAGGACCTTCACCGCATCGGCGTTCTTGCCCCGAGCGATTCATTGCCCGCGAAGGGCTCGCCCAGACGCACGCCCGCGCTCGAGCGGCGGATGCTCGACGAGGTCTATCGGATCGAGGTCCTGAACCGCGTCCCCGAGCCGGATTCAACGGCGTTGCGTGTGGAATGGAACCGCCGACCTCGATCGAAGGAATTGTCCGCGGCCGTCGTCGCCGTCATCACGGTCCCCGACTCCGGCGCGGCCACCGAGCTGGGCGCCGCGCTGCGTGGAGGTCGCAGCCTGTCCGCCGCGGGTCTCCTCCTCTCGCCGCCGCGAAGGCCCGACGTCCTCTCGTTGCGTTTCCCGGCTGACGATTCGCTGTGGCGCCGCCTCGAGCCGGCGCTGGCGACCCTGAGCCCGCACCAGATCCGTCCATTTCGAACGGAACATGGATGGGCTTTCGTCGAGCTGCTCGACCGCAAGCTTCGATGGGAGTTCGACGCCGTTTCACCGGCCGAAATCACGAGTCTCCGGGACAACCTGCTCCGACGGGGCCGCGAAGCCCGCCTCGGCGCGGTCGTCGAATCGCTGACCGCAGTCATTCCCGTGCGGGTTCTCGACGCTCGGCTGGAGCGCGACCTGCGGATGCCGGAAGAGACGAGCCCCGCGCTGCCGTTGGCTGTCGCGTCGCTCGTCCTGGCGCTGATCATCGGCTGCGCGCTCCGCCTCGCACCCCGCCGCGGAGGGAAGGAGCCCGTGGGTCTGGGCGCCTTCGGGAGGATCATTCTTCAGGTTGGGCTCGTCGGCGTGCTGATCTTTCTGGGCGCCGGCTATCTCTTCCGCGCCGACGGTGGTTGGGATTTCGCCAACTATCACCGAGCCGCCCAGGAGATGCGGGCGGGAATGAGTCCGTACGATCCTGCGACCGTGGCTCGCGACAAATGGGATCCGCAGACGCCGTTTCTGTACGCGCCGGTCACGCTCTGGCTCTTCGGCCCTCTCGGCGGGCTCCCGTTGGAGAAGGCCGAAGTCGTCTGGTTCTGGATCAAGATCGGGGTGGCGCTGGCGCTTGGAGTCCTCTCGTGGCGCCTGCTGTCCGGCCGCTGTCCTGCGCCGCTGATGGTGGGCATGCTCCTCTACGGTTTCAACGGCGCGATGCTCCTCGACCTGCGCGCCGGGAATGTCGCAACCATTGAAGTCTTGTTGATATGGAGCGCGTTGATCGCATTTCTCAGCGGGCGGAGATGGCTCTGCGCGGCGCTGATCGCGATTGCCGCGCAGTTCAAATTGCTGCCGATCGTGTTCTTGAGCCTGCTCATCTGGCCGACGAGAACTCGCTCCGCACGGACGGGGCCCATCCTCCTGGGACTCGGGCTCTGCGGCCTCATGCTGGCCCTCCCCAAGATCGCGGGCATGCCGTGGGCGAGTGGATACCTGGGGAACCTGGAGACCGTCCGGCCCTATGGAGAGGTGAACCCGAGCGCGCTGGGTCTCGTCGACATGGTGTTGGACCGAGGGAATCTGCATCCCGGCCACAATCGCGTCGCGCCCCTGATCTGGCTTCTCTACTGCGTCGCCCTGCTGATCGTGAGCGTCGGCGGGTTGCGGCGGGCGTGGCGAGCGCGGGAGCCGCTGGAGTGGATCATCGTCACTGCCATGCTGTTCATCCTGCTGTCGCCTCGCCCGATCGTGTACGGCTATTCGCTCGTCATCGTTCCCGCGCTTCTCATCGTGATGCGATTGTGGCCCGGTCTCCTGGGAACTTCCGTGGCAGTCGGTGCGCTGGCGGCGCAGGGTCTGATTCAGCGTGGGCTGTTGCGCTCGGATTTCATTCCCGGATCGTTGCCTTGGCCCGTGCTCGTCGTGGTCGCGAACCTCCCGTTCCTGATGACGCTCGGTCTGTGGATCGCATTCATTCGTTCCGGCACGTCGGCGGATGACGCGCTCGAGGCGAGGCCTGTCGATCACCGATACCGCGTCTTCACCGATCCCCACGAGCGTGGCAACGTGGGCGTCGCGCCGCAGCATTCGGTGTCGAGCTGGATCCAGATCGGGCTCGCGCCCGGCAGGATCGAGCACTCGTCGACCGGCGTGCCCCACAGGTTCGTCGCCGTGACCCACTCGTCGCAGTTCGTGCACGCGACGTTCGCGCGATCGAGACCCACCGCGCCCTTGGTCGAGAGGCACGCGTCCATCCCGACGAAGCGGATCAGCACGAACGCGTCGCTGGTGAGGCACCATCCCGTCGGCAGGGGGATCGAATGCACGTCGCCGACGCCGATATTGATCGTGACCGGCGTCGACGACGGGCCGTAGAGCACGTTCGTCGTGTCGGGCTGGGGGCACGCGCCGCCCGTGGACGCCACAATCGACACGTCCACCGTGATGTTGCAGTTGTCGAACGCCCGCGTCGCGAACGAGACCTGTCGCGCCTCGGCCAGGCCGGGCGAGGGGCAGTTGCCGCACGGCTGATTCGGAATGTGCCAGGCGATCCAGTTCCAGCCGTCACCCGCCGCGTACGACGTCGTGGGATCGAGCGGCCCCGGCTCGAGCGAGCAGGCGAATGCGGCGTGCGCAGGCGTCGCGGTCGTCGCGCCCGGATCCTGCATGACGATGGGACCTGAGGCGACCGCGACCTGGGCGAGCGTCGCGAGGAGCAGGGGCGTGACGAGTCGACAGGCGACGGCCGGGACGCGAATCGAGTTCATGGGGCCTCCGGAGGCGGCAGCGCAAGGGCGATGGCGGAGGAGCGTCCGTGCTCGGGCGAGGAAAATCCTACCCCCGTCGCCGGCGCTCGGGCGAGGGGAAAGGTGGGGGCGGTGAGCCGCGCTAGCGCTTTCCGGCCGCCTCGAAGATCTTTCCGGCGTTCTCCGGCGAGAAGAACTCGGCCGGCGAGGTCACCGCCGCGTTGACGCGCGCGAACCCGTCCATGGCTTCCTGGTTGCCGTGCGCGGCCCCCAGCAGTTGCTGCAACTGCGGCGGCGGCGGCTCGAGCGCGGCCACCTGGCAGGTGAACTCGAAGATCGGCAGGACCCGCTCGTCGCGCGCGCGCTGGTAGTCGCCCATGGCCTCGTCGAACGGCCGTGCCCCCGAGAGCGACTGGTGCAGCGCCTCCGCGCACAGCTCCGCGCTCAGGAACGCGTCCGTGATCCCCATGGCCGTGATGTAGTCGCGATTGTACCCCGCGTCGCCGACGAGCGCCCACCCCGGTCCGTACGGCTTCCGGAAGAAGTTTGCGACCGGCGTGCCGACGAACTTGGCCTCGCGCTTGCCGGCGCGGAGCCGCGCGGCCAGCGACGGCGACAGGTCGATCATCTTCATCCAATTCGCTTCCAGGTCCTGCTTGTTCGCCTCGAACTCCGCCATCGGCCAGCCCCCGACGATGAGCGTGAGCCCGTCGTTCGTGGGCCACGCGGCGAATCCACGGTGCGGGTAGGAATAGACCTCGAAGGCGCCCTGTACCGGGATCCCGCTCCAGTAGGAGTAGTAGCCGGCCAGGATGGGCGGCCGCTCGTTGTAGGCGGCGGCCTTCACCGCGTCCGCGACGGGCGAGTGCCGCCCGTCCGCGCCGACCACGACCGTGGCGCGCTCGGTGACGGCCTTCCCGTTTTTTTCGCGTCCGCGGATGCCGGTCACGCGGCCGTCCTCGACCAGCACTTCGTCCACGGCGAATTCCTCGCGGACCTCGGCTCCTGCCTCGGACGCGGCGTCCACGAGGAGCTTGTCGAGCACCGTGCGGCGCGGCCCGTAGGCGACCGGGGAATCCACCGTGCCGGGCGCTCCCGAGATGACGAACGGACCGAAGTCGAACCGATAGGTGTCGATCGGCGGGCAGCCGGTGGCGATGAGCCGGGCGAGGAGCCCCCAACGGCGCAGCGCGGCGATCCCGGGCGGGTGCACGAGATGCGTCGAGATCGTATCGCTCGGGAACGCCGCCCGGTCGACGACCAGGACCTTGTAGCCCCGGCGCGCCAGGAGCATGGCCGTTGGCGAACCGGCGCAGCGCGCACCCACGATGATGGCGTCGTAGTTCTTCATGACGGCCTCCTACCGCAATGACACGACAAGACGGAGTTCGTTGGTCGGCCGAGGCCGGTCAGTAGGCTTCCGCGTTCCGATTCGCCGGCCGCCAACGGGCGCAGATCACGGAGCGCTCCTGACGCGCGGCGGGCATTCCTTGAGTATGCTGGGCTGGGACCAAGTCGTCGACCCAGGATAGGATCTGCCATGCATGTCAGTGCTCCGCCAGCCAAACCGCGCGGTTTCGCCTTGATGTTCGGCTGGCGACGATTCCGCTTCACGCTCGGCCTCTCGATCGCGGTCGGCGTGGTGCTCAGCCTTCATCACGTTCCGCCCTGGCCGCACTGGAAGCCGACGCTGCTCTGGGCGCTCACGTGCACGCTCGTCCTCGGGCTCGTCGCGATGCTCGTGTTCGGATCGTTCGAGCAGTGGCCGAAACGCCTGCCGCGCTGGCTCGAGCGCTGGATGCTCCAGGTCGCGTGCGTCGCCGTGGCCATGCCGATCACCGCCTGGGCGCTCTATTCGTTCTCGACCGCCCCCGGCGCACCTCCGTTCTACGAAGTCCAACCGCGTCTCGATGGCTTCCTGATCCTGTCGTTTCTCGGGATCCTGATCGCGCCCTGGGCTGCGCTCGGCGCGCTGGTCCGGCAGAAGGAGGCGCTCGCGCGCCATCAGGCGCTCGCCTTCGAGCTGGCGCGCAGCGAGCTGGAACGCCAGGCCTCCGAGGCGCGTCTGCGCCTCCTGCAGGCGCAGGTCGCTCCGCACTTCCTCTTCAACACGTTGGCGAACGTGCAGGCGCTGGTGGACGCGGGCTCGCCGCAGGCGAAGGTCGTGCTGCGCAGCCTCGTCGCGTACTTGCGCGCGGCGGTGCCGCGCTTGAACGAGCCGGTGACCACGCTCCAGCAGGAGCTGGAACTGGTCGAGGCCTACCTCGAGCTGATGCACATGCGGATGCCCGATCGCCTGCAGTTCGCGCTGCACGTGGACGATGCGGCGCGCTCGCTCCGCTGTCCGCCCATGACGCTCCTGACGCTCGTCGAGAACGCGGTGCGCCATGGGATCGATCCGAGCGAGGAGGGCGGCGTGATCGACATCGTGGTCGAGCGGCGCGGTGGTCGCTGCATCGTGCGCGTCAGCGACACCGGCGCCGGGCTCGGGCCCGCGAACGGCGGACTCGGCACCGGCCTCGCGACGCTGCGCGAGCGCCTGCAGCTCAGCTTCGGCGGCGATGCCGAGTTGCGCGTCGAGGCACGACAACCGGCCGGCGTCTCCGCGGTGCTGGAGTTCCCGGCCCGCGAGCTGGGGGATCGATGACCGCGCGTCCGACGGCCCTGATCGCCGACGACGAGCCGCTGCTGCGCGAGGCGCTGGCCGGCCAGCTCGCGGAGGTCTGGCCGGAGCTGGACGTGGTCGCGCAGGCGCGGAACGGCCGCGAGGCGATCGAGCTGTTCGAGGCGCGGCGGCCCGACGTCTGTTTCCTCGACGTCCACATGCCGGGGCTCTCGGGCATCGAGGCCGCGCATCGGATCGGGGGCCGCGCGCACCTGGTGTTCGTCACCGCGTACGACCATTACGCGGTCGAGGCGTTCGCGCAGGGCGTGCTGGACTACCTGGTGAAGCCGGTCGAGCCGGCGCGCCTCGCCGAGACGGTGGCGCGTCTCAAGGATCGGCTGAACGCGGCGCAGCCGGCGACGAACACCGCGCTGCTGCTCGAGCAGCTCGCGGCCGAGCTGGCTCGGCTCCAGCACGACACGGCGTCAGCCCCGCTGCGCTGGATCACGGCCCAGGTGGGCTCCGCGTTGCGTCTCATCCCGGTCGAGGACGTCGACTACCTTCGATCCGACACGAAGTACACGCGCGTGGCCTGGCGCGGCGATCGAGGCGTGGCCAGCGAGGCACTGGTTCGCACGCCGCTCAAGGACTTGATCGCCCGGCTCGATCCCGCGCAGTTCGCGCAGATCCATCGCTCCGTCGTGGTCAACCTGCGGGCCATCGACCACGTCACGCGGGGCGAGAGCGAGACTGCCGAGGTTCACCTCAAGGGCCGCGCGGAGGTGCTGCCGGTGAGCCGCAGCTACCTTCACCACTTCCGCGGGATGTAGCTCGTCGGCCCACGCCGTGCTTCGTCCACCGCCGGCGCCGTTCGTCGCAAGCCCCTTGGAGCCCGGTCCACCCGCCGACACTATCGGGGGAGGAAAGGCTGCGCGCGGACTGTCGCGTCCTCGGTTGCCGAGACCCGAACCATGCTGCTCTTCCGTGGGAGGTTGACGTGAACGATCTGAGAGAGCGGTTGTCTCAATTGTGGCTCTTCGCGCTATTGAACTACCTGTACGCGGACGCTATTGCCTTGTTCGATATTGCAGGCTCGGGGCGTGGATTCCAGCCTCTCCCACCATGGGCGCTGATGAGCTCAGCGGTCCTGATGGAAATTCCCATCGCCATGATCCTGGCGTCCCGACTGCTTCCGTTCAGGGCGAATCGCTTGGCGAATATCATCGCGGGAAGCTTCCTGACCCTCATCAACGGCTTCGTGACGTTCGTCGCGCCACTGCTCGGAATGGGTCGGCCGCCTGCTTTTCCGGAGTACTTGTTCTTCGCAACGATCGAAACCGTGTGCACCGTGATCATCATCCGGCAGGCGTGGAGCTGGAGGAGCGTTGAAGTCAGCAGGTCGCCGTCATCCCTGCAGGCGAAATCAACGTTGGGCTTGAGCGGTCAACTGTGATTGACGACCGCGTTCCAGCCGCCTGGCGCGGCCGCGGGTCGACAGGATCGAAGCGGTTCACTGAACCATCGTGGGACGCAATATGAGGGAATCGTCCATGGCCACCGGCAGACTCCTCACCGTGACGTCGCTGCTTTCGCTGACTCTCCTGACGATTCACGTCTCGGACGACATCGCCCGCGGAATCTCGTCCCTCAACTTCGCGTCCATGATCGCGGTGCTGGTGGTCGCGATGCTGCTGTACGCCACGCTGACGGGTGAAGGCCGGCGCGCGGGCGCCGTGAGCGGATTCCTGATCGGCCTCTTGGCGCTGGGGATGCCAGCGCTCCACTTCCGCGGCGCGCACATGAATGAGATCGCGAAGTCCAGCGGCGGCCTCTTCTTCGTCTGGACGCTCTGGGCGCTGGGCGGACTGGGCGGTGCCGGGATGATCCTCTCGGTGCGAGCGTTCCTGGCGTCGTTCCGATCGGCGAAGGGGTCTCGCTAAGCGGCTCACCCCAGGCAACGTCGCGACCGGCGGGCCTGCCTCCGCGCTCGTCGCGAGAGGATGTTTTCCGCGTCCCCGGCGGGCCCAGTATCGGGACATGAGAGCTCTTGGCCCAGTCGCCCGGCCCGGCATGGTGGCGCTCGTCGGAATGCTCGGCATTCTCACCGTCGAGCGCGCGACCGCGCAGGGTGGGCCGACGGCGCCCGTCGTCACGGAGCAGCACAGCGGGACCTCGGCACGGCTCCAGGCGGTGAGCGCGGTCAGCGAGCGCGTGGTGTGGGTCAGCGGCATCCGGGCCACATGGGCTCGCACGCTGGACGGCGGCGCGACGTGGGTCGCGGACTCGATGAAGGCCGACGCGTGGCTGGAA
>Ga0310810_10009682_pt1 | contig 11163 bp, 11 predicted proteins | sample NCmetagenome_FD_207641 | JGI IMG/M metagenome (GOLD analysis project Ga0310810, IMG submission 207641) | Soil microbial communities from experimental microcosm in Duke University, North Carolina, United States - NC | ecosystem: Engineered > Artificial ecosystem > Soil microcosm > Unclassified ... | reverse complement strand
CCGAGGACCTCGAGCGGATTCGTTCCGTTGCTGCGCCGGCTTGAAACCGGTGAATCGCGTGTGTCCGGCATGTTGACGGCGATAGAGTGCGAGACGGCCCGCCTTGCACTCGTCATGGAAACTGACGGTCGCACCCTCAAGTTCGGTCTCGACAAGTTCGAGAACGTGCAATTCCTCAGTTACCGGCAGGATGCTCCTGCACGTGTCGGCTGCGGCCCCGTCGTTCCGCCTCAGCGCGTGCTCGCGACCTATCGTGCCAGCTCGGTGGCTGGGGAGGCAGGGACAGCAGTCGCAATCGAACTGATCCCCGACGACTTTCCGAACGACATCAAGTGACTGCGCCCGAAACCCGTCAACGCCATCAGTCCTGCAGATCGCGGCACCACAGCGGCTCGCCGCCCGGCGTCGACGTGGTGCTCAGCGTGACACGGCCGACAGAACCCATCGGCGGCGGCGAGAGGTAGGCATCGCACGGCAGTTCGGAGATCGTGTACGTGCGTACCCCGTCCTTGAAGACCCACGTTCTCGATCCACACGTGGTGGGCGGGCCTGGCGGCTCCGCATGTGCGAACTCACGTGCCGGCGCGCCGGTGAAGGTCGGCGCGTACCACACGCTGAGCGACGCACTGCCCGAGCCGTCCGCGGAGACCCTGACCTTCTGTCCAGATACCGCGCACGCGAGCAGCACCTTACCGGCAGGCGGCGGCAGGCTCGCGGCGTCGGTGTTCAGCCGCGTCACACGCAGTGTCTCTGGCGCTGTCGCGACAGCGCAGGGAGGCTTCGCGCACACACGCGCAAACCATACCTCTCCGACACCCAGCATCACACCAGTCTGGCTGACGAAAACCTCCTCGAAGCGCTGCTTGCCGATCGCGCGCCGAACAGGAATCGTGAACAGCGTGTCGTAGCGCGCCACGCAGTCTGCGGCGTCCTTTACGACGCCGGTCGCATGCGTCAACGGGTACGAAAGCAGCGCGCAGGCCTCTGCGCGTTCGCTCTGTCCCACACGTTTGCGCAGTGTGTCGAAGAACGCGCGCGCCGCGTCGGCCTTGATGCCCGCTGTCGTCTCCAGACGAACGTCCAGTGGCTGGTCCTGCGGTCCCCCCTGGGCCTTCAGGCCGACGAGGATCGTCAGAACGCTCACGAACGCCACGATCCAGATACGCGACTCAGGCCTCACGATCACATCTCACTCCGAAGGTATGCGACTGTCGCCGCCCAGACTAGATTTGATATCCCCTGGCCAGCACCAGGAATGCAGCCACCTCGGCAGCCTGCCGTGAGGCATCCCAGCCGAGCTCAGCTGCCATCAGTCGCGCGACCTCCGACGCCATCGCGGCGGCTGCCCGCGCGTTGAGAAACAACGCCCGGGTACGCCTGGCGAGCACATCCTCGACCGTGCGGGCCATCTCGTGTCGGGCGGCCCAGACGACTTCGGCGCCTGTGTAGGGCAACGCGTCGTGAAGTGGCTCAGCCAGGGACGGCGTCTCGCGCATCAGGTCCTGTATGCCGAGAGCGTCGGAGCCGTACACATCCAGCGACCCAAACCTCTCGGCGTTGGAATGGAATCCATGGATGTTGAGCGTGCGCGTCACGCAAGGACGTTCTGCGAGCCGTGCGAAGTCGGCTGCCTGGTCGACGGCGTGCTCCGCCATGTTGCGGTACGTCGTCCACTTGCCGCCGGTCGTGGTCAGGAGACCCGAGGCATCGAAGTGAATCGTGTGGTCGCGCGACAACGCCGCGGTCAATTTGCCGTCGCCGCCTTTGACAAGTGGACGGATGCCAACGAACACGCTCAACACGTCGTCGCGGGTGGGTGCCTTCACCAAGTACTGGCTGGCCGTTTCGAGGATGAACTCGATCTCCTCCTCCAGCGGCCGCGGCTCCAGCGTTGGTGTCGCAATCGGCGTATCGGTCGTGCCGACCAGCGTATGTCCGTGCCAGGGAATGGCGAACATGACGCGACCGTCGGACGTGTGCGGCACCATGATCGCCGACTCGACCGGCAGGAACGAGTGATTGAACACGAGATGAATGCCCTGGCTCGGCGCCATCAGCGTCTGCGCGTCCGGTTCGGCCAGTTGACGCACGGAATCGGAGAAGGCGCCAGTCGCGTTGACGACCACGCGCGCGCGAATCGCCCATTGCTGGCGGGTTTCCTGGTCTTCGGCTACCACGCCGTCAATGAACCCATCTGGCCCCTTCGTCAGCGCCGTGACCTTCGCGTAGTTCACAAGAGTCGCGCCCTGCTCGGCGGCGGTTTCGGCCAGGTTGATCAAGAGCCGCGTATCGTCGAACTGGCCGTCGTAGTACACGACGCCGCCACGAAGGCCATCGGTCTTGATGGTGGGCAAACGCGCCAACGTCTCGTCCCGCGTGAGAATCTCGGACGAGCCGAACCCGTACTTGCCGGCGAGCGCGTTGTAAATCTTGAGGCCAAGGCCGTAGAACGGCGCCTCCCACCAGTCGTAATTCGGGACGACGAAGGCGAGATTGCTCACGAGGTGCGGCGCGTTCTGTCGCAGCAGTCCGCGCTCCTTGAGCGCTTCCATGACCAGCGCGATGTTGCCCTGCTCGAGGTATCGCACGCCGCCGTGGACGAGTTTCGTACTCCGGCTCGACGTGCCTTTCCCGAAGTCGTGCTGCTCCAGCAGAAGCACGTCGTATCCGCGGCTCGCGGCGTCGACCGCGATGCCCACCCCGGTTGCGCCGCCGCCGATGACTACCATGTCCCAGGGCTCATGGCGCTGATCGACCCGCGCAGTCATGTCGGTGCGACGCATGGCTACTGCTCCCGGGTAATCCAGTTCTTCGAACGGCTCAACGCCTCGCGCCATTCCGCTCGACGAACTGACGATTGCGCTTGCGGTTGTGCCGGTTCGAAGCGCTTGTCGATGCGCCAATGACGCGAGAGCGCGTCGATGGAATCCCAGAAGCCGACTGCCAGTCCTGCCAGGTACGCGGCTCCGAGCGCGGTCGTCTCGGTCACCTGCGGGCGCACGACGGAAACCCCAAGGAGATCTGCCTGGAACTGCAGCAATCCGTCGTTGGCTGCGGCGCCGCCGTCCACGCGCAGTTCCGCAAGATCGATCCCCGCGTCGTCTCTTACCGCGTCGAGGAGATCAGCTACCTGGAACGCGATGCTTTCGACCGCTGCCCTCGCGATATGCCCCGCGGTCGTTCCCCGCGTGATACCGACGATGGTTCCGCGTGCATACGGATCCCAGTGCGGCGCACCCAGTCCGGCGAACGCCGGCACAACGTACACGCCACCGTTGTCCGGCACCGACGCCGCCAGCGGACCGACATCGGACGATGACCTGATCAACCCAAGGCCGTCGCGAAGCCATTGCACGACGGCGCCGCCAATGAAGACGCCACCTTCGAGCGCGTAAGTGGTCTTGCCGCCTACCTGCCACGCGACGGTCGCCAGAAGCCGGTTGCGAGACGTGACAGGCTGCTCGCCGGTGTTCTGCAACAGGAAACAGCCCGTGCCGTAGGTATTTTTCGTCAGGCCTGGCGACACGCACATCTGTCCGAAGAGTGCCGCCTGTTGATCGCCGGCGATGCCGGCGATCGGGACGTCGGCGACACCGAGCGTGGTCGAGACGCGACCGTAGACCGCACTCGACGGGCGGACCTCCGGCAACATGCTCGCCGGTATGCGAAGGAGTTTCAGCAGGTCTTCGTCCCACTGCAGCGTGTGGATGTTGAACAGCATCGTGCGCGACGCGTTGCTGACATCCGTGACGTGAGTCGAGCCACTCGTCAGTTGCCAGACCAGCCAGCTATCGATGGTGCCGAACGCGAGCTTGCCGGCCTCGGCTTTCGCCCGCGCGCCGGGAACGTTGTCCAGGATCCACGCGATTTTGCTGCCCGAGAAGTAGGCATCGATGACGAGGCCGGTGCGTTCGCGGATAAGGTCCTCGTGTCCGTCGCGTTTCAGTCGATCGCAGAATTCAGCCGTGCGGCGGTCCTGCCAGACGATGGCGTTGTAGACAGGAGCGCCGGTCTCGCGGTCCCAGACGACTGTCGTTTCACGCTGGTTGGTGATGCCAACGGCCGCGATATCTCTGGGACGCAGGTGTGCGCGGCCCAGCGCCTCGGTCGCGACACCGATTTGGGTGGCCCAGATCTCGTTCGGATCGTGCTCGACCCATCCCAACCTGGGAAAGATCTGCTGAAACTCCCGCTGTCCGACCGAGACGATGGCTGCGTCGTGATCGAAGATGATGGCGCGAGAGCTTGTAGTGCCCTGATCGAGAGCGAGGATATACGGCATGTGTCCGCCTCAACACGACGACGAGATCGATGGATGACCGGGAATTCTAGCGCAGGAGCGCTACTTGAAGGCCTGACGGCGAGCCGTTGCGGTCAGCGCCTGCACACGAACGACTTCGCTTCGTTCGTGCTGCCGGCGCCCGAGTAGACCGCCTTCTGCGGATAGGGGCACAGCGGCCGGCTCATGATCGCCGCGCCGTTGGCGGTCCTGGTCGCGATCACGCGCTCCGGCGCCTGCCCGTGCTCGACCCAGTTATCGATCGCGGCGGTCCAATCCGCGGTGTCGGGACCAAGCCCGCCGCCGCAGTGAAGGACGCCCGGCAACAGAAACATCCTGAACGCGTCCGCTGCCGCTGGATCGCGCGCGACCACCTGCTCGTAGTAACGGATGCTGGCAAGCGGCGTCAGCGCCGGATCCGCCCAGCCGTGCCACAGAATCAATTTGCCACCGTGGTTCCTGAACGGCTGCAGGTTCGTGTCCGTCGCATTGAGAAATGACGCGGCAAGCGCGGTGTCCGTCTTCCAGTTATTGAAGTCGTAGGTGCTGTAGTCCCAGTCGGGGTTGTTGAAGACCAGGTACTTGTACACGCCGGTGCCGAAGGCAAAGCGCAGGCTGGGCCGCCTGGCCCGCTGCCGCAGGCGTCTGGGTGCCGGTGATCCACGTCGGCCAGCCTGCGGTCTGCCCTTCGCCGCCGAACGGCTGCGCAGGATGAATCTCTCCCTCACGATTCGTCGTCGGGGCGTAGATGACCTTAAGCGCCTTCTTCTGTGCCGGAGTCAGGGAGGACAGCGTGTCGACGTCGAACCGGCACTGCCGCGGGTCGTCGATGATGCCGTCCTTCACACCGTCTATGATGTCGCAGGCGGCGACAATGGCGCTCTCCACGCCCTTCAGCGCGTCTGGCGTGAACATCGGGGTCAGGTTCTTCGGATCCGGAAACAGCGCCTGCATGTTGCGCAGCATCTGTGCCGCGAAACCTGTCCAGTCGTAGGCCGGCGCGCCAGCGATGATGCCGTCGAAGTCCTCGGGAAAACGCTGCGCTTCCATCAGCGCCTGTCCACCGCCCCGCGAGCAGCCCTGGAAATAGTTCCGGCTGGCGGGACGGCTGTAATAGCTCGCGACGATCGCTTTCGCGACTTCCGCCGTGCGATGTACCGCGAGATAGCCGAAATTCAGCTGGCGTTCGAGGTTGTTGTACGCCCAGCTCGCGTCGGTGCCGCTGCTCTCGTGCCCCGTGTCGGTGCCGACCGTCGCGTACCCCTGATTGACCGTCGTGATGGCAGAGTTCTGAATCGAGCCGACGAAGCCGCCGCCACCGCCCATGAAGAACTTGCCATTCCAACTGTCTGGCAGCAGCAGAGAGAATCGGATCTCGGTGCCGATGACGCCGTTCACGCGGCAATGCGCGGCACGGACCTGACCGCTCGCCGCTGCCGGCACAGCGAGCGCTTCCGAGATGCGGACGTCAGGAAGGCGAAGCGAGCTGAGGCTCGAGCAGCCTTGCTTCTGCGTCTGCCCGGCGGCGCGCACCGCGAGGCCGGCGGATAACGCGGCCGCCAGCACGACACCCGCAAGCAATTTCCAGGTGGCCATGGCCTCTCCATCTCCCGATATCAATGCAGGACTCCTTGTGACGATACACCCGCCAGCTCTACGTCGAATCGCGCGGCTTCAGCAGGTCGCCGAGCTGCGTGATCCGCGATGTCACGTCCTCGTGCAGGACACGCATCTCGTTTCCGGTTGCGACGATGGCGCCTGCGAGCTCCTTGTGCATCGCCGCCATGTCGTCGCGGATGAGCGTGGTTTCCCGCTTCAGAGTGCCTACGTCACCTCGTAGCTCGCCCACGTCACCTCGTAGCTCGCCGACCTCGCCGCGGAGTGCTCCCACGTCCCCGCGCAGTTCCCCTATCTCTCCGCGCAGTTCAGTCCGCAGGCTGCCCATTTCCTGGTGCACGTGGACCAACCCTCCACTCAGCTCGCTGCGAACGTCAGAAAACCCCACGCGCATCTCGTCGCGGAGTTGCAGACTCTGCACGGAGAGTTCCGTCACCCGGCCTGGCAGGCCGGCCAACCTGGCGTATGCCGCTTCGAGGTTGTCCACGCGAATCTCCAGATTGTTCTCGGTCATCGAGCGCCTCCAGTCGAATCCGTCGCCACGCTGGCGGGCAGGGTCTGGCTCGGAGGCTGCCAACGCCGTGCCGGCGACCGGCTACCGGTGCGCACGGCAACTTACCATCGTCGGCGCACGCTGCCAACGCTTGACGACTCGTGGACTCCGGAATTCGCGCGGGTGTGGCGACGGCCACGCCTGAATCTCCGCGCGTGAGCTCAGCGCTCCGCTTCCCCATGCTCGGATGCGAAGGATCACCGCGGCTCGCCGAGGCGGTCGGCACGACGAGTCCTCATGCTAAATGGCACTCGCACCAGAGCACACATCGGCGTCGTTGCGCACTGGCTGGGGGTTTTGAAAAGGCTCGTTCGGTAGCCAGCCGTTTCCGCAGCGTTGTGCGAAGGCTCTAGTCGAACGAGGTGAGCGCAGCCACCACCGCTTGCCGCGAGGGCGGAATCCAGCGTCCGCCAAGCTGCTGGACGAGACCGCGCACGCCGGCAAGATCCAGATCGGCGGTGTGCGCAAGAAAGCGGTCGACTTCTCTTTTGAAGCGGCGTCGCTCGTTCGGATTGGCATCGGCCCAGAACCGTCGCAACGCTTCCTCCGGCGTGCCGGACTCCGCCCGGAAGTCTTCGTGCAGGTATCCGCTGAAGACCCGCCGCAGCTCAGGAAAGTCGGGCGCCGAGTCGTGGCTCAATGGCGTGCCTCGGGATATGACGTCAACACGAAGAATCGATCGCGCCGGACATCCCAGCGAATGACCACCAGGGCGTCCTCGCACGGCACCGCTTCCGTACTGCGCCGCCCAACCGATCGCCCGATGACGCGGTGCGCGCCAAAGTGGATCACGAAGTTCGGCCTGGAGCCCTGCCGGTTGCGCCACGCGTCGAATGCTCCTGGCGGCGAGGCCAACGCAGCTCCCACCACGCCTTCGGCAGTCGTTCGATCGGTGTACGTCGATGCGCTCGAGATATCAGGCTCGCGACGCAGCCGTGCTCGAAGTTCGTCGTCTGTTTTGCCGACGTGGCGAGACAGCGTGTGTCCTCCGCTCGCTTCGTCGGCCGATAAATCATGGAGCGGCGCAGAAGGCCGCGGCGGAGGTTCGCTTCGCGCCGCTTCCGGCGCAGGCTCAGGCGCAGATGTTGATGCGGCTGGCTCCGCGCTGGTCGGAGGCTCCGACCGCCCGCAACCTGCGACGGCAAGCGTGAAAAGCAGCAGCCAGGCAGCGGCTGCCGCTATCGGCCAACAGCGCCGTGTCGAACGCGGCTCGAGGCGTGGCATCGCCTCTTCGTGTTGTCTCAACAGCCACATTCTACGATTGGCGACCGGACGGGTGTGAGCGTCAGCTGCCGAGCGTCGGCGCGCGCAGGCTGATGTCGGCGAGCCGGAATGCGAGCGCCACTTCTACGCTGGCGTTCCCCTCCCGGTACTGCACCCGACAGGTGGGCTCAGCAAGATCGATCCCCATGCTTGTCGCGCTGAGGGCAATCTGGTTGAGGAAGTGGAGGAACACATCGAGTCCGGCATCGCCAGGCACGTCCAGGCGGAGCGTCGAGGCCGCATTCTCATGAACCCGCCATCCCAACCCCGTGGCGAATTCGTCGGTGTGAGCCAGGAGGCCGACGTTCGCGCTGCCGAGAACGAACTCGATAGTCATACCTATACCATCTGGTATTCCGGCGTGCTCATGATGAGGTGCGTGGTCATACGGAGCGGATCTTCCAAATAGGTCTTCGCGCGCACGAGGCTCTCGGTGCCCAGTTCCTTCGTGAGGAACGCCACCAGCGCGTCGCGCGTCGCCGGCGCTGGCGGCACGCGGAGCAACCGCCAGGTCAGGTAGTCGATCGCGTCGCTCGACGTCGTTGCGCCGCTGTCGACGACGAGGTGCGCGAGATCGAACTGCGCGGCCCTGCGCGGTGTCGGAATGAGCTTGCGGGCAGCCTGCTCCCAGCCGATGTAGCCGGAAATGCGCGTGTTGAACTGCTCGTCGCGTTCCAGCGCGACCCGGTCGAACGTCGACATCTTCGAGGGGTCGCTCGGGGCGGTCGCCGCGCCGACGTCGTATCCATCGCGCAGACGCCGGCCAAGGATGTCGTCCGTGCCCGCGGTGAAGTTCCAGTCGACAAAGCCTGTCATGTCGGGAATGAGCACGTCGCGCGCGACATTGCCCCGTTCGATCAGGAGACCGGGCGTGATCCACGCCTTGCCTCCGGCCCAGCCTGCCACTGACGGCGGATTCAGCAGGTGCTGCCCCATCGCGATCGTCGACTGGTTGAAGTCCGGCACGCCCGGCATTGTGTCGACACCCAGGTGCTTCATCATCGCAACCAGGTGTTCGACCGGCCCTTTGATGTGCGCGCCGTAGCTGGCCTGGCTGTAGAAATCGCGGGACGAGAAGATGACGGTGAGCAGCGGCTTGAGGTCGTAGTGGTTGTCACGCAGAACGGTCCCCAGCTTCTTCTTCAGCGTGTCGGACAGTTCGTCGCGAACCACGAAGCGGTAGACCTTTCCTGCCAGGTACTCTGCAGTCACGGGCTGTTCGAAAATGATGTTCAGTGCCGCAACACCGTCATGGTTGCCGGTCCTGCCAAGGAACGTCTTCGGCTCATCGTCGTGTTTGGCCGCGTTCACCTTGAAGCCTAGGGCATCGTCGAAATACCAGCCGGTGAAGGCACGCGCGCCTTCACGCACGTCCTTCTCGGTGTAGTTGCCCACGCCCATCGTGAACAGCTCCATTACCTCTCGTGCGAAGTTCTCGTTGGCGGCGCCCTTCACGTTGTACTGCGCGTCGAGGAAGTAGAGCATCGCGGGGTTCTGCGCGACCTTGATGGTGAACTCGCGGATGTTGCCGGTCGCCTCCCTTTCGAAGAGGTCGATCTGCTGCATCATCTTGCGGTAGTCGCGGACCTTGTTCTCGTGCGTGGCGAAGTGACCGTGCCAGAGCAGCGCCATCTTCTCTTCGAGTGGATGGGTCGTCTGCAGCATGCGGTTCGCCCACCAGTACCCGAGCCGGCGGGTCTCGAGCATCGTCGCGCGAAGCCAATAAAAGAACCGATCCGAGACCGGCTGCACGGGCCGGTTTCCGCCAGGCTTGCTCTCGATCCCCATCGAGTTGCCTTGCTTCAGGGCACGGTCGGTTGCCTCGGGACGGCTCTCCGGAAAACCGTTCAACGTCGGATCCCAGAGGCCCGATTCCACGAACGGCTGCATCTTCGGATTTGGAATGCTCTCGTAGTGCACGAGCGATCGCACGGCCCGGTCGAGACCGGCATCTGCGAGCGCCCGGATTTCGTCCGGGGAGCCGCCAAAGCCGGCGTGCGCCAGCAGGTGCGCGGCCCGGTCGTAATTCCACTCGGCGGCGCCAAGGGGTGAGAGATCGTCCTTCCAGCTTGCTGGCCCGGGAGACCAGCCCACGCGTGTGGCCATCTGCTCCTCCTCAGGCTTTGAAGACACCCATGGTGTCGAATTTCTGACCGAGCACCTTCACTGCGTCCGCGCCCATCCACTCCTGGATGAGCGTGGCGTAGACGCGCCGGAAGTCGGTCGTGTTCTCGAGATTGCCGTCGAGCACAAGGTGGGCGAGACTCGGCGGCGTTCCGTACATGCCACCCTTCACCCCGTTTCCGATCATGAAGTTCACCTGCGCAGTGCCATGGTCGGTGCCAAGGCTCGTGTTCTCGGGAACGCGGCGGCCGAACTCGCTGTGCACGTAGATGACAATATCGTCGGCCCGTCCGATGCGTTTCATCTCCTCCATGAAGCCGGCGATCGCGTCGGAGCAGTACTCCAGCTGTCGATCGTGTGGCGCGGCCTGGTTGACGTGGGTGTCGAAGAGGCTGTTGCGCAGCGGCACGTAGTAAAGCCGCGTCGGAAAATCGGCCTCGATCAGGGCGACGACCTTGTCGAGATCCAACAGCCGCAGATCAGGATTGTTCTTCCCCTTGTAATTGGCCCAGGCCGCACGAACGAGCTCGGAGGCCTGCGCCGCGCTCTTCGTCACTTCCAGCGCGTACTTGTGCGCATCGCTGGCGGCAACGGTCTGCGCACCGAGCGCGTCAAGGACAGGTTTCTCCTGCGCGAAGACTCCCCGCTGGAATTTGTCGGGATCGGTGAAAACGAGCGGCACGTGCTTCTCCGCCTTCACAGCCAGCGTCTGGCTGTCGGAGATGTTCACGATCATGTTGGCGCGCTCGCCGGCAGGGTCGAGCGCAGCTGCCGTGCGTCCGACCCACCCGTACTCGTTGCCGCTGTTGGGCGCCGCGGTGTGCCAGAACGACATCGAGCTGAAATGGGAGAACGATGGCTGGTCGTAGCCAACGCCCTGAACGATCGCCACCTTGCCTTCGTCGTACAGGTGCTTCATGCCGGCCATCGATCGATGCCAGCCGAAATGCTCGTCGATCCTGAGGACGTCTTTCTCGCGAATGCCGATCGTGGGCCGGTGCTTGTAATAGAGGGCGTCGCCGTACGGCACGATGGTGTTCAGCCCGTCGTTACCGCCGAACCATTCGAACACCACGAGGATCTTGCCTGACGTGCCCTGCGAGGCTACCTGGCTCGCCCGGCTGAAGACGTACGGCACCGGACCGACGCCGCCTAGGAGGCCGAACCCGAGGCCGCCAGTACCGATGCGAAGCATGTCGCGGCGTGACACGCCGCTGTCCGACAACTTCTTGCTAGCCATTGCCGTGCGCCTCTGGGACGAGCCCAACTGATGCCGACCAGGTTGGGAAACCGGGCCATTATAGGCGGAGACAAATGGCGGCGCGGC
>Ga0310810_10009681_pt1 | contig 11163 bp, 11 predicted proteins | sample NCmetagenome_FD_207641 | JGI IMG/M metagenome (GOLD analysis project Ga0310810, IMG submission 207641) | Soil microbial communities from experimental microcosm in Duke University, North Carolina, United States - NC | ecosystem: Engineered > Artificial ecosystem > Soil microcosm > Unclassified ... | reverse complement strand
GACCACGCTTCGGTCGGACATGGGAGCCGTGAGGCATAACACCGTCGCCTATGATCGCCACACCGTCGCCTATGATCGCCCGGGCTTGCCGCCATCCGATGAAAAGCAGCGCGCCGGGCGCGGCGCGCTGCGCACATCGAACAGGGTCGGGGGTCTATTTCAGGCGCTTCGCAGCCTCTTCGACGATGCTGAGATCCGCGTGCTTCTTAACGTCCAGCGCCGATTTCACGAAACCGAGATCGCGCGTCATATCGACGTTCTTTTGCAGCGCGGCGAGATCCGGTAGCATGTTGGGGTCATGGTAGGCGTCGCGCTTGGTGAATAGCCAGTCGAAACGCTCGGCCGGCTGCTTGGTGACGCGGCCGGCGATCTCCATGGCTTCCTTGTGGTTCTTCGGGTCGGTGTACCAGCGTGTGATGCGCAGCGTGTCCTCCATGAAGTCGACCATGGCGGCGCGGTTCTTGTCGAGGAACGGCTTGCGCGCGGTCCAGACGATCATGTCGGTGACGCCGATCGCATCGCGCTGAATGAACAGCGTGCGGGCGATCTTGCGCAATTCGGGATCGTAGGAAAAAGGAACGACGGCGGGGATCATGTCCACCTTCTTCTCCGCCAGCATGGCGCGCATCGTGGGAAACGCGGATTCGACGATCGTGTAGTCGCGCTTGTCCTCCAAGCCGAACTTGCGCAGCATCGCGCGCATGGCGACGTCGACCGCGCTGCCGGCGGCATTGGTCATCACCACCTTGCCCTTGAGATCGTCGACCTTTTTGATCGGCCCATCCGCCAGCACCATGTATTCCTGCGAGTAATAGCCTTCGACCCCGTCGCGGAATTCGTCGGCGATGATGCGCAGGTCGTCCATGCCGGCATTCTGGATGGCGATGGCGAGAGTGGAATAGGCGAGGTTGGCGACTTCGAGCTCGCCGTTGGCGAGCGCCGTGACCATGGGCGGCGTGCCCGCGAAACGCACCGGCTCGAGTGTGTAGGACTTGCCGAGGTGCTGCGCGAGGTCCTTCTTTTCCAACATGATCGAGGCCCAGTTGGTGACCGGCGCCACCCAGGACAGGCGGATCTTCACCGGCTCGGCGCTCTGCGCGGCGCTTGCACCGAAGACGACGGCGGCAGCGACGCTCGCAAACATCAGATTCAAAATGCGCATGAACTTTCCTCCTGCTGGCGCTTTCGGCATTCGGCCGATTTTGGTGCCACGTTGCAGAGCCGTGGTGATATTGGCAAGGGTCGAATCAGGGTCGAATTGTCGCCTTGGCCCAGGCGACGGTCGCCGGCGAGAAGCTAAGGCGAAGCCTCCTCCAGCACGCGCCCCTTGGTCTCGATCGCAAACAGGCCGGTGGTCACGGCGGCGATCGCGGCGACCGCTGCGAAGGTGACGAAGACCGACGGCAGACCTCCGGCCAGCATCATTCCGACCACGGTCGGCCCGATCATGGAGGCAAACCGAAGCCAGGCGGTGGCGGCGCCGACGCCAAGCGCGCGCACGCGGGTCGGGTAGAGTTCCGGCGTGTAGAGATAGACGCCGATATTGATGGTGCTGACGAAGAAGTAGGCGATGGTCATGCAGGCCAGCACCTGCTCGGCGGTCGGGGTTGGGAAGAGCGCGAGCGCGGCCAAGGCGACCGCCGCAGCCGCGAACGACAATGCAAACCAAAGCCGGCGGCCGACATGGTCGATGGCCAGGGCGCAGATCAGCGTCCCCACAAGGCCGGCCGCTTGCGTGATCAATCCGTACCGCAGTGAAACGTCGAGCGGCAGCTTGAACACGGTGCGATAGACCGTCGGCAGCCAGATCGAGAGGCCGTAATTGACGAAATATGACGAGAACCAGATCACCCAGACCACCAGCGTGCGACGCAGGTAGATCGGTCCGAACAAATCCGAGAGGGACGCCGGCTTGCTCGACGTGGAGACGACGGGCCTGGGCGGCGGCAGCGGTCGACCGATTGCCTTCTGGGTTTCCGTCTCGATCAGCGCCATGGCGGCTTGCGCCTCCGCGTCGCGCCCGCGCACGGCAAGCCAGCGCGGCGATTCAGGCAGCAGACGCCGCAACACCAGCGTGAGCAACGCCGGGAGCGCGCCGATGACGAACATGTATTGCCAGCCGAGATGGGGCACGACCCAAACCCCCGCGAGACTTGCCGCCACCAAGCCGATCGGGAACACGAGCTCGTACAGCAGCACGAAACGACCGCGGCCTTGCGCCTTCGCAAGCTCGCTGATGAACACGGCGGCGACCGGCACCTCGCCGCCCAGGCCGATCCCCTGGATGGTGCGGAACACGAGGAGAGAGTTGTAGTCCCACGCCAGTGCGCAGACGAGGCTCATCACCCCGAACAGCGCGATCGACCACACCATCGCCGTCATCCGGCCGTGGCGCTCCGCGATCCAGCCGAACAGCAGCGCGCCGAGCAATTGTCCGAGGAAGCCGGCCGAGATCATGAGCCCGATTTGCGGCGGAGTCAGTTTCCAGAGCGGCACGATGACGGGCAGGACCGATGCGATCGCCAATGCGTCGAAGGCATCGAAGAAGGTGGCGACGCCTACGATGATGCGTGCCTTGACCTGCCACGATGAGGAGGGAAGGCGTTCGAGCCGGGCCACGATGTCGTCAACCGACGAACGACCGCTTGCCACGTCCATGTCGTCCTCCCGCGTATTGTTCTTCGCAGCGCGGGCGGCGCTGCGTTCAGCCTTTGAGCCCTAGAAACCTTGCGGCGTTATGGAAGCAGATGTCGTCCCGCGTCTTGTCCGCCAGCGCCACGCCATCGATGAAATGGGCGGCTTCCTCCGTCGCCTCGAATGGATAGTCGGCGGCAAACATCACACGGTCGGCGCCGAGCGCGCTGATGGCGCAGGTCAGCGGCTCCGGCGAGCACATGCCGGACGTCGTCACCACGAAGTTTTCTTTGATGTATTGCGAAGGGGGCTTGGCGAGCTTGACGCCGTAGAGTTTGGCGCGGCTGTCGAAGCGCCAGAGCAGATAGGGCAAGGTCTCGCCGAGATGGCCCAGGATGAGCTTGGTGCGGGGGAACCGGTCGAAGTGGCCACCGAACACCAGCCGCAGCGCGTGGGAGCCGGTCTCGAAGCCCCATTCCCAGGTGGCGCGCCGCAACCCGACATGCCCATCAAGCGCCCGGGATGGCGTCACCGGGTCGGTGGGATGGATATAGATGGCTGCCCCCAACGCCTGGGCTCTGTCCCAGAACGGCTGCAGCGACGGGTGGTCGAGATATTGGCCATTGGTGTGGCCGTTGATCATGGCGCCGCAGAACTTCAGCTCGCGCTGACAGCGTTCGAGCTCGTCCGCGGCGGCGCCAGCGTCCTGCATGGGAAGATGCGCGAAGCCGCTATAGCGGTCCGGTTGCTTTTCGATTTGACGCGCCAGGAAGTCATTCGCCTCACGCGCTTTACGGCACGCGGTCTTGGCGTCCGGTTCGGCTTGCACGCCGGGTCCGGCCAGGGACAGGACCGAGCGCGCGATGCCCGCGCGATCCATAGCCGCAAGCCGCAAGTCCCCGAAATCGGACAGGCGGGCGACCAGCTGGCTGTAGATCGCCGGATCGACGTCGCCGACCGTGAGCTTCCAATAGTCTTCAAAGCCAGGACACAGGAAGTGCTCTTCAAGAGCGATCTTCTTGACCATGCTGCCCCTTGGTTGTTCCCCGCCGTTGTTTTCTGTACCGTATTCTGGTTGAAGCGTATCAATGGGTGAGCCAGCCGGCAAGCTCCGCCAAGCCGCGGTCGATCGCAAGATTGGATGCTCGGGAGACTGAACGTGCAGAAGCAAAACGGACCGCACGCTGCCGACGACAAGAGTCGAGACGATCGTGACGACAAGCGGCAAGACAAGCGTGAGGACAAGAGCCAGGTCCAGGTCATCGCCCGCGCCGCGGCGATCCTGCGGGCCCTGGAGGAGCAGCCAGCCGGCCTGAGCCTCGGTCAGATCGCCCAGCGGGTCGATCTCGCGCGCTCGACGGTGCAACGTATCGTCGCCGCGCTTGCGGCAGAAAAGCTGCTGATCGCCGCTTCGCCGACCGGCAGGGTTCGCCTTGGCCCTACCATCTTGCGGCTGGCGGCCTCGGCACGCACCGACTTTGTCGCCCTCGCGCGCCCGTTCCTCGTCAGGCTTTCGGACGAGCTCAACGAAACGGTCGATCTCGCGACCATCAAGAAAGACCATCTCATTTTCGTCGATCAGGTCATCGGCCCGCATCGCCTGCGTGCCGTGTCGGCCGTCGGCGAAGCCTTTCCGCTCTATTGCACTGCGAACGGCAAGGCCTACCTCGCCCAGCTCGACGAGGTCGCCGTCGCGCGCCTGATCGGCACCAGCTTCGAACGGCGGACCGCCAACACGATTACGCGGCTGAACGATCTGTTCAAGGAGCTCAAATCCGCGCGCAAATCCGGAGTGGCGTTTGACCGTGAGGAGCATACGCTCGGGATTTGCGCGGCGGGTGTGGTGATGCGGGACCTGCTCGGCAACGATCTCGCGATCTCAGTGCCGGTACCGGCGCAGCGCTTCCATGCCCGGGAGAAGCTCATCGCGGAGCGCCTGTTGGCCACGCGGCGATCATTGGAAGAGCATCTCGCGGCCGCAGCGGCATGACGCGCGTCCGCAGCCTCCGCCTGATGCGGAAGTTGAACCAAAATGAAATGCAGACGTACCATGAGTGGCGATAGGGAGGAGTTGCGGTGACGAAAAAAATCCGCGGCGTGACGTTCGAAGAAAATCTCAAGAACAGCATGGGGCTTGAGTTCTACAATCTGTCCCATCGCTTCGGCTATCAATCCCCGAACTGGCCATATTTCGAAGACGTCAAGATCGAGCGCATCCACTATCACGCCAAGTCGGGCGTGTTGTCGCAGCGCATCACCACCAGCATGCACAATACCACGCATATCGATGCGCCGGCGCATGTGGTTCAGGGCACACCGTTCATCGACGAGGTTCCGCTGCCGCATTTCTTCGGCTCGGGGATTGTCGTCTCAATTCCGAAGAAGAAATGGGAGCAGATCACCTACGAGGATCTGGAAAAGGCCGCCGGCAAGGTGGTGCGCCCGCGTGACGTCGTCATCGTCAACACCGGCTGGCACAAGATCTACGAGGACAGCGAGGATTATTTCTGCCGCGCGCCCGGTTTCGTGCCCTCGGCCGGTAAATGGTTCGTCGAGAAGCAGGTGAAGGTCGTCGGCCATGACACCCAGGCCAACGATCACCCGCTGGCCACGGCGATCGGCCCGCAACGCAATGGCCCGCTGCATCCGCACCTCGCCGAGGAATACAAGAAGTGGTCGGGCGGGCGCGACTGGAAGGATGATTTTCCGGAATGGGAGCCGGTGCATCGCATCTTGTTCAAGAACGGCATCCTCGGCATCGAGAACGTCGGCGGTGACATCGACAAAGTCACCGGCAAGCGTTGCACCTTCGCGTTTTTTCCATGGAACTGGGATCGCGGCGACGGCTGCATCATCCGTCTCGTCGCCATCGCCGATCCCAAGGGCGCCTATCGGATCGAGAAGGGGGAGAAGTTCTAATGCAAGTCAAGCATCTGAGCGAAGCCAAGGCCTACGAAGCCCCCAACCATCGGGCCTACTGTTCGCTGCGCCTGTTCGGCCTCGATGCCGGCGGGCCGAAACAATTCACGGTCGGCCTTTCGCACTTCCTCCCTGGCGGCGGCGCCGGCCCCGACGCGTCGCCCACCGAAAAGGTCTACTATGTGCTCTCGGGCGAACTGACGCTCATCGCCGACGGCAAGGAGAGCGTGCTCAAGGCCAACGATTCCTGCTTCATCGGGCCGAACGAGAGCCGTGAGATCATCAATCGCGGCAACGACGTCGTGACCATGCTGGTCGCGGTCTCGACGCCGCAGAAGTGATCGGCGGCCGTCATCCTCGGCATCAAACCGGGTCAAGAAGCCGGAGTCGCGCGGGTGACGGAGGTTAATTCGTCCAAGGGTGAGTGAGTCCGCCATGTCCGAAGACTTCCTGAAGAATCCGCTGTCCCTGTTCGACGTCAGCGGCAAGACCGCGATCGTCACCGGGGCCACCGGCGCGTTCGGCGCCATGGCCGCGAAGGTGCTCGCCGGGGCCGGCGCCAATGTGGTGCTCTGTGCAAACAATGTGGGCGAACTGCAGAAGGTCGCCGCCGAATGCGGCAATCTCGGCGGCAAGACAGAGGTCGTCGCCAAGCGCCCGAGCTCGGAAGCAAATTGCGATGCGATCGTTGCGGCGGCGGTCAAGACGTTCGGTCGCGTCGACATCCTCGTGGTCGCCTCGGGACAGAACAAGGTCTCCAAGATCGTCGACCAGAAGCCGGAAGATTTTCTCGATGTCATGGATGCCAACGTCACCCAATCCTGGCTCATCGCGCGAGCAGCCGGACGGCAGATGCTCAAGCAAGGTCAAGGCGGAAAGGTCATCCTGATGTCGTCGGCGCGCGGGCTCCTGGGTCATCCCGCGGGCTATACCGCCTATTGCGCCTCGAAGTCGGCCGTCGACGGCATCACCAAGGCGCTCGGCTGCGAGTGGGGCGACACCGGCATCACGGTCAATGCGCTCGGGCCGACGGTGTTTCGCTCTCCACTGACACAGTGGATGTTCGAGGACACCGAACGGTCAAGGGAGGTGCGTAAGGGTTTCCTGACGCGGGTGCCCAAAGGCCGGCTCGGGGAGGCCTCCGACCTTGCCGGGCCGCTGCTGTTCCTCGCGTCCAAAGCCTCGGATTTCTATACCGGTCATATTCTCTACGCCGACGGCGGCTACACAGCCGGGTGAACCATGCCGCGGATCGCCGTCATCGGGGCGGGTTTGATGGGCCACGGCATCGCCCAGGTATTCGCGCTCGCCGGCCATGACGTGTCGATCTACGATTCGGTTGCGACGAACCTCGACAGCGCCAAGGACCGCATCCGTGGCAATCTGCGGGACCTCGGCGACGATCAATCGGCCGTCGACCGCGTGCGTGCGACCGCCGACCTGGCCGATGCGGTGCGCGAAGCCGACTATGTTGTCGAGGCCGTGCTCGAAGATCTGCCGCTGAAGCAAGAGCTGTTTGGCGAGATCGAACGGCACGTGCGACCGCAGACCATCCTTGCCAGCAATACGTCGGTGATCCCGATCACCAAGATCATGGAAGGCTTGCGCGATCGCACGCGGGCGCTCGGCACCCATTGGTGGAATCCGCCCTATCTGGTGCCGCTGGTCGAGGTCATCGGTACGCAGTGGACGTCGCAACAGGCTATCGATTGGACCATCGCGCTGCACAAGGCGGCGGGGAAGATGCCCGTTCACGTCAAGAAGGACGTGCCCGGTTTCGTCGGCAACCGCTTGCAGCATGCATTGTGGCGAGAAGCGATTGCGCTGGTCGAGAACGGAATCTGCGATGCCGAGACCGTCGACACGGTGGTCAAGGCGAGCTTCGGTCGGCGGCTCGCCGTCCTCGGCCCACTCGAGAACGCCGACCTCGTGGGCACTGACTTGACGCTCGCCATTCACAAGACCGTGTTGCCGGATATCGACTCCCGGCCCGGTCCGTCGCCCCACCTCGAGGCTCTGGTGGCGAGCGGAAAGCTCGGCTTCAAGTCCGGCGAGGGCTTCCGCCGCTGGAGCGCCGATGAACAGGCGGCGCTGCGGAGCAAGGTCCTGCAGCACCTCAAGCGGGCGCGCGAGTGACGCCCGACCAACCCATCAGGGAGGTTCCAATGACAACCAAAAGCACGTCCGACATCCACGAGGTCGCGTCATCGCAGGGCGTGAGCCGGCGAACGCTCGTCAAGGCAGGGCTCGGCGCCATCGCGGCGCCCACGGTGCTGCGGGCGATCCCGGCCCATGCCCAGAGCCGCGTCATCAAGATCGGACATGTCAGCCCGCGGACCGGCCCGCTCGCGGGTTTCGGCGAGGCCGACAATTTCATTCTCGAACAGGTGCGCGGCCTTCTGTCCAAGGGGCTGCAGAGCGGGGGACGCACCTATCAGGTGCAGATCATCAGCAAGGACAGCCAGTCCAGCGGCAGCCGCGCGGCGGAGGTCGCGTCCGAGCTCATCCTCGGCGACAAGGTCGATCTCATCGTCGCCTCGGCGACGCCCGATACGACCAACCCGGTGGCCGATCAGGCCGAGGTCAACGAGGTGCCGTGCATCACCACCAATTGCCCTTGGCAACCCTACTTTTTTGGACGCAAGGGCGATCCGGCCAAGGGCTTCACCTGGACCTATCACTTCTTCTGGGGCCTTGAAGACGTGATCGGCGCGTTCCTCGCCCTGTGGGATTCGGCCCCGACCAACAAGGTCGTGGGCGGCCTTTTCCCTAACGACGCCGACGGCAACGCCTGGGGCGATCCGCAGCGCGGCCTTCCGCCCGCGCTGGCGCAAGCGGGCTACAAGCTCACCGATCCCGGCCGCTATCAGCTCATGAACAATGACTTCACGTCGCAGATTTCGGCATTCAAGGCGGTCAATGCGGAGATCGTCACCGGCAACATGATCCCACCCGACTTCGCCACCTTCTGGTCGCAGGCGGCGCAGCAAGGCTTCAAGCCGAAGATCGTCACTATCGGCAAGGCGCTGCTGTTCCCTTCGGTCATCGACTCCCTCGGCGCGCGCGGCAACGGCCTCACCTCCGAGATTTGGTGGACGCCGAACCATCCGTTCAAGTCCGGTCTCACCGGCCAGAGCGCGAAGGAACTTACCGACGCCTATGTGGGTGCCACCAAACGGCCGTGGACCCAGCCGATCGGCTTTCAGCACGCGCTGTTCGAGGTCGCAATCGACGTGCTCAAGCGCAGCAAAACACTGGAGCCGAAGGCCATCCTCGATGCGATCGTGGCGACCGACTACAAGTCCATCGTCGGCCCGGTGAAATGGACCGGCCAGCCGGTGAAGAACGTGACCAAGACGCCGCTCGTCGCCGGGCAGTGGCAGCGCAAAGCCGACAAGTTTGATCTGGTCATCACGACCAACAAGACCGCGCCGGAGATTCCGGTCGGTGGACAGTTGCAGTTGCTGTCGTGAAGCGGCTGTCCTGATGCTGCAGCTTTGGTCGCGAGGTCGTCGCCGCGCAAGCGGGGACCCATGCTGCCCTGAACCGCGGGTTCTGAAGTCGGGATCCCCGCTTGCGCGAGGATGACGACCGATGATGCAGCGACGCCTGCGGTCGCGCGCTGCGGCGGACGAAGAGTCATCGCGCGGTTGAATGGCACATGGCCCCCATCCTCGCCTTCGATAAGGTCTCGAAGCGCTTCGGCGCAGTGATCGTGGCGCAGGCGATCGACCTCGCGGTTGCCGAGGGTGAGGCTCTCGGCATCATCGGCCCAAACGGTGCCGGCAAAACCACGCTGTTCGGCATCGCGAGCGGTACGGTGCGGCCCGACGCCGGGCGCGTCATCTTCGCCGGCAGCGATATCACGCGGCTGGCCCCGGCACGCCGCTGCCGCCTGGGCATCGGCCGCTCGTTCCAGATTCCGCAGCCGTTCAACGGCATGACCGTGTTCGAGAACCTGGTTGTGGCGGCGGCGTTCGGCGGCGGGCACCGCGAGCGCGACACCTATCCGCGCTGCGTTGAACTGCTCGAGCAATGTGGCCTCGCCGACAAGGCCAACCGGCCGGCGGGCCGGCTCACGCTGCTCGACCGCAAGCGGCTCGAACTCGCCCGCGCGCTGGCAACGCAGCCGCGGCTGCTGCTCCTCGACGAGGTTGCGGGGGGCCTGACCGAGCACGAATGCGCGGCTTTGGTCGACCTGATCCGCAATATCCACCGCCGTGGCGTCTCGATCATCTGGATCGAACATGTCGTGCATGCGCTTGTTGCAGTGGTCGATCGCCTGCTCGTGCTGCACGGGGGCGGTTTCATCGGCGAGGGCGAGCCGAAGACCGTGATCAAGTCGGCGGCGGTCCGCGAAATCTATATGGGAATCCCCGCCGATGCCTGAGCCGCTCCTCGACGTGCGGGCGCTCGACGCCTTTTACGGCGACTTTCAGGCGCTGTTCGGCGTTACGCTCAGCGTGGCGCCGGGCGAAGTGGTGGCCGTCATCGGGGCCAACGGTGCCGGCAAATCGACGCTGCTCAAATGCATCGGCGGCGCCATCAGGTCGGGTCGTGACCGCATCCTGTTCGACGGCGAGCCGATCGGAGATCAACCTGCGCACGCGGTGGTCCGGCGCGGGATCGCGCTCGTGCCCGAGGGGCGTCGGTTGTTCGCCTCGCTCTCGGTCGAAGAGAATCTGCTCATTGGGGGGCAGGTGGGCCGGCCGGGACCGTGGACTCTGGCGCGCATCTACGACCTGTTTCCGGTGCTGGGCGAGCGGCGCCGCCTGCCGAGCACCTCGCTGTCCGGCGGCCAGCAGCAGATGGTCGCCATTGGACGCGCGCTGATGTCCAACCCCAAGCTCCTCCTGTGCGACGAGATCAGCCTCGGCTTGGCGCCCATCGTGGTGCGTGAAGTCTATGCCCGCCTGCCAGCGATCGTCGCCGAAGGAAGTTCGCTCGTTATCGTGGAGCAGGACATCGTGCAGGCGCTCGCGGCGGCCAACCATGTCTATTGTCTGCAGGAGGGGCGCGTGGCGCTCACCGGCTCGGCCGGAACGCTGACCCGGGAAGCGATCTCGGCCGCCTATTTCGGGGCGTAGGGCCGGAGCAATGGAGTCTCTGAGAACGTAACCGCGATGGAATGGATCAACATCATCATTCAAGGCGTGCTGATCGGCGGGCTTTACGCGATGTTTGCCGCGGGGCTTGCCCTGATCTTCGGCGTGATGCGGCTCGTCAACATCGCCCATGGCGATTTGATCGTGCTCGCCGCCTATATCGCGCTGATGACGACGGACACGCTCGGACTCAATCCCTTGCTCGCTATCGCGGTCGTCGTGCCGATCATGGCGGCGATCGGCTATGGGCTGCAGCGGGGCCTGCTCAACCGCACGCTCGGTGACGACGTCCTGCCGCCGCTGCTGGTGACCTTCGGCCTCTCCGTCATTATTCAGAACGCGCTGTTGGAGCTGTTCACGGCCGACAGCCGCCGGTTCAAGGCGGGAGCCATCGAAGTCGCGAGCTTCCAGATCGGGGAGGGCGTTTGGATTGGCGTCCTTCCCCTGCTGCAATTCGTGGTCGCCATTGCCGTCATCGCCGGCCTGCAGTTGCTGTTCTATCGCA
>Ga0310810_10009680_pt1 | contig 11164 bp, 6 predicted proteins | sample NCmetagenome_FD_207641 | JGI IMG/M metagenome (GOLD analysis project Ga0310810, IMG submission 207641) | Soil microbial communities from experimental microcosm in Duke University, North Carolina, United States - NC | ecosystem: Engineered > Artificial ecosystem > Soil microcosm > Unclassified ... | reverse complement strand
CGTCTTCGGTTCCATCGTCCGCGCGCCGGGCGACTCGATGAGATCGCGGTAATCGCTGCTGCCGGCGACAGCCTTCTCGAAGATCGCGGGATTCGACGTCACGCCTGAGAGACCGTCCTCGTCGATCAGCCGCCGCAGCTCGCCGCTCGTGATCAGGCTGCGACGGATGTAGTCGAGCCAGACGGCCTGTCCGAAGACCTGCAGCGCGCGCAGCGGATTCTCGAGGGCGACCGTCTTCGCCAGACGCCGGACGTGCCGCGGCTCGCCCGAGAAGTGCGCGTGCAGGAACGTGTCGACCAGCTCGCGGGCCAGCTCGACGCCGACCACGCGGCCGCCCAGCACCAGCACGTTCATGTCGTCGTGCTCGACGCCCTGGTGCGCCGAGTACGTGTCGTGGCACAGGCCGGCGCGGACGCCGGGAATGCGGTTCGCCGCCATCGACGCGCCGATGCCGCTGCCGCAGAAGAGGACGCCGCGATCGACGCGGGCCTCGCGAACGGCCGACCCGACCGCCACGGCGAAATCGGCGTAGTCCACCGGATCCTCGCTATCGGTTCCGACGTCGAGTACCTCGTGATGCGCGGCGGTCAGAAAGGCCTTGATCGCCGTCTTCAGTTCGAACCCGGCATGATCGGAACCGATCGCGATTCGCATGGCTCACCTCGTTCTTGCAGGACGCGTCTGGTGTGCAGCGCGATCATCAATTCCTCGTTCGTCGGCACGACCCACGCCGAGACGCGGCTCCCGGACGCGCTGATGCGCCCCCGGCCGCTCGCGTTGGCGGCTTCGTCGAGTTCCAGCCCCAGCCAGTGCGCATCGCGGATCACACGCGCCCGGATCGGCGCGGCGTTCTCGCCGATGCCGCCCGTGAAGACGAGCGCGTCCAGCCCTCCGAGCGCCGCGGTCAACGATCCCAACTCGCGGCCGATCCGGTACACGAACAGATCGACGGCTTCGGCGGCCCGCGGATCCGGACTGGCCAGGAGCTCGCGCATGTCACTCGAAATGCCCGAGACGCCGAGCAGGCCCGATTCCTTGTAGAGAAGGTCCTGCAGCTCGGCGCCGTTCATGCCGTGGCGATCGATCAGATACAGGAGCACGCCGGGATCGATCGCACCGCAGCGCGTGCCCATGACCAGGCCTTCGAGCGCCGTGAATCCCATCGTCGAGGCGACGCTCCCGCCCGCGCGCATCGCGCACATGCTCGCGCCGTTGCCGAGATGCGCGACGATCGTGCGGCCCTGCGCGGCGCGGCTGTCGATGCCGGGCAAGGCCGCGGCGATGTACTCGTACGACAACCCGTGGAAGCCGTAGCGGCGGACCCCATCGCGCACATAGCGCCGCGGCAGGGCGAACGCCTGCGCCACCTCGGGCTGCGATCGGTGAAACGCGGTGTCGAAACAGGCGACCTGCGGCAGCGCGGGCGCAAGCTCGCTGACCGACCGGATCGCCGCCAGGTTGTGGGGCTGGTGCAGCGGCGCGAGCGGCGTCAGCGTCTCGAGCTCCGCAATCGTGTCAGCGGTCAGAAGCGCCGGCGCGCTGAATCTCGTGCCGCCGTGCACGACACGGTGGCCGACGGCCGCAATCCGGCTGTCGCCGAGCACGCCGCTCCGGCCCCACGTGAACAGGAATTCGATGGCGCCGCGATGATCCATGCGCGTGTCCCAGCGGCGCTCCGCCAGCTGGCGCCCGTCGCGTTTCGCGACGAACCGCGGCCGCGCGGGCAGACCCTCGATCTGGCCGCCGAGCAGCAATTGCGGCGGATCGGCGTTGCGGAAGACCGAAAACTTCAGGCTCGACGAGCCGGCGTTCAGGACGAGGAGTGCGTCGGCGATGGGTGCCATGGATTTGGACGTGGGCCTGGCAAACGCCCGCCGTCATGTCACAAGAGCATCGACCGTGCCAGGAAACGACGCCACGGGACACTGGGAGCATTCCGGACCCGCGGAACGGCTGCCACGAAAACCACGACTGGTCGAGGGCAATTCCCCGCATTCGGCGATCGTCTTGCCGCTGAACTTACCGGAACACCGGCGCGCTGCACTGGCATGAAACTCTCATCATTCTTCCCGTTTGTGGTCTGCCTGAGTGTCAGGCGGGGGAGAAGACAACGATGACTGACACCGTCATGGCCGAGGCGCCGGCCGGAACGCCGCTCAGCGCCGAAGAACTGCATCAAATCGATGCGTGGTGGCGGGCCTGCAATTACCTGTCGGTCGGGATGATTTACCTGCGCGACAACCCGTTGCTGCGCGAGCCGCTCAAACCGGAACACGTGAAGCTGCGCCTGCTCGGCCACTGGGGCGCCAGCCCGGCGCTGTCGTTCATCTGGGCCCACCTCAATCGCGCGATCGTCCGGCACGACCTCGACGTGATCTTCGTCGCGGGTCCCGGGCACGGCGCGCCCGGCGTGCTCGGTCCGGCATACCTCGAGGGAACCTACTCGGAGGTCTATCCGGACAAGAGCGAAGACGTCGAGGGGATGCAGAAGTTCTTCAAGCAGTTCTCGTTCCCCGGACAGATCGGATCGCACGTCACGCCGGAGACCCCCGGGTCGATTCATGAAGGCGGCGAGCTGGGATACAGCCTGTCCCACGCGTACGGCATGGTGCTCGACAGCCCCGATGTGATCGCGGCGTGCGTCGTGGGCGACGGCGAGGCCGAGACCGGCCCGCTGGCCACAGCGTGGCACTCGAACAAGTTCATCAACCCGGTCCGCGACGGCGCCGTGCTCCCGATCCTGAACTTGAACGGCTACAAGATTGCGAACCCGACGATTCTGGCGCGCATCAGTCGCGACGAGCTGGAGTCCCTCCTTGTCGGGTACGGCTACACGCCGTACTTCGTCGAGGGCAGCGATCCGGACGTGATGCACCAGACGATGGCGACGACGATCGAGAAGGCGATTGGAGAGATCCGGGCGCTGCAACGACGGGCGCGGGCAAACGGCACGCCCTTCCGGCCGCGGTGGCCCGTCATCGTGCTGCGCTCGCCGAAAGGATGGACCGGTCCCAAGGAGATCAAGGGACACAAGGCTGAAGGGTCCTGGCGATCCCATCAGGTACCGTTCGCCGACGTGCTGGAGAATCCGGCCCATTTGAAGCTGCTGGAAGACTGGCTCCGCAGCTACAAACCTCAGGAACTGTTCGACGAGGCCGGCCGGCTTCGGCCGGAATTGAAGGCGCTGTCACCCAAGGGGCCGCGACGGATGAGCGCCAATCCGCGCGCCAATGGCGGACTGCTGCGCAAGGCGCTCTCGCTGCCGGATTTCCGGGATTACGCGGTGCCCGTGCCGCACGCGGGCAAGGTCCTTTACGAGAACACCAGGCCGCTCGGCGAATTCCTGCGCGACATCCTGCGCCGCAACCCCGAGACGTTCCGCGTCTTCGGGCCGGACGAGACCGCGTCGAACCGCCTGCAGGCGATCTACGAGGCGAGCAAGAAGACGTGGCTCGCGGACATGCTGCCCGAGGATGCCGACGGCGGCGAACTCGCGCCCGACGGCCGCGTGATGGAGATGCTCTCCGAGCACACGCTCATCGGCTGGCTCGAAGGCTACCTCTTGACCGGCCGGCACGGCTTCTTCCACACCTACGAAGCGTTCGCGCACGTCATCGACTCGATGATCAACCAGCACGCGAAATGGCTGGACATCTCGAAGAATCACGTCCCCTGGCGCGCATCGGTGGCCTCCGAGAACATCCTGCTGTCGTCGACCGTGTGGCGGCAGGATCACAACGGGTTCTCGCATCAGGATCCCGGGTTCATCGACCTGGTCACCAACAAGAGCGCGAGCGTCACGCGCGTATATCTGCCGCCCGACGCGAACACGCTGCTCTCGGTCACCGACCACTGCCTGCGGTCGGTCGACTACATCAACGTCATCGTGTGCGACAAGCAGAAGCACCTGCAGTTCACCACGATCGACGAAGCGATCGCGCACTGCTCCAAGGGATTCGGGATCTGGAGCCGCGCCAGCAACGATCAGGGCGAGGTGCCCGATGTGGTGATGGCGTCGTGCGGCGACGTCGCCACGCAGGAGGCGCTGGCCGCCACCGCGATCCTGCGCGAGCGCCTGCCGCGTCTGAAAGTGCGTTTCGTCAACGTCGTGGATCTCTTCAAGCTGCAACCGGCGACGGAGCATCCGCACGGATCCACGGAGGCCGAGTTCGACGCCGTCTTCACGGCCGCGACGCCGATCATCTTCAACTTCCACGGCTATCCCTGGCTGATCCACAAGCTCGCGTACCGCTTCCGGGGCCACGAGCATCTGCACGTCCGCGGCTACAAGGAGAAGGGCAACATCAACACGCCGCTCGAGCTCGCCATGCTGAACGAGACGTCGCGTTTTCACCTCGTCATCGACGCGATCGATCGCGTGCCGTCGCTGCGCACCACCGCGGCGCACCTGCGCGCCGAGATGGAGAACGCCATCGTGGACAACACGCGGTACGCGCACGAGCACGGCGCCGACCGTCCCGAAATCACCAACTGGGTCTGGCCACTCTAGGACGAAAGGAACGGTCTTCATGGCTCGTCATGCCACTCCGACCCTCGTGCACCCGCGTCGATCCGCTTCGACGCTGTCGAGCGACGACGTACGCACCGGCGCGCAGCCGGAGGCGCTTCGACAGGCGGTGTCCGATCATCTGTGCTATTCCATCGGACGGCCGCCGCTCGTGGCGAACCGCCACGATTACTACCGCGCGCTCGCGCTGGCCGTACGAGACCGGCTGCAGGATCGCTGGATGCGTACGGCCACCACGCTGGTGGAGCAGGGCCGGAAGGTCGCGGCCTATCTGTCGGCGGAGTTCCTGCTCGGACCGCATCTCGCCAACAACCTCGTCAACCTCGACATCGAGCAGGCGGCGCGCGCGGCCTTGACCAGCCTGGGACAGGACTTCGACGCCGTCCTGGCATGCGAAGAAGAGCCCGGGTTGGGCAACGGCGGATTGGGCCGCCTCGCCGCGTGCTATCTCGACTCGCTCGCGACTCTGCAGCGCCCCGCGATCGGCTACGGCATCCGCTACGAGTTCGGCATCTTCGACCAGGAGATCCGGGACGGATGGCAGGTCGAGGTGACCGACAAGTGGCTGCGCTACGGAAATCCCTGGGAAATCGCCAAGCCTGAGGTGTCCTACCGCGTGGGCTGGGGCGGCCGGACCGACTGGTATCGCGACGAGGGCGGCGTCATGCGAGTCCGATGGATTCCCCACCAGGTCGTGAAAGGCGTGGCGTACGACACGCCGATCCAGGGCTATCGCGTCGGCAACTGCAACACGCTGCGGCTCTGGAGCGCCGAGGCCGTCGAGTCGTTCGACTTCCAGGCCTTCAACGTCGGCGATTACTACAAGGCGGTGGACGCGAAGCTCGTCTCAGAGACGATCACGAAGGTGCTGTACCCCAACGACGACCCGGCGGTCGGCAAGCGGCTGCGGCTCGCGCAGCAGCACTTCTTCGTCAGCTGCTCGCTGCAGGACATGCTGCATCTGCTCGATGTCTCCGGCACACCCGTCACGCAGTTCGCCACCCGGTTCGCCGTCCAGCTCAACGACACGCATCCGGCGATTGGCGTCGCCGAGCTGATGCGTCTGCTCGTCGACGAGCGCGGGTTGACGTGGGACGCGGCGTGGGCGATCACGGTGGATGCGTTCGGCTACACGAACCACACGCTGCTGCCCGAAGCGCTGGAGACGTGGCCGCTGCCGATGTTCGGCGCGCTGCTGCCGCGTCACCTCGAAATCATCTACGAGATCAATCGCCGCTTTCTCGACCAGGTGCGCGAGCGCTTCCCGGGCGACGAGGCGCGGGCGCGCCGCATGTCCCTGATTGGCGAAGAGGGCGAGCGCCGCGTGCGCATGGCCTATCTGGCCACGGTCGGCAGCCACGCGATTAACGGCGTGGCGGCGCTGCATACGACGCTCCTCAAGGCCAGCGTGATGAAAGACTTCCACGATCTCTGGCCCGAGCGCTTCAGCAACAAGACCAACGGCGTGACGCCGCGGCGATTCCTCGCCGTCGCGAACCCCGCGCTGCGCGACCTGCTGAATGCCACGATCGGCGACGAGTGGCCGGTCGATCTCTCGTCGCTGCGGCGGCTCGAGCCGTTCGCGGGCGAGGAGGAATTCCGCCGCAAGTGGCGGCTGGTCAAGCACGAGAACAAGCAGCGGCTGGCGACCTACGTCCGCGCGCAGACGGGCATCGATCTCGACCCCGCGTGGCTCTTCGACATCCACGTCAAGCGGCTGCACGAGTACAAACGCCAGCACCTCAACGTGCTTCACATCGTCACGCTGTACCAGCGGCTGAGAAGGAACCCCGCCTTCCTCACCGCGCCGCGCGCGTTCATCTTTGGCGGCAAGGCGGCCCCGGGCTACCGGATGGCGAAGCTCATCATCAAGCTCATCAATGCCGTCGCCGACACCGTCAACGCGGATCCGATCGTCAACCGCCTGATCAAAGTGGCGTTCGTGCCCAACTTCTCCGTGCAGAGTGCGCACGGCATCTATCCGGCCGCCGATTTGTCGGAACAGATTTCGACCGCTGGGAAGGAGGCCTCCGGCACGGGTAACATGAAGTTCATGCTCAACGGCGCCCTCACCATCGGCACCCTGGACGGCGCCAACGTCGAGATGCGCGAGGAAGTCGGGCCCGAGAACTTCTTCCTCTTCGGCCTGACCGCCCCCGAGGTCGAGCGTCTCACGCGGGAAGGCTACCATCCGGCCGCGTACCTCGAGCGCGACGCCGAGCTGCGCGATGCGCTCGATCTGATCGCGGGCGGACGATTCTCGCCGGGCGAGCCCTCGGTATTCGCGCCGCTGGTCGAGAATCTCCGGCGTCACGATCCGTTCCTCGTGCTCGCCGACTACGCCGCCTATGTCGCGTGCCAGGAGCAGGTCAGCGCCGCCTGGCAGGACGTCGATCGGTGGACGCGCATGTCGATCCTCAACACCGCGCGCAGCGGCAAGTTCTCGTCGGACCGCGCGATCCGTGAGTACTGCGATGAGATCTGGCAGGTCCCGCCGGCGCCGGTCCCGGACGCGACGGCCGCCGCCACCCGCGTCGAGGGGCCGCGCTGATCGATGGCCGTGCATCCGCTCGCCGGTCAGCCAGCGCCATCCGATCGTCTGATCGATCCGGATCGGCTGGTGGCGGAGTACTACGCGCGGCGTCCCGATCCCGGCGATCCGTCACAGCGCGTGACCTTCGGTACCAGCGGGCACCGGGGGTCGTCGCTTCGCGGCACCTTCAACGAGGCGCACGTCGCCGCGATCACGCAGGCGATCTGCGAGTATCGGCGCGGGCACGGCGTGGACGGCCCGCTCTACATCGGCGCCGATACCCACGCATTGTCGGCGCCGGCCGCGCGCACGGCGCTCGAAGTCCTCGCCGCGAACGGCGCCACGATTCTCGTCGACAGCGAAGACGGGGCGACGCCGACGCCAGTCGTCTCGCACGCGATCCTGACCTACAACCGCGGCCGGACGTCGGGTCTGGCCGACGGCATCGTCATCACGCCGTCGCACAATCCGCCGGAAGACGGCGGCTTCAAATACAACCCGCCGCACGGCGGACCCGCCGACACCGAGACCACCGGCTGGATCGAGCGGCGCGCGAATGCGCTGTTGCCGGCCAGTCTCGACGACATCGCCAGAATTCCCTATGAGCAGGCACGCCGCGCGCCCACCACGCGCGACATCGACTATCGCCGTCTGTACGTCGAGGATCTGAAGGCGGTCGTGGATCTCGAATGCATCAGGACCTCGGGGCTCACGATTGGCGTGGACCCGCTTGGCGGCGCCTCGGCGCGCTATTGGCCCGCGATCGCCGAGGCGTACGGCCTGCGCCTGCAGGTCGTCAACGATCGGATCGATCCGCGATTCGGCTTCATGCCGCTCGATTGGGACGGCAAGATCCGCATGGACTGCTCGTCGCCGTACGCGATGTCGCGGCTGATCGCGTTGAAAGATCGGTTCGATCTCGCATTCGGCAACGATCCGGACGCCGACCGCCACGGCATCGTCACGCGCAGCGCCGGCCTGATGAATCCCAACCACTATCTGGCGGCCTCGATCGACTATCTGTTCACGCATCGCCCGAAGTGGCGGGTGGATGCGGCGGTCGGCAAGACGGTCGTCAGCAGCAGCCTGATCGATCGCGTGGCCGCAACGCTGGGCCGGCGGCTGGTCGAGGTGCCCGTCGGGTTCAAGTGGTTCGTCAGCGGGCTGCTCGACGGTTCGCTCGGGTTCGCCGGGGAAGAGAGCGCTGGAGCGTCGTTCCTTCGGCGCGACGGCAGCGTGTGGGCGACCGACAAGGACGGCATCATTCTCAACCTGCTCGCCGCCGAGATGACGGCATCGACCGGACGCGACCCGGCCGAACGGTACGTCGCGCTCACGGGGCAACTCGGCGCGCCGGCGTATGAGCGGATCGACGCCCCGGCGACCGCCGAGCAGAAGACCGTGCTGATGGGGTTGACCGCGAACTCGCTCGGCGTGCGCGAACTGGCCGGCGACCCGATTACCTCGGTGTTGACGGCCGCGCCCGGCAACGGCGCGTCGTTCGGCGGCGTGAAGGTCGTGACCACCAACGGCTGGTTCGCCGCTCGGCCGTCAGGAACCGAAGACGTCTACAAGCTGTACGCCGAGAGCTTTCGCAGCCAGGATCACCTGCGGCGCATTCAGACCGACGCGCAGACCCTGCTCTCTCACGCCTTCGCGGCTCACATGTAGTGATGTAGAAGGTTCACATGTAGTTATGTAGTTATGTAGTCAGATGGTTGTTCGGAAGCGTCATATGGTTTTCCGAAGCTTCATGTGGTTACTCGGAGGCCCAACTACATGACTACATAACTACATGTGAGATTTCTACAGATCTACATGTGAGACTTCTACATGCCTACATGTGAGGTGTACCTCATCCGTCACGGCGAGACGGAGTGGAGCCGGACCGGCCAGCACACCGGCACCACCGATCTTCCCTTGACGCCGCGGGGCGAAGACGACGCGCGACTCCTCTCTCCTGTGCTCGCGCGGCACGGTTACGTGCTCGTCCTGACGAGCCCGCTGCAGCGCGCGCGCCGCACGTGCGAGTTGGCGGGGCTCGGCGCCCAGGCCTCCGTCGATGCGGATCTGATGGAGTGGAATTACGGCGAATACGAAGGACTCACGACCGAGCAGATCCAGGCCGTGCGCCCCGGCTGGATGCTCTTCCGCGACGGCTGTCCTGGTGGGGAATCCCCGGAGCAGATCGCGGCGCGCGTCGATCGGGTGATCGCGAAGGTCAAGGCCGCAGCCGGGCCCGCCGCGCTGTTCGCACACGGCCATGTCTTCAGAGTCTTCGCCGCGCGCTGGTTGGCACTGGCGCCGGCGGCGGGCGCGCATTTCCTTCTGGAGACCGCCACGCTCAGCGTGCTGAGCACCGACCACGCCATTCCTGCCATCAAGCGCTGGAACGTGCCGCTTCCCCCCGCTACTTCTTGACGAACACCGCATCGTCGATCGGGACGTTGTGTTCGATCTTCGTGAAGCTGAACGTCACGGTCTGGAGGGGATTGGCATTGACGATGTGGAAGGGAACCTTGACGTTGTCGACGAGGCGGTAGTCGGACAGATCGGAGATCTGTTCGATGGGCCCGCCGGCTTGAGGCACATCAACGGTGGCGATCGTCCGCACGGGCAGGCTGGTGTCGGGGTCGATGAACATCCGCACCGCGGACCCGGCCTTCGGCGTCACGAGCAGCACCAGTGTGTTCTTTCCCGCCACTGTCTGATTGGACTGCAATTCCATCTTGGTGCCGTTTTCCTTGACGGTCAGCAGCGGCGTCGGAAACAGGGCGTTGCGCATGTTTTCCAGTTGGTTGCCCGTGATTTCCGTGTCGCCCTGCATGGAATTGATCGCCCAGGCGGCCGTTCCGTCGAACTTCTGCTCGATCGTCATCGAGCCGGCCGCGCCGACCGCGCTCAAATCGAGGGTGATGAGCCAGCGCGACTTGTTCGGCGCCTTGAGCAGAATCTCAATCGGGCCCGACAGGTCGCCGGCCTGCGTCGACAGGGTGACCGTGCCGGTCGATCGTCTCGATGTCAGCTTGCCAAGCGCTTCGCGCCCGCCGAGCGCCGTCAGGACCTTTTCGACCAGGGCCTCTGGAGTCTGCGCCGCTTGCGCCGAGATGACCGGAGGAATGGCGTAGGCCATGACGGCCGTGACGGCGGCGAACGTGAGGAGAAGATGTCTGCCGTGAGCGGCGTTGATGCGCATATCGCGATTCTAGCGCGGCTCGGCCCGCTGGCTCCGCCGGGCGGACTCGCCCGGCACTTCCCGTGCATAGTTCAGTCATATGGCATTCCGGCTGCGGCCCGAGGAGTCCGTTCGCCACGGTCTGCGGCGGCTGGCGCGAAAGGAACTTCGCTCCGCCGCCAAAGGACTCGCGGACTCGGGTGCTTCGCGCGAGGAAGCGATTCATGCGGCGCGCCGGAGCGTGAAGAAGGTGCGCGCGATCCTCGACGTGTTCGACGAAGACGGCGGCGCCGGTCTCGAGAAACCGCGCCGGCGATTGCGCGCGCTGAGCCAGGCGCTGTCGGCGCTGCGGGACGCGGATGTGCGCGTCGAGACGTTCGACCGTCTTCGCCGCCGCGCCCCGCGCGCGATGTCATCGCGCACGGCGGCGGTCGTCCGCCGGGATCTGGTCGCCGCGCGCCAGCAGGTGATGACGGGCACGGCGCCAGGCCAACTGAAGAAGGTGCGGCGGACCCTGCTCGAATCCCGCCGGGCGATCCCGCGATGGACATCACGGCACCGGAACTTCGGCGCGCTGGAGGCGGCCATCGCCGCCGCATGGCGTGAAGGACGCGACGCGATGAGGCGCGCCCGCGCCAGCGGCGGCGCCGACGACTACCATGCGTGGCGCAAGGCCGCCAAGACGCTGTGGTACGAGCTGCGGCTCATCGAGGCCTGCGGCGGACGCATCCGTGCCGACGTCCGCACGCTGAAGCGGATCGAAGTCTGGCTCGGCGACGACCACAACATCGTCGTCCTGATCGCGCGCGTGTTTCGGGATCGGACGTCTCAGCAGCTGCCCGCGGATCTCGACCGCATCCGGCGGGTCGCTGAGACCTATCAGCGGCAGTTACGGACGAAGGCGCTCGAGCGGGGACGTCAGGTGTAC
>Ga0310810_10009678_pt1 | contig 11165 bp, 12 predicted proteins | sample NCmetagenome_FD_207641 | JGI IMG/M metagenome (GOLD analysis project Ga0310810, IMG submission 207641) | Soil microbial communities from experimental microcosm in Duke University, North Carolina, United States - NC | ecosystem: Engineered > Artificial ecosystem > Soil microcosm > Unclassified ... | reverse complement strand
ATGGTTTTTCAGCAGCCTGCTAGTCGTCCTGCGGACTGAGCATCAGCAGCCGGCCGGCGAGCGGCGTTCGTCCGGGCTGAGCGGCGATGTCGACCTGGAATAGCACCTGGACCGGACCCACCGTGGCGCGATACACCCCGCCGGCAATTAGCGACTGATTTTCATCGGCGAAATCATAGAACGCGCCTTTCAGCCTCTGAGGATCGGGCACCAGAGTGTAGCGCTCGCCGGCACGATCCGCCCGTTCGAGAATCACCGGGCTCTGAGGCGACAGCTCGACCACCGGCGAGCGGCCATGCAGCAGGAACTGCGGCCGGAGCGCCAAGAGCGGCGATGCCACCTTGGGCGGGTCGCGGAATATCGCTCCGCCACCCTTGGCCAAGAGTTCGCGAGTCAACTCGATCCTGCCGCCGTCGCACGTGACTTTCTCGCGGGTGACCTTGCCGCCCTCCACCACGCTCTGCTCGGCGCCGACCGTCACCTTGGCGCCGGTAATGATTTCGCGCTGACAGGATTTCAAGTAGTTCAGAACAATGGTGTCGCTCGCGCCGAGCTCGATTACTTTGCCGACTCGCACAAGGTCCATCATCTCGATGTCGGGCGGACCTCCCTCGATGTCTTCAACGATAACGATCGGACCCGCCGACGCGGTGAAGGTCGCATCCAACCAGGCAAGCAGCACGGCGATCACAAGCGAGAAGCATCTCATGCCAGTACATTTTATACATTTGCGGCGCTTGCGCGACGTCCATAATTCCATTCAATGCGGATCGTTGGCGCGGCCTGACAGAGCGCAGTATCGGCCGTGACCGCGAGAGAGCCCATGCCACCTATCCTGGAAAACAAGGATCCGTCCGCGCCGTCAGTGTTCAAGCCGGCGGCATTGCTGCGTGAGGCGCGGCGGCAAAAGGGGCTCGCCGAGGCGAGCGTTCCGGCCGTCTGCATTCTCGATCCGGACGGCGACATCGTTCGCCGGTTGCGGCGGAACGGGCAGGCGCGGCCCTGGGACGGCTGGCCCTGCTATCACACAACGCTCGACGCGTTCAGCCTCGAAGGGCAGGCGATCGGCATCATCGGCTGTGCGGTCGGCGCGCCGTTCGCGGTGCTGGTCGCGGAGGAGTTGTTTGCCGCCGGCTGCCGGCTGCTGATCAGCCTGACCTCGGCGGGCCAGATCGTTCCGGCCGGCCAGCCGCCCTACTTCGTCATCATCGAACGCGCGTTGCGCGACGAAGGCACGAGCTATCATTACGCGGCGCCGTCCGATTACAGCGAAGCCGACCCGCGCCTCGTCGCGCTGGCCGCTGCAGCGCTCAGGGTGGACAACCTGCACGCGGTGGTCGGCACAAGCTGGACCACCGACGCGCCATTCCGCGAGACCGCGCAGGCGATCGAGGCGGCGCGCTCAAAGGGCGTGCTGGCGGTCGAGATGGAAGCCGCCGCGCTCTACGCGTTCGCGCGGACAGCCGGTGTCGCGGTGCTCTGTCTCGCCCATGTCACCAACACCATGGGGCAGTCCGGCCAGGATTTTGAAAAAGGCGAAGCCGACGGCACCGCCGACGCAATGCGGGTGCTTCAAGCGCTGGTCGCCGCCTGCAAGGATTTTACGCCCGATGCGGCACCGGCGCGCTAAACCTGCTCTCAGAAACCGCCGCCGAACGACCGGCCGTTGCTGTAGTACGAGGGCCCGGCGGCAAACGCCTCCCGGGCCTCCCGCGGCAGATGCTTCATCGGGCGGGGCGTCCTCTTCTTCGGTGCGTTGGCGACCACCACCGGTTTCTGATCCGTGGTGGCGTGCGCCGCGGCGGGCCTGCCGAGTTGCGGCGGCACATCGGCTGCGGCGCGCCGCACCTCCGGCGCGTTCATGTCGGGTTCGGGGACCTCAGGCGGCACCCGCGACACGTCGGTCCGTGCGCGAGCTGCAGTGTGCGTCGGCGGAGCAAACGACGTCCCGGAATGCGCAACCGCGTCATACAGCCAGAAGAATGCTCCGGTCGCGAGCACGATGGCCACAGATGCGAGGATCGCCGTTCCATAATCGGACGACGCGGGGGTCTTGCACGCGACCAACGCGCGGCGGCGCCGTGGCTTGTCGTAAATGTTGATGAGCCTCGGGTCGCGCACCATCCCTGCCTATCCGTAGGTCCGCCCACGCCACCCGGCTGTCAACTCGAAACGGCGCATTTCGTTCCTACTTCGCCGTTCTGCTCGACGGCGGCGGGTTCCGCCCACAAACATATGGAAACTATTAGTGAGAGTGTTGCGCGGAAATTATTCATGAGTTGCGCCGAAGTTATACGCGAGGATGCGTCCGCCGGTGCCGTGCGAAAAGTTTCACGGACATCCGAAGAGATGCGGGCACCAGCAGACTGCTGGAATTATCCTGACACCCGGCCGGAACGTCTTCGCAAAAAGCAGGTTGCTCCTCTGTCGTCTCACGGGGCGACCCCATGTTGCATGCGTAACGTTGGAGCTGAGGAAACTTCAGGGAGACTTCAGAATGAAGGGACTTGCCTCCTCCAACGGAGTGAAAAGCTCCTCCTCCGATTCGAACAAAAACTGCAAGACCGTGTATCTGCAGCCCGGCGAACAACCGCCCTCCGGCAGCATGACAAGCTCGGTCACCGCCGGCGGCGGCAAGGTTTCCGGTTACACCACCGGCGGCGGAAGCTCAATCACGACGCAATCGGGCAGCGGCCCCGGCACGAACAGCATGTCGTCCGCGAGCTCGGACGGCAGAACCGTGGTGACGTCGTCCAACGGCGATTGCACCATCTACGTCAATCCCGACAAGGAATAGGAGTTCAACATGATGGCATCGCGTCAGGCCCTGCTGGCCATCGCGTTCTGTACCCTGTCGACGTATGCGGTGGCGCAGGGCGCGAGCGGCGTCGCCACAGGCGGCGCATCGACATCGCCGACGAGTTCATCCGGCACCGTCGGCAGCGGGGGCGGCGCTGCCTCGGGCGGCACATCGGCCTCCACACTGGGCACGGCCGGGACGTCGACCGGCAGCGCAGGAGCGTCCTCCTCGATGGGAGTGGGCGGCAGCGCGGCAGGCGGCAAGGCGTCGGCGAAGTCCAAGGTCAATCCGAACGCTTCGAACGGCCACGCCAAAGCGATGGCGAACGAGGGCGGCGAGTGGAGCAAGTCGATGACCCACACCAAGGACAAGAACGGCTCCCTGTCGTCGCGCACAAAATCGATGGCGCACGAGCCAGGCGGCCCTCCGGTCAAATCGACCGTGGGATCGTCGGTGAACACCACGAGGTAGGCACTGCGGTCATCGGGAAATTGCTGAAAACCCGGCGCCTGCAAGCGCCGAGTTTTTCTCGCCAATCCGTGCTTCCGCCGATGGTTAAGGCGCAGTTGCGCCGGCCGCATCAATTCGACTCAACGTTACCGACAATCCGGCACAGTGTTTTCAGACGCAACTGCTAGCATCCCCGCAAAGGTGGACTTACGAATCCGCCACGGGGAGATGGGGATGTCCGATATTACGCTTTCGCCGGCGGCGCGATTGACGCTGACTGCGCTAACATCGATGCAGAGCCAGATCGGCGTGTTGCAGAACCGGCTGGCATCCGGCAAGCGCGTCAACCAGCCGATCGACAACCCCACATCGTATTTCCTGGCGGCGGGACTCGCGGGCCGCGCCAGCGCCATCGGTGCGCTGACGAGCGGCATCACCAGCGCCCAGGGCGCGGTGACGGCGGCCAACAACGGCATCGCCGCCATCAAGACATTGCTGGCGTCGGCACAGGCCGTCGCCAACCAGGCGCTGCAAACGCCTGAGGTGCTGACCACCGTGACCGGCACCAACGGCGCTGCCTTCACCGCCGGCTCGACCATCGCGTCGAATTCCGGCAGCTCGACGAGGCTCAAGACCGGCGACACTGTGACGGTGAGCGACGGCACCACCACCGCAACCTACACGGCGGCGAACAACGACACGATCCAGACGCTATTGAACGCGGTCAACAACACCGCCAACCTCAACGTCACGGCCGCCTTGAACGCCAGCGGACAATTGCAATTCACCGCCACATCGAACGTCAACATAACGATCGGCGGCACCCTGAGCGGCGCCGGCGGCGGGACACTGAACGGCATCCTCGGCCTGAACGCAGGCATCACCAATTACACGCCCAATACGGCGCGGTCCCAGCTTGCAACACAGTTTGACAGCCTGCTCGCGCAGATCGACCAGACCGCGCTGGACGCCGGCTTCGACGGAGTGAACCTGCTGGCCGGCTCATCGAGCGCGGTGACGCTGAACGAAACCGGCACCGCCAACCTGACCATCACCGGCGCGCTCGCCACGTCGGGCGGCCTCGGTGTAGCCGCGTCCAGCAACGGCTTTCAGTTGAGCAGCGATATCAACACGGCGCTGACCAATGTCACCAATGCGCTGACCTCGCTCCAGTCCATGTCGGTCAGCATCAATTCGACGGCGTCGATCATGCAAACCCGCGCCGACTTCAACCAGGCGATGATCGACACACTGAACACCGGTGCGGACGCGTTGACGGCCAACGATCCGGCCGCCGACGGCGCCGCCCTGCTTGCCCTACAAACGCGGCAACAGCTCGCAGCCGCATCGCTATCTCTGACGGCGGGCGGTGACAGTTCGGCGCTGCGGCTGTTCGGCCTCTCGGGCAACGACAATTCAGCGCCGGGTCTGTTCGGGTTCTAGGCGGCATCCGTGCGAACCGTCTGAGGATGGGTCCGCTCGGCGTTTTGCCCCTGACAGAGCGGCTATCGCGTGATGTAGGATGCTCCCGATCGGACTGACGGGGGCTTCCACTTGCGGCATCTTTCTTTTCTCGGCGGCGCGCTGCTGTGCGGTTTGACGCTCGCCGGCGCCGGCCCTCCTGCCGCGGCGCAGCCTGCGGCGAACTGGCCGCAACACACCGTGCGGCTGGTCACGCCGCTCGGCCCCGGCAGCGGCATGGACGTCGCGGCGCGGCTGTTCGCCGAGCGGCTATCGCAGCGATGGGGCCAGCCGGTCGTGGTGGAGAACCGGCAGGGCGCCGACGGCATCCTGGCGGTGCAATCGTTCCTCGGCGACCGCGACAACCATTCGCTGATCTTCGGGTTCGGCGGCCTGATCTCGATCAATCCGCTGATCCATGGCGACAAGCTGCCATACAACGTGAGCGACATTGTGCCGGTGGCGAGCGCGATTGATTCCACGCTAGCGCTGATCGCGTCGTCCGCGCTGAACGTGGATTCGATGCAGGGCTTCGTGACGCGCGCCCGCGCCGAACCCGGCAAGCTGAACTGGGCGGCGACCACCGGCCTGCCACTCTACGTGGTGGCGGCGCTGCAGAAGACGGCGGGCATCGACATCACACAGATCGCCTACCGCGATTTCGGCCCGGCGTTCCAGGACTTCGCCACCGGCCGGGTGCAACTTCTGGCCACCGGCATCACCCTGCTGCTGTCGCAGGTGAACGCCGGCCGCGGCAAGTTCCTGATGGTGACCAACGCCGCGCGATCTCCGCTGGCGCCCCAGGTGCCGACGCCAGCCGAAGCTGGGTTTCCGGAGCTGACCTTCAACGGCACCAACGGCATCTATGGCTGGCGCGGCATGCCGGAGACGCTGAAGGTGCGCATCGCCGAGGATGTGCGGGCGATCGCTGGCGATCCCGCGGTGGCTGAGCGGCTCAAGCCCACCGGCGCGACCATACGGCCGGGCAATGCCGCCGATTTCGCCGCTGCCATCGAGGACCAGCGCGCCAAGGTCGCCGCAGTCGCGCAGGCGGCGGCGAAGTAGGCCGCTCATTCCGGCTGGAAGTTGGCCGCCTTGAGCAGCTTGGCGCTGCGGCCGTGATCGTCCGCGATGTACTTGGCGAAGAACTGCGGGCTCTCGTTGAACGACTCGATGCCGAGCGCAGACAACCGGCCCTCCGCCGCCAGATCCTTCACCGCCGCGTTGACCCAGCCGTTGATCGTGCCGGTCAGATCGGCCGGCAGGCCCGGCGGACCCCACATGCCCCACCAGGCGCCGAAGTTCAGCGCCGGCAGGCCGAGTTCCGTCATGGTCGGAATCTCGGGCGCAAGCGACGAGCGCTTCTTGCTGGTGACGGCGACGGCGCGGACGCTGCCGCCCTTTACGAGTTGCAGCAGCGACAGGATCGCCTCGATCATCATCGGCACATGGCCGCCGGCGACATCGTTGGCCGCAGGCGCGGTGCCGCGATACGGAATGATCGGCAGGTTCAGCCCGTTGTATTGATTGAACGCCACCGCGGCGAGATGGCCGGGCGCGCCGAGCTGGGCGGTGGCGAACGACCACTTGTCGGGCGCGGCCTTGGCGGCGGCGACGATCTCCGCCACGGTCTTTTCCGGACGATCCTTGGCGATGATGTGAACGAGTGGCGTCTCGCCGGTGACTGCGATCGGGGTGAAGCCGGTGACCGGATCGTACGGTGCGTTCTTGAGCACCAGATTGGCGACATTGTGGGTCGAGGCGTGGAACAGCACGGTGTATCCATCGGGCGCGGCGCGCTGCACTTCGAGCCCGCCGATGGTCGAATTGCCACCGGTGCGGTTCTCGACAATGAAGGTGACGTCGCGCTGGGTCTTGACCTTGGCCGCGATCAGGCGCGCGAAGGTGTCGACGCCGCCACCGGGCGCGACGGGAACCACGATGCGGATCGGGCGGCTTGGAAAGCCTGCCTGGGCGCGCGCAACGCTGGGCGCAAGCACCACGCCGGCTGCCGTCAGCATGATCGCCTTGCGACGATTGATACGCTTCATTTGGCGATTCATGGCGACACTCTCCGGATGGCTGCCCTGCCCGTTGTAGCATTGCGGGCAACATCGAGGCAGCTATAGTTCGGGTGGCCGACGCGGCCGGCGAGAAGGAAAAGGTGCGCCATGGCGGAACGGACCATTCCGATCATCGATCTGACGGCGTTGCGCAGTGGCAGCGACGCGCAGAAGCGCGAGGTGGCGCGCCAGATCGACGAAGTCTGCTGCGACACCGGCTTCTTCCTGGTGACCGGACACGGCGTCCCCGCCGATCTGATCGCCAAGACACGCCAGCGCGCCATCGACTTCTTCGCGCTGTCCGATGACGAGAAGATGAAGGTGCAGCGGCCGCCGTCGAAGATCAGCCGCGGCTTTAACTGGGTCGGCGACCGCGCCATCGCTTATTCGATGGGCGAGAAGACGCCACCCGACATCCAGGAGGCGTTCGGCTTCGGCAATGAGGCGCCCGATCTCGCTGCCAAAGTCGATCCGGTCAGTGCCAAGATGTACGCGCCGAACATCTGGCCGCAGCGTCCGGGCGATTTCCGCGAGGTGATGGTCTCCTACTACGACGCCATGCAAGGCCTCGCGCAGCGGGTGCTGGGGGCGATGGCGATGGCGCTCGGCCTCGACAAAAGTTACTTCGTCGACAAGTTCGACCGGCAGGCCAGCAACTGCCGCATCATCCGCTATCCGGCGGTGAAAGAGACGCCGCTGCCCGGGCAACTCCGCGCCGGCACCCACACCGACTATGGCATCATGACGTTCGTGCGTGGCGACGACACGCCGGGCGGCCTGCAGGTCAAGCACCGCAGTGGCGACTGGATCGACCTGCACATCCCTGCCGGCGACTTCGCCTGCAACATCGGCGACCTGATGATGCGCTGGTCGAACGATCGCTGGGTGTCGACGCTGCACCGCGTCGCGGTGCCGCCACCGGACGCCAAGCCGCAGGACCGCATCTCGCTGGTGTTCTTCACCAATCCAAATCCGGACACGACGATCGAGTGCATCGAGCAATGCGTGAAACCGGGCGAGACGGCGAAATATCCGCCGGTCACGGTGTCGGAGCACTATCTCGGCAAGCTGATGCGCGCCGGGCACAGCAAGGTCGACGCCAAGGCCGCCGACGCGCTGACGCACTGAACGGCGCCGGATCAGAACGGCGCGTTCGACTTCTTCGATTTGCAGTGGTCCTCGACGATCTGCAATGCCTTGCGGGTCTGGTCGATATCGCCGGGCAAGGGAACCTGCGCCGAGCGATAGCTCTGCGCAACGGTCTGCTTGTCGGGACTGAGATATTCGAGGATGACGTCATCGCCTTTGATGTCGAGCACATAATTCACACGAGAGCCCGAATATCTCTTGTCGAACAGCGCGTCGTCCATGCGGAAACGGCCGAGATAATAGCGAACATAGCGGTTGTATTTGGTATCGCGCACCACCACCACGCAGGCGGCGCGATCCACGATGTCGGGAGCGCTCTGCGGATCGATCTGGCCGGTGAACACATAGTTGATCGCCTGCTGGAACCGGTCCGCCTCGGCGGACGCCCGAACCGGCGCGAACAGCGCCGCGGCGGCAAGCGCCGCCGCAACCAGTCCGATCGTCCATGAATCCAAATCGGAACCTGGACCGGTCCGCCGCCGCATCGACACCGCGCTCAGCGCTTCCAGTGCTTGCCGACGAAGCCCAGCATCCGCTCAAAAGTGTCGCCGATCTTGGTCATGTCAGGCGAGTGGCCCGGCTGGCGATCGCTCTCGAAGTAGGTGAGCTCGATCTCGCCGCCGGCGTTGCGGTAGTTCTTGACGAAGCGCGGCGCCTCGGACTCCGGACCCTTGTAATCTTCGTCCTTGTAGTCATGCATCATGTCACCGCGCTGCTGGTGCCAGATTGCCGGCGGCAGCGAAACCTTCTCGCCGCGCTCCAGCATCAACATGCAGCTCGCCTCGGACATATTGTCGTCGGTGACCCAGAACTGCTGATGGCGGTTGATGATGTCCGCCGCCCAATCGGCCGGCGGGTTCTTGGCGGCGTTGCGCTGCGCGAAGCGGTAACGCGCGATCGGGTTGATCACCGGCCACGACATGATGACCGCCCTCACCGTGGCGTCGACTGCGGGCGAGCCGGGCGGCAGCGGAATGGACGTGTAGCGCGGATCGTTCGGCCGCATCGCTGCCAGCATGGCGAGATGGCCGCCGCTCGACTGCCCGGAAATACCGACCATGCTCGGCTCGGTCTTAAGCTCCTTGGCGTGCGCCTTGACCCAGCGGATCGCGTAATTGATGTCCTGGAGCGCCTTCGGATAGGCGCCCTCGCTACCGCAACGCCAGTCCAGCGACACCACGACGACGCCGTGGCTCGCCAGCATCTCGTGGCGCACTTTGTCGGTGGTGCGGCTACCGTTGCACCAGGCGCCGCCGTGCAAATCGACCACCGCCGGGAACGGGCCGTCGCCGCGCGGCTTGTAGACGCGCGCCAGCAGCGGCTTGTCGCCATGGCGCAGATACTCGACGTCCTGCACGTCGAATTCGTGGGTCCGGGCATCGACGGTCTTGGCATCCATGGCGGTCACTCGCTGATGTGGAATTGTCCGATTGTCGCGCAAATGGCAGCCCGGGACAACCGGCCTGTTCCGGACCTCATGTTGAGAAGCGCAGCGAAGCTGCGCGCCTCAAACCATGCTCTAAAGGTTTAGCCATCCTTCGAGACGCACTCGCCATAGCGCGTCAAAGACCCGCGTAAACCCGCTTATGGCGAGTGCTCCTCAGGATGAGGCAGAAAGCGTTGTGCTGAACTGCGAAAATGCTTAGCGTTCGCCCTCGATCGAGGAAACCACCGGGGAATTCCATGTCGTTCAAAGCTGTCGTCGTGGCCATCGCCACGCTGTTTGGAACCGCGCTGGCCGCGCTGACCGCCGCGCAGGCGCAGAGCTGGCCGACCCGGCCGGTAAAATTCATTGTCCCGTTCGGTCCCGGCGCCGGCGCCGACATCGGCGGGCGGCTGTTCGCCGAGAAGCTCTCGCAGAAGTGGGGCCAGCCGGTGGTGATCGAGAACCGGCCGGGTGGCGATAGCATCGTCGCCATCCAGGCGTTCCTGTCCGCCAACGACGATCATGTGCTGCTGTTCGGCCCGTCGGGCAACTTTACCGTCCACCCGTTCAACTACACCAAGCTCAGCTACAACCCGGCGGATCTGATCCCGATTGCGCGTGCTTCCAACACCTTGCTGGCGGCCGCGGTGAAGGCTGATGCGCCGTATGGCAACGTCAAGGAGTTCACAGAGCTGGTTCGCGCCAATCCCGGCAAGTTCAACTATGGCGCGGTGCCGGGCATCACCGAATTCACCTTCTGGGGCTACCTCTATCACGAGAAGCTGCAGATGACGCAGGTGCCGTACCGCGACATTAACGTGGCTCCGGTCGACCTCGGCGAAGGCCGCATCCAGATGGTGATGGCGTCCTATGCCATCGTGCAGCCGCAGGTCAACGCCGGCCGCATCAAACTGTTCGTCGTCAACAACAAGAGCCGCATCTTCCCGGCGCCGGACATGCCGACTGCGCGCGAACAAGGCTATCCGTCGCTGGAAGTCGAAGGGCTGGTCGGGTTGTTCGGGCTGAAGTCCATGCCGGACGCGCTGAAGGAAAAAATCGCCGCCGACTTCCGCGCTGTGGCCACCGACGGCAGCATCGCCGAACGGCTGAAGGCCACCGGACAGGCCATCAACGTCGGCGGACCGAAGGAGTTTGCCGAGTCGATCGATGAGCAGCGCCGCAATGTCGCCGCCACCGCGAAAGCGATCGACTACAAGCCGAAGAATTGAGATGACGACCTCACCACGTCATGCCCGGCCTTGTGCCGGGCATCCACGTCTTCACTTGAAACGAAGCAAGACATGGATGGCCGGGACAAGCCCGGCCATGACGAACGTGAGTATTGCGATCAGAACCGTTATCATCGTACTTGCCGTGCTGGCGTTCGGCGGCTCAGCCACCGCGCAACCCTACCCCTCCCGCGTCATCAAGCTCGTGGTGCCGTTCACCCCGGGCTCGCCGAACGACGTGATGGCGCGGCTGTTGACGCAGCACCTTTCGCCGCGGCTCGGTCAGCCGATCGTGATCGACAACAGGCCCGGCGGCGGCACGTCGATCGGCACCAAGCTCGCGGCCGCCGCCGAGCCCGACGGCTATACGCTGCTGTTCATCAGCTCGGCGATCGTGATCGATCCAGCGATGAAACACGTCGCCTACGACCCGCTCAAGGAATTCGCGCCGATCGCAATGGTGAACTCGACCGCGTGGTTGATTGTCGTGTCGCCATCGCTGCCGGTCAAAACGCCAACGGAGCTCGTCGCGTACACCAAGGCACATCCCAGCACTGTCAACTTTGCCGCCACCCAAGGCACCGCCG
>Ga0310810_10009677_pt1 | contig 11165 bp, 10 predicted proteins | sample NCmetagenome_FD_207641 | JGI IMG/M metagenome (GOLD analysis project Ga0310810, IMG submission 207641) | Soil microbial communities from experimental microcosm in Duke University, North Carolina, United States - NC | ecosystem: Engineered > Artificial ecosystem > Soil microcosm > Unclassified ... | reverse complement strand
CATCGCCCACGACCGCGCGGCCAAGCGCCGGGACGAGGTTGAACGAGTAAAGTTCGTACAGCGCATCGAGCCCCGGCACGTCCACATTGGAGAATTCGAGGCACAGGAAATGCCCGCCGAGCCTGAGCACGCGCTGCATCTCGGAGAGCGCCACTTCGATGCGCGGCACGTTGCGGATGCCGAACGCGATCGAGACCGCATCGAAATTCCTGTCGGGAAACGGCAAGCTCTCGGCATTCGCATCGACGAAGGTCACGGCATCTTCGAAACCACGCTCAACCGCGCGCTCGCGCCCCACGTCAAGCATTTCGGCATTGATGTCGGCGACGGTCGCGCGCGTGCCGGCACCGCCCGCCTCGATGGTGCGGAATGACACGTCGCCGGTGCCGCCCGCGACATCGAGCAGGGCAAATTCCCGGTCGGATTTCGGCGGGTTGATCGCGGTCACCAGAACGTCCTTCCAGGCGCGGTGCAGCCCGCCTGACATCAGGTCGTTCATCAGGTCATAGCGCCGCGCCACCTTGTCGAACACGTCGTCGACCAGCGCCTGCTTGTCGGAGAGCGGCACGTCGCGGAAGCCGAAATGCGTGTGGTCGCGCATGGCGCGACCATAGCGCGGCGGGCGAAATACTTGCTCGCGGACCTTTCTTCGGGCGAGGTGCTGCTGATGCATCTCGGCATGTCGGGCTCGTTTCGTGTGTTGCACGGGAGCGACGAGCGCGGCCCGGGCAAATTCCATCACGCGCGTGGCAAGCTTTCGGCGCACGATCACGTCGTCTTCCATATGTCGAACGGCGCGATCATCACCTTCAATGATCCGCGCCGCTTCGGTTACATGAAGCTGATCCTTCGCGACGCGCTTGCGCGCGATCCGATGATCGAGCTGCTCGGGCCGGAGCCGCTCGGCAACGCGTTCGACGGCGCGATGCTGGCGGAGGCGTGTCACGCCAAGAAGACCTCGCTCAAGGCTGCGCTCTCCGACCAGCGCGTCGTGGCCGGTCTCGGCAACATCTATGTGTGCGAGGCGCTGCACCGCGCGCGCCTCTCGCCGAAGCGGATTGCCTCCACCATCGTGGACCGGAAGGGCGCGCCGAACGCGCGGGCCGATGCGCTGGCGCAATCGATCCGCGACGTGCTCAACGATGCAATCCGCGCTGGCGGCTCGTCGCTGCGCGACCATCGTCGCACCGATGGCGAGCTCGGCGATTTCCAGCACAATTTCCGGGTCTACGATCGCGCAGGCGCGAAGTGCCCGACGCCGCGCTGCAAGGGAACCATCAGGCGTATCGTGCAGGGAACGCGGAGCACGTTTTTCTGTCCGGTGTGTCAGCGCTGATCCCTCCCCGCAAAGCGGGGAGGGATCAAGCTTTCACAAACACCGCCTGCTGCGTCACCACAAAATCCACCCGCCCATCCGACAAAGCCTGCAGGCACTCCTCCGGCCGGTTCACGATCGGCTCCTCGTGCACGTTGAAGCTTGTGTTGATCAGCACCGGCAATTCGGTCTGGTCGCGGAAGCGCCGCAAAATCGCGGCGAACAGCGGGTTCTCGTCGCCGCGCACGATCTGCGGGCGCGCCGTGCCGTCGATGTGCACTACGGCGGGAATGCGCGCGCGCCACTCGGGCTTCACCGCGCAGGTGATGGTCATGAAGTGCGCCGCATAGCGGTTTACATCGGTGATCTCGAACACGCGCGCCGCGTCCTCCTCCAGCACATAGGGCGCGAACGGCATGAACTCGGAGCGGTCAAGCCGCTTGTTCAGCAAATCGTTGATCGCATGATCGTGCGGTGACGCGATGATCGAGCGGGCGCCGAGGGCGCGCGGGCCGAATTCCATGCGGCCCGCATAGATCGCGCCCGCCTTGCCGGCGCGGATCAGATCGACCGCGGTCTCGACCGGCCGGCCGGCGAGCCGCCGCATGCCGGCGCTGCTCAGCACGTCGTCGATGCGCCCGTCGTAGTTCTGGCCGAGGTAGACATTGTCGAGGCGGTGGCGGTGACGCAACCAGGTTTCGGTGCCATCGCGCTCATGCAGGAAGGTGAGTCCGGCTCCGACCGAGAGGCCTTCGTCGCCCATTGCGGGAAATACGAACACTTCGTCGAGCGGGAGCGTCTCGGCGATGAGCCGGTTGAGTCGCACGTTGGCGAACAGCCCGCCGGCCATCGCGAGTTTGCGCGCGCCGGTGCGCGCGAGCCAATGGCGCACCGATTGCATGGTGAAGTCTTCCGCCACCTTCTGGATCGAGGCCGCGATGGTCTCGCGATCGTGGCCCCTGCAGATGGCAAGAAATTTCTCGCGCATCGCAGACCAGTTGCGAAAGTCCGTTTCGATCAGTCCCGTCTTCTCGTCGAAGCGGAACTGCGCCGCCATCTCGCCGGCGAGCTTCGGCTCGCCATAGGCCGCGAGCCCGGTGAGCTTTCCCTCGTGGCGCAGCATGCGGAAGCCGCAGGCAACCGTCGCGTAACCGTAGGCGCTGGCGAGCCCGGTCTCCTTCAGCGTCTGGGTGAGCCAGCGGTCGTCGCCATAAAAACACTCGAGCGCGCCATCCTTCAGGCCGCGCATCGAATAGCTCACATTGTCGCCGATGCCGTCGGACGTGTAGACCAGCGCTTGCGTCCAGTCGGTGTAGAACAGCGCGGCCAGCGCATGCGCGGCGTGATGGTTGGCGAAATAGATCTGCGTGTCGGGCCGGAATGCGTTGTCCTTCAGAAATCGATCGGCGCGGAACAGCCTATGCGCATCGGTGACGCCGAAGCGGTGGCTCAGCACCGCGAGCTCGCGATGCGTCCGCTCCTTCCCCTGCCAGCTGCGCAGCGTGTACCAGAGCTCGCGCGGCAGCGAGAACTTGTAGTCGTGCGTCGCAAACCAGCCGCGCGTCGTCGCGATCGCGTCCACGTCGTTGCGCCGCCAGCGCGCGATGCGCAGCACCTCGTCGATCGCCAGCCACGGCACGCTCTCGCCCGAGCCCTTGACGCGCGTGAACCGCTCCTCGGATACCGCGGCGACGAGCTCGTAGTCCTCGAATGCGGCGGCGGACGAGTCGTGCATGCCGGCATGGATGGCGAGGATTCGCAAAGTGGGAGCCCGTGTGGGAGGGGTTCGTTGGCGGGCAGCCGATAACACCAAACCATAATGCGGGCAAAGGCCGCCCGACGTGCCGCTTCGCAGCAACTAGCGAGCACCCAATACCGGTACTCGGACGATGCGTAGCGCCGATCCGAGTGCTTTGTCCCGTAGATCTATCGAAGCATTACTTCTTCGCCGTCCGCACCGACCTTGGATCGCGCTTGCCCCACCGCCCAGCGTCGACCGTGCTGAGGAAATCCCCGAGCGTCTGGTTGAACAGCGCCGGCTCCTCAATGTTCACGGTGTGGCCGCTCTTCGGGAAGATCGCGAGGCCGGAAGTCTCGATGTGCTTCTTGAGATAAACGCTCGGCTCGATGCAGGCATCGTCCTCGTCGCCGCAGATGATCAGCGTCGGCAGCGTGATCGTCTTGATGTCGGCCTCGAATTCATAGATCGGAGGACGTCCAGCCTGATAGCCGCGCAGCGTGTTCGCCGCGCCTTTCGCCGAGTGGCTCGCGAACTGGTCGTAGAACTCCCGGTAGCCACGCGGGTCCTTCACCTCGAAGGGAACGCGCGACGGGCCCATGCCGTAGGTCTTCGCCACGCCGTCCGAGCCGGCCTTGTCGTATTCGGCGGCGGTTGCGCGGGCGGACTCGCGAAACTCGTCGAGCACGCCGCGCTCCGATCCCGAGCCGGTGCCCGCCATGGTGAGCGAGAGCGCACGACCCGGATATTTCATGCCGACGTTCAGCGTCGCGTAGCCGCCCTGCGAAAGCCCGCAGATGTGCGCTTTGCCGATCTTGAGGTGATCCATCACGGCGATCACGTCGTCGCGGAAGTGCTCGTAGCCGTAGGAGGAAGGGTCAGGTGGAACGTCGGACGGATAATAGCCGCGGAACGAGAATGTCACGCACCGATAGCGCCGCGCGAAGTAGCGCATCTGCGGCTCCCAGGCGCGCCAGTCACCGGCGAACTCGTGCACGAAGACGAGCGGCGTGCCGGCGCCGGCTTCCTCGTAATGCAGGCGCACGTTGTCGCGGGTCGTGGCAAAAGGCATGGGTGTCTCCCGGATTTTTGTTCGCGCAACGTCGGGAATTCGGGGCGTTTAGGCAAGATGCGCGCGCGCAAAGCTGATCAGCGCGGCATTCACCTCATCGGGGCGCTCCTGCTGGATCCAGTGGCCGGCGCCAGCGAGGATCAGCTTGTTGACGCGCGGCACGACGGTTTCCAGTTCATCGAGCGCGCGTTGTCCCATCGAGCCGGTGATCACGGCGTCGTTCGATCCCGCGATGAACAGCGCCGGCTGCATGATCTTCGCGTCCTGCCAGGGCGCGGTCAGCTCCCAGTTGCGGTCGATGTTGCGATACCAGTTGAGCCCGCCGCGAAAGCCGGTGCGTTGATATTCGCCAGCAAACACATCGAGATCGGTCTCGCTCAGCCATGGCGGGAGCGGAACGTTGCGCGGTGCCCCGAGAAATCCCTTCGCGCGGTCCACATACAGGCTCATCTTGTCGTCGCGCGGCGTGTCGCCGAACCCGATCTGGAACAGACGTTTGATGGTGAAGCGCGCATCGCGTGCGAATTCCTCTTCCGATGCGCGCTCCTGAAAATAGAGCCAGTAGTAATCGCCCTTGCCGGCCTGCTGCAGCGTCGCGAGCGGTGCAGCGCGTCCGCGGCGGCGGTGCGGAACGCTCATCGCGCAGACGGCCGGAAAGATGTCGGGCCGCCACAGCGCCGCATGCCAGGCGACGGGCGCTCCCCAGTCGTGTCCGACGATCAGCGCGCGCTTCGCGCCGAGCGCCGCAACGAGCGCGATCACGTCGCCGACGGTGTGGAAGATCGTATAGGCCGCGACGTCGTCAGGCGCGGAGGTAGCGCCGAAGCCGCGCATGTCGGGCGCGACTGCGCGAAAGCCTGCCTCGCCGAGCGCCTTCAATTGATGCCGCCACGAGTACCAGAGCTCCGGCCACCCATGGCACATCAGCACCAGCGGGCCTTCGCCGCACTCGGCGGCATGCATGTCGATCCCGTTCGCCGCGATCTGGCGGTGCGTAATTCCGGGCACGTTTATCTTCCGCGCAGCACCAGCAGCTTCGGCTTGGTAGGCAGCGTGTGTTTCGACAACACGACAGAGGGAACCTCGCCGTACTCCACGTCCCAGTCCTTGCTGATGCGTTCGATGAAGCGATTGAGCGTGTAGCTTGAGAAGTAATGCATCGGGATCATCAGCGGCGCCTTCAGCGCGGTCAGCACCTCGATCATCCCTTCCAGGTCGAGCGTGTAGGAGCCGTCGACCGGCACCAGCACCACATCGACGCGGCCGATCTCGTTCAGCTGCTGCTGGGTCAGCGTGTGATGCAGGTGACCCAAATGCGCGATGCAGAGGTTCGCGACCTCGAAAATGAAGATCGAATTGCCATGGCGTTGCGTGCCGCCCACATAGTCGCGGATGTTGGTCGCGACCGAGCGCACGCGCACATCCTGAAACTGGAGGTCCCAGCCGGTCGGCTTGCCGTCATCGCGCCAGCCGCGCAACACGAACTTGATGCCGGCCTCGGGCCGGTCGGTGTAGTGCGTGGAGTGCGCGTGGTTCATCGTCACGATGTCGGGCAGCACCGAGGGGCGCACGTAGTCATTGTAGTCGGTCGCGATTCGCACGAGCTTTGGGCTCTCGATCAGGAAGGTGGAGTGGCCGACATAGCTGATGCGCACCTCGCCTTCCTTCAGCGCCGCGAGACGCAACGCGGCGGGGATGAACGGCGCGCGCTCTTGCGCCACGAGCCCCGGGCACGACTCGTTCATTTCGGGCTTCGCCGGCGCGGCGCCCTGCGCGAACGCGGTCAGCGGCAGGAGGGAAAGAAACGCCGTCAGAAGAAAGCGCATCGGCTGCTCCATGTGAGCCCGGCTCACAGGAATAGCAAAAAACCCTCTCCGGGCGGGAGAGGGTTTTGCTGGCGAGCGATGCGAGGCGAGTCAGCGCTGGACGATCAGCCCGCGGGGGGTGACCACGACCCAGCGGCCGTCCTGGCGCTTGATCGCTTCGATGCGGCCGAGGCCGGGAACCGCGACCCCGGGTTCGACCTCGATGATGCCGCGACGCCCCTCGATCAGTGCGGCGCCGTCGTAGACGCGACGCACGACGTAATCTTGCAGGATCGGCGGCTTGAGCGTGGTGGGGGGATCGCCGAGCACCATCGGGACGGCTGCGGCCTGCTGCTTCTGCACGATGGAGCCCGTGACCTCCGTGGTCGATGCCGAGGCGGCCGGCTGCGCGGCAAGTTTCTTCTGCTCGGCCTGTGTCTTCTCGATGCGCTCGATCGCCTCGGCGAGCTTGCTGTTCTGCTGAGTCGCGGCGGCAGTGGTCGTGTTCACTGTGGTCTTCAGCGCTGCGACATTCTCGGTCAGCGACCTCAGGTGGATGCGGAGCTGCGCGATCGAGTCCTTCAGGAACTTGATTTCGTCCGCTGCCGGCTCCTTTGCGACCGCCACCGGCTTGGTTTGCGGCGCGAACATGGCGCCGAATTTCGCGACGCCGAGCGACCCGCCGATCGCGCCGAGACTTGCCGCGATGGCGACACAGGCCGCGAGCAGCGCGAAGCGCGAATTGCGTCCTTGGGCGGCAGGCTGTTCGATTTTCGGTTGAGGCGGGCGCAGGACGATGGCTTTCGGCGGCTCGATCTGCGGCGCGGGCGGAAGCATCGGCGCTTCGATCTTGGCCTCGGCGTTCGGCTCGATCTTCGGTTCGATCTTTGCGGGCTCGGGCTGCGCCTCGATCTTGATCTCGGGCGCCGCTTCGCTCTTCGCCGTCTCGGCGGCTTCGCTCTTCGCGGGCTCGGGCTTCACCTCGGGCGCAATCGAGGGCGCGTCCGTCAAGGTCGGCTCGATCTTGGCTGTCTCATCGCTGGACATCGGTGCGATTCCCAATGGATCAAAATTCATCCATTGGTAACTTTCAGTTCTTACCGACGCGTTAACGGATTGTTGCGGCGACCGGGCGCTTTCGCGGCGTTATTGCAGGAATCGGTTACCTTTGCGCTCGGCGCCGATCGTCGAGGCGGGCCCGTGTCCGGGCAGGATGGTCACGTCATCGCCGAGCGGCAGCAGTTTGCTCTTGATCCCGGAAATGAGCTGCTCGTGGCTGCCATAGGGAAAATCGGTACGCCCGATCGAGCCCTGAAACAGCGTGTCGCCGACCAGCGCAAAGCGCGCTCGCGTGTTCACGAACACCAGATGTCCGGGCGTGTGACCGGGAACATGCAGCACATTGAAGGTGAGGTCGCCGATGCTCACCGTCTCGCCTTCCACGAGCCAGCGCGCCGGCGTGACGTTGCGCACGTCGGTGATGCCGAAGCGCGCGCCCTGCTGTTCGAGGCTTTCGAGCAGGAAGCCATCGCGCTCGTCCGGGCCTTCGATCGGCAGGTTCAAGGTTTCCGCAAGCTCGGCCGCGGCCCCAGCATGATCGATGTGGCCATGCGTGAGCAGGATCTTCTCAGGGATGACCTCGAGCTTACCGATCGCCTCGCGGAGGCGCGGAAGATCGCCGCCCGGATCGACAATCGCCGCACGATTGGTGGCCGTGCAGGCGACGATCGAGCAGTTCTGCGCGAACGGCGTGACCGGAACGATGGTGACTTTGAGCGGCTGCATGGAAGACTTTGTCTGAGAGCTTTGCGAAGCCCTCATATAGTGAAGCCGCTCTCCGCCGCGAGGCCCTTGAGCGAGGTTTCGGGCCGCGCGCCGAGATGCTGGATCACCTCGGCCGCCGCGATCGCGCCAAGCCGAGCGCAATTGCGATGGTCCTGATCGCGCGCGAGCCCGATGAGAAACCCGGCCGCGAAGAGGTCGCCGGCACCGGTCGCATCGACGAACTTGTCGATCGGCGCAGCCGAGACCGACTCATGGCTCTCGCGCGAGATCACGACGCAGCCCTTCTCGCTGCGCGTTACGGCGGCAAGCTTTACGTTATCGCGCAACGCCGCAACCGCGGTGTCGAAATCGGCGGTCTGGTAGAGGCTTTTCAGCTCGCTCTCGTTGGCGAATACGAGATCGACCGCACCCGAGCGCATTAGAGCCACGAATTCGTCGCGATAGCGATCGACACAGAACGCATCCGAGAGCGTCAAGGCGACCTTGCGGCTCGCACCGTGCGCGATGTCGGCGGCCTTGCGGAAGGCTTCCTTGGCGGGCGGCGGGTCCCACAAATAGCCTTCGAGATAGACCCAGCGCGCCGCCGCGATCTGCTTTTCGTCGATGTCAGCCGTGGTCAGATTCTGTGCCGCGCCCAGATACGTGTTCATGGTGCGCTCGCCGTCCGGCGTCACCAGAATGTAGCTGCGCGCGGTCGAGGGACCGTCAGCAGCGGCGGGCGTCTCGAAGGCGACGCCCGCCGCGCGGATGTCGTGGGCGAATGCCTTGCCGAGCGTGTCGTTCTTCACCTTGCCGACGAAGGCTGCGCGGGCGCCGAAGCTTGCGATGCCCGCGATGGTATTCGCCGCGGAGCCGCCGGAAATCTCTGTCGCGGGTCCCATCGAGGCATAGATCGCCTCCGCCCGCGGCTCGTCGATCAGGGTCATCGCGCCCTTGTTCATGCCGTGCTTCACGAGGAAATCGTCCTCGGTACGCGCGATCACGTCCACGATGGCATTGCCGATGCCGAGCACATCATAGGCGGCAGGCATCGGCAGACTCCGTCTGGGGGAAAAAGGCAGGGACGGCGCGCACTATCACGCGCCGCACCTTGGGGGCAACAAGGCTTGCGCGGATGCGGCAGACCGTGGCATCTGACGCGCCGCTATTGGAGAGCTCGATGTTCAAGGAGCGCGTATTTTCAGGCGTTCAGCCGACCGGCAACCTGCATCTCGGCAATTATCTCGGCGCCATCGTGAACTTCGTCGCGCTGCAACAGCGCTACGACTGCATCTACTGCGTCGTCGACATGCACGCCATTACTGTGCCGATCAACGTGTGGGGAGGGCCGGAGGAGCTGCGGCGCAACACGCGCGAGGTGACGGCCGCGTTCATCGCCGCGGGGATCGATCCGAAGAAGCACATCGTGTTCAACCAGAGCCAGGTCGCCGAGCACGCAGAACTGACCTGGGTGTTCAACTGCGTGGCGCGGCTCGGCTGGCTCAATCGCATGACCCAGTTCAAGGAGAAGGCCGGCAAGGATCGCGAGAACGCCTCGATCGGCCTCTATGACTATCCGGTGCTGATGGCGGCCGACATCCTGGTCTATCGCGCGACGCACGTGCCGGTCGGCGAGGACCAGAAGCAGCATCTGGAGCTGACCCGCGACATCGCGCAGAAGTTCAACAACGATTTTTCCGAGTCGATCCGCGCGCACGGCTACGGCGAAGCGTTCTTCCCGCTGACCGAGCCGCTGATCCAGGGGCCGGCGACGCGCGTGATGAGCCTGCGCGACGGCACCAAGAAGATGTCCAAGTCGGATGCCTCGGATCAGTCGCGCATCAATCTGACCGACGATGCCGACGCGATCGCGCTGAAAATCCGTCGCGCCAAGACCGATCCGGAGCCGCTGCCGAGCGAGGAGGCGGGGCTGGAAAAGCGCCCCGAGGCGGACAACCTGGTCGGCATTTACGCGGCGCTCGCCGCCAAGCCGAAAGCCGACGTGCTGCGAGAATTCGGCGGCGGCCAGTTCTCCACCTTCAAGACGGCGCTCGCCGATCTGTCGGTCGCCAAGCTCGCGCCGATCGCTGCCGAAATGAAGCGCTTGACGCAAGATTCCGGCTTCATCGACTCGGTGCTCGCGGACGGCGCCGGGCGCGCGCAGGTGATCGCCGCCGAAACCATGCAGGCCGTGAAGGACATCGTCGGTTTCGTGCGGCGCTGATCACTGCGCTGAATGGTGCGTCGCTGCGCTGAATGGCGCGATTTCGGGCATCGGCGCCGCTTGTCGCTCCGCCTCTCGCCATGCCACCATGACCTCCATGCGACGACCGGAGTTGGGCGAAGCCCCGGGGACGGCCGATGAGCCTTAAGCGCCGCAGCTACGAGGCGGGGCACAAGCCCAAATTCCTCGTTGTGATCGACGAATCCCCCGAATGCGATCGCGCCGTCTACTACGCGAGCCGCCGCGCGGCGCGCACCGGCGCGAGCGTCGTGATGCTGCTCGTCATCGAGCCGCATGACCGCCATCAGCAATGGCTTGGCGTCGCCGACATCATGAAAGCCGAGGCGCACGAAGCCGCAAACCAGAAGCTCGACGAATTCGCCGCGCGCGCCAACGGCGTCGCCGGCATCACGCCCGAGCGCGTGGTCCGCGACGGCGAGACGTCCGAGCAAATTCTCAAGCTGATCGACGAGGACGAAGACATCGCGATCCTGGTGCTGGCCGCCGGAACCGGGAAGGAAGGCCCCGGTCCATTGGTGTCGAGCCTCGGCAAGGCGGCGGGCAGCTATCCGATACCGGTCGCGATCGTGCCCGGCCACCTGGGCGACGAGGATCTTGACGCGCTGTCCTAACCGGTTGGCGTCATTGACCTTGCGGGCGCAAAGGACCATCTATTGGGGAATGTTGCGCTAAATCCGCGCCCGGAGACGCCAAATGTTCATCCAGACCGAAGCCACGCCCAATCCGGCGACCCTCAAGTTCCTGCCCGGCCGCACCGTGCTGGACACCGGAACGCTGGAAATGCGCGACAGGACCGAGGCCGCGCAATCGCCGCTTGCCGAGCGGCTGTTCGACATCAACGGCGTTGGCGGCGTGTTCCTTGGCTCCGATTTCATCACTGTGACCAAGTCCACCGGCGACTGGCCGCAGCTCAAGCCGGCGATCCTCGGCGTCATCATGGAGCATTTCATGTCCGGCGCGCCGGTCGTCGCCGAAGGCGCCGGCACCGAGGACAACGAGGCAGGCGAGTTCTTTGAGTCGGTCGACGCCGACACCGTCGCGACCATCAAGGAGCTAATCGAGACGCGGGTGCGCCCGGCGGTCGCGAACGACGGCGGCGACATTACCTTCCGCGGCTACAAGGACGGCGTGGTCTATCTCGCGATGAAGGGGTCGTGTTCGGGCTGCCCGTCTTCCACGGCGACGCTCAAGCATGGCATCCAGAACCTGCTGCGCCATTTCGTACC
>Ga0310810_10009675_pt1 | contig 11165 bp, 12 predicted proteins | sample NCmetagenome_FD_207641 | JGI IMG/M metagenome (GOLD analysis project Ga0310810, IMG submission 207641) | Soil microbial communities from experimental microcosm in Duke University, North Carolina, United States - NC | ecosystem: Engineered > Artificial ecosystem > Soil microcosm > Unclassified ... | reverse complement strand
GTTCGGGCTGGCGCCGACGTCCACCGCCAGATTTGGTGCGACGATCGCGCCCGCCGAGTCGATCGGGTTGCCCTGCCAGTCCGTGTAGTACGCGGAGGTGACGGTGATGTTGTTGAAGAACGCGCTGGACGTGACGGCCGAGGCCACCTCGGCGTCGGTCTTGGTGATGCCCGCGAGGCTTCGCGCGATCGTGGCGGCGCCAGCCTCTGACGCGGCGTCCGCGCCGTTCTGGACACTGCGCTGGTTCTGGTAGGCGTTCCCGCCTTCGATCACGAGCGCGACCCCGGCGAGGAGCGCGATCAGACCGAGCGCAAAGAGCACGAGGATCTGCCCGTCGGCACGACGATGCGACCGGCGAACGAGGCGCTGCACGGAAACCTCCCCTGGAGCTGCGTGACGGCTCATGGCTGCTTCGGGCACTGGGCTGCCGTGTGCGTGGAATTCGGGCAGCTGTACTCGACTTTGAGGATCGAGGTGGCCTTGAAGGTCACCCCGTTCTTGAACAGGATGTTGCCGATGATCGGCGTCAGCGGCCGGTATGTGCTCTCGAAGGACACCACTGCGAGGCAGTCGACGGCCGCCGGCGAGCAGGTCGAGGACAGATCCGGGGAGCCGGCATTCGGCCCAGTGGTCGTCTGCTGGTAGAAGTCGATCGAGACGTTCGGCGCGTTGATCTCTGCCACGGAGACCTGCGTCTCGGCGCGGGCGATGATGCTCGCGGAGTCCTGGTTCACGATCGCGAGTCGAGCCCCCTCGCGGGCCGCGTTGGTCAGCGAATTGAACGTGAAGATGGCGCTGCCGAGGTCCACGACCGCGAAGAACAGGAGCAGGAAGATCGGCAGGACCAGCGCGAACTCGGCCAGGGACTGCCCGGCGCCGCGACGCCTCGAACGCGCGCTCATGGGTTGTTCACCGTGATGGTGCTGTTACATGGCACGGACGTGTTGGCCACGATCGACTGGGACACGATCACGAAGTTGCCGTTCGGAGCGCCCGGACCCCTCTGAACGGTTGTCGAGAACCCGGCGCCTGGCGGATTGGGCGTTCCCCACAGCCCCTGCGCGCTGTTGAAGCGCACGCCGTTGAAGTTGGGCACGGTGCACGTCGGGGGTGGGTTGGTCGGCGTGACGGTGATGGTCAGGTCCGGGCTGGTCGTGCTGCCGCAGCCATTTCCGGCCTCGAGCGTGACCGTGTAGTTGCCGGGCGTCGTGAAAACGATCTGGCCGGGGTCCTGCGCGTTCGAGTCGGCGATCGCCGTGGCGCCGGGCGGTACGGTGAACACCCAGTGCCAGGAGGTAGGGGCTCCACCGCCCGAGGCATCACGGAAGGTGACCGCGAGTGGGGCCGCGCCGGTTGTGCTCGGCGTCGCGTTGATGCCGGCGTTGGGAGCCAGGCAGCCGCCACCGCCGCCCCCGCCACTGCTCGTCTCGACGATGGCCGTCTTCACCGGGAAGACGGAGGTCACGGTGACGTTCAGGTCCGAGCCGACGATGAAGGAGATGATCGGCGTGATGACGTGGAACCGGCAGACGAGCGTGACCGCAACGCGGTCGCCGGGGTCCAGGTGGCCGTTGCCGTCGATGTCGGTGAAGCTCGGGGCGGCAGGCTGGCCAGGCGCGAGCGGGCAGTTGCTCGCGGACCCATCGCTGGCGATCTGATTCGTGTACCTCGCGACGGTGTCCGTATCGTTGCCCGCCATCTTCTCGGCGTTGTTCGCCGCGAAGTCAGCTCCGATCCGGGCCATGTTCTGGAGATTGATCCAGCCGAGGTAGACGCGGCCGAAGTCGACGGCGATCAGGACCAGGAGCAGCAGGAGCGGCAGGAGCAGGGCGAACTCGACCATGCTCTGGCCGCGCTCGCGCCGCCGTGCGCCGACGCGGTGCAGGACACCCTCGTTCCCGCGGCCGCGCGCCCCCCGAGACACCGTGGCAGCTCCCCCGTTCCCTGCCGGGGCGTTCTCACGCGCCCTCGGGCCCCTGGTTCAAGAGGCGCCCAGAGTATGTTGAGTGGTCCTTTCGATCAACCTTTCGGGCTATGCGCGCACGCACCACCCCAGGGCCGCGCTGGAAAACGAAAGAGCCGCGCCCCCGGCGCGGCTCTCTCCGTGAAGCAGGCTGGCGCTACTTGATGAGCTGGACGCCCAGCGCCTTGCTGCCCGTGCCCGCACCCGCACCGGGGCCAACGGTGCCGGTCGAGAGAATGTCCGTGAAACGCCCGACGAGGCACGACGTGCTGCCGTTGCCGGTATCGCACTCCGCGGCGTTGCTGCCCGAGATGTACGCGCCCTGGCGGCCGCCGCAGTCGGGATCGGCCGGGTCGCACAGCTTGAAGTAGGCGAAGCTCGGCATCCGGTACCAGATGTTCTGGCCGTCCCCGCCCCCGGGGAGGTACGGGCAGCCGTAGTTCGGCCCGTTGTTGATGGTCGGCATGGCGCTGATCGGATCCGGATCGCCGTTATAAGTCCGGCAGGTCATGTCGAACTGCGGGATCAGCACCGTCTTGCCGTTGTACCCGCGCATCGCCTCCTCGACACCGCCGTAGTCGACGGCGGTCTGGTCGTCCACGCAGTGGCCACCGCCGTTCGTGTTCCCGGTGGCGGCCATGTACTGCCATGACGGCAGCACGATCGCCGGGTTGTCCGAGTTCACGATCGAGCAGACGAGCTCATCCGCGCCACCCGAGGGCGGGTCCCAGTCGATCCAGCCGACGTTGCCTGGCCCGGCCTTGCACAGCGGCACGCTGATGACGGTGTTCCATGGCCATGCGTCGGATCCGGGAACCGGATTGTTGTTGCCGTCACAGCCAAGCGTGTTCACGGGGATGGCGAGCGGAAAGACGGCGCACCAGTCGCCCTGGCTCGAGCCGCAATAGCCCTGCAGATAGCCGGCAACGGCGGTCGCGCGCGTCGTCACGTTGAACGCCGGGATGCCGATCGCCCGGGCGACGTAGGCCGGCACGTTCTTCTGGCCGATGACCAGGACGCCGGCGACCGGGCCAACCGTCAGGCTCGGGCAGTCGGGCGTCGTCGCGCTGCCGCCCGGCAGACCGTTGCCGACCTGCTGTGCGATCGACAGGTTCTCGGTCCCGTCGGCGTTGAGGGCGGCGTTGCCGTTGGACCGCAGCGGGATGCCGCAGATGTCCGTGTAGTACGCGGCCGACACGCTCGTGTTGTTGGCGACCGCCGACAGGGCGACCTTGTTGGCCACCTCCCTGTCCCAGCCCTGCGCCGGGGTCGCGGCACCGGCGAGGCGGGCGGCGAGGACGATGGCGCCGGCCTCCGCGGTGCTGTCGGCGCCGGTCTGGGCGACGCGCTGCTGGGTCACGACATTGCCGCCGTCGATGATCAGCGCAAGGATCGCGATGGACAGGAGCATGACCCCGACCATGACCACCAGCGCCTGGCCGGCCTCGCGCGGGCGACGGCGCAGTGACCTGACGGTTGCGGCCATGGATCGCTCCTTCAGGCTGATCGAGCTCACGGGAAGGTCCGTTCGATCGGCATCTCGGACGTGGCGGTCATCGTGAGCGGGCCGATCAGGGTCCCGGCGACGGGTGTGATCGGGATGTAGCGGCTGGTAACCGTGATCGTCACGATGCACCCGACGTTCCGGACCGAGGTGCAGTTGAGGGTCACGCCCGGCGGGGCGGCGTAGCTCACCGTCACGTCGGCCGAGGTCACCCCGATCGACTGGCCGGCCGTGACCGCGCAGCCGCGGAACGTCCAGTTCGGCGAGACGGCGCTTTCGACCGGCTTGTTGGCCAGGCAGTTCCACGGAGCGCTCACCGGGTCGACCTGGTTCACGACCGCGACTCGCGCCGCCTGGCGCGCGGCGCTGCTGAGGGTGTTCCACTGGAACGCCGCGCGGCCGATGTCGATGAAGGCGAAGGCCAGCAGGGCAATGATCGGGAAGACGAAGGCGAACTCGACGAGGGCCTGACCGCGTGATCGACCATGCCGCTCGCGGATGGCGCTCATGGCGTCACCGACATCGTCGAGTTGCACGGGATGCTTCGCCCGGGCGATTCGGACTGCGCCCTGATCTTGAAGTTCGGCGGGACCAGCGGGTTGAACGCGAGGTTGTTCGCGGCAAACCCGGCGTTCGTCCAGCGGCCGGTGGCCTGCGTCGTCTGGATGTCCACGAGGTCGGGCACGATGCAATTGGGGATCGGCGTCGGGCCGGTCGTGGTCGTCGTGGTCGTGGTCGTCGTTGTCGTCTCAGTGGTCGTCGTCGTCGTCACCGCGGTGGTGGTCGTGGTCGTCGTCGTCGTGAAGCTCGGGAGCGTGCCGCCCATGGGGACGCCGTTGATCGCGCCGGCACGGACCGGGAACGAGGCCGACGCACTGACGTTGATCGCGTTGCCGAGGATGTTGCTGATGACCGGCGTGATGAGTGAGAACCGACAGGTGATCGCGACGACCGCCGGCGAGCCAAGCGACGGGCCGCTCGGATAGGTCGGGTCGGGGAGCGTCGCGGGCATCGTGCAGTTGATGTCCTGCGTCTCCGACGTGATCAAGCGCCGGTACTCGGCCTGGGCGACCAGGTCGACCGGGGACTGGAAGGCGTCCGGGTTGATCGAGGCGTAGTTGGCCGCCTCGCGGACCGCGTTGTTGAGCGTGACCCAGCCCAGGAACACACGTCCGAAGTCGACGCCGAAGGCGATCATCAGCATCACCACGGGGAATGCGATCGCGAACTCGACGAGTCCCTGGCCGCGCGGGTCCAGCGCAAGTCGCCGCCCCCGCCGGGACGGATCAACCGCGGTGCGCGATGACCCCTTGGACCACATCGGACGAGGTACCTGACCCCCTGCTTCGACCGTGGTAGGCGCCAGTCGGCGCACCCCAGTTCGGGTGCAGGAATTGTGGAAACCCGAACCTTGCAAACCTACTGGCGATTCGGTCCCGGAAGGCCGGACGTTGGTCCCGTGCACGCGCCGCTGATCGTCCGGTCGTCCGGCGCGCGGACGCACCGATCAGGCGGGGGCAGTCGCTCGAGCTGGCCGGATGACCCGGACGAGGATCGAGGAGGCGCCGATCGACACGGCGACGGCGGCAAGCAACGCCGCGTAGACCTCGCTCGGCAGCACGCCCCGGGCGACGGCGACCGTGGCCAGCACGAACCCGAACTCGCCGATCTGACCGAGGCCGATGGCGAGCTGGCCGTGGTTCGCCGGCAGGCCCGCGAGCCGCCCGAGCAAGTAGATCACGAGCGACTTCGCAACCACCACCAGGACGACACTGATCGCCAGCCAGCCGAGGCCCCTGCCCAGGGCGCCGGGATCGATGAGCGTGCCGATCGCGACGAAGAAGAAGATCGCGAACAGGTCGCGGAACGGCAGGAGCCGCCTGCGTGCCTCGGACGATACCGGGCCCTCGCTGATCGTCACGCCGGCGATGAACGCCGCGAGCGCGAGCGGCATGCCCGTGAGAAGCGCGCCGGCACCGGCGACGGCGAGGCCGGTGGCCACGGACACGGCGAGGAACAGGTCCGGCTCGCTGCGCATGCCGGCAAGCACCCGGGGCAGCAGCCAGGCCGTCGCCGCGGCCAGCACTCCGAAGACGACCAGCCCGAGGATCGTGAGGTACAGCGGCTGCCCAGCGCCGAGGGCCGCGAGGAGCAGGATCGCACCACCCACGCCGACGACGTCCTGGAGCACCGACCAGCCGATGAGCAGGTGATCCGTCTCGGCGTCGGTGGTCCGGCGCCTCGAGCGGGTGATGTTCACGACCACGACGCTGGACGACATCGCGACCGCGAGGCCGAGGAGGGCTGCCGCCGACAGCTCGAGACCCAGGAGCAGGAACACGGCAGTCGAGATCCCGAAGGTCGCGGCCATCTGGGCCGGGACCGCCCAGAGCATGGCCGGGTGCTCGCGCCGCAGCTCCCGAAGGTCGACCTCGATGCCGACCTCGAACAGCAGCAGGATCGCCCCGAGCTCGGCGAACAGGCTCACCTGGCCGCGGTCGGCGACGTAGCCCGGCGTGAACGGCGACACGATCAGGCCGACGGCGAGATAGCCGACGATCGCGGGAAGGGTGAGCCGCCGGGCGACCCAGCCGGCGCCGGCAGCGGCGAGGAGGATCGCGCCGACCTCGAGGACCGTGACCGCCGTGTGCTCCACGCGGCGATGGTAGGGCGGCTCGATCGGCGACCGGTGCAACGTGCGAGGTGCCTGTGCGGTCGATCGCCAGGAGCGACAGATGACGGCAACGTGCCATCTGCCACGGTTGGGCCATGTTTGGCTGGTTACGCCGCGTCGTCCTCTACCGCCTCCTCGGCGGCCGGGTGCTCCTGGCGCTTGCCGTGCTCGCCTGGGTCCGCGGCTTCATCGCCGGTCGGCGCGCCCCTCGCGACAACCCCTCGGAGCCGGGAGGGACTTACCAGCCCTCCCAGGGCTCGTCGCAGATCGTGCAGCGCGAGCCCCGGTAGCGACTCCAGCCCCGCTCGAGGTCGGTCTCGTAGCCCTCGCGCCAGCGATGGGCGCCCACGGTATGCAAGACGCCCCAGGCGGCATCCGCGATGCGGTTGGCGATGGATGCCGGTCGACTCGCGACGCGGGCGCTGACCGTCGGTGGGAACCCGACTGCGGGGGGCGTCGCGCGCTCGGGACCTTGCATCGGCTCCCTCAGATGGCGAGGCGTGATCCTGCGGGGTCTTGCAAGATCGTGACAGAAGGAGAGCCTAGCCGCTCGGCCGTTGCGCTTCTGTCAACCTCGGAACAGATCGGATAACCCTCCTGTAATCCCCCGGCCCGATCCTTGGGGCATGGGCAGCAACGTCCTTGCCGCCGGAAACGGCGGGCACGGACCCGACTTGCTGGCCTCGCTTCCGTCGCGGGATGCCGAGACCTTCCGTCGCGACCTCGAGCGCGTGCGCCTGGACGCCGAGCGATCGCTCGTGCACGCCCACGCGCCGGTTCGTCGCGTCTTCTTCCCCGAATCGGCGCTCGTCGCCCTTTCGGTCACGATGGCCGACGGTCGAACCGCCGGCGTGACGATCGTCGGGCCCGAGGGCGTTGTCGGCGTGTCCGCGGCCGTCGGCGATACCGGCCTGATGGACGCGGCCGTGCTCGTGCCCGGCGTCGCGCAGTCGATGCCCGCGGAGCGCTTCCGGGCCGCGCTCAAGTCCAGCGAGGCCCTGCAGCGGCTGGTGACCCGCTACGCCATCTCGCTCCTGCGCCATCTCGCGCAGACGGTCGCGTGCAACCGCCTGCATACGCTCGACCAGCGCGCGGCCAGGTGGCTGCTGCTCACCAGCGACCGGATCGGCAAGTCGACGTTCCCGCTGACCCAGGAGGCATTCGCCGACCTGCTCGGGGTGTCGCGTCCCGCCGTGTCGACGGTGGGTGCGCGCTTCGCCCGGGAAGGCGCTGCGGAGTTCCGGCGCGGCATCGTCCACATCCTCGACCAGGCCCGCCTCGAGAAGGCGAGCTGCGAGTGCCTCGGCGCGGACCGCGAGGCGCTCGAGCCGCTGGTCGCTCCGATCGAGGGATCGGTCCACCGGATCCCGAGGCACCTCCCACGCACGGCGCTCGGGATGATCCGGCCGGAGATCCGTCGAGCGCGCTGAGACGCCCACCGCGCTCGCGGGCAGGCCCTAGCGCTCTGTCGGCGGGGCGAGCAGGTCCGCGTCCTCCGGATGGCGCCGGAAGTGGCTCGCGAACAACGGGCAGCGCGGGGTGACCGTCTGGCCTGCCGCGCGTGCATCGTCGAGCACGCGACGGACCAGTGCCGTCGCGATCCCGCGACCCCCGAACTCCGGAGGCACCTCGGTATGCAGGGCCACGAGCCGTGTCCGGACGCGCCCGTAGTCGACCCAGCCGGCGAGCTGACCCTCCAGCCGCGCCTCGTACCGACGCGCGTCCCGGTTGTCCTCGATGACCAGCTCGCCATCCCGCTCCGCGCGGTCCCCGCGACCGGTCATGCCGGCGGCTCCGGCTCCTGGATCTCGGGAACGAGCGGCTCACCGGTGATCAGCCGCGAGCCGCGACCGTGGGTGACGAAGCTCCACGCCCAGCGGATCAGCACGATCACCCGGTTGTGGAAGCCTGCGAGGTTGACGATGTGGATGCCGAGCCAGATGAGCCAGGCGACGAAGCCCCCGGTTCGACCGAACGGCCCGAGCCACGGGATGTTCGTCACGCCGGACAGGCGGCCGATGACGGCGACGTCGCCGAGATCCCGGAATCGGAAGGGCTCACCGGGCTCACCATCGAGCCGGCGGGTGATCGCCCGCGCCGCGTAGCGACCACCCTGGATCCCACCCTGGGCCACGCCGGGAACCGGTCGATCCGGCTTCCAGGGCTGGATCGCGGCGTCGCCGATGACGAAGATCTCAGGGTGGCCCGGGATCGTCAGGTCCGGCCCGACGCGGATCCGGCCCGCCCTGTCCGCCTCGGCTCCCGTCGCCGCCGCCACGACCCGGGCAAAGGACGAGGCCTGCACGCCCGCGGCCCAGAGGACCGTCCGCGCGGGAATGTGCTCCGGCGGCCCGCCCGTGGCGGGCTCCACGATGACCTCGCTCTCGGTGATGTCCGTCACCTTCGTCCCGGTCCGGACGGTGACGCCGAGTCGCGCCAGCTGCCGCTGGGCCGACTTCGATCTGCCCGCCGGGTACCCCGACAGCACGCGATCCAGCATCTCGATGATGACGATCCGGGCGTCCGGCGGATTGATCGAGCGGAAATCCCGCCGAAGCGTGTCGTGCGCGATCTCGCCGAGCGCCCCGGCGAGCTCGACCCCGGTTGGGCCGCCGCCGACGATCACGAAGGTCATCCACTCGCGGCGGCGCTCCGCCACGTGTTCGCGCTCGGCGGCTTCGAAGGCGATGAGGATCTCTCGCCGGATCCGCGTCGCATCGTCGATCGACTTGAGACCCGCGGCGTGGGTGGCCCAATCGTCGTGCCCGAAGAATGAGTGTCGGGCGCCCGTGGCCACGATGAGCGTGTCGTAGCCGATCGGCCCGCCATCGGATAGCTCGACTTCGCGCTCGACCGGATCGAGCCCGATCGCCTCGCCGAGCAGCACCGTCGTGTTCTGGTTCTTGCGCAGGATGCTGCGGAGCGGCTGGGCGATGTCCCCGGGCGCGACCGCGCCCGTGGCGACCTGGTACAGCAGGGGCTGGAAGACGTGGTGGTTGCGCCGATCCACGAGCGTCAGGTCGATGCGCTCGTCCCCGCCCAGCCGACGCGCCGCGTACAGGCCACCGAAGCCACCGCCGACGATCAGGACCCGATGCCGCTGCACCCCGTCATCTTGGCCGAGGCGTCGCACGCGTGCTGGTCGTTCGACCTAGCCGATGAGGACACCCGCTTCACGCATGCGCTGGGCGGTGTTCACGCCACCCGAGCCGAACCTGCCGGCTCCGGCGAGCGGCCCGCGGACCTCCTTGAGGATGGCATCGATCTCGGGCCGCAGGTACCGACCGCCGGGTACGGAGCGCATCCACTCGAGAAACTCCGGGTCGACGAGGGCGACCTGACCGAGGGACCAGCCCTCGTAGCGCCCGTAGGTGAGAACCGTTCCGAAGGGCCTGCCTTGCGGCGGTCCGGCGTGATCGGGCGAGGCCGCACGTGCCGTCGGCTCGGAGGTCACGATCGGCGCTTGGGCGAAGGTGCCACCGCCCGATCGAGCGCGGTCGTAACCGGCGCGTCGGTCCTTGTCGCCGAGGACCTCCCAGGCCGCATTGATCCGCTTCATCACGGTGTCGTCGCCGGCCAGATCGGGGTGGTAGCGGCGCGCCAGCACGCGGTAGGCGGCCTGAATGACGTCGACCTCTGCGCTGGGATCGACCTGGAGGACCCGATAGTGGTCCTGGGTACCTGTCTCCACCGCGTGAAGATGGCGCCTCACGCCCCCTGCGGCGAGGGACCCAGTGGTACTAGCGGGCGCGCTTCCGGCCGCGAAACCGGTCTAAACGCCCCCGACGGCTACGCTGCCCCGTGCGCCGCGTGCAGCTGCACCGTTCCCGAGACACCCTTCAGCTCGACCGCGCCGATCTCGGTGAAGCGCACCCCATCGGTCTTGCGCGCCGCCTCGAAGACGGCCCCGCTCACGAGCACCTCGCCCGGTCGCGCGTAGTCGGCGATCCGCGCCGCGACGTTCACGGTCTGGCCGTAGTAGTCGCCCTCCTGCAGCACCACCGGGCCGGCGTGGAGTCCGACGTGCGCCGGCGGCAGACCCGCGGTGACGACACCGTCGACCATCTCCAGCGCGGCGAGAACGCCCTGCCCGGGGTGGCGGAAGAAGAACATCACGCCGTCGCCGAGCCACTTCACCGGTCGGCCGGCGTGAGCAGCTGAAGTGCGCTGGACCAGGCGTGCGACGCGCTCGGCGAGGTCGGCGGCGGCCCGGTCCCCGCGTTCCTGGGTCAGCCGCGTGTAGCCGGTGATATCCAGGAAACAGATCGCGGGCGGCTGCTCCTCCGCCTGATACAGAGCCTCGCGCTGAAGGAGGTAGCCGAACCCGGCGATGATGTTGGCCATCCACGTCTGCGCCTGCTGGGCGTTCCAGATCGCAAGGAGCGCGGCTTCCGAGGCATGGTTCAACTCAGCGGAAACGTCCACGGCCGCGACACTGATCCCCGACTCGCCGGCGTCCAGACGAGGGCCAGCCACCTGCGTGCGCCACCACTCGGCCTCGGCCTCGGCAATTCGGCGGAGGCTGTCGCCCTCGGCGCGAAGCAATCGCTCGATCGCGACATGGTCGAAGCCGAGGCGGACCTGGATCTCGACGAACGGCACGACTCGGAGCTCGTCCTCGCGAATGTGGTCGTCGATCGACGGGGACGCAAAGCCGCCGGTCTCGCGGATCACCGCGAGCAGGCTGTAGGGCACCCCGGTCCGCTCGCTGACCTGGCCGAAGGTCTCGTCGCTGAGCTGCGGGAATCGGTCGTACTCGGGGCTATCGAGAAACTCCAGGGACAGCAAGCCTCGCCCGAAGCCCTCGGCGAGCGCAGCCAATGGGAGCCCCGCCTCGAGCAGCGCCTCGATGATCCGCGCGCGCCGCACGTCACCCACCGAGAACCGCTGGTTCGAGCCCGGCTTGATGATCCCGCGATCGACGAGCTCGGACAGGCGATCGACCGGCACGCCGGCGCGCGCCGCCGCCTGCTCCGCGCTGAAGGCCTCGCCGGCCACCGGGTTAGCGGTCGTTCGCAGCGAGC
>Ga0310810_10009672_pt1 | contig 11166 bp, 6 predicted proteins | sample NCmetagenome_FD_207641 | JGI IMG/M metagenome (GOLD analysis project Ga0310810, IMG submission 207641) | Soil microbial communities from experimental microcosm in Duke University, North Carolina, United States - NC | ecosystem: Engineered > Artificial ecosystem > Soil microcosm > Unclassified ... | reverse complement strand
TCCAGGAGGCAGACAGCGGGAGCGCGATATTGCGCGACCCGTCGCTCCCCTCCGGACATGTCGACGTCCTGCGCCAGAAGGACGAGGTGCGCAAGACGCTCGGCTACCTGCCGCAGGAGTTCGGCGTCTACCCTAACGTGAGCGCCGAATCGCTGCTCGACCACTTCGCCCTCCTCGAGGGCATTGCCGAGCGCCGCGCGCGAAAGGACGTGGTCGAGGCGCTCCTTCACCAGGTGAACCTCTGGGAGGTCCGCAAGCAGAAACTGGGCGGCTACTCCGGCGGCATGCGGCAGCGCTTTGGCGTCGCGGTGGCGCTGTTGGGCAGCCCGAAGCTCATGATCGTGGATGAACCCACCGCCGGACTCGATCCGGCCGAGCGCGTCAGGTTTCTCAACCTGTTGAGCGAGCTGGGCGAGAACAGCGTCGTGCTTCTCTCGACCCACATCGTGGACGATGTGAGTGAGCTCTGCACGCGCATGGCGATCATCGACCGCGGGGAAATTCTGCTCGAGGCCGAGCCGTTAGGCGCCGTCGCTGACCTGCGTGGGCAAATCTGGCGACGAGTGGTTTCGAAGCCGGAGCTGGCCGGTATCGAACGGGAGCACACGGCGATCTCGACCAAGCTGCTTGCCGGACGGACGGTCGTTCGTGTCCACAGTGACGTGGTGCCCGGACCCGGCTTCGAGGCGGCCGAGCCGGACCTCGAGGACGTCTACTTCAGTACGATGGCCGGGAAGATCGGGCGACGCCCCTCGACTGCGCTCGAGGCAGGCGGTTCCACGGTGCAGACATGAAGCTCCGGGGAATCTTCCGCTTCGAGCTCGCCTACCAGCTTCGCCGTCCCTGGCCCTGGCTCTCGATGGCGGTCCTGGTGGTGTTCGCGTTCGTCATGACGCGGATAGCGATCGTCCCTGTTACGCTCCCCCAGGATTTCATCCTCAACTCGCCATTCATCATCTCGGCCGTCTCGGTCTTCAGCTGTCAGATCTGGCTGCTGGTGGCCCCGGCCGTCGCTGGCGAGGCGGCTGCGCGGGATGTGCATACCGGGCTGCATCCCCTCGTGTACGCGAGCCCGCTCACCAAGACCGAGTATCTCGGCGGACGATTCCTCGCCGCCTTCGTCCTCAACGCGGGAATCCTGCTCGGCGTGCAGGTCGGGAGTCTCCTCGCGGCGCACGCGCCGGGTGCGAATCCCGACATCATCGGGCCATTCCGGCCCGCGGCGTATCTCGCGGCGTACGGGCTCATCGCGCTGCCTAACGCGCTGATCGCCACCACGTTCCAGTTTGCGGCCGCGCTGCTGAGCGGGCGGCCCCTGGCGAGCTACGCCGGCAGTGTGGGCCTTTTCTTCCTCTCCTACCCGGTAACGTTCGCGCTGTACCTGTCGGGCCTGGGGGAGCGAGCACTGCTGGCCGACCCGATCGGCGTCTTCGCCATCATGAACGAGATGATGTCCAAGTGGACCATCGTCGAGAAGAACGTGCGCATGTTCACACTGGAGGGGCCGATGCTCTGGAATCGCCTCCTCTGGATCGGGCTCTCGCTGGCGACGCTCGCGCTCATCCATCGGCGCTTCCGTTTCGCGCACCGTGTTGCGTTTGGCGGCTGGCGGCTGCTGACTGGCGACCGCCGGCGACGGGGGATGGGCGACGGGCGACGGACGAAAGCGCGTGTCATGCCGAGCCGTCAGTCGAGGGATCGCGGTCATCCCGCAAGAGAGGCCCCACTGCCGGCAGGATCGCGATCCCTCGCGGCGCTCGGGCTGACACGCGCGATGTCGATCGCGCGCATCTCGTTCTGGTCGATCGCGAGGAGCATACCGGGGCTGTTCCTGCTCGTAGGGTTCCCTGCTTTCCTGGTGCTGGTGCTCAGAACGGAGCTGCAGGCCTGGGGCATTCCACTGCTACCGCGGACCGGCTATCTGGTCTCGAAGCACATGACGGCGCCGCTCACGGAAGCAGCCGATTACCGTGTCGTCATCCCGCTCCTCATCATCTACTTCGTGGCCGAGCTGGTCTGGCGCGAACGCGATGCGCGACTGAGTGAAAGCGTCGACGCGACGCCAACGTCGGAATGGGTGTTCTTCCTCGGTAAGCTTCTGGGACTCGGCCTCGTGCTCGCGGCCTACATGGTGAGCCTCATGGCCGCCGGCATCGTCGCTCAGCTCCTCGAGGGCTATCACGACTTCGCGATCGGCCAGTACGTGCTGATCCTGTTCGGCCTTCAGTTGCCCGAGTATCTGCTCTTCGCGGTGCTCGTCTTCCTCGTTCAGGCCGCGGCGAATCAGAAGTATCTCGGACTGCTGCTGTCACTCGTCGTGTATTTCCTGATCATCTTCGCGCCGTTCCTCGGCATCGAGCACAACCTGCTCGTCTACACGGCCAGTCCGGCGTGGGCCTTCACGGACATGCGCGGCTTTGGCGGGACCGTCGGCCCCTGGGCCTGGTTCAAGCTCTACTGGGCAGCATGGGCGATGCTGCTGGCGGTGGCGGCGACGCTGCTCTGGGTGCGTGGCAGAGATTCCGGCCTGGCGACGCGAATGCGCATCGCGCGGCTCCGCATCACACGCGTAACGTTAGGCGTGGTTGCGGTGTCGGTGGGGCTCATCGCGACTGTCGGCGGATTCGTCTTCTACAACACGAACGTGCTCAACGAGTACATCACGAAAGAGGAGCTGACACAGCGCCGCGCTGACTACGAGCGACGATACGGGAAATACGAGGGGATTCCGCAGCCGGTGCGTGTCGGCACGAACCTCCGCATCGAGATCCAGCCCGCGCTGAGAACGGCAACGATCCACGGCAGCTACCGCCTCATCAACCGCAGCGCGGTGGCGATCGACTCGGTGCATCTGGAGCCGGCGTTCCATGTCGCCACCCGTGTGACGTTCGATCGTGCCTCGAGCCAGGTGGTGGCGGACGACACGCTCGGTCACGACATCTACGCGCTCGAAGAGCCACTCCAGCCCGGCGATTCGCTGACGCTCAGCTTCGATGTGCGGTTCGCGCATCGCGGTTTCGCCAACGAGGGTCCTCGCAGCAGCGGAGCGGGCATCGCGATCCTCGACAACGGGACCTACTTCACGAGCGGGGCATTGCCGGTCATCGGCTACCAGCCGCTTCGCGAGCTCTGGAGCGCCGACGATCGGCGCACGTATGGGCTGCCGCGGCAGGTCACCCTCCCCGCGCCCGCCGACATCGATCCGAGCGTGGCGGCGAGTGCTCCCGCCACGTTCGAAGCAATCGTCGGCACCGACAGCGATCAGGTGGCGATCGCGCCGGGCGAGCTGCGTCGTGCATGGCAGGACGCCGGACGTCGCTACTTCCAGTACGTCAGTGACGTTGCGATCAACGGCATGGACGTCTTCTTCTCCGCCGATTACGCGGTGCATCGCGAACGATGGAATGACGTAGACGTCCAGATCTACCTTCACCCGGAGCACGCGACGCACCTCGATCGCCTGCTCCGCGGTGTGCGCGCGGCTCTCGACTACTACTCGGCGCAGTTCGGCCCCTACCCCTATCGCTTCCTGCAGATCGTGGAGCAGCCTGGCAACTTCCTCGGCATGGGTGTCGACGGAAGCGGCGTCGTCACCGGCGGCGAAGGCTTCTTCCTGCTGGACCCTCGGACCCGAGGGTTCGACGCGATCTTCGAGATCGTGGCACACGAGATCGGACACCAATGGTGGGGCATGCAGCTCAAGCCCGCCTTCGCGGAGGGTGGGGGCGTCATCTCGGAGAGCCTCGCGTGGTATTCCGCGATGGAGCTCGTGAAGAGCACGAAGGGCCGTGAGGCGCTTCGCCGGTTCATGCACGTCATGCGCGAGCCGAACCCGTGGCCGCAGATTCGCACGGGACTTCCGCTGCTTCGGGCGATGGATCCGTGGGCCAACTACCGCAAGGGCCCCTACGTCATGCACGCGCTCAGCGAGTACGTGGGCGAGCCTCGGGTAAACGGGGCGCTTCGCGCGCTGGTGGAAAAGAAGGTGTCGTCGCTCGCCACCACGCTCGACATGTACCGGGAGCTTCAGGCGGTCACGCCGGACTCACTCCAGCCGCTGCTGCACGACCTGTTCGAGGCCAACACGTTCTGGACGTTCGACACGAAGAAGGCCACCGCGGTGCGGACCGCGTTCGGTACCTGGCAGGTGACGTTCGACGTGGAGGCGCACAAGACGGTCGCGGATACTGCCGGCAAGGAGGCCGAGGTTCCGGTGAACGAATGGGTGGAGCTGGGGGTCTTCGCCGACGCGAAACCGGGTGAATCTCTCGGTCAGCCGCTCTACGTAGGGAAGCATCGGGTCCGCTCTGGCAGGCAGACGATAACGGTGACGGTGCCGCAGAAACCCGCGCGCGGCGGCATCGACCCGTACAACCTGCTGGACTGGGAAGAGGGCGACAACATCGAGAGGATCGAGGTGAAGCAATGAGAGCCCCACGCTCGCTCCGCTTTTCGTGGCTGGACGTCAAGGTCGGGGTCCGCATGCTGGCCCGGTATCCCGGGCTCACGCTCGTTGGCACGGCCGCGATCGCGGTGGCGATTGCGTTAGGCACGCTCTACTTCGAGGCACTCGATAAATGGATGCACCCGCACCTGCCGATGCCGGACGCGGACCGCATCGTCTCGGTCGGCACGTGGGACGACAGCGCATCTGCGCCCGAAGCGCGCACCCTGCACGACTTCGCCGTCTGGCGCGAGCAGGTCAAGACGGTCGACCAGCTCGGCGCGGCGATCGTCTTCGAGCGGAACCTCGCCACCGAGGACCGACGCGTGGAGCCGGTGCGGGGAGCGGAGATCTCGGCCAGCGCGTTCCGGATGCTTGGCGCGCGACCGCTGCTGGGCCGTACGCTGGCCGAGCGGGACGAGATGCCGGGCGAGCCGCCGGTGGTCGTGATCTCGCACGCGCTGTGGACGAGCCGGTTCGACAGCGATCCGGGAGTGGTCGGCCGGGTGGTGAAGCTCGGCAGTGTCACCGCAACGGTCGTTGGCGTGATGCCGGAGGGCTTCGGGTTTCCCAGGCGGGAGCGCATCTGGGCGCCCCTCCGCGTGGACGCGGCGGCGCTCGCGCCGCGCACGGGGCCGGCCGTATCGGTGTTCGGACGGCTGGCGCCTAACGCATCGATCGATGACGCCCGGGCCGAGCTGCGGGTGGTCGGGGCACGCATGGCAGCGAGCGACCCGCGGACGCACAAGCATCTGAGCCCGCGAGTCACGGCGTACGCCACGCCACTCACCGAGGGTGGCGAGAGGCTCGTGATCCGGCGAATCCTGTACATCGTGAATGGTGTCTTCCTGATGCTGTTGGGCGTCGTCTCCGCGAACGTGGCGACGCTCGTGTTCGCGCGGACGGCCACCCGGGGCTGGGAGATCACGGTCCGAACGGCGCTCGGCGCCAGCCGTGGCCGGATCGTTTCGCAGCTGTTCGTCGAGGCGTTGGTGCTGGCCGGCGTTGCGGCGGTGGTTGGGCTGATTCTCGCGCGAGTGTCTCTCGGCTGGGGATTGGGCCAGCTCGCGGGCAGTGATGCCCTGCCCTACTGGATCAACGACAGTCTGTCGTGGAAAACGGTGCTGTATACGGCGCTGCTCGCGCTCATCGGCGCCGCGATCGTGGGCATCCTGCCAGCGCTGCGAGCGACGCGCGTCAGCATTCAGGACGCGCTTCGGAACGAGAGCGCGGCGCGCTCGGGGCTCCGCTTCGGTGGCTTCTGGACCACGGTTATCGTTATGCAGGTGGCGATCACGGTGGCGTTCCTTCCCCTCGCCGCGGGTGGCGTGTTCGAGTCCAACCGGTTCAGCCAGAGAGCGGAAGGGATTCGGGCGGAGCGCTACCTCGTCGCCGGTGTGGCGATGGACCGCGAAGACTTCGCGATGGACTCGACTACATTCACGGCGCGGGCGCGCGCGAGCGCCGACGAGCTGGAACGCCGGCTCCGGGCGGAGCCTGGCGTCGAGAACGTGGCCTTCGCCGATCGCGTGCCGGTGGAGGACCAGTTCAAGTATCAGATCGAGGTCGACACGACCACCGGCATACCGGCAAACGGCATGCGCCGGAGTACGCTCGTCCACGTTTCCCGGGATTTCTTTTCGACGTTCGGCACGTCGGTGATCGCCGGGAGGGACTTCACCCCGCTCGACTTCGAGACCGGCCACGTGCTGATCGTGAACGAGTCGTTTGCGCGCTACGTGTTAGGCGGCCGGAACGCGATCGGCCGGCGCATCCGCATCGTGACCGGCGAGGTCGAGGGTGTCGGTAGCAAGGACTGGTACGAGATCGTCGGCATGGTGAAGGATTTCGGCTGGCAGCTGCCGGAGCCGCAGGAGCAGTCGGCCATGTACCGTCCATCGCTGCCGCTCGTGGGCCGCGCGGCGCAGGTCGCCGTGCGGGTGCGCGATCCGCGTGCGTTTGCTGCTCGCTTGCGTGCCGTCGCGATCGACGTCGATCCCACGATCCGCCTAACGGATGTCAAGCCGCTCACGCAAGCCGGGGGCGGTGAAGCGAAAATGAACTGGGCGTTGACCGGTGTCGCGTGGCTCGTCTCGTTCATCGTGCTGCTGCTGTCGGCGACCGGCATCCATTCGCTGATGTCATTCACGGTCGCGCGACGCACCCGCGAGATCGGCATTCGCGCGGCACTCGGCGCGAGCTCCGGTCGCATCGTGCGAAGCATCTTCTCACGTGCGGTCCTGCAGCTGAGCGCGGGCGTACTCGCGGGCAGTGCGTTGGCGGCGCTGGTAGGCCTCGGGTCAACGCGTCAGCTGCTGCTGCTCGTTGCGGCGGACGGCGTGATGCTCGTCGTTGGCCTGATGGCGTGCGCGGTGCCACTGAGGCGCGCACTCGGCATTGATCCCACGGAGGCGCTGAGGGCGGAGGGCTGAGCTCTGGTTTGACCGCAGACGCCGCGGAGCCAGTAACCTGTGGCCGGTGCCGTTAGTCCCGTACTGGCCGGCGAATGGCTCTGACTTTCCCGCTCTTCGCACCTCCACAGAAGAACCGATCGCCGCCATCCGACTCCAGCCCCGACACGCCCACTCCCGGCGGCATGTCCAGCCGCTCGAGGACCTCTCCAGTTCCGGCGTCCACCCGCCGCACATCGGCCTCGCCGCCTTCCGACGTGCCGTGCCACAGCTCCCCATCGACCCACGTGACCCCGGTGACGAAGCGGTTGGACGCGACCGTGCGAAGAACCTTCCCGGTCTCAGGATCGATCTGATAGATCTTCCGGTCGCGATAGTGCCCCACCCAGAGTGACCCTTCGGCCCACGCGAGCCCGGAATCGCCACCTCCGCCGGGTGCGGGGATCGACGCGACCACGCGACCCGTTGTCGGATCGATCTTGTGAATGCGATCCTCGGCGATCTGATAGAGGTACTGGCCATCGAAGGCGGTTCCGGCGTGCGCGGCCACCTCGATGGAGCGCGTGGTCTTCCCGCTTTCCGGATCGAAGGCGGTCAACTTGTCGCCGGCGGCAAACCAAACGTTCTGACCGTCGTACGTGACGCCCGCGACGTTATCGATACCAGGAAACGGTCCGTACTCGCGGATGATCTCGGCGTTGGATCGGCGCATGGTCTCAGCTTAGTCGAACAATTGAGGGGCGGGGAGTAACAGTGTTGTCGTGAATCCGACGAGCGGCGGCGTCACCCAGCGACGCGCTCGCCCACGACCGAACGACTGGACTTTGCCGGCGGCGGCGAGCGAGTCGAGCGCGCGCTGTACGGTGCGCTGGCTCGCTCCGAGCGCGAGCGCCAGCGCGGAGCTCGACCACGACTCGCCGTCCGTGAGAAGCGCGAGTACCGCCGCGTGCTCCTCGTCAACCGGCCGCGCCAGGACGGCGACCTCTCGTGCGCGGCGCGGCGCGAGCGCAAACCCCCGCGTCGTCGCGCTCACGGTGGCGATCGGCCGAAGCATCGCACGAAGGCGCCCGACTTCCACCCGCAGTCGAGCGCGATGCGAGTCATCCGTGAACCTGGATCCGAACGCGCGCGAGATCAGCACGTGCCTCGGTACGTCTCCGGGCCACGCCTCGCCTAACGCGCGAGCCAGCGCGAACAACACCGGGCGCGTGACGAGCGAGACTGCTTTGCTTCCATCACGGACGACGTGACGACTGTCGTCGACGATGAACGCGTTCGACGCCAGCAGCGCCTCCACTTCCTCGAGCACGAGCAGTCGCTCCGCGCCACTCGCGATCAGCCGTGCCGCCGGGGTGTTCACGGCGTGGAACGCGCTCTCGACCTCCGCCGTCAACGCGGGGATCCCCGCGTGGCGCACGGCGCGCTCCGCTCGCGCGAGCGCGGCACGTGCCTCCTTCGCTCGCAGCCGTCGAACGGCGATTCCGGCGACCACGAGCTCGTGGACCGTCCTCAGCGCGGGCGGCAACGGTGCCGGATCGAGCTCCGCGAGCGCCCCCTCGGCCTGCTCGATGCGGCCGATGAGCAGCAGACGCCGGATCTCGAGGTATCGCGCGTGCGCGGCGTTGACCGTGTCGCCGTGCGCCTCGAGTGTCACGCGGGCGGAGTCGAGCGTTTTCGCGGGCCAGCTCAGGTCGCGTGAGGCGAACGCGACCTCCGCCTCGGCGACAATGCACCGCGCTCGCGCGACCGCCTCCTTCTGACCGAACGCACGCCGAGCACGTTGCAGCAGGGCCTTCGCGCGCGCGAGATCGCCGAGCTGCGCCATGGCGATCCCCCGGAGTGCGAGCGCGGGCGCGTCGTCCCGCAGCGCGACCCGCTTCAGCGCGCCGATGGGATCGCCCGCCGCGAGCGCACGCGCCGCCGCCGTAATCAGCGAGTCCATTCGACGAAAAAGAATCCCGTCACACTTGTAACTCTCACTCGTGAGTCGCCCGGTGCTAACTCTACTTCGTCACCACCAACCACCAAGTCGCTCACGACTTGCACGAAGGAGAGAGGAACGATGACAACGACGATCACGAAGCACGCGACCGGGTCACGCGAAGAGTGGCTCGCAGCGCGGCTCGACCTGCTCGAGGCGGAGAAGGAGCTCACGCGTCAGAGCGACGCGCTGGCGCAGAGGCGGCAGGAGCTGCCGTGGGTGCGGGTAGACAAGGCGTATCGCTTCGACACCGAGGAGGGGAGTGCCTCGCTCGAGGACCTCTTCCGCGGCCGCTCGCAGCTGCTCGTCTACCATTTCATGTTCGGGCCGGACTACGTCGCGGGCTGTCCGTCCTGCTCGTCGATCGCGGACGGGTTCAACGGCTTCGCGGTCCATCTCGCCAACCACGACGTGATGCTGACGGCGGTGTCGCGCGCGCCGCTGCCGAAGCTCGTGGAGTTCAAGCAGCGGATGGGGTGGACGTTCCCGTGGGCGTCGGCGTACGCGACCGACTTCAACGCCGACTTCAACATCTGGTTCACCGAGAAGCAGCAGCGCGACGGGAGAATCGACTACAACTACCGGCGCGAGGGCAAATGGCAGTTGCGCGGCAGTGACAACCCGGTCGCCCAGATCGCGAACCAGACGGGCACCGATGCGGCAACGTACACGCGCGAGCGGCCGGGCGTGAGCGCCTTCGCGATCGAGGACGGCGTCGTGTACCACACCTACTCGGCGTACGCGCGCGGGCTGGACAGCCTCTGGGGCATGTACCAGTGGCTCGACCGCGCGCCGAAGGGTCGCAACGAGCAGGGCATCTGGTGGAAGCACCACGACCGGTACGACCAACGCTAGAGCGAGTCGTGGATTCCCGGCGAGTCTTTCTCGGCGTCGTGGCGATCGTCTTCGCTGCCAGTGCGGCGATGACGATCGCCTCCTGCGCGTCCATGTTCGCGATGGGTGGGATGGCAATGCCCGGCGGGTGGGCTCTCTCGATGATGTGGATGCGGATGCCGGGGCAGACGTGGCCGGCCGCCGCGGGGTCGTTCGTTGCAATGTGGGTCGTGATGATGATGGCGATGATGCTGCCGTCGTTGACACCAACGCTGTGGCGCTACCACCAGACAGTTGGCGCGGCCGGCGTGCAGCGCCGTGGGCGCCTGACGGCGCTCGTGGGCGTCGGGTACTATTTCGTCTGGGCGGTGGTGGGAACGATGGTGTTCCCGTTAGGCGCGGGGCTGGCGGCAACCCTCATGCGGGAGCCGGCGCTCGCGCGTGGGATGCCGATCGTCCTGGGGGCGACCGTGGTCGCGGCTGGCATCGTCCAACGAACGGGGTGGAAGGCGCGTCATCTCGCGTTGTGCCGCGAGGTGCCCAGTCGCGGCCCCACGCCGGGAGCCGAGCCCGGCGTAGCCTGGCGATACGGGCTATGCCTCGGCGTCCACTGTGTCCGCTCGTGCGCGAGCCTGACGGTGTTGGTCCTGGGTCTCGGCGTCATGGATGTCCGCGTTATGACTGCCGTCGGTGCAGCCATCACGGCCGAGCGGCTTGCTCCGAACGGCGAAGGCGTCGCGCGCGTCACCGGGGCGATCGCCGTCGGAGTCGGGGCCGTGGTTATGCTCCTCGCGCGTTGATCTGCGAGTACGGCACTTGGCTACGAAAGTCCCGTCACCCACAATACGGGCGGCTTCCGAAACTCGTGGCCGCGCGGCGAGCTGTCACGCGCCGGGTCCAGCCGAATTTGAGGCCAACGAGAATAGAGACGACGGATCGCAAGCCGTGCCTCGACGCGAGCCAGCGCCGCGCCCAGACAATAGTGGCGGCCGAAGCCGAACGAGACGTGGTCGCCCGCGTTAGGGCGCCGAATATCGAAACGGTCCGGGTTATCGAAATGCTCTGGATCGCGATTGGCGCCGCCGATCATGCACTGCACGATCTCTCCTTCGCGAATCGACACGTCGCGTACTCGAACATCACGCACGGCGTAACGTGTGCACGTCTGCACGGCCGGCTCCCATCGCAACGATTCCTCGATCGACGCAACCAGCGCACGGTCGTCCTCGAGCGCCTCGGCGCAGGACTCGGCGTGCGTGAGCAGCGCCCACATCGCATTGAGGATCGCAGCCTCGGTTGTCTCGATCCCTCCAAAAAGCACGATCAGCGTGTTGGCGAGGATCTCCGCGTCGTCGAGGCGCGATGATGTCGCCGCATGAGCAAGATGGCCCAACAGCGCGTCGTGCGTCCCTGTCGCGCTCTGCGCGATCAACGGCGCAACCGCCGCACGAAATGCGGCGGCCGAGTTACGTCCCTGCCGGCGGGCCGCGGAGGAG
>Ga0310810_10009671_pt1 | contig 11166 bp, 9 predicted proteins | sample NCmetagenome_FD_207641 | JGI IMG/M metagenome (GOLD analysis project Ga0310810, IMG submission 207641) | Soil microbial communities from experimental microcosm in Duke University, North Carolina, United States - NC | ecosystem: Engineered > Artificial ecosystem > Soil microcosm > Unclassified ... | reverse complement strand
GGCCTCGCGGCAGGGGCAGCTGACGTTCGATTTCCGTCTCGATGCGGCGCCGGCCAAGATCGTGGCTTTGCAACCCCGCCCTCCGAAGACGCTGCCGCTCGAAGCACCGCCACGGCCGCGCGACACGGCCAGGGCGGAGGAGTACTTCCTGGCCGCCTCCGAAGCCGACGATGGCAATGAGGCGAACCTGGATCAGGCCGCTGCGCTGTATCGCAAGGCGCTCGAGTGCGACCCGCACCTGGTGGCGGCGCTCATCAACCTGGCGAACATCCACTACACCCATCACGAAATCGTCGAGGCGCAGGCGCTGTACGAGCGGGCGATTGCACTCGAGGCCGATTTCTTCGAAGCGCACTTCAACCTCGGAAACATTCACCACGACCTCGGGGAGTTCGACGAAGCGCGGCGGTGTTACGAGGGCGCCCTCGCGCTCAACCCCTACTACGCCGACACGCACTTCTACCTGGCCGTCACTCTGGAAAAAGTCGGGCTGTCGCAGGAAGCGCGTCCGCACTGGCGTTCCTATCAGCAGTTGGCGCCGCAGGGTGAATGGGTCGATCTGGCGCGGGAGTTTTCCGAGTAGCACAATCAGGACGTGGGCCGATCGGTCGCGTCACTCGCAGCGGCAGTCCTGGTCGTCGCGTGCCTCATCAGCCTGTCCGCGCGTCAGGACGTTGCGCCGACAGTGCTGGGCGTGGCCGGCGACCGGATGATAGTCGACGGGACGCCGAGGTTCCTGACCTTCATCTCCTACTTCGACGGCGTTCGCCGGGCCGGCGGTTCCGGGGCCGACGAGGATCTGGGCTACCTCGCGAGACACGTCGACGGCATCCGTGTGCTGCCGAACTGGTGGGCATCGACCTGCCCGGTGCGTTCGGGCGACGATTCCCTCATCGACGTCGACGGCCACATTCGGCCGGCGAGCTGGACGAACCTGCAACGGCTCCTCGATACCGCATCTTCACGCTCGCTGCTCGTTGACCTCACGTTCACCCGCGAAACGGTGACCGACAACGGCACGCCTCGGCGCGTGCTGTCGCACGCCGCCTACGAGGCGGCGCTCGTCGAATTGATCGGGAGCCCGAACTACTTCAAGGGGCGATACCGCAACATGCTCGTCGACGTGCAGAACGAGTGGACGCGCTTCGCGACGTTGTCGGAAACGGACAGCCTGCTGCGCCGGCTGCGCGAGGCGGACCCCGGCCGCGTGCTCGCAGCTTCTGTGTCGGGCGAGGCGTACGTGCCGGCCGCCAGGCAGTTGCCAAACATGGTCGCGGCCTATCACGACCCGCGAGGCCGAGACTGGTTCAACGACGAGACGGTCGCGCGCCAGGTCCGGGGCGTCCGCGCGCTCGTTGCGCAACCGGTCTATCTGCAGGAGCCGATGCCGATCAGTACGGTCTGTGCGGGGCAGATCGTCGACCGCGACCCGACGCACTTCTCGCGCGCCCGCGAGGCCGCAAGGAGCAGCGGCGCCGCTGCGTGGACCTTCCACACGAGGACGACGTTCGATCTGTCGGGCAAGTCGCTGGTAGAGAAGCTGGCGCAGCCGGAGAACGAGGCCGAGCGCCACGCGATCGATCAACTCCAACGCTAACCGTCCGGACTAGCATGCTGACCGCTGCAGGGGTCAGGCTTCCGGCTCGGGGCTTTGGGCGGCGTGGGCTTCAGGCGACGTGAGGCTGCGGGCCGGTCACCCTACGACGGCGTACGAACGGGAGCCTCGTTCGGCGCAACCCTGTGAGCAGTGCCGTTCTGATGGCACGAAAACCGCACCGAAGGCGCCGAAGTCCTACCGGGGTGGCGGGGGGGCCCCGCGTATAGAGCTCCGCCCGACAGAAAAGCTTTCGGTCCGTCTGGATAGGAGGCCAGCGACGCGGAAGCGCGCTCAGTATCTGGACGAGAAGTCGTTCGGGTCGCGCTTCTTGGGCGTCCTGCGGAGTTTGAAGAACTCGCAGTCGGGACACCAGGCCTCAGGCTTGAAGCTCGTGCCCGCGATCGGGAGCACGTCGCGATGGCCGCAGCACTCGGGACCGTCCTCTGGAGGACGGCGCCAGCGGCAGGACTTGAACTTGATCACCGCCGCTGACACCTCGGGAGTCTGCACGGGTGTCTCGTCAGGCGGCGCGGGGGAGAACGTATCGGACATCCAAAATCATTCTAAGACAACGCCGACGGACTTTTCCATGCTCGCCCACACGTGCCGCTCGGCTGGCGACACAAGGGTGATGGCGTGCCCCGCCTCATCCGCCCGGCCAGTTCTACCGACGCGGTGGACGTAGGATTCGGGCGAATCGGGCAGCTCGTAATTGATGACGGTGTGAATACCATCAATGTCGAGCCCACGGGCGGCGATGTCGGTGGCGACCATCACCTTGTAGCGCCCGCTCCGGAATCCCTCCACCGCGACCCGGCGCTGATCCTGGGTGCGATCGGCGTGAAGCGCGATGCACTTGATGCCCGCGGCAGCGAGACGCTGCGCGAGGCGGTCTGCGCCAATCTTGGTGCGCGAGAAGACCAGCACCGGTCCTTCAGGCCTGCGCAGGTGCTGAATCAGCCATTCCAGCTTTGCCGATTCCTCGACGATCTCGGCGTGATGCGTGATCGACTTGGCCGCGCGGCTGCGCTGTCCGACCTGCACGTATTTCGGCTCGCGCGCGATCTCCAGCGCCTGCTTCACGATCTCCTCGGGCATCGTCGCCGAGAAGAGCAGCGTCTGCCGCTCCGCAGGAAGCGCCGAGATGATGCGGCGCACATCGGGCCAGAAGCCCATGTCCATCATGCGGTCGGCTTCGTCGAGGATGAGCAGCTCGATCCCGGTGAGGTCGGCGTTCTGCTGCCGCATGTGATCCATCAGCCGGCCGGGTGTGGCCACGATGATGTCGACGCCAGCCTTGAGCGCGCGCTCCTGGCCACCGAGTTCGACGCCGCCGTAAACGGCCGCACTGGTCACGTTGGTGTGATAGGCCAGACCGTGGATCTCGTCCTCGATTTGAACGGCAAGTTCGCGCGTCGGCGCCAGCACCAGGACGCGGCTCCGTCGTCCGCCGCGGTGGGGTGCATCTGGATCCGAGGAGGCGATGTGCCGCGGTGGCTGGGTCAGCAGCGTCTGCAGAGTCGGTACGACGAACGCGCAGGTCTTGCCGGTGCCGGTTTCCGCGCAGGCAATGAGGTCGGCCCCCGAGAGCGCCAGCGGGATGACGGCGGTCTGGATGGCGCGCGTTTCCTTGTATCCGAGGTCACGCGTGCCTTCGAGCAGCCGGTGTTCGAGATTTAGCGAGGCAAACGGGACCGGTGCGGTGTCGCAAACGATGGGTTGGAGGGAAATCGGAAGCTGGGACCCGAGGGAGACCGTGGCCGTCGCGCGTGGGCGCGGGCGCCGGGCGCCCGTCCGCGGCCTGCCGCCGCGGCTTCGGGTCGAGTGTCTGCTATCGGTTGTCTTGGATGGCAAATGGTTCTGGCTAGCGTGCTCGGAAGGTGATGATTCCCCGGACCGGGTCGTACGGCGAGACGCCGACGGTGACCCTGTCACCAGGCACGACCTTGATGCGGAAGCGCCGCATACGGCCGCTGAGCTGTGCGAGCACTTCGTGGCCCGCGTCGCATTGCACCCGGTAAAGACCGCCGCTGTGAACTGCCACCACGGTGCCCTGCATGTCGATGAGATCGTCCTTGCTCAAACGCCAGCAATCCTTTCAGGAGGTTAAAAGCGCAAAGTTACAACAAACATTGTGCCACAAGGGAATCGCGATTCCCTAATGGACGCGTGGCCTGTTGTCTAAGACCGGCAGCGGCAGCGGAGAGGTTCAGAGATTCCTGACTGCATCTTCGACGCGCTTTGACAGCGCGTCGTAATCGTCGCCGGCCAGGCGCATCGGCTCGCCGAACGCCACCCTCGCCCGTCCCGGCGTGGCCATTTTCCAGGTGTGATGGAGGATCCGGTCGAGCCCTTCCACACGTACAGGGATCACCGGCACGTCGAGCTTTGATGCGATCATCCCGATACCCGGACGGAACCGGTCGATCTCGCCGTGATCGGTGCGTCGACCTTCGGGAAAGATCAGCACTGAGTACCCGCTTTCGATCACCTCGCCGATGTAGCGCAGCGTCTGGCGCGTACCGGCTTCACGCTGCGGCAACGGGAATGCGTTGAAGAAGAGCGCGGCCAGGTAGTAGTTCAGGCTGTTGGTGAACCAGGCCATTCGGCCGTATTGCTCCGGGAAGAAATGCGCCTTGAAGAACTCCTTGGCCATTGCCGGCGCGACGCGGTAGCGCAGGCGCGCGGGAAGCCCCATCAACACGGTCGGCAGGTCGAGATGACTCTGGTGATTGACGGCAAAGATCACCGGGCGATCGATCTTCTCCAGGTGCTCGCGCCCCTCCACCTTCAGCCGCACGAACAATCGGCCGAGCGGCAGGATCCACGTAGGCAGGCTGATCCGCCTGATGAACCACGCCGGCCGCGTCCGGTTCCAGCTGGGAAACTGCACCGGTTCCGCGGCCGGTGCGGAGCCCAATTCCGCACTCTTGTCGACCAGCGTCTTGAGGTCCGCGACGCTGCGCGCTTCCGCGAACGCGCCTTCGTCGATTCGTGCGCCGAACGCGTCCTCGAGCGCGACCATCAATTCGACCCGTTCGAGCGAACTGAGACCGAGTTCCTCGATGGTCGCCGTGGATGCCACGTTGTCCCGGCCTGCGTACTTCGCCACCACCGCCGCGATCGCGTCGCTGCCCGACTGGACGTGACGCGGAACACCGCCGCTCTTCAGCCAGTCGCGAATGACCGCGCGTTTCAGCTTGCGCGTGCCTTCAGTGCGCGGCAGTTCCGGCTCGGGCCAGATCACCGCTCGGCGAATTTTCTGGTGATCGTCGAGCAGCGCGTTGGCCATTCGTGCGACAGCATCGGGATCGGTCCCTGGTTCGACAACGAGCACCGCATGCACGCGTTCGCCGCTGCCACCGCTGCTTGCGCCGACGACCGCTGAATCGCGCACGCCAGGAACCTGATTCACGAGCCGTTCGACGTCCTCCGGAAAGACGTTCATCCCTTCCGGAGTCACGATCATTTCTTTCTTGCGGCCACGGATGAAGACCTGGCCGTCCTCGCCGATCTCTCCGATATCACCCGTGTGGAACCAGCCGTCTTCGAACGCCTTCGCGGTTTCCTCGGCGGCATTGAAGTAACCCTGCGTCACGTTCTCGCCGCGCACGAGAATCTCGCCGTCGGGGGCGACCTTCATCTCGACGCCGGCGATCGCCTTCCCGACCGAGCCTCGCTTGGTTCCAAACGGATGATTGAGCGTGACGATGGGCGCGGTCTCGGTGAGGCCGTATCCCTGCACGACGGCAAATCCCAGGTCGCCCCAGAATTTCTCCAGCTCCGGGTCGAGCGGCGCTGCGCCGACGATGAAGGCCCAGAACTTCGCTCCGAACAGACGGTGCACATCCCGGTGCTGCCACCAGCGTCCCGCAATGCGTGTGATCGCGCGCAGTGCTCCGTCGCCTTGAAGTCCTGGCGAGCGCAACTGACCCGAATGCTTCGCGCTTGCAGCGGTGCGCAGCACGTGCTCGCGCACCACGTCGAGGATCTTCGGGACCGACACCAGCACCGACACCTTCCTGGTCCGGATCTGATCGACGATGTCGCCCGGGTTGTAGCCCCGCATGAAGACGACGACGCCGGTCAGCATTGGCGGGATGAAGGTCGCCATCGCCTGGCCGAACATGTGGCTGAGCGGCAGAAGGTTGAGAAACCGGATCGGACTGAAAGGCTTTGCGTACCGACGGTATTTGATCACCTCGCCTTCGACCGGCACGATGTTCGCCAGCACGTTGCGGTGAGTGATCACGACGCCCTTCGGTTCGGCCGTCGCTCCCGACGTGAAGATGATTTCCGCGACATCGTCGCGTCCGATTTCAACGGAAGGCGGTGTGCCCTCTGCGGTCCAGTCGAGGCCGTGAAGCGGCCAGATCCGGTTCGAGTCGAGCCCGCGAATCGGTGGGACGTCCTGGCCGACGAGCACCACCTTCGCATCGACAATGCGGGCAACGCGGACCAGAAAATCCGGGGACGAACGGTAGTCGATCGGCACGACGACGGCGCCGATGAGCAGGCAACCCCAGAATGCGGCGATCCACTCGGGCCGGTTTTCGCTGAAGATGACGACCGTGTGACCCTTGGCGATACCTGAGGCGGTCAGCCGCGCCGCGAACGCGGTTGAGGCGCGTCCGACGTCCTTGTAGCTGAACGTGCGCGTGTGAAACGAGTCGTCATGCACCAGGAACGGCCCGTTGTAGGACGAGAGATCACGGAAGAAGTCGATCAGCGTGGTGCGGCGCACGTGTGAATTATGATGGAACGGGCGTGAAAAGTTTCATGAGGTCGAAGAGCCGGTTGCTGGCTGGCTGCGGCGTGGCGTGCCTGCTGCTCCTGGCGCCGCTGCGCGCCGAGGAAAACCAGACCGGCGCGGTGTGGCCGAAGCTGTCTCCTTCACAGCGTACCGAAGTGATGAAGCTGGGCGACGACTTCAAGCGGTTCATTGGCGCGGCCAAGTCGGAGAACCAGTTCGTCACCGAGACCGTGAAGATGCTGGAGGCCGCCGGGTTCAAGCCGTGGCCCTCGGCACCGAAGAAGGCGGATGCCGCAGCGGGTTCACGCTGGTACGCCGTCAACCGCGGGCGGACCATCGCGGCATTCGTCATCGGGTCCGAGCCGGCCGCGCATGGAACGCGGATCGTGAACTCGCACAACGACTCGCTCCATCTCGAGTTGAAGCCGCGTCCGCTTCGCGACTCGTTCGACATCTCGATGCTCGACACGAGAACGCACGGCACGCTGAAGAACTATCAGTGGGTGAACCGGCCGCTGGCTCTCATCGGGCGCGTGACCCGCGTCGACGGCTCGTCGGTGGACGTGAACATCGGGCAGGAGCCGGGCGATCCGGTCCTGATGATCACCGACCTGGCGCCGCACGTCGACAACGACTTCCGCGATCGCAAGAACCGCGACGTGATCGCGACCGAGGAACTCGATCCCCTTCTCGCGCTCACGCGCGACGGCGCGCTGAAGGCGCTGAAGGACAAGTACAACGTCGAAGCGGCCGACCTGCTCTCCGCCGATCTGCAGATCGTGCCGGCGCAGATGCCGGTGGACGTCGGCCTCGACCACCAGCTGGTTGGCGCGTTCGGTCACGATGGGCGGGTCAACGGCTTTGCCGCCTTCCGCGCCATCACGGAGGTGCGTTCGCCGCAGAAAACGGCGATTGCCTACGGCGTCGACAACGAGGAGGTCGGTGTGTCCTGGACGACGGGCGTCGAATCGCAGTGGTTCAGCACGCTCGTCGGCGAAATCATCGCCGCGCAGGAGCCCACCTACTCCGATCTGATGCTGCGCCATGCGCTCGGCGCGTCGCAGGCGCTCGTGTCGGACTGCACCACAGCGCTCGACCCTGGCTTCCCGCAGCCATCGCTGCCCGGTTCGACCGCACGGCTGGGGTGGGGGATGGTGATGAAGGAGTACGGGTCGGGTAAAGAAGCCGAACCGGAATTCCTCGCGCAGATCACGCGATTGCTGACCGAATCAGGCGTGCACTGGCAGGTGCATGCCTACAAGGCCGGGCTCGGCGGCGGCACGATCGCGCAGTGGTTCGCGAATGCGAACATCGACGCCATCGACGTTGGCATCGGCGTCCTGAGCATGCACTCTCCGATGGACGTGTCGGCCAAGGCCGACATCTGGGAACTGTATCGCGGCTTCAAGGCGTTCTGGGGCGCGCCCGTTCGTGGCACTGGCGTCACATCTGCCCGTTAACGTAGTCTGAACATCCCTCATGCGTATATTCATGACCGGCGCCACCGGTTACATCGGCAGCGCTGTGCTCGACGTCCTCGTCCGGTCCGGACACCAGGTGACCGCCCTCGTTCGCGACAACGAAAAGTCCGCGCGTGTTGCAGCAAAGGGGGCGCACCCCGTGCTGGGCAGCCTGGCTGAGCCCGAATCGTTCCGCGCCACCGCGGATGCGCAGGACGGATACATCCATACGGCCTTCGATGATTCAGGCAACGGCATCGTCATCGAGCGCCAGACGCTCGAGGTCCTGCTCGCGGCTGCGCGCCGGCCGCGCACGAACCCCCTTGGCCCGCCACGCTTCGTCATCTCGACCTCGTCGCTCTGGGTACTCGGTCGATCGTCGCTGCCCCTGGACGAGCGCGCTCCGCTCAATCCGGTTGCTGTTGCGGAGTGGCGCGTCGAGCACGAGGAGCTGGTACTTCAGGCGAACCGGAGCGATCTGCGGACAGCCGTCGTGCGTCCCGGCATCGTGTACGGAGGCGGCACGGGAATGGTGGCGGACCTGTTCAAGATGGCGACCAACGGCCTGGTGCGCGTGATCGGCGACGGCAACAACCACTGGCCGCTCGTCTACGATCGCGATCTCGCCGATTTGTTTGGCCGGATCGCCGTGAACGACTCGGCGTCGGGCGTGTTCAACGCCAACGACGAAGGCGACGAGACGGTGAACGACATCATCGGCGCCATCAGCCCGTACCTGTCGCATCGGCCCGACGTGCGATACGTGCCACTCGAAGAAGCGCGGAACAAGATGGGCGTCTACGCCGACGCCCTCGCGCTCGACCAGGTAATCAGAAGCACGCGTTCACGCGAGCTCGGCTGGCACGCCAGCCTGCACTCGGTAGCCGGCAACGCCGCTCGGCTGCTGGAGGAATGGAGAACGTCCCGAACCTAGAAGCCAGAGCTCAGAAGTCAGAACTCAAGCGCTCTCTGAAATTCTGACTTCTGACTTCTGAGTTTCAACTTCGGAACGCTCTGAGCGTTCCTGAGCAGCTTCCGCCTCTGTCTCAGGCGCCGCTTGGCTGACCGCCGCTCCGTCGCCTGCCTGGCGCGTCTCTTCCTGCCGCGGCAGCGGCAACTCTCCGGCGAGCACGGCATCGATGAGACCGTAGTCGAGCGCTTTCTGCGCATCGAGATAGAAGTCGGTCCGCTTCGTGTCCCTGATGATCTGCCGCAGCGGTTTGCCTGAGCGTGCGGACAGGATTCGGTAAATCTGATCCTGCATCTGCTTGAGCCGCTCGAGGTGCTGGGCTGCTGCCGTCGTCGACTGCCATCCCGCCCACTTGGCTGGCTCGTGAATCATGATCCACGAGTGCGGGAACGCGAATCGTCGACCAGTGCTCGCGGCCTGCAGCACGATGGAACCCATCGAGTAGGCCATGCCCTGCACAACGACCGTCACCTCGACGCCCCGCGTGATGATGTGGCGGATCACGTCGTGAATCGCCAGGCCGTCGGTGACGTTGCCGCCCGCACTGTTGATGTAGAGAGTGATTGGCCGATTGCTGTCTGTCGCAAGCTCGCGCAGGCGTTCGATCGTGATGCGCGCGTTGTCCTTCTCGATGTCGCCGATCAGGTAGACGTCTCTCAGCCGTTCGTTTTGCTCACGGCGGAGCTGACCCCTCACCGCATCGACGAGTTCGGCCACGAGCCGGTCGCTCAACTCTCCCATGAGCCGATTATCGCAAGTAAATCGAACTCGACAGGGCCAGGTGCGCAGGAATTCTGCTGTACGTGTTTGCCGTCGAGCTGCGCCGGGAACCGACGTCAAGCAGCGACGCGTTCAGGGGATGAAGTAGAACGCCAAGGCGAAGATCGCGTACACGGACAGCAGCTGAAGACCCTCGACCCAGTTGCTCTCCCCGTCGGCGACGACCATTGCCGTCGCGAGAACCGACAGGGCGATTGAAACGATCTCGAACGGGTTGAAGATGAGGGACATCGGACGCCCGATGGCGAACGAGTACAGGATGACCGCCGGCGCGACAAACAGCGCGATCTGGGCGCTGCTGCCGACCGATATTTCGAGCGCGAGCGTCATCTGGTCACGGCGGGCGGCCGCAATCGCGGAGTAGTGCTCGGCGGCGTTGCCGATGATCGCGACGAGCACGACACCGACGAACAACTCGGTGAAACCGAACTGCTTGAGAGCCGGCTCCAGCGTGCCGACCAGCAGCTCGGCCTGCACCGTTGTGACGATGGTACCGGCCGCCAGGAGGCCGACTGCAGCCGCCACTGGCATGCCGGGCTTGTGATGCGCAGCTGGCGTTGGCCGGAACAGATCGCGGTCCGCTGTAAACGCGTATATGAGACTGCCGATGTAGGCGGCTATGAGCACGATCGCCGTGCCCAGCGAAAGCCTGTCGATCGCCGGCGGCCGGGCTTCGAGCGTGCCGTAGAGCGTCAGGTCGAACACCGCAGGCATGACCAGCGCCACGACGGCGAGAAACAGCATGGAGGTCGTGTTGGTGGCCGCGGTCCGATGGAACTTCTGCGTGCGGCGGCCCAGTCCTCCCAGGAAGAACGAGAATCCGAGGACGAGGAGCAGGTTACCGATGATGCTGCCCGAAATGGAGGCTTTTACCAGCTCGACGTGCCCGCTTCCGAGCGCCACGACGGCGATGATGAGTTCGGCAGCGTTGCCGAAGGTCGCGTTCAGGAAGCCGCCGACCGCAGGACCGGCTCGATCGGCAAGTTCCTCGGTGCCGAGCCCGATGACGCCGGCGAGCGGAATCAGCGAAACCGCCGTCGCCAGGAAGACCCATGCAGACCCCGGCGCGACGGCCGTGAGTATCCACGAGATCGGCGCAAACACCAGGAGCAGGTTGAGCCGGTTCGCGGCAACGGCCCGGAGCGCGGCCTGTATGGGCGTCACAGGTCAGTCGGCGAAGCGTTCGACATCCTCGTCATCCGCGCCCGGGAGGAGATCGAAGAACGCGTCGAGGCTGCGGTCGAGAGATCGGCGCAGTTGTGGAATGGTGCCGTCGAATGTGTGTAGTGTTACGCCGGTCTTGGTCCCGTCAGCGAGCGTGATCGTCGCATCGTCGAGCGCTTTGAGCGACCCTTCGGGAATCAGGCGCAGACCGTAGACAAGGGTGTAGCGAGCCATCCCGGGATTGTACTCTTGTAAGGATGAGGGGCGATGCTCCGGCGGGCCGTCCCAGCGAATCTCATCAAGCGCTTTCGCGTCGGGACACGGAAGCAGTAAGTTGATGTTTTGAGGAACTGCCTGATGCCTTCTTTCCGCCTGCGTGCCGTCGCGGCGTTGCTGCTCCTGATTGGCCCTCAGGGTGTCGGCGTGGAGCATGTCCGCGCAC
>Ga0310810_10009670_pt1 | contig 11166 bp, 8 predicted proteins | sample NCmetagenome_FD_207641 | JGI IMG/M metagenome (GOLD analysis project Ga0310810, IMG submission 207641) | Soil microbial communities from experimental microcosm in Duke University, North Carolina, United States - NC | ecosystem: Engineered > Artificial ecosystem > Soil microcosm > Unclassified ... | reverse complement strand
CTGCTGACGATGCCGCGCATCGGCGCGCGAACCGTGGTGTATTGCAGGTTCAGTTCGGCCTGCTGCACGGCCGCGCGCTGCTGGAGCACCCGCGCATCGGCGGAATTGGCGCGCGCACGCTGCGCCGACACCTGCTGGGGGCCTGTTTGTGCGTTCTGGAGCTGCGCGGTTGCTTGCGCCGCGCCCGCTTTTGCCTGCATCAGCTGACTCTGTGCGACCGAAATGCCAGCCTGCGCCTCCTGCACCTGTGCACGCATCGAATCCGCCGACGCATGCGCGGCCTCGGCGGCGGCGACGGCGGCATCGTACTGCTGTTGTGGAATTTCGTCTTTGGCGAGCAACCCCTTGAACCGTTCGACATCCTTCGAGGTCTTGACCGCATTCGCCTCCGCCTCGCGCTGGCGCGCCTGCGCGGTGGCGACCCGGGCATTGGCCGCCTCGACGCCGCGCTGAGCCGCGTCAATGGCCGCCTGTGCCTGCTCCACACCGCCCTGCGCGGTGGAGACGTTGCTCGTCGCGGCCGTCGACGTAATCGGCACATTCACGCGCGCCGCCGCGGCATCAGCTTCGGCGGTCGCCAGCTCCGCGCGCGCCTTGTCGAGCGCCACCTGGTAATCCCGCGGGTCGATGACGACGAGTACGGCGCCCGCGTCGACCTGCTGGTTGTCCTTGACCGGCACTTCCGTCACCGTTCCGCCGACTCTCGCGGCCATCGGTGCGACGTGCGCATCCACCTGCGCATCATCGGTCGTCTCACGTCCGGCGGTGGCCCACAACCACGCCGATGTCGCCAGCACCACGATGACGACGGCGCCAATCGCGATGCGAATACGTTTACTCACGTTTCCTCGTTGTCAAATTGCCGCCTCCCCGAGGAGCCGGCCTGCTCCGCATCAATTCGACGTGCACCGCTTCGGGCGCGTCGAGCAACCCTTACGGCGTGGTGCCCGGCCCCAGGATGCGCTGCACTGCTGACTCCGCGTCTCCCAGCGACCGCGCCAGAACCGCTTTCGACACGTCATAGCCAAGCAACGCGTCGATGTACTCCTCGTCGGCCGTCGTGACCGACTGCTGCGCCTGCACGACTTCCAGATTGTTCGCGACGCCGGCCGCAAACCGGTCGCGTGCCTGCGTCAATTCCTGAGTGGCGAGATCGCGCGATCGGGTAGCCACCTGCAGCTGCTCGCCCGTGGCCTGCAGGTCGAAGAATGCCGACCGAACGTCGTAGTAGATCTGCGCGCGCATGTCTTCCACCTCGGCGCGCCGTTGGCGGAGATCGGCGTCGGCCTGTGCGAGGCGTCCCTGCGAACGGCCGCCCTGAAAAATCGGAATGACGACCGAACCCGCGAGGGTGTAGGTCGCAACGCTGTCCGACGGGGTCAGACCGAACGCGCCGTAATCCGCATTCACCCGCACCGATGGGAGCTGTTCGCTCAACGCGGCAGCACGGAACGCCTCGGCGGCTCTCACCCGTTCCTGTACTGCGAGATAGTCCGGCCGATCCCGATACGCCTGGGCAAGAGCCTGCTCGATGGTCATGTCCGGCACCGGCACGTTCGGCAGCTGCGCGCTCACGGCAAACGGCTGCCCGATCGGGAGACCAATTACACGCGCAAGCTGAAGCCGAGCCTTCTCAAAGTCGTTTTGAAATACGGTCACGCGCTGTGTATCGCCGTTCAATCGGACTTCGGCCCGCAGCACGTCGATTCCGGCTACGATGCCGTTCTGCTTCAGGTCCTGCGCCTGCTGGTAGAGCGTCTGCGATGTCTGCAGCTGCGCACGGGCCGACTGCGTGCGGGCATCGGCGGCGAGCATCTGCAGGTACGCGTTGGCGGCAACGAGCACCACTAGATCGCGCGCGCTTCGATACGAGTGACGTGCAGCCTCGACGTTGTGGGTCTCGGCGCGCGTCTCGTTGGTCGCGCGGAGATCGACCAGGGACTGTGAGAACGTGAGACGCGCGTCAAACGTGTTGAAAGGACCGACTACCGGTGACAGGCCAAAGTTGGCGGGATTGAATCCGAACGCCTCCAGGTTGATACGCTGCCTGGACTCGGTGACGTGCGCGTTGACGTTCGGCAGCAACTGGCTCAGCGTCACCCATCGCGTTCCCCCCGCGTGCGAGACGTCCTGCTCGGACAGCAGCACACCGAGGTTGAACTGCAGCGCGCGGTGAATAACGTCCGCGACATTGAGTTGCAGCGTCTGCGCGGTGGCGGTTCCCTGCGGAACGCCCCCGCCGAACGGACTGCCGGTTGGGAGCTGGCGTGTGCCCGGTGCTCCGATCTGCTGCGCCAGCACGGACGCGGCGAATACACCGAGCGCTGCAATAACAAGGAAAGCAATGCGGAAGTGACGAATCACAGTACGGTCGCGCCTCAGAAGACTAAGACGCAATCGTAGCTACGGATGTCTCAAAAACCCAAATCCCAAATGCGAATCCCAATCCAAACCGTCGGGTTCGGATTGGGAACGGGCGTTTTGTTGGGCTTTCGGTTTGGCGTCTTTACGATCCCAGTCGTGCCTCGAGGAGCGCATCGCGCACCGCGGGCGGAAATGCCGCAGCGGTCAGAACCGACGCCGCCAGGATGTCCCGCAGGCGGTCTGCGTCGACCGACTCGACCTCGAGCAGTTCTTCGGCCAACGCTTTCACCGCGGGACGCTGCCGCTCGATGATCTGGCGTGCGGTCTCGTAGCCGCGCATCACCAGCGTGCGAATTTCATCGTCGACACGCCGGGCGGTCTCTTCGCTGAATCCCGCCGCGCGGGTGTCGTTGTCAAACGCGCTCGATGGACGACGGTAATGCAGCGGCCCGAGGGGCGACATGCCGAGCTCGCACACCATCTTGCGCGCCAGCTCGGTGGCGCGCTCGATGTCATTCGATGCCCCGCTCGTCATCTGACGGAGGAACAGCTCCTCCGCGATGCGGCCTCCCATCAGGATCGCAATCTGCGTCTCGATGAAGGGCTTGCTGTGCGTGTACCGATCCGCCTCCGGCAACTGCATCGTCACGCCGAGGGCGCGGCCGCGCGGAATGATCGTGACCTTGTGCAGCGGATCGGCGTCGGGGAGCAGCGCGGCCACGACCGCATGACCGGCTTCGTGGTAGGCGCAGGTAATGCGCTCACGTTCGCTCATCGCGACCGATTTCCGCTCCACGCCCATCAGTACCTTGTCGCGGGCGGCGTCGAGATCACGGTTTCCGACCGACTTGCGGCCGGCGCGCGCCGCCAGCAGCGCGGCCTCATTCACCAGGTTCGCGAGATCCGCGCCGGAAAAACCTGGAGTTCCACGCGCGATGCGCCGCAGGTCGACTTCCGGTTCGAGCGCTACCTTCTTCGCGTGAACGCCGAGGATCTGTTCCCGCCCCTTGAGATCGGGATTGCCCACCATCACCTGTCGATCGAACCGGCCGGGACGAAGGAGAGCCGGGTCCAGGATGTCGTGGCGGTTGGTCGCGCCAATGATGATGATGCTCTCGGACTGCGTGAACCCGTCCATTTCCACCAGGAGCTGATTCAGTGTCTGCTCACGCTCTTCGTGACTGAGCGAGTTGCCGCCCCGGTTTCTGCCGACCGCGTCGAGCTCGTCGATGAAGATGATGCAGGCCTTGTGGCGCCGCGCCTCCTTGAAAAGTTTGCGGATGCGTGACGCGCCAACGCCTGCGTACATCTCGACGAAGTCCGAGCCGCTGGCGGAAATGAACGGCACCTTGGCCTCGCCAGCCATCGACCGGGCGAGCAACGTCTTACCCGTACCCGGCGGGCCGATGAGCAGGACACCGCGCGGAATGCGGCCACCGATTTCCGCGAACCGTTCCGGCTCCTTCAGAAAGTCGACGATTTCACGCACCTCGTCTTTCGCTTCGTCGACGCCGGCGACGTCGGCGAACGTCACCGTGACGAGCTGCGGATCGATGGTGCGGGCCTTCTCGAGCGTCGGGACACGGCCGTTGATCGCACGGAACAGCGCGAGACCCGCAAAGCCAAGCATCAACAGCCCGAATCCCATCGCGCCGTAGCCGCTTGCCGCGTGCGTCTCCTCGCCCGCTTTCACGTCGAAACGGACGCCGCGCTGCGCCAGGCCGGTGACAAACGTCGGATTCGAGGCGACGTACCCTTGCGGCGCGATCGTCACGCGGCGTGAGCCGTCGGCGAGCTCGAACTCGAGCGCGTCCTGCATCTGACTGACGTGACGGACGCGTCCGCTGTCGACATCGTGCAGGAAATCAGAAAAGCCCACCGCGGCCCGCGCGGGTTGCGCAGAGGGTCGAAGCAGATAGAAGGAGCCGATCGAAACGATGAGGACGAGCGCTCCCGCGATCATCCAGAACATGCGGGTGCGTGGAAGTTTGCCTCCGAACACGGTACTCCCTCTGCTGAAGAGCCAAGCAGCCGGGCATACCGGGTGCAACAGGCCCAATTGTTGGTGGAATGGCGCGTGCGTCGAGAGTCGAACGCGCTTGATGAATTGTATCGGACGGTTTGTGGACTGTAAATAGTGTCAAATGTAGAACTTAGCGAGCTCAGCGGAGAAACCTGGCAGCGCGACCGTATTCGTGCGGGCGAGACGCGCCCGCATCGCCACATTCGTATCGGGTGTTCGGGTTGGCAATACAAGCACTGGCGGGGCGATTTCTATCCAGCGGAGCTCGCCACCTCGAGGTGGTTTGCGCATTACGCGCGTACCTTCGATACGGTCGAGATCAACAACAGCTTCTACCGCCTCCCGCCTCCGGAGACATTCGCCAAATGGCGCGAACAGGCGCCGTCGAGGTTCCTCTACGCCGTGAAAGCGAGCCGCTTCCTCACGCACATGAAGAAGCTGAAGGATCCGGAAGAGCCGCTCGTCCGCTTTTTTGACGGCGCGCGGCAGCTTGGATCACGCCTCGGTCCGGTCCTTTATCAGCTGCCGCCACGCTGGCCCTTGAACCTCGAACGCTTTGAGAACTTTTTGCGCGCCCTGCCGCGCGGCTACCGTCACACAGTCGAGTTCCGCGACGCGAGCTGGTATGACGACCGCGTGTACGAACTGCTGCGGCGCTATCGTGTCGCGCTCTGTCTCCACGACATGCAGGGCTCCGCCACCGGCAAGCTCGTCGTCGGACCGTTCATCTACGTGCGCTTCCACTTCGGCACCAAGAAATACGGAGGCCGTTATCCCGACGACCGCTTGAATGAGTGGGCCGAATGGCTCGCCGCGCGCGCGCGCGAAGGCTTGCACGTATTTGCATATTTCAACAACGACACCGGTGGGCACGCGCCGCGTGACGCCGTGCGACTGCGTCAGAGAATTTCTGACATTGTGTCGTCCATTCCACCGCGTCAGTGATCGAGAACAAATCGGTGACCGCGATCAAGCTGCCGTTTTATGGCGTTCGAGTTCGGTAAGATTGCGGCGTGCCCACACCGGCGCACCTTGCACTCGCGCCAGAACTCGACGAGTTCCGGCGTCAGTTCGAGCAGCTCGCCAACGACGCGGACGCGCTCGTTGCCCCGCTCACCGATGCGCAGTTCACGTGGCAGCTGCAGCCCAACGTCTGGTCGGTTGCGCAGTGCGTCGATCATCTCAACACAACTGCTCGCATGTATCTGCCTGTTCTCGATGAAGGCATCGCCAACGCGATCCGCCAGGGGCAGTACGGCGAAGGACCTTACACCTATCCGTGGCTGGCGCGCATGTTCGTGCGGATGCTCGAACCACCACCCCGATTCCGTACGAAGACTCCCGTGGCCTTCCGTCCGCCGCCGGGGCGTACGCGTCAGGAAATCATGTCGGCGTTTCGAGCCTACCAGGTGCAGTACGTCGATCGCCTACGTCAGGCGAACGGTCTCGATCTCTCACACGCGCGAGCGCGCTCTCCCGTCGTTTCGTGGCTCGCGTTCCCGCTCGGATCCGCGTTCGCATCGATGGCGGCTCACGAGCGACGACACCTGTGGCAGGCAAGACAGGTGGTTCAGGCGCAGGGATTTCCGCAATAGCTTCCGTTCAACAAGGCTCTTGCCAAAGCCTGGAGCCCTGCGCCCTAAGTCTTAGCTCGGCGCGGTAATCCACACCCGTTGCATGAGGGTGCTGCCGATGTTCGTCCAGAACAGTATGTGTAAGGCGAGCATCAACACGAGCCCCACGACAGACCGCTCGCGAGAGGATGCGAGCAGCCAGCACGCCGCGAACAATCCTGGGAAGGCCGCCATGAGGAGATCCAGGTTGAGCGGCGCGCCCGGCGGCCACCACGATACGAGGAACAGCAATCCTGGCAGTGCGTACGCGGCACTAACAACCAGCGTGCTCCGTGGCGACTTGATCCACGCCGCGACCAGCAGCGGTACGCCCGCGATCATGCTGATCAGGCCAATCTCCGTGAGCCCCGCAGCGGAGAACACCGGATAGGCGATGCGCTTGTCGATAATCACTTCCTCGAACAGCCGCCGGGACGCCATCCCCTGCAGTGTGTTCTCAACGACAATGGAGATCTTCATCCCGACGACGTAGATGAAGACCCAGCCCAGGTACATGGCCACGCCGGCGGAGGCGAACGCGAGCGTTCGAACCGCGTTACGGGCGGCAGGACCGCGTGCGGCGACGAGCGACAGCGTGCCTCCACCCAGTCCAAGCAGGCCGAATCCATGCAGCGCCGTGTGGAATCCCTGAAGGAGCCCGGCGCTGAGGGTCGACGCGGTGATCCGCGTATCGGATCCGCGTCGAACCGCAAGCAACGGGACGACCGCGGCACTCATCGAGAGATAGCCAAGCTCGTAGTAACCGAAGTACAGCAGTGCTAACGGTGAAGCGAGTGCCAGCGCAACGTACCGGCACACCCTCCGCGAGTATCGATGTACGGCCGCAACGACAAAGAGCTCGATTACGAACAGGGCGCCGGCCAGTTTGGACAACGTCGCGTATGCGCGCGCAGTCGAGTTGCCCGATGGCATGAACGCACGGTCCAGCCTGGCCATCAACAGATCGCCCAGATACGAATGGAACCCCGTCGTCGGACCAGTGGCGATCGGAAACCGCCGCTCGAATTTCGTTCGGTCGCCGATGTTGTCGGCCGCATCGGCCATGTAGCCGCTGCCTTCGAAGCGAAGCGGAGGCAGCGGCACGGTGAGGAACGCGGCAAGCGCGGCGAGGAGCACTGCGATGACGACGAATCTTCGAGTCAGACGCCGTTGTGACGCGGCGACGTAAACGATCAGCGCGCCCAGCGCCAGGACGATGATCGACTGGATGCGCGGCAGGTGTGGCGATGCGTGATACAGGATGGTGCGGGCCGCCACAGTCCATCCGATCGCCTGGATCGCGGTCGCGCCGATCGCAGAAGCGAGGACCGCGAAGGCGATGGCGCGGCGCATGACTACGTGTGGTCTGGGCTGGCCGCCTGTCGGGTGCCTCGCCCGATCTCCGATGCGAGCGATTCGATGTAGGGCCGCACGATGGCGAGCGCCGCGAGCGGCGGCAGCAGGTTGCGTGTCGAGATCAACAAGCCCAGCGCTGCCGCGGCTTCAGGCCTGACATACCCTCTCATCAGGACGACCAGCGCGACGTCGCGTGCGCCGAGCCCGGCAAACGCAAACGGAAGCTGACCGACCATCAACGCAATCGCCGTGAGGCTGACGCAGACCGTGAACGGCATGCGTATCGAGAGCGCGACGGTGAACATCCAGATTTGGATGACGTGAACGAGCCACAGCAGCAGCGAAAGCAGAATGACACTGGTTCGGCGTGCGCCCAGGGTCTGAAAGAGCCGCGGCCACCCTTCGGCCAGCGCCCGAAGCCGTTCGAAGCGTCCGGCAAAAACGCGCCCGACGAGGGCCGGGCCAAACCGCGCGATGCTCTCCGAGGACACGAGCACGCCACACGCGGCGCCGAACAGTCCAAGTGCCAGCCAGACCGCCGCCGGCACGCCCGGCACGACGGGTCTGGCGATAAACCATCCGAGCGCACACCACGTGATCAAGCCGAAGAGATCGCACAACCGTTCGTAGACCACGACGGCAATAGACACACCCGCCGACGCCCATCGACCGTTTGCGAGGAAATAGCTCTTGACGAGATCTCCCGATTTCGCCGGCAGGAAGACGTTTGCCGCCGTGGCAACCAGCGTCAACCGGAGTGCCTCCGCTGTCCCCGCGACCGTTCCACGCGGTGCAACGAGATAGAACCGCACCGCGCGCAGGAGCGTGATCGGCACGATCATTCCGACCGAGACGAGCAGCCAGACCGTATCGACGCCGCGCAAATCACGAACGATCAGGCGGATGTCGATGCTTCGGTATAACGCGGCAAGAATCGCCGCGCTTAGCGCGAAGCTGAAGAGACTCGCGCCGCGCGGTTTCCACCCCGAAGCCGACCGCGGAGACTCGGTGACGGCGGACGGCAACGCCTGCGCGTCGAGATCAGACACCGCTTGACTCGAGCGCGACGCCGGCGCCGAGGCGCTGGATCGCCGCGCGTACATCCATCTCGATCGCCGTCTGCGGTCGTGCGTAGGATGCGTCGTACTGCTGGAATCGCGTGACCCACCCGTTCGAGAAAAACGTGGTGAGCGCGTCCGGCCGCACGTCGCGGATTGATGTAACCGCCGGAGGAACGATGCCATCGCGGACCAGACCGTACATGTCGGTTCGCGTTTCCGGATAGCGGCCGAGTTGCTTCACGGCAATCGATGGAATCCCGAGCTTCAGCACCGGCAGATGGACGCTGCTGTTCTCGTCGGCGATCACCCAATCGCATTGTCGCGCGACGTCCGCCAGATTCGCCGTCCTCGGCGTTTCGACAATACCCGACATGTCGCCGAGTCGATGGGACAATCGGGGCGGTTCCAGCATGCTCGGGTGCCAGCGAATCACGATACGGCGCGCGAGGAAATACTGGCGGCAATCGGCGATCACAGTAGCGAGAGTGTTCCAGGACACCGCCTTCGGCGCAAAGATGCCGATGACCGGCTCGCGCCGCTCGAACTGCGTTGTGTCCAGTGCGATCGACTCGCCTTCCAGTCCCACGAGCAGGATCTGACCGGCAATCGCTCCTCTCTTCAGGCGCGCATCCACCTCCGCCTGTCCTCCGAGGATCGACAGGTTGAATGCCAGCGGCGGTGAAAACGGCGTCGGGTAAGCATGAGAGATGAAGACCGTCGGCATGGCCAGCGCGCGCGCGGCCGCCGTGAAGCCGACCTCTTCGGGATTGGTATCGCTGGACACGACAACCGCATGGGGCCGGTGCGTGCGAAGGATCGCCAGCCCGCGCGCGTACCAGCCGATCGCACTTGCGGCGCGGCACGCAACCAGGAAACCATGCCTCCGGTCTACGCGGCGGATCACTCGCAGCGCCCGCACGAACGATTCGCCGGATGTCATCAGTACGAACGCGGACGCCACGACGCGACCGGGTAGCGCCTCGATGCGCGTGTTCAACTGTTCGCATGCACCAGGGCCGACCCAGCTGGCAATACGGGCGACCTGCCGTCTGGCATTCGCGTGCTTCGCGACGGCGAGTAGCGACGCACGTGCATGCCGCGGACCCGTCATCATCAGGAAGACGCCCATGCCATAGCTGGAGACCAGCAGGGCCGACGCCACTGTGTTCGTGAGGCGCTCGTGCACCGAGAACACGAGCCGCACCAACAGGTGCGACTCCTTCAGGTTTGCGAATAACGCCTGACGAACCGGATCAGAGTCGGCGCGGATGACAATCCGGAGAGCGCGCAGCAGGGAGGTTTGGCGAGTCAATCCGGTTACTGCGAATCCTATGGCGAATTCGATTTTGCGTCTTTCGTCGCGACCGCCAGGTAGGCCACCAGATCGTCACGTTGGGTCTTGTCGCTGATGCCGGCGAAGGCCATCCTGTTTCCAGGGATGAGCGCCTGCGGATCGGCGACGTATTTATCGAGGGTGCCGGCCTCCCACGTGACGTCGCTGCGCTTCATCGCGGCGGAATATCGGTAGTCCTCGAGCGATCCGGCCTTGCGCCCGATGACCCCCTTCAATGTCGGACCATCGTAGTCGCCGGAGCCATCGAGCGAGTGGCAGGCGGCGCACTGTTCGAAGACGGCCTTCCCCTTTTCAACATCAGCAGCGTGTACGCGCGGTGTCGAGGCGGCGACGATCGTCACAAGCGCGCCGCCCAGCACGAAGAACCAGGTACGAGGGACCCTGTGTCTCACGTCATCAACCCGGGACGATTCCGGAACTTCGTTTTGATCGCGTCGGCCGTCCAGTAGGCCAGTGCGCCGACCGGACCTGTCGGGTTGTAGGCGGAATTGTGTGGAAACGCGCTTGCGCCGACGACGAACACGTTCGGCACGTCCCACGACTGCAGGTACTTGTTGACCGCGCTGTTGCCCGGTGACGTCCCCATGATGGCGCCGCCCGTATTGTGCGTCGATTGATAGGGAACGATGTTGTAGTCGCCGAGCGCGCCCGGATTGGTCATGCTGGTCGGCTTCATGGCGCGGGCAATCTCCGCGGCCTTCTGGCCGACGTACGCGACCACCTTTTTGTCGTTCTCCAGGAAGTTGTAGGTGAGACGGAGCAGCGGCTGGCCGAACACGTTCTTGTAGATCGGATCGAGGTCGTAGGCGTTGTAGCGATTGGGCATGTTGCCCGCCGTCACGCCGATGTTCATGGCGCGCAGATACCATTTCGCCGTGGCCTTCTTCCACTCCGCGCCCCACCGTGGCGTGCCCGCAGGGACCGGACGATAGCCGATCGGCCGGCCGTTGCTCTGGCCAACCGTGATTGTCGCGCCACCGATGGCGCCCATCGCCGCACGGTCGAACCGATCGTTGGCGTGAAAATCGTCGAGCGCGATGCCGAACGCACCGGTGGCCATGAACGGATTGAAGATCTTGTCCTCGAAGAAGAGCGTGACGCCGCCGCCGCCGGGCTGATAGCAGTAGTTCCGGCCAACGATCCCCTTCTGCGTCGCCGCGTCGTAGGGCGCGCCGATTCCCGACAGCAGCATCAAGTGAACGTTGTTGATCGCATAGGCGCACAGCGCCACGATGCCGGCGGGCTGTTCGTATTCCTCGCCCGTCAACACGTTCGTATAGGCGACGCCGATCGCCTTCTTCTTCGTCGAGTCGAGCATCACTTTGGTCACCCACGAATGCGTGCGCAGCTCGAAGGTCGGCTGCGCCATTGCTTTCGGGATCACGGTGATGTGCG